>Ga0181528_10003160_pt1 | contig 10122 bp, 5 predicted proteins | sample PEATcosm2014_Bin_47_FD_119742 | JGI IMG/M metagenome (GOLD analysis project Ga0181528, IMG submission 119742) | Peatland microbial communities from MTU Mesocosm Facility, Houghton, MI, USA - PEATcosm2014_Bin10_10_metaG | ecosystem: Environmental > Terrestrial > Soil > Wetlands > Peat | place...
GATAGAGCACGAAGTAAATTCCCTCCGCGCCGCCGCTCCCTTTGGAGATCGTGGCCTTCATTTCCGGCGTGATCCTGCCGCCCGGAAACTCCAGCGGATCCGTCGTGTCGCGATCTTCGCCGCCAGGCTGTAAGCTCCGCACCACCACCAGATCGCTCAAGCCGCCCCCGGAAGGCACCAGCACCGCGATCTTGCGCGTACTCGCGGCCGCGCCATCCATGTCGTTCGCCACCGCCTCCAGATGATAGCGGCCCGGCGGCAGCGATAAGGGCAGCGTCACCGTCACCTCGCCGCGCTCGAACTCCGCCCGCTTCTCCGCCGGCGCCTGAAATACCAGATCCCGCGATATCTTGCGCACTACCTGGTCCTGCGCGTCCTTCACCAGCGCCAGGAATCCCACATGAATGCGAAAGCGCTTGCTGTCGCGGTCTTCGGTAAAGTGCAGCGCCTGGCTGGGAACCGAAAACACCGCGCGGCACTCCGTCTGCTCCGCCCCGGCGCGGAAAATCAGTAGACCGGCATGAAAATCAAACGCTCGCGGCTGGGGCTGCTCCTCGAGCGCCCGCAACGCCTGGAACTCGAAAGGCGCCAGCGAGCTTCCCGCAATCATCGGCAAAGCGAAGTAGCCGTCCCGCCCCTGCACATGGATTCCGGGCCTGCGAGCGCGAATCTCGATGCGGCGAAAGTGGCCGTCGTAATTCGCCGATGTCGGCGCGTAAGCTACTTCATAGTGTGCCCGCACCTCCTCCATCACACGCCGCAAGGGAGCGCGCGCGTCGTTGGTATCGCCGATCGCGAATCCACCCGTGCTCTCCGCCAGGCTGCGCAGATTTTCCTTGAAGTTAGTTGGCTTCGCGCCGGGATCTTGCTCCACGCTACTGACCGCTCTGCTCCTCATTTGAGAGATCCTGACGCTCGACGCGGTTTCGAGCCCGCTGGGATCCACCGTATAGAACGCGATATTGGCGCGATTGGCGGCGCTGATCACGGCGCGGAAGCGATCCTGCTGCTCCGGTGGAAGAATCAGGCCGGGCGAGAAATAGAGGATCGTCTTGCGCCCGGAAAGCTGCGCCTGCGCTTCAATCAAGCGCTCGAGCGCGTCGATCGACAGATTACCTACCTGCTCGGTAAGGATCGCAATGCTTACCGCCGCCATCCTCCGTTCCACCGCTGCGAATGCGCCATGCCCGCCGCTGATATCGGCAGGACCCCGCTCCTCGGCGGACCCCGGCTGAAGTGCCTGGAATTGGGCCTGATTGGCGGCCAGGCCGTTCAGCTTCATTACCAGCTTGTCCGTATCCTTGGCGTACTCCTGATAGGCGCCGGCGAGTGCGCGATCCACCGCTTTGTTCAGCAGGCCGGCGTCATTGGTGTACTGTTGCAGCAACGCCAGGCGATGATTCAGGGTGAATATTCCGACATAGGTATTGGCATCGAGCTCGTTAGCCAGGAAATCTTTCGCCGCTTGCGTGGCTTCTCTTCGGTTGTCGGCCCCCAATGCTTCGAAAACCAGGGACACCAGATTGATCTCGCGAACCGGCGCGGTTACCGGGCGTGCGCTCGCGCTCGCCGAAGTCGCCTCGCCCGGCGGTGCTGCTTCTGCGCGCCCATGCCTGTACTGGAAACTCCGCAATTTCTGCGGGACTCCGTCCTCCAGCACTCGATATCCTCGGCGCGCAAGTCCGTCACCAGCTTTTGATGTTTATCGCGCGCGACGAAATCGAGCAGCACTTCCTGCGCGGTGGAGCGCAGGATGGTCTGGGGAGAGTTGGTCTGGGCAAACCCCATGGATACCGCAAGCGCAACAGCAGCTATAGAGCCGCGGGCATGACGGAGGGGTAAATGTAGCACCTGGGCCTCCCAAGGGGTTCCCGTCTACTTCGACTCGTCCACAACCTCGAGCGCGTTCAGCGAGGCGTAGTTGCGAACCGGCATCAGGGTGATCGCCAGTTTGCCCTGCGGATCCGGCTCCAGACCGTGAATCGGCAGCGTCAAAGCCTTATCGCTGCCATGGGCTTCCTTGAAGATATCGAACCCGCGCTTCAGCGCCACGCCGTTACACAGAATATCGAAAAGGCGGCTTCCCACTCCGCCACCAGCTACCTGGGCCGGACCGAACCACGACTCCGTAAAATACAGAGTGACGCCATAGCGTCCAGGCGGCACGGGAATCGAGTAGCTCAAATTGCCGTAGCGTTCTCCACGCAGTAACTCCGGGTCGTCGATATTGGCGATCGGCTCGGTGCGCATGATCAATTGTCCGCCGCGCGAATACGAATCGGCCGCCCAGGTTCGGCCCTCCTTGTCGGTGTACGGATGATCGCGCGACACCACCCGGATGGGCGCCATTCTTCCCGGCGTTCCCGGGGTAATTTCGATGGCGCTCACCATCGCCGGATTCGTGAGGGGTTCGAACTTGAGGTGCAATTTGCCGTCCTCGGCCGGCGAAAGATCCTTGAATGCACGCACGTCCGCAGCACTGGATCCCACTTCGCGGATCACATCGAACTCCTGCAGGATCGGCACGGAGTTGGCGAAAACGTGAAAGACGCGGCTGGTCTCACCCCCTCCAGCGATATTATTATCGCCATACAGATTCTCGGCAAAATACAAGCGGAGTTCGTACGATCCTGGAGCCAGCGGAATGTCGTAGGTGAAAGCCCCTTCCCGCCGGGTGGTGAAGATTCGCTGGTCGCGCGTCCCGGCGATAGTGTGCCCGGCGGAGTCGAAAACCGAGCCGCCCTGATAGTACCGGTCCGCCTGCCAAACCCGGCCGAAGCGATCGGTGTAAGTCCCGGTCTTCCACCCCACCAGTATCCGGACCGCCTGCTGCGACGTAGGAGCCATCGCCGGCACGATCACCGATGCCGCCCGCGTAGGCTTAGCCGCCGACGCCTTCCAGAGGAACATGCCGGAGATGGCCAACGCCGCCAGCGAAACAGCGATCCACACGCCAGATCGGTCTTTCTTCGGGAGTGGTTCCAGCAGCCGCGACGCGGGAGGCGCACTCAAGGGAACGGGATCCTGGACTGGCGATATAGTTTGGAGCTCAGACCAATTCGGAATGGAAGCGCGAAACTCCGCCGGCGCGGCCGGGATGCCCACTCCTTTGACTAAGGTTTGAACCCGCGGCGCCGGTTGGGGCACGAAAATCGGCGCATACTGCCCGGGCGGAATATCGATGCGAATGCTGTGCCCGGCGCCGTCCGCTTCATAATATTCGCGCAACCGCTTGCGTAAACGGTGCGCCTCCACGCGGACGATGGAGTCGCGCTTCTGGTCGAACCCCGCCGGGCGCCCCAGCGCCTCTACCGCTATGTTGTATTCCTTAATTTGTTCCGCCGCGCCTTCAAAATACTTTTCGCATACATAGGTCAGCACCTGTGCCAGATTGGGCGCGCGATCAAAAATCCCCGACGCGAGAAGCGACTGAAACTCGCGTTTTTCCTGCTCGAACTCCGTGGTCGAGTGCATCAATTGTTACCCAAGAAGCGAACGCTAGATGATCGCAGTATACACTCCGGTGTCAACCGCGTACAAGCGGAATTATAGTTCGAGGCTCGAATTTACTTCGCAACCAAGCCACCGACTGGCTCCTTTTGGGCCTGCTCCTCGATGGTGAGGATCTGGTCGGCCGGTACATTTCGTAACGTTTGGCGGATCCCGCTAGGCCAGCGGATAGCGATCTCGCGAACCACCTTCGAGGCGCCCAGGCCGAAATGAACCCGCGGGTCGCTCGAACCGGCGTACCCCACCGCCGTGGTGGCATGGTTGTATTGCCTGGAGCCGTCCTCGGCGGTGATACCGATCTGCGCACCCAAGCCCATGCGGTTGCTCTTGACGCCAACCAACTTCAGCAGAATCCAGTGATTGCCATTGCTGGTGATGTTGTGAAAATATTCCGTCTTGCCGTTCAGGACGGTCACCACCGCGTCCACGCGGCCATCGTTATCCAGGTCCCCGAAGGCGGCCCCGCGATGCGCCGCGGCATGCTGAAAATCGGGCCCGGCGGTGGCGCTCACGTCCTGAAACGTGCCGTTCCCGAGATTCCGGAAAACGGTGTTCGGCTCTTCATATGTGCGGGTGGAAAACAGCGCCACGTTATCGAGCACGTTGCCGCGGGCGACGAACAGATCCTTCCAGCCGTCGTTGTCGAAATCGAAAATCCCGTTGGACCAGCCGGACATAGTCCGGGTGGACGTGAGCTTGCTCTTGTAGGTGAAGTCCCAGAACTCGTTCCCGCGGTTATGGTACAGGGGAAACGATTCGTTTTCGATAGCGGTATGCCAGATGTCGGGCTTGCCGTCGTTGTCCACGTCCTTGAAATCGGCGCCCATGCCGGAGATTGCCTTGGCGCTTTCCGGATAGGCGACGCCTTGTTCCAGCGCCACCTCTTCGAATTTCTTGCCGCCGATATTGTGGAAAAGAAAGTTCGGCATGGTGTCGTTGGTCACGAAGACGTCCATAAAGCCGTCGCCATCGTAATCCGCCATCACGGCGGTCATTCCCTTCCCGTAATACTTACTCAGACCGGTCGCGGCCGATACGTCGGTGAAGGTTCCGTTCCCGTTATTGCGATACAAAGTGTTGGGAAGCGGCTGGTAGTTCTGGGGATGGCAGTAGCTGCGCTTTTCCGGAGTGGGGCCGCAGAACGGGTCCTTGTTGACTTCCCATTTGCAGTAGTTGGCGACAAACAGGTCGAGCAGCCCATCGTTGTTGTAGTCCACCCAAAGGGCGCCGACGGACCACATCTTCTTTCCATCCAGCTTCCCGCCGCCCACGCCCGCCTTGTCGGTGACATCGGTGAAGGTGCCGTCGTGGTTGTTATGGAATAACTGGTTCCTGGTGACGCTTGCCAGGTAGATATCGGGCCAGCCGTCGTTATCGTAGTCGCCTACCGCCACGCCCATGCCGTAGCCTTCGCCGGCCACGCCGGCCTTCGCGGTGACGTCGGTGAAAGTGCCGTCGCGGTTGTTGTGGTAGAGGCGATTCCAGTATTGCGGTCCTTCTTTGCGAAGGGAAGGGATGGCGGCTCCATTCACCAGGTAGACATCCAGAAACCCGTCGTTGTCGTAATCGAGCAGCGCTACTCCCGCTACCATGGTTTCCGGTTGATTCTTGTTGGCCGTGGGGGAACTGTTGGAGTTGAAGTCGAGACCGCACCTGGCGGCAATTTCCTCGAACACGATAGGACCCGCGATCGGCCCGGCAATAGCGAGCGAGACAGCCACCGCAATGGCGATGAGGCTGACCTTCAAGGGGCCCATGCTCATTTTGCCCAGTCTAACAGGATTCCTATGGAAATGATTTTTGGTACCGCCGCCGCCATCGCTGGCTGCTGCCGAACCTCATCGGGCACAAGAGCCTGCATCCGGCCGCGTGCGGCGCAACCATGTCCCGGCTGGAACCCAATAGCCGTTACTTGCCCTTCTCCTTTTCCGTCACCTCTCTCGAGTCTTTTTCAGCATTAAGCTGTTGCACCAGGGCCTTCTCCCGGTCGCCATCCTCCTTGCGTTTCAGCCGGTAGTAGACCGTGGCCAGGCTGATGTGCGCCTCTATGAACTGCGGGGAATCTTTCAGAATGGTTTCCAGTTTGATTCTGGCTTCTTCGGTTTTGCCGGTCGAGAGGTCGATGGTAGCCAGCTGATAGAGCGCGCCCGGATCGCCCGGGCGAACACGCAGAGCCCGCTCGAGAAGCCGCGTAGCTCCCGCAAAGTCGCTGTCTTCCTTGAGCATCAGGGCGAGGTTCAGATTCGAACCGAAATCGTTGGGATTCTGCAGAAGCTCCTTCTCGAAATCCCTCCGCGCCGCCGGCTGGTCGCCCACTTCTTTGTGCGCCACGCCAAGGTAGTAGTTGACGTCGGGCAGGCTGGGGTTCAAAGCCACCGCCTTCTCCAAGTCGGCGATCGCACCGTTGAAATCCATGGCGTTTAATTTCGCGGTGGCCATCAGAAAACGGGCCTCGGCGGAATCGCCGTTGCGCAAAATCCGGTCGATGATCTGCTGCCCTTTTTCCAGGTTCTTTTCTTGCAGCAGCGCGGTCCCCAACATGTAGGCCACGGCCATATCCGAGTGATCGGCCGCTTCCACTGGCGTCAGCAGGCCGATCACCTTGGTGTTCTGTCCTTGCCGCAGCCAGCAATCGGAGAGCAATTGCGTGACCTGCCGATTATTGGGTTGCGAGACATGGAGCGACTCCAACTCCTTAGCTGCCTCGGAGATCTGCCCCGACTTGTACATCGAGAGGGACAAATTCAGCCGCACCCGCGCATCGCCCGGAAGCCCTTTGAGGGCCTGCCGATACTCTGCAATCGCCTCCTCATAGCGGCCCGTGCTGGCGAGCGCCGCGCCGAGGTTGGAATGGATCTGCGCCGCGTCCGGCTGGAGCTTCAGGAACTCGCGATAGAGCGGAATCGCCTTCTCCGGGTCGCCCGACTGATGCAGCGTGACCGCCCGCTGCAGAATCTGCTCCGGGCTTTCCTGCGCGAGTGCCATCGAGGCCGCCACCATCGCGCCAGCAAACAGCCAGATCAACTTCGCCATACTGGACCCAGAATATCAAGCGGCGGAGGAATCGGACAGAGCTCTTGCCGATGTTATTCCCGCTTCGGCAGGGCCGCCTGGTAAGCTTGAATGCTCTTTTCCAGCGCTGCCATCAGATCAGCATCATGCCGTTCCGTGGCGATTTGCAACCCGCGGCGCGCCACGAGCAACGCATCCTCGACCCGTCCGGTCTGGGCGTACACCGCGGAGAGCATCCCCAGCAGCGTCGGATCCCCGCTACCCGCCGCCTTTTCCATGTAAGGGATGGCCTCGGCCAAACGCCCCCTGGCCGCCAGCAAACGGCCCATGGCGGAGTTCAGCGGCAGCGATTCCGGCTCGCTCTTCAGCGCTTGCTCGAAGTGCGGAATGGCGTCGTCCATCCGGCCCTTTTCGATCAGCGCGCCCGCCAGGTTCGCATGGATCTGGGCCGAACCAGGCGCTCCTTCGAGGGCCTTCTGAAACCGCTTGATGGCTTCGTCCAGTTTACCGGACCGCGCCAGTCCCACTCCCAGGTTGGCGTTGGCCTCCGGATCGTCGGGCTTGAGTTTCACGGCTTTTCGGGAATACGAAATCGCTTCCTCGATTCTGCCCTCTCCGGCCAGCGCGTTTGCCAGATTGCTATAGGCCTTGGCGTCCCACGGGGTCAGCTCCAGCGCCTTTTGCAGCAGCGGGATGGAGTGTTCCAGATCCCCCGCCTGGGCATCGAGGATGCCGAGGTTGGTATAACTGTCCGCGTAGTCCGGCTCGAGTTCCATGGCCTTTCGATATTCCGCCGCTGCGTCCGCCGTCCGGCCGATAGCCGCCAAAGCCACGCCCAGACTATTGTGCGCCTTGGCGTCGTCCGGGCTGAGGCCCAGCGCCTGATTCCAGGTGTCGATTGCCTGTTGGTATCGCGTCTTGTTGCCCAATTCCGTCGCCACGTCGAAGAGCCGATAGAACTCCGTCGCCTGCGGATCGATTTTTGCGATCCCGTCGGCTGGCATATTGACGAACTCGGGAATGTTCACGGCACGGTTCGCCGCGGTGGAGTTCTCCACCAGAATTGCCGGGCTGTCCTCGCCGTTCCCGTCGATATGAGTCAGGTACATCTGGGTGTACGGCGAGCGCGCCTTGGAGGAGAACACCAGCCAACGGCCATTGGGCGAAAAACTGTGCCAGGAGTTCATCATCCTGGTATTCGAGTGCAAAAGCCGCGCCGCGCCGCCGGCGAACGGCACGATGTACAACTGGCTGTCGGGACGCATCAACAGGCCGTTCTGGCACTGTACAAACACGATCCAGCGGCCGTCCGGCGAAACTTTGGGAAAATTATTGCTCTTGCCGTTTTCCGACGCGCCTGCGATTCGCTCGGCCACGCCACCTTTACCATCGTTAAATGGAATTCGGTAGAGATCGTACTGGATCTGGGTTTCGTTGGGGTCGTTTGCAAAAGTTGGCGATGGATGGCCGGGCGGATAGGGATCCCTCGCCTGGGCGCGGCTGAAAATCAGATACCTCCCGTCGGGCGACCAGAAGGCGGACGCCTGTACATAGCGCGGATCGTCGGCGCCGGGCAGAGGCCGCAGTTTTCCCGTCTCCTGGCTGTAGTACGCCAAAATGCCGCGGGTGGGATAGAAGACCTGTCCGAAACGATAATCGTTATACCCCGCGTTGAAGAAGCGGTCCGCCAATCCGCGCACCAGCCCGCTGGTATTATGAGCCGCCTGCGTCTGCGGATCCTCGATGGTGGTTACCACATAGCGGCCGTCCGGCGAAACCTGCGACATGAAGCCGAATCGTTTGACGGCGGGCGCAAAGCTCTTGCCGGCATCGCGATCCTGGAACGAACTCCAGCGGATGACATCCTGGTTGCGAATCGTCATGTTCTTGGCCACCGGGACCAGGGCGTACAGGCCCTTGTCATTCTGCGGCCCGTCGACATCCAGCCCCAGCGTGCGCCCGTCGCGCGAAAAAGAGTGACAGTTGGCGCAGGTGGGGAGATTGTCCATCACCACTTTGCTCTGCGGCGCGGAGATGTCGCGCAATCGCCACTTCACCAGGTGCATCGCCGAAGCCGGCAGCGGCTGGATCACACCTTTCTCAGTGGGCGAGACAATGAGCGGCACATCGCGGTAGAAGATCGGCGCGCCTACCGGATCCTTGGAGGTGCCGATGGTCACGCGGCCGATGGAAACCGGTTGGCTGTCGTGCGCGCTGCGGAACCCACGGATGCTGATGGTGACGGGCGCCTGGATCGAAGCCTTTTTGAGAGCTTCCCAGACTTGTACGTCCGGCTTCCAGGTATGCGCCGCCGCCTGTTCGGCATTCAGCGAGGGCGGCACCGCGCCAACGCATTCCGGGTCCGATTCTCCCACCTGCATCAGGGCGCCGCTGGAAACGATCTTCCGTCCTGCGAAATCGATACGCCAGAAAGTGGCGGACGAATCGGCATCGCGCCAGAGAAAGGTCGGGGCGGCGATATCGGGAGGAAAGACCGAGCCCTCCGCCGGATAGTCGATGGCGATCTGCGAGGATTGTCTCCCCTGGGGCAACGCCAGAGACGTCGCAGCCGCTAAGGCGAGGAGGAGAACGGCATTTCGGCGACCCATGGCATGAGTCTAACATCCGGCAAGCGAGATAATCAGCTCTGATTGGAGCAATTGGATATATAATAGTCGCATATCCGATTCGATCTGAATGGCAACAAATAAATGTCGCTGCGCACATTAGTAATGGGTCTGGGCCTCGCGGCGTCAATCCTGATGGCCCAGCCGTCGCCTCCGCCTGCCATCACTGTGGATTACCCCGCGGCGGGCTCCATCTTTCCGCCCGACCTTGTCCCGCCAACCATCGAGTGGCGCGATGCCGATCCGCGCGCCAGGCTGTGGGTCATCGAGTTCGCCTTCGGCGACGGCGCCAGGCCGGTGCGGGTGAAATCGCCAGGTCCGCGCATGAAGCTCGGCCCCATCGACGAGCGCTGCGCCAAAGCGGGCGCCGTCACCCCGACGCTCACCCCCAACCAGGAGTCCGGCCACGCCTGGAAGGCGGACGCAACCACCTGGGACGAGGTCAAGAAGCACGGCGTTGCGCAGCCGGTGACCATACGGCTTCTGGGCTATGAAGATGAGAAGACGAAGAAGCCGACCTCCAGCGGGCAAACCACACTCAGCGTCTCTCGCGACCCGGTGGGCGCTCCCGTCTTTTATCGCGACGTGCCTCTGATCCCATTTCCTGAAGGCGAACGCGGCGTCATCGCCCCGCTCCCCCCGGAAGCAGTACCGCTGATCGCCTGGCGCCTGATGGACCTCGCGACCGGGCGCAGCCGCGTCATGATGGAAGGCCTTCCGACCTGCGCCAACTGCCATTCGTTCTCGCGCGATGGCAAATGGATGGGCATCGACGTGGACGGTCCGCAGAACGATAAGGGCCTGTACGCGCTCGTACCGGTGCGGAAAACAACCTCGATCCGCAATGAAGACGTGATCCGCTGGAACTCGTTCTCCGACGATCCGGCGAAAAAACGCTTCGGGTTCATGAGCCAGATGTCGCCCGACGGGCAGTACCTTATTACCTCCACCGAGCCTACCGACGCGCAGATGA
>Ga0181528_10003161_pt1 | contig 10118 bp, 7 predicted proteins | sample PEATcosm2014_Bin_47_FD_119742 | JGI IMG/M metagenome (GOLD analysis project Ga0181528, IMG submission 119742) | Peatland microbial communities from MTU Mesocosm Facility, Houghton, MI, USA - PEATcosm2014_Bin10_10_metaG | ecosystem: Environmental > Terrestrial > Soil > Wetlands > Peat | place...
CGAGAAGGAATCGTCTGACATCACTATAGACATCAACGCGCTGTACTCGGTGGAGATGTCTTTATCGTCAAAGCTGATGAAGCGGTGGAAGCCGAATATCTTGGAGTAAAATTCCGCCCAGCGATTCATCTGACCGAGTTCAACGTTGCCCACCATGTGGTCAATGCGCAGGATGCCTGCGTCGTCGCCGGCAATGCGTTGCTCGGTGTATCCCGGCAGGAACGGGCCGTTGTAGCCACGGCGCGAGAGCAGGGAGTGAATCGTGTCGCCATAAGTGCGGATCGCGGCGCGCCGTACGGTTCCGAATTCGTCCTTCAGGTCGTGCGGTGCCTCGGCGGCCTCCGCACCGCGAGCCAAGGCATGTTCAAATGCCAGATCGGCGTCTTCCACTTCCAAGGCAATATCGCGGATGCCGTCACCGTGACGGCGGATGTGTTCCGCTGCCGGATGCGTGGATGTGAGCGGAGTGCTGACTACGACATTCGCCTTGCCCTGAGTGAGCAGATAAGATGCCATATCCCGGCTGCCCGTCTCCTGCCCGCGATAGGCTGCCTGTGAGAAGCCGAATGCATTGCGGTAGTAAAACGCCGCCTGGCGTGCGTTGCCAACCCAGAACTCCACGTGATGAATGCGCTTGATATGTAAAGGATTGTCCATGTGCCTCACCCTTTGGGCCATCGGGTTGGATGAAGAGGAGCGAAGTGGAGTTGCAGGAGAAATGATTCGAGAAATCTACCATTTGAGGGGGTGCAAGGCTCGAGCGCTCCGGATGATTGGGAGTAGCGGATGGTTTCGTGAGTTGCTCCGGAATTACAGTTCGGCCAACGTGCGGTGAGCTGGTATATACTTCGGTCTTTCCTATGGAATGGATCAATTACAACCATCTTTTCTATTTCTGGACCGTGGCCCGGCATGGTTCGGTCAGCATGGCGAGCAGCGAATTGCAGCTCTCCCAGCCCACCATCAGCGAACAGGTTCGCAAACTGGAAGAGGCGCTTGGCGTCAAGCTTTTTGAGCGTGCTGGACGCGGCCTGCGGCTCAGCGAAGCCGGCGATGTTGCCTTCCGATACGCCGAAGAGATTTTTCGCTCTGGACGCGAACTGCGCGCGGCTCTCTCGAAAGGCGTGGCGAAGGTATCTACGCGGTTTGCCGTGGGAATCACGAATTCCATCAGTGAACTGGTCGCCCACCAACTCCTCGCGCCCGCGATTCGCGGAGGCATGGGACAACGGTTGATCTGTGTGGAAGATCGTACAGAGCCGCTTCTGGCGCGCCTTGCCCTTCATCAACTCGACGCCATCATCTCGGACGCTCCGCTTCCCCCGGGGGGAAACGTGAAGGCTTCCAACCATCGCCTGGCGCGGTGCGGTGTTTCTTTCATAGCTATCCGCAAACTGCGGCGTGCGCGGAAGTTCCCACAGGTTCTGGATGGCGCTCCGTTCCTCATGCCGGAGGCGAATACGGCTTTGCACAATGCATTGCAGAATTGGTTTGACTCTCAGGGCGTGCGGCCAACGGTTGTTGGCGAGTTCTCCGGCAACGCATTGTTGGAGAACTTCGGACGGGAGGGACTCGGCTTTTTTGCCATTCCGACCATGGTTGAGCGCGAAGCCCGCCTGCTCTACAAGGTTGAAGTTGTCGGGCGTTGCACGGAAGTTGTGCAGGAGTTTTACGCGATCACCACGGAGCGGCGTCTCACGCATCCTTCGGTGGCGGCCCTGGTAAAGGCAGCGAGCCATCAGTCATAGGCCTGCCCGCCAAGGCGCGGATCGGTATTCCCGAGCACCGCCGAATGCCCTATGCGGTGTGCTGCAAGTCACTTCATTCTGGCGCGAGATCCAATAGAGTTTTCAACTGGCAGTGGCCGGAGTGCCGAACTGTGCCTTTCCAGTTCCCGGCTTCCGGAGTGAAGAGCCAGGGCCCGCTTCCAATTCCTCCGAGCTCTCCTCGCTACTCGCGAAACGAAATGGTGCTTGGAAAAGGGAGTACGACAAATGACGGCACGAAAGGTTTTGATTCTTGGTTTGTTGGCGGGATTGGCAATTCCGGTCTGCATGATGGCGCAGGACGCACAGGAGCGCCCGGCAGTGCGCATTGATTCCGCTGAAAAGCGCGAAGCTCCCGCTGTGAAGAAGGATGTGCGGGAGCGGATGCTGGGCCTAATCCCCGCATCTCTCCCAGCGCAAGCTGTGCCGACTGACGCCGCGACGTTTTATGTTCCAGAGACGCTCTATCAATACATGGATGGCGGAGCCGACATCTATGTGCTTTATGAATTTCAGACCCTCCTGCATCAGGAGTTCCGCGCCAAGGCCGTGGATGTCACGGTGGACGTCTTCGACATGGGTGTATCCGACAACGCATTCGGGATGTACGCCTCTGAGCGTTCGCCGAGCTATGAGTTCATCGCAATGGGCGCGGAGGGATACCGCAATCAGGGCATCTTGAACTTTCTGCAGGGTCGCTATTACGTGAAACTCGCGGCATTTGGGGAGGGCTCCGATGCTGTGCTCGATCAGTTCGCGCGCGTTCTCGCGGCGAAGATCGGCGGCAAGGCTGAGTTCCCGGCGCTGCTTCGCCAATTACCGCAAACCAGTCGCAAACCTCGCTCGGAACAGTATCTGTTAAAAGATCCGCTCGGCCTATCATTCCTCGGTCCAGCCTATGTCGCCACCTACGGAGGCGGCAACAAGGAGAGCACGCTGTTAGTGTCCGTTGCGGCCAGCGCGGCAGAGGCGCAAGAAAGAATGAAGCGCCTGGTGGAGCATTTCACGAAGTCGGGCAAATGCGACGCAGCACCGGAGTTTGGAGGGGACGCAATTCGCGCCAGCAACAGCTTTGAAGGGAACGCAGTTGCCCGCACGAAAGGTCAATACCTGGTTGTGTACTTCGGTCCCGCGGACGGCTCCGACGCGGTCTTCAAAGATGCGCTACAGAATTTGCAATGAATCGGCGCTGAGGTATCTGCTCAATGTCACAGCATCCGCTGCGGTAGATGTTGTATGAAAGTAGTGAAAGTCCTCATGGCGAAGGAGCAGGACAATGTCGGATGTCTCGCGGAGAGAGTTTCTTGCAGCATGCGCTGCTGCTGGAGTGGCACTGAAGCTGGGCCCGTTTGCTGAGAACGCAAAGGCTGCATCCAGCGGCCCCGCGCTGAGCATTGCGCACTTTCACACATCCCCCCAGGCACCGGCGGCAATTGCCGATGAAGCGCGCCGTTTGACCTGCGACGCGGTCAACGGATTAGGCGGTATGTCGCGATTCATCTCACGCGGAGACACCGTGTGGGTCAAGCCGAACATTGGCTGGAATCGTCAGCCTGAGCAGGCTGCCACTACGAATCCTGATGTGGTGGCGACGCTGGTTTCACTCTGCTATGCCGCTGGCGCGAAGAAGGTGATTGTCAGCGACAACTCCTGCAACTCGGCTTCCGCGTCATTTGCGCGCAGCGGTATTCAGCAGGCGGCGCAGAAGGCGGGCGCGGATTGCTTCATTCTCGACGAACGCAGGTTCCGCAAGACCGCGTTGAACGGCCGCGCCCTCAGCTCGTGGGAAGTTTATGGTGACGTTCTCGGCGTCAACAAACTGATCAATGTTCCCATCGTCAAACATCATGGTTTGTGCAAAGCAACTCTCGGGATGAAAAACCTGATGGGCGTGATGGGCGGGGAGCGCAGCCGCTTTCACCAGGACCTGAATAACACGCTCGTGGATCTGGCTGTATTCCTCAAGCCCACGCTGGTTGTGATGGACGCGATCCGAGTGTTGACCGCGAATGGTCCGGTCGGCGGAAACCTCGCAGACGTCAAACGCAGGGACACCGTGGCCGCAGGCACCGATCAGGTTGCCATCGATGCATTCGGCGCGACGATGCTTGGATTGAGGCCTCAGGAAATTGGTTACGTTGTAGAAGCACATGCACGTGGGCTTGGAACCATGGACTTCGAATCGCTCAAGCCCCGCCGCATTGAGTTGTCATAACTCGCACTCATCAGGGATGAAGGACTCATAATGGCGCGTAGCAGAACCATTTGGCCGGTGTGGCTCAGACGTCTGAGTCAGACGGTCTTTGTGCTCTTGTTCCTCTATCTTTTCCTGCAAACGGTCTACCACCCGGTCAATCAGGCAGGGCGCGGCGTGGACCTGTTCTTCCAATTCGATCCGCTCGTTCTTCTGTCGTCGTGGCTGGCTTCGCACCAGATTGCTGCTGGCCTGCTGTTCTCGCTGATCACCGTTGCCGTGACGCTGCTGGCGGGCCGTTGGTTCTGCGGGTGGATCTGTCCATTTGGAGCGCTGCACAATCTGTTCAGCTGCTGGCGCTCGCGACGCGCGAAAGACAGAATCGCCAGTTCTGCTTACTCTCCCTGGCAGAAGAGCAAGTACTACATCCTGTTCGGACTGTTGCTGGCGTGCGCGCTGGGGTTGAACCTGACCGGGTGGTTCGATCCCTTCTCGTTTCTCTTCCGCGGCACCGCCCTGGTTGCCTATCCCATGTTTGACGACGCAACCAAGTCGGCGTTCGGCTGGATTTACCAGGCCGATCCAGCCATTGGACGCTTTCATGTGACCTCCGCGACCGAGCCGGTTTATGAAGTGCTGCGGCGGCACGTGCTCGCCACTGCCCAGCCGCACTTTGCCGGTACGGTTCTGATCGCACTGTTGTTTTTCGGCATGTTGTTCCTGAATCTTCACCGCACGCGTTTCTGGTGCCACTTTGTTTGCCCTCTGGGCGCGCTGCTGGGAGTGGTCGGCAAGAATCCTCTGGTGCAGATTCAGCGTAACGAAGCGGCCTGCAACAATTGCGGCGCGTGCGTGGCTGATTGCCAGGGTGGCGCGAGCCCCGAAACTGCTGGTGGATTTAAGCCTTCTGAATGTTTCTACTGCTTTAACTGCGAGTCTGCATGTCCGCATAAGGCCATCAAGATCAACGTGCTCGTGGCAGGAGGAAAGCAATGACAAACGTTTTCTTCCGCTGGATCAAACATTTCTTCCGTCCTCCAGAGGCTTCCAAAATTGGCGTTACGCGCCGCGGCGTCATCATCGGTGGAATGGCCGGGATTGGCAGCGCACTTCTGATTCGCAGCAGCGCCCTCGGAGAGAATCGCACGTTCAGTCCCGAGCTTGTTCGTCCGCCGTGTTCGGTTGCCGAAGAGGAGTTCCTCTCCAAGTGCATCCGTTGTGGGGAGTGTATGAAGGTGTGTCCGACGAATGCACTTCAGCCAGCGTTCACGGAGGGGGGACTCGGTGGGCTGTGGACGCCGATTCTGAACATGAAGCTTGGCTATTGCGAGTACGAGTGCAATTTATGCTCGCAGGTCTGCCCCACGCAGGCAATCAAGCGCATGGCGCTGGATCAGAAGAAGCAGGTAAAGATCGGCATGGCGTTCTTTGACAAGAATCGTTGCCTGCCCTACGCCTCGGCGCGCACCTGCATTGTTTGCGAAGAGCACTGCCCCACTCCGAAGAAGGCGATCTGGTTCCAGGAAGTTCAGGTAATGACTCCGGAGGGTTCGCTGACCACGGTCAAGCAGCCACACGTGAATCCCACGCTCTGCACCGGCTGCGGAATTTGCGAAAACAAATGTCCAATCTCAGATCGTCGCGGGGTGTACGTAACCAGCGTCGGTGAGACCCGCAACCCGAAGAACCAGGTTCTTCTTGATAGCTACGCCGACGGCGGTGGCTATGGAAACTAACTTCAACCAGAGTCGTCTTGGGAGGATGGAATGAAGTGGAATCGCAGGGATTTCATTGCTAAGCCGTTAACCTGGTTTGCTGCTTCACAGGTGTTAGGCGGACTCGAGTTCCTCCACGCTGAGACCCTTCCAGCCGGTGAGATTATTCACCGCACACTCGGCAAGACAGGGATCTCGCTGCCGGTGGTCAGCATGGGCGTGATGAATGCAAACATGCCCGCTGTTGTGCGCCGCGCATATGAGGTGGGCATACGGCATTTTGATACGGCGGCCGGTTATCAGAATGGCCGCAACGAGGAGATGCTGGGTTCTGTTATCAAGGAACTTGGCGTTCGCGACAGGGTGACGGTTGCCACCAAGATTCACATCGCGCCTGCAAAGCTTCACGATGCGACCGTGAAGGCCGACATGCGAGCGATCTTTGAAGGCAGCTTGCGGCGTCTGCAAGTGGATCATGTTGACATCGTGTACTTCCACGCTATCGATACCGCGGAAGCCGCGGGGCTGGAAGCTCCCATGGAACTGTTTACGGCATTGAAGAAGGAAGGCAAGGCGCGCTTCATTGGCGTGTCTACTCATTCCGGTGCCGAGCAGGTCGTCAACGAAGTAACCAGGAATGGTGTCTATGATGTGGCGCTCGTCGCGTTCAACTACACGATGGCGCAAGACAAGGCGCTCCACGATGCGTTGGCTCACGCCGCCAGCAAGGGCGTGGGTTTAGTGGCGATGAAAACCCAGGCAGGAGGCACGGCGAAGCCGGATCCGAAGCTTCCGCAATCGCTTCCGCCATTCAGCCAGACGGCGCTGCTCAAGTGGGTGTTGCAGAACCCGTGTTTTACAACGGCAATTCCGGGATTTACGAACTTCGAACAGCTCGAGCAGAATTTTTCTGTGGCACGCAACCTGGCGTACACGCCTGCTGAAAAGGATTTCCTTGGCGACAAGAATGTCCGGGCTAGCGCGGAATTCTGCCAGCAGTGCAGCCAGTGTCGTGCGGATTGCCCGTTGCAGGTGGACATCCCCACGCTGATGCGTTCACATATGTACGCAGTTCAGTATGGAAATCACGGCCTCGCACGCGAAACGCTTGCCAGTATCAGCTCAGGCCGCGGGCTGGATGCTTGCGCCGCGTGCGGATCCTGCAAGGCGAGCTGCCGCGAGACGGTGAACATCGCGCGGAAGATCAACGATCTGAAACAGATCACTTCGGCAGGTCTGCTCCGAGTCTGACCGATAAGTGAATTGAGAAAAGGAGTTCAATGTGAAGCGCTTTCCTCTTCTCCTTGTACTGTCATTGTGTTTCTGGTCTCCTATCACGGCCCTGGCGTTCGACAACCCAACCCCGGGGGCGAACTCTGACCCAACCTACGCCCAACTGCGCCATGTGAAGCTGATTCCCCAGGCATACGTCGTGCAGCACTTGAAGATCGTGCGTGACATTGGCACCTTTGAACTTCAGAGCGGCGTGGTCTGCCTCGTTGCGCCGATCAATGGCATCATCACCGGCGCGGTCTTCCGTGGTGAGGGCACATTTCATCTGCTCAGTGAAGACCCGCGCGAGCAGAACCAGATGCGCTCACTCACCAAAGAGCCCGGCATGGACGAGCAGTTCGAGAAGCTCGTGCTGCGTTTTGCCGACAATACCCCAGACGAGATCAGGGCAGTTGCGACATCGGAGGCAGGGGCGGGGTGCGCTACCGATCTGCTGGATGAGAACCAGAAGTATCTGCGCACGGAACTGAAAGACAATCTCGCGGCGAGGCTGCTGCAACCGGTGATGGAGGGCAAGCCGGACGGGTACTTCGTGGGCTATTTCCAAGGCCGGAAGTATGGAAAACTGGGCTTTGAAGTGGACCCACATGGACTGCGCCATCACCGCCCGGAGGAGGTTGGGCTTTACGACTTTGAGGAATCAAAGCGAGGCATGTGGTACAGCGGTCATCTATTGCGTGAGGCGCGTGACGGATGGCGGGTAAAGCAGACCAATCACGACACAGGATTCATCAAGGCGGTCAACCACCGAATTGACATCACCATCGAGAAGAGCGGCCATCTCAGTGCCACCAGCACGGAGACCGTAATCTCAATGGTAGACGGACTACGAGTGGTGCCCTTTGACCTTTTCGGCAAACTGCGAGTCTCCGAGGTGAAAGACTCAGAAGGGAAGACTCTCAGCTGGATACAGGAGAACAAGGACGAGGACTCCGAGTACCGGGTAATTCTCGCCAAGCCGGCGGCCAAGGGAGAGCAGATCAGCCTGACCACGACGTACAGCGGCGATGATGTTGTGATGCGGGCAGGCGAGGGGAACTACGCACTGGCGCAAGTCGCAAGGGAGAACTGGTTCCCGAGCACTCATATTGGCGACTACGCCAGCTACCAGATGTGCTTCCGCATCCCAAAGGGCCTTACCATGGCTGCTACCGGTACGCTAGTCAGCGAGAAGAACGAGGGCGGCCAGAACGTCACCGAATGGAGGTCCGAGGTGCCGCTGCCTGTCGCAGGGTTCAATTTCGGGGAATTTCTATCCGAGAGAGCCAAGCTGGACAAGGCGGGAGTAGTGGTTTCGGCGTACGTCAACAAGGAGCTCCCAGACACTCTGAAGAATATTCTCAATTCGGCGGATTCACCTCTGGTTCCTAAGAGCGGTGGCTCTACGAGCGTGCAGACCTCACGGCATACTGCGCACAGCCTCGGTAAAGATACCAATAGCGAGCAGTACACTCTGGGATCGCTGAACACAGCCCCAATGCTGAAGAAGTCACTAGCCGAGAGCTCGCTTGCCGTCGAACTCTTCACCACGTACTTTGGCGCAATGCCGTACAGGAATCTGTCGGTGACTCAGCAGTCGGTGACGAACAATGGACAGGGCTGGCCGGGCCTCATCTATCTCCCAGTCTTCTACTACCTCGACGATACCCAACGGCATCAGATCGGTTCCCAAAACGAGCGGCGTCTCGCAGTCTTGAGCCGACAGCCGGGTCAATCGGCTGTGTCCTTGTTGTTGCCCGGAAAACTGGGTTATGTCCGCGAAGAGGAGTATTGGAAGGTGGTGGTACCGCGAATGGTAGCGCACCAGTGGTGGGGTGGGGCAATCGGTTTTGCTGGTTATCGCGACGCATGGATTTCACAGGGTTTTGCCGACTTCTCAACCTCGCTGTTCATGCAGTATGTGCGAGACAACCGCACGGAGTACGAGCAGTTCTGGAAGAATCGGCGGGACCAGTTGATCGACAAGGACAAGTTTGGCCACCGTCCGATTGACTTGGGTTCGGTCACCATGGGTAGCCGCGTTTTTGCCGGTGAGGTCGAGGTCAATGCGGTTGACGCGCTCGTGCATGGGAAAGGCGCCTACATTTTGCAGATGCTGCGATACATGATGTACACGCAACAGAAGGGTGACGCCGACTTTAAGGCCATGATGCAGGACCTCGTCAACACTTACCGCAACCAGGCCATCACCACCGAGGATTTCAAGGCGATGGTGGAGAAGCACATGACGCCAGCGATGGACGCCGTGGGCAATCACCGGATGGATTGGTTCTTCGATGAGTGGGTCTACGGTACGGATCTTCCCAGCTATTCGTCGGATTCGGTGGTAAGCACCGGTTCCGATGGCAAGCCGACGATCACGTTGAGCATCACGCAGTCCGGCGTCGCCCCCAATTTCCGTATGGTCGTGCCGGTTTATTACGAGTTGGCGGACGGCCGCATTGGCCGTATGGGACAACTGATGCTCAAGGGCAACCAGACTCTCAAACAGGCTGTGCCGTTCAGTAATCCTGTTCCCAAGCGGTTGTTCATCAACTACAACTACGATGTATTGAGCGCGAACTGAGCGCAAGAAAGAGGCCGCCGTTCCAGGCGGACTCTTTTATAGTCGCGTGCCAGCGAGGAGGCAAGATTGGCTTGGCATCGGAATGCCGCACTGAATTCGCGGCTAGCGGCTTCACAGCAGGAAGCCTTGGACTATGGCAGCCATAACTCGCTGATTCTATGGTACCGGGAGGGGGACTTGAACCCCCACAACCCTTTCGGGTCTGCGGATTTTAAGTGGAAAAAACGGCATTTTGCACGATGTTGCATAGGGTTGCACTACACTGTTTAACCCATGTCACTGCTATCAGTTACAAGCAATTCTACCTTGCATTATGTTGCATCAAAAAGCACAGAATCCAAAACCCAACTAGCACTAGAACTAGCACCAGACAGCAGTCGTTGTATCCCATTTGTATGGGTGCCATACAAAACGGATACAGGACACGGTGAATAGGCCACATCATTGAAGAATGCTATTCAGCTCGTTCTGCGTGGGCGATATCGCGCTGGGGAAGTGTTCGGCACTCCCGATATCGTTCTCAGCCATCTAGGGGTGGGGTGATATCACCCTTTTAGGTTTTTTTAAAAGTTAGCACGTGAGAA
>Ga0181528_10003162_pt1 | contig 10117 bp, 6 predicted proteins | sample PEATcosm2014_Bin_47_FD_119742 | JGI IMG/M metagenome (GOLD analysis project Ga0181528, IMG submission 119742) | Peatland microbial communities from MTU Mesocosm Facility, Houghton, MI, USA - PEATcosm2014_Bin10_10_metaG | ecosystem: Environmental > Terrestrial > Soil > Wetlands > Peat | place...
CATCGCGTCATCACCGATGGCGGCGATCAGCCGAATGTGGTGCCGCCGACGGCCGCCGTCTGGTATTACTTCCGCGAGGCCGATTACGACCACATCATGGACATGTGGCACATCGGCGACAACATGGCCAAGGCAGCCACGCTGATGACGGACACGACGTACACCTCGCGCCTTCTGGGCAGCGCCTGGCCGGGTTATTTCAACCGTCCCATCGCCGAGGATATGCAGGAGAACATCAACAAGGTCGGGCTGCCGCAGTGGAGCGATGACGATCAAAAGCTCGCCAAAGGCATGCAGACCGAGCTCAAGCAGCGGGTGAACGGACTGGCGACGCGTATCGCCCCGTTCCGCGCCCCGCAAGAGCAGCAGGCTCGCGGTGGCGAGGAAATGGGAGGCGAAGGTATGGGCCCGCAACCCACCGGCGGCGGCAGCGACGATATTGGCGACGTGAGCTGGAACGTGCCTACCATCACGCTGCGTTTCCCGTCGAACATTCCCGGCGGGCCGGGCCACAATTGGGCCAATGGAATTTCCATGGCTACGCCGATCGCCCACAAGGGCGTGGTTGCCGGCGCCAAGGTGCAGGCCATGACGGTAATCGACATTCTGGTCCACCCCGAACTGGTAGCCAAAGCGTGGGACTACTTCAATAACGTCCAGACGAAGGACATGAAGTACAAGAGCTTCCTCCGTCCCGACGACAAGCCCGCCATCTGGATGAATAAGGCGACGATGGACAAGTATCGTCCGGAGATGAGGAAGTATTACTACGATCCCAGCAAGTACGATACTTACCTGGAGCAACTCGGCATCAAGTATCCGACGGTGAAGTAAAAAGCCGGCTTGAATCCGCTCGCTCCGTGCGAGGGGCACCTTAAGTTTCAGCAATTCCTGTCCAGATTCCGATACGGCACGGCTTCGGCCAAATGTTTGGCGGACACCTGCTCCACTCGGCCCAAGTCCGCGATGGTGCGCGCCACCTTCAGGATGCGATGCGCCGAAAGCCCCATCCGCCGCACGGCCATCCTCGCCCGCTTCATCGAGCGCGCACAAGTTTGGCAGCGCGCTCGGGGGAATATGGGCATTGTAGTCGATACGGTCGAGCAGCGGCCCTCCGCTCCCGTGCAGCGGCATTCACCGGTAGCATCGCCCGGAAAGCCGCACCGGCACCCGTGCATATAACGGCTGCTACTGAGTATGAAGCAGACATTGCCGCGGCGCTTGGGACGCGTAATCGGCAATTGCGATGCAAGCGCAATATCGGGAGCGCACCGCACCTCCCATTTTTTCCGCGCCAGGAAGCCGTACGATCAATCGCGCCTTCGAGCACGAGCGAATGGCGCTGGCCGAACGTCGCGCACCATCGTCGACCCGATCCTGGCAGCAGGCGCCGCCAGGCTCGGATTGACGCGCTGGGCTGGTGACAGGCCCGGCCGCTCCGTCCAATGAAAGAAATGCTGGCTGCCGTTGGGCGGCACTTCAGCAGGGATATAATGGCTCTGAAACATGGGAGGGTCGGCATTTCCGGATACGCGCTGGACGTTAATTCTCCTGGCGGGGCGTGAGGAGGGTCCGGCGGCCGATGCGGCCTTGGCCCAGTTGTGCCAGGCGTATTGGTATCCACTCTATGCGTTTGTGCGCCGCTGCGGACACCAGGCGGAGGAAGCGCGCGACCTGACGCAGGGTTTCTTCGCGCATCTGCTTGAGAATCGGCGTTTCGCCATCGCGGACCAGGAACGAGGGCGTTTCCGTTCTTTCCTGCTCAAGTCACTGCAGCGCTTTATGGCGGACGCCGCGGATCGGGATGCCGCGGCCAAGCGCGGCGGCGGAGTGGCGACCGTGTCGCTCGATGTGGAAAGCGCGGAGAGCAAACTGGCACACGACGTGGGGCACAACGAAACTCCCGAGCGCCTCTTCGAACGCGAGTGGGCGTTGACGTTGATTGCGCGCGTAGCCGCCGACCTGCGGGGAGCGCTCGACCGCGAGGGAAGAGGCGATCAGTTTGACAGCCTCAGACAATTTCTGCCCGGTTCCGGCGGCGAATCCTCATACGCGGAAGCCGCCACGCGCATCGGCACCAGCGAAAGCGCGCTCAAGGTCGCGGTTCACCGTTTGCGGCGCAGATATCGGGACATGTTTCACGCCGAGATCGCGCGCCTTGTCGCCGACCCAGGGGACTGCGAGGCTGAGATTCAGTACGTGCTGAACGCCTTGCGGAGTTAAGAATGCGGACCTGCGCCAGATGTTCAACACAGCGAGAGAATCTGACGCAATGCATTTGCGATGCCTGCCTGCTGGAGGAAACACTCGCGCCGGCAGGCGCCGCGGGGCAGGAACAGTTCGGGCCGTATGAGGTGCTCTGCGAGATCGGCGAAGGCGGTCTCGGCATTGTGTACCTCGCGCAGCAAACGCAGCCCATCCGCAGAGAAGTGGCGGTGAAAGCGCTCAAGACCGAGGCTGGAGGACGGGAAAATCTGGCGCGCTTCGAGCGCGAGAGGCAGACCCTCGCCATGCTCGACCACCCGGGAATCGCGCACCTGTTTGACGCCGGCACGTCGTCTAGGAGACGGCCCTATCTGGTGATGGAGTACGTCGATGGGGTTCCGATTACGCAGTTCTGCGACGAAGGCAAGCTGGGAATTCGGGAACGGGCGGCGCTCCTCGCTGACGTCTGCGATGCCGTGGAGTATGCACATCGCCACGGGGTGGTACACCGCGATCTCAAGCCCTCCAATATTCTGGCCGCAAACGGCGACCGGGGCCCAGCACCCAAAATCGTCGACTTCGGCATCGCCAAGTTACTCGATGGAGCCTTTGCCGGAAGCGCGCTGCGCACCGCCGCGGGCGAACTGCTGGGTACGATCGAGTATATGAGTCCCGAACGGGCCGGAGGGTTGGACCAGGATTCGGCGCCGGCGGCCGATGTTTATTCGCTGGGCGTGGTGTTGTACGAATTGTTGTGCGGCGGGCTGCCGTTCGACTCCGGGCGTCTGCGCGAGGCGGGCATCGCCGCTGCGCTTCGCACGGTGTCGGAACAGGAACCGCCGCCGCTGGTAACCCGCCTCAGAACGGCATCCGATCGCACGCAACTCGCGCAGGCCCGCCACATGAGTTTCAACGCGCTGGAACGTGAGTTGGCGGGCGACTTGTCCGCCATCGTGCGCAAGGCGCTGATGAAGGACCCGCATGAGCGCTATTCATCGGCGGCTGCCTTCGTCGCCGATCTGCGGCGCTATTTGAACGGGGATCCGGTCCTGGCAAGTGGGCCGGGGGTGTGGTACCGGCTGCGCAAGCGCGCCCGCAAGCATTGGATCGGCGTGGCAGCGGTAGCGGCTTTGCTGGCGCTCGCCGCCATTCCGTGGTTCCTGCGCGCGCCGCGCGGCGCGCCTCCGTCTCCCAAATTGACGCTGCTCACCAGCTATCCCGGCCACGAAGTCCAGCCTGCGTTATCGCCGGATGGAAAGCGGTTGGCGTTCGCCTGGGACGGCGGAAACGGCCACTACGGCATCTATGTACAGACGGCCGGAGCGCCGAACCCCATCCGGCTCACGACCGATGCGGCTTTCGATCAGCACCCTTCCTGGTCGCCGGACGGACGTAGCATTGCATTTCTAAGATCCACCGAAGCTGCGGGCCAAGTCATCATCGTACCTGCCGGTGGGGGAGCGGAGCGGCAGGTGACAACAATCGCACTTAACGAAGGCGTTTGGGGAACGCTGGAACGCTCGCCCGGTCCGGCCTGGTCTCCCGACGGCAAGAGCCTGGCGTTTGGCGATCGTGACGGCGCCAACGGACGGATGAGCATCTACCTCATCGCGCTGGCCGATGGCCACCGGCGCCGGCTGACCGCTCCGGGAGCCGATACCATGGGCGATTCTTTGCCGGCCTTCTCGCCCGACGGCCGCATGCTGGCATTCGTACGGGCCGCGAGCCGGCCTTCGCTGGCGGACGTGTACGTTGTCCCGGTGGACGGCGGAGAGGCACGGCGCATCACTTTCGACCAAAAGGCAATTCTCGGTTTGACGTGGATTTCCGATCGTGAGCTGCTGGCGGCCTCGAATCGCACCGGTCCAACCATGCTGTGGAAGCTTCCTGTGCGAGGGGGAACACCGGAGCCGATCCCCATCGCCGCGCGGGGCGTACGGGACCTGAGCTTCGGAGGAAATCCCCCACGGCTGGTGCTGGTGGAGTTCTTCACACGAACCAATCTCTGGCGCCTCAATCTAAAGCAACCGGGCGCGCGGCCCGAGCGGCTGGCCGCCACCACGCGGCGCAACACCAGCCCTAAGTATTCGCCGGACGGCAAGAGCATCGTGTTCGTATCGGACCGCTCGGGTCACGATAACTTGTGGGTTGCGGACGCAGACGGGGGCAATCCTCGCCGCATTACATCCTTCAGCGGTGCGGCTGTGGGAACTCCGCGATGGTCTCCGGACGGGCAGCAGGTCGTGTTCGACGGTGTCCGCGATGGCCATTCGGAGATCTTCCTTGTAGGGGCCGCGGGCGGCACTGTGCGCCGCTTCACGGAAGGCGCCTGGAATGAAATGATGCCGAGCTGGTCCAGAGACGGCGGTTACATCTACTTCTCCTCCAAGCGTGGTAGCGGCCGGCTCACAGTCTGGAAGCAGGCCGTGAACGGCGGGCCGGCGATCCAGATTACGCACACCGCCAGCGGAGACGCGTTGGAATCCGCCGATGGCCGCCTGGTTTACATTTCGGACGGGGCCAACGGCCTCTGGCAGGTGTCTCCGGAAGGCGCCGATGAGCATGCAGTGCCGGGATTGGAAACCATTCACAACAGCCGGTATTTCGATGTGACGGCCCGCGGCGCGTACTTCCTGCGGGACGCGGTGGCGCCGGGAACAATCGTCTTCTACGATTTCGCCAACCGCCGATCCACGCCTCTGGTCAATCTCGAAGATCGCTTTCTGCGCGGCGTACCCAGCCTTTCGGCGACCGCCGATGACGGATGGTTGGTGTATGGCGAAGTCGACGACAGCGGCAGCGACATCCTGATGCTCGAAAATTTTCGCTGACGCCGTGTAACTCCCTCCGCGCATTCCCCTAGTAACTATGTGAGACGCGAATTCCGGGACTCAGGCCCGGACGATTCGCACGCACGCTGGAGGGCGATATGGCAAAGACGACCACCGTAGTTCAAAAAGTCGACATCGTAGATCTCATCCGGGATCGCAAACAGTTTCCTCTGCTCGATGTTCCGCCCATGCGGGTCACGGTCAACATCGAAGTCACCACCACCGGGCTGCTCACCACGCCCAAACCCGCTCCGGCCGCCAAAATGGCCCGGCTTGAGAAAGCGGCGCGCGACAAGATGGAAGAATACGAGACCATCATCACCAAGGAATGCGCAACCTTTAATGCGAAGATCGACGATCTGCTGAATCAAGGCAACGTGAAGGAAGCTGCCGCCATGGCCGAGACGGCGAGCCATGCGGTTAAGAATGCCCTTGCGACGGCCGAGGGCGCCGCATCCAAGGCCGTGGAAGAGATGAAGAAGAAGGAGTTTCAAGGCGACAAACTCCTCACCGAAGCGCGCGTGAAGACCACAACAAAAGTGGTATTCAGCGGAGTGAGCATGACCACGCACGCGCTTCATGGCGCAGTCCACACCGCCGGCATTGCCCTCAGCGCCGGCACCCACGTGCTGGGCTATGCCGCGGTAGTGGGCAGCAGCATCTCGATTGTGAAGAGCATGGCCTCGCTCGGGCTGGAGCTCAAACAGCAGCTCAAAGGCGAACCCCAGCTTCGCGCCGACCTGTTCAAAGGCATGGACACCTACGTGCAATTGCGCGCCACCGCCATCATGCAGATCGCGCAAAAGAACGGCCTGGCGACCACCAGCCAGATACCCGGCTTCCCCCAGGCCATCGAGCATGTGGCCAACGGAATCCTGCAGTCGGGGAAGGATATGGTGAAGGGAAAAGACAAGACGCAAATCGTCAAGGAAGTTTTCGACTTCACCGTGAAGGCCGTCCAATCGCACTGGGCCGACGTCCAAAAGGCCCGCGAGATGTATCGCAACCACACCGTCAAGATGCGCCAGAAGGTGGACGGGATTTCCCAGTCCGCGGATAAACTCGCCGCGGGGATGAAGCAGGCCGCGGGTTTGAAAGAAGGCGTCAAAATCGGCGCGGAGTGCATGGCGCTGAAGGCGACGGTTCGAAATCTGACGGCGGGCCTCGACGAGGCGCAGGCATTCCTGACCGCGATCGAAGAAACCATGCAGGGGTACGGGCTCAAGGTGGACGACCGGACCATCATGGACAAAGTCAGGCAGCTCGACAAGCTCACCATAGTGAAGGAAGGGATGTCGATGGCCTCACATGTGGAAGCGATTCACGGGCTGTTAGACGCGATCAAGGAGGCCGCGACGGCGGCGGCGTAGCTGCGGTGGGGTCCTCATGCACTACCTGGTAGGGCATGAGGACCCAAGCCCGGAGGGCTTGTTTGCGAAGTCAGCGTGAGGGGCGACTCGATGTCGAGAAAGGCGCGCCGGTCAGAACCAGGCAGGCCGATTCGCGAGTCGTCAATTCCAGTAGTTCCGATCGAGACTGCGATACTGAATGGCCTCGGCCAGATGCTTTGCGGCCACCTGCTCCGAGCCGCCTAGATCGGCAATCGTGCGCGCCACCTTCAGGATGCGGTCGTGCGCCCGCGCCGAAAGCCCCATCCGCCGCACGGCCATCTCCAGTGTCCGCTCGCCCGCTTCATCGAGCGCGCACAAGTTTCGCAGCGCGCTCGGGGGAACATGGGCATTGTAGTAACCCCGCTGTTGCTGGATGGAGCGAGCCTGCAGGATACGTTCGCGCATCTCGGCCGACGAAGTGCCGCCGTCGCTGGCCCGCATGTCTTTATAAGGCACCGCGGGAACCTCGATGTGCAAGTCGATGCGGTCGAGCAGCGGACCGCTGATCTTGCCGAGATATCGCTGAATCTCCGCTCCCGTGCAGCGGCATTCTCGGGTGGCGTCTCCCAGGAAGCCGCACCGGCACGGGTTCATGGATGCCAGCATGGTAAAACTGGCCGGGAAAGACAGCGTCATGTTACTCCGCGCCAGCGTCACGGTGCGGTCCTCCAGCGGCTGGCGCAGCATCTCCAGCACATTGCGCGCGAACTCGGGGAGTTCGTCCAAAAAGAGCACGCCGTTGTGCGCCAGGCTCACTTCACCTGGCCGCGGCATGCCTGAGCCCCCGCCGATCAGCCCGGCGTCGGATACCGTGTGATGCGGCGCCCGCAGAGGCCTTTGCGACAAAAGCCCGACACCGCACGGCAACAGGCCGGCTACGCTATGGATCTGCGTGGTCTCCAGGGCTTCCTGGAACGTGAGCGGAGGCAGGATGCCGACGAACCGTTTCGCGAGCATCGACTTGCCCGAGCCGGGCGGCCCGATCATCAGCACATTGTGGCCTCCCGCGGCGGCCACTTCGAGGGCGCGTTTGGCCGTGGCCTGGCCGCGCACGTCACGGAAGTCCGGCGCCGATTCACCATCCGCCGCCGCCGCCCGCGGACCGGGGACAAACGGCTGAAAGCGTTCCGGCTCGCGCAGGTAGGCCACGACCTCGGCGAGGTGCCGCATGCCGAACACCCGAACCCCTTCGGTGACGCCGGCTTCGGCTGCATTGTCGGCCGGCACGACCACGTTCACGATTCCACGCTGCCGCGCGCAGGCGGCGATGGAGAGCACGCCGCGGACGGGGCGGAGGGTCCCATCCAAAGACAATTCGCCCACGAACAGATGCCGATCGGCCCCCTTCGTGAGACCCATTGCGCCCAGAATTCCGATGGCCATGGGTAGATCGAATCCGGCCCCCTCTTTGCGAACGTTGGCGGGCGCCAGGTTGATGGTGACGGCCTTATTGGGATAGCCGAAACCGGAATTCAGCAAGGCGGACTTGATGCGCTCCCGGCTTTCGCGCACGGCGGTGTCCGGCATTCCCACCGTCACGAAGTCGCGAGCCGAGCCGTTGTACATGTCGACTTCCACGTCGATCACGTGCGCTTCAATGCCGTAGACAGCCGCGGAGCGAGTTTGGAAGAGGGCCACGCGATATAGTGTGCGCCGCGAAGGAAAATCGCGGCGGAAATCCAGGACGGACTTAAGCTGTTGATTAATAGAGGCTTGGACGCCCACTCCCGGGACTCGCCGGAGGCCGTCTGGATTCCTCAGCAGATCGCCAGAACGGCTCGTTAGACCCGTCAACATATTGTCATTGCGATCTAACAAGTTCAGTATATACTTATCTAAAATCTCGGAGCTTAATCGACGGATTAGTTACCGCCACGCTTCGCTCCATCGTGGAGAGCCTATCCGATGCCGTCAGATCTCATCGGTCCTAAGGGACAGTTATACGCCGATCCGAAGCCTACGCCGGATGAAGTCAGCTTCCGCGTGGATAACACCAGCGCGCAGTATTACAACTCAATTTACTATCTGAAACACAAGGACCAGGTGCAGCGTATCCCGGCGGCGCGAGATACCAACCCTCTGGATCTTGCGGATTTTGTCTCGGCCGACATTATGGGCGCTATAAACAAGGCGGGCAAAATCGTGTTTCATTCGGTTGGAGACACGGGAGCCGCCAAGGTGAGCCGCTCCCAGACCGCCGCGACCGCCATCCAGCAGGAGGCCCGCGTGGCCGACGCGATGGTTGCCGATGTCAATAGCGGCGGGATAAATGGTCCGGCATTTTTCTTCCATCTGGGCGATGTTGTCTACAATTTCGGAGAGGCGCAGTATTACTACGATCAGTTTTATGATCCTTTCCGCGAATACGACCGGCCGATCTTTGCCATCCCGGGAAATCATGACGGGATGGTCTTCGGCCAGGGATCCAGTGCGCCTCAAGTCCCCACCCTGGACGCTTTCCTGACGAACTTTTGCGCCGCTGCTCCGGGAACTTCGCCGGATGCCGGAACTCTCGTCCGCAGTATGATGACCCAGCCTGGCGTTTATTTCGCGCTGGACGCTCCATTCGTATCGATCATCGGCCTGTACACGAATGTGCTCGATAGCGGCCCCGGCATTATTTCCTCACAGGGCGGCCATTATCCTGTGGTGGACGACCAGTTGGATTTTCTCAAGCAGCAACTGACGCGGCTTAAGCCCGCCCATGACAAGCAGCAGCGCGCGGTGATTCTGGCGACGCATCATCCGCCGCTTTCGGCCGACGCCAGGCACGGCGGTTCTACCGGTATCATCAAAGATATCGACACGTGTTGTAAGGCGGCCGGCCTTTGGCCGGATATCGTGCTTTCCGGGCACGCGCATCTTTATCAGCGCTTCACGCGCGTGTCAATAACGGCCAGCAGACGCCCTACATCGTATCCGGTAGCGGCGGCTTTGCCGCCACGGCCCCCAAGGACATGCCAAAAACCGCGCCCATCACTTCGGGCGATCACACGCTGGAAATCGCTCCCATCGTGGACTTCGGTTACCTCACCATCGAAACGGATGGCCGCACCGTCACGGCCACATTCAAGACCTCGGACTCGACTGGAGTGAAGCCGAGAGATACCGTTACCGTAGACGTGAAATCCGGTAAGATCGTCAGCCCGACCGCCTCCAAAAGCAACGGCAAAACCGCCTCGCCAACCAAAAAGAAGGGGCGTTCGGCGAAGCGGTAACGCGACGATTCGCGAGTCTATTTCCACCCGACATAGGGGCGCTCCGGCCCGGATCAAAATAGTTGTTTGCATGCTGTGTTCATTCTTACCTGAGTCAGAGCTCGATGCGCTGTATGGGTATTGCCGTGCTGCGAACTCGGTATGGGCAGAACATTGGGAATTATTCTGATCGTACTCGGACTGATGGGGTTGGCGTGGGGAGGCTTCACTTATACCACGCGCCAAAAGGTGCTCGACGTCGGACCGATTCATGCAACCCGCGATGAAACTCACACCGTTCCGCTGCCGCCGATCGCCGGCGCCGTAGCATTGGTGTGCGGTGTCGCGCTTGTGCTTGCTCGTCCTCGATAGTTCCGCTGCTAAACGCGCGCCATGTACCGGCACGACGAAAGACGGGTGAATCGCGCGAATGCGATTCACCCCGAACTACTAGACTCCGCCACCGCCGTGAAGGACGCGCGGCTTATCGGTC
>Ga0181528_10003165_pt1 | contig 10113 bp, 7 predicted proteins | sample PEATcosm2014_Bin_47_FD_119742 | JGI IMG/M metagenome (GOLD analysis project Ga0181528, IMG submission 119742) | Peatland microbial communities from MTU Mesocosm Facility, Houghton, MI, USA - PEATcosm2014_Bin10_10_metaG | ecosystem: Environmental > Terrestrial > Soil > Wetlands > Peat | place...
CAGGTGCGGGCCGCGGTCCGCGGCTACCGGTCGGCGGGATTCGACAGCGAATTGAAGGTTGCCATGCAGGCGCTGGAGGCCGCCGGGATTCAGGTGGAGACGTCGGTGGAGCATCCAGAGCTTTCGCCCGCGCAAGAGACGGTGTTCGCCATGGCGCTGCGCGAGGCGGTTACCAATGTGGTGCGCCACGCTCATGCCACCGTATGCCGCCTGACGCTGCAACGAGTGGGACAGTTTTGCGAAATGGTGGTGGCCGATAACGGGCTCGGCGGCGCGGTCGACGAGGGCAGCGGGCTGAGCGGCATGCGGGAACGGGTGGAAGCCTTGGGCGGGGCGTTGGAGCGCGACGGTTCGCACGGCACGCAATTGCGCATTCGGGTACCGGTATGAAGATTCGCGTGACGATCGCCGAAGACCAGGCCATGGTTCGCGGCGCGCTGGCGGCGCTGCTGGCCACGGAGGGCGATTTCGACATCGTGGGGCAGGCACAGAACGGGCGGGAAGCGCTCGATCAGGTGCTGGCCGCACTGCCGGACGTTTTGCTCACCGATATCGAGATGCCGGAGCTTACGGGGCTCGAACTGGCGGGCGAGATCAAGCGGCGGAAGCTACCGGTGAAGGTCGTGATCCTCACCACTTTCGCCCGCGCCGGATACCTGCGGCGAGCGCTGGACGCCGGAGTGTCGGGGTACCTGCTGAAAGACGCGCCCGCGTCGACGCTGGCGAATGCCATTCGCAAGATTCGCGCCGGCAGCCGCGTGGTGGACCCGGAACTGGCGGCGGAAGCTTGGACAGAGGCCGATCCGCTGACCGATCGCGAGCGCCAGGTGCTGCGGCACGCGGGAGAAGGCGAGGCGAGCGCGGAAATCGCCCTGCGGCTGGATCTTTCCGAAGGCACGGTGCGGAATTACCTCTCGGAGGCGATCAGCAAGTTGGGGGCCGCGAATCGCACCGAAGCGGCCCGCATCGCGCGGCAGAAGGGCTGGTTGTAACGAATCTGAGTTGGGATTTTGGCCGCGGATGGACACGGATTCACGCGGATAAAATCAAGGCGTTTCCTATCCGCGTGAATCCGCGTCCATCCGTGGCCCATAATCTTTGCCTCGCGATTGTTGGAAATCACGTGTTCGCAGCCTCTTCTGCTCTCGACGGCTCGAGATGAGCAGGGGACGGTCCCAGCCGGGAACGTCTCTGACGGCAGCAACCAAGCTCGTTTTTGGGCACCGCTCCCTCAGGGTTGCGGCTCGGTAATTTCCGTTCAACCGGCACCATCCTAGCCGCGCGCGTGACCAAGCGGTTTCGGGTTTCAACGAAAGACGGCGAGGTTTCTGGGAAGTCTCGAACCTGGCAGGCGAGAGCACTTGCGCGACATCGAAACCAACCTCGCCCAGGCGCGTCTATATCTGTATCTCCTGTTATAATCCGAGCAATCCTATGCGTCGTACCATACGATCTTTCACTGCCGTTGCCACCATCCTGTTCGCGGCGGCGGCCTTCTCTCAGACCTTGCCGCCGGGCGTTCAGAAGATCACCTCGGTGGAGGGAATCACCGAATATTCGCTGCCCAACGGGCTCCATTTCCTGCTGTTCCCGGATGAATCGAAGCCAAAGTTAACGGTGAACATAACCTATTTGGTCGGATCGCGGTTCGAAGGTTATGGCGAAACCGGCATGGCCCATCTGCTGGAACACCTGAATTTCATTCAGACCAGGACGCGGACCGACATCAAGAAGGAGTTGACCGACCACGGCGCCGAAATGGGGGCCGAATCGAACGGCACCACCGATTACGACCGCACTAACTATTTCGAGACCCTCAACGCCAGCGACGAGAACCTCCACTGGGCGTTGGGCCTCGAAGCCGACCGCATGATCAACACGCGCATCGAGAAGCAGCTCCTCGATAAAGAAATGACCGTGGTCCGCAACGAGTTCGAAATGGGCGAGAACGACCCGGGCAACATTCTTGCAGAGCGCGTGCAGGAGACCGCGTATTTGTGGCACTCCTACGGCCATCCGGTGATCGGCAACAAGGCCGACATCGAGAATGTGCCCATCGACAAGCTCGCGGCGTTCTACCACAAGTATTACCAGCCGGATAACGCGCTACTGACGGTAGCCGGCAAGTTCGATCCTGCCAAGGCGCTCACGTGGATCGCTGAGCTGTTCGGCCCGATTCCGCGTCCGCAGCGAACGCTCGAGGCGCCTTACACCACGGAGCCCGCGCAGGATGGCGAACGCTCGGTGACTTTGCGCCGCGTGGGCGATACGCAATACGTGATGGCCTTGTATCACGTCCCGGCCGCTATGCACCCGGACGATGCCGCGGTTCAGGTGCTCGCCGGCGTGTTGGGCGACGTGCCCTCGGGCCGCCTCTACAAGGCCCTGGTGGACAACAAAAAGGCCGTCGGCGCCAGCATGGAATCGCAGGAACTGCACGACGCCGGGTTCATTACCGCTGCCGCCCAGCTGAGCCCCGACCAGAACCTCGACGAAGCCCGCCGGATCCTGCTCAAGACGGTGGAGGATTTCGCCAAGGAACCGCCGAGCAAAGAAGAAGTGGAGCGGGTGAAAACCCGCATCGCGAAGAACGTGGAGCTGGCTTTTGCCAATTCCACCAGGATCGCGCTGATGCTTACGGAATATGCGGCATCAGGCGATTGGCGAATGCTATTTCTGGAGCGCGACCGCCTGGCGAAGGTGACTCCGGAAGACGTGGAGCGCGTGGCCAAGGCCTATTTGAAAGAGTCCAACCGCACCCTCGGCGAGTTCATCCCCACCAAGACGCCCGATCGCTCCGAGATTCCGCCGACGCCCACCGACGCGGAGACCTTCAAGGATTTCAAGGGCGGCGCCGCGGTTACCGAGGGTGAGGTTTTCGATCCTTCACCGAGTAATATCGAGAGCCGGTTGACGCGCGCCAGGCTCTCCGACGGCGTCAAGGTGGTGCTGCTTCCCAAGAAGACTCGCGGTGGCACCGTGACGGTGAGCTTCGTCGCGCGATTCGGCGATGAGAAGTCTCTTTTCGGTAAAGTGGCGATTGCGCAGATGACCGGCGCTACCTTGATGCGCGGGACCAGGAGCAAGTCGCGGCAGCAGATCCAGGACGAGATGGATCGTCTGAAAGCGCAGATCACCGTGACGGGTGGGGCTAACAACGCGGCCATCCGCATTACGACCACGGAAGCCAATCTGGCAGGCGCGCTCAAGCTGGCGGCCGAAGTACTGCGCGAACCGGCTTTCCCGGATACGGAGTTCGAGCAGGTGAAAAAGCAGACCGTGGCGAGCATCGAGGAAAGCAAAAGCGATCCACAGGCGCTGGCCGGGCAGGCGCTGGGCCGCGCCATGAACAGCATTTATCCGCGGGGCGATGTCCGCTACGTTGGCACGGCGGATGAGGAAATCGAGGACATCAATAAAGTCACGCTCGACGACGTGAAGAAGTTCTATCAGCAGTTTTACGGAGTCTCCGAGGGCGAATTCACGGCTGTCGGCCAGTTCGACAAGGACGCCGTTCTGAAACAGGCCGAGGAGTTATTCGGCAACTGGAAATCGCCCATGAAGTACGCGCGCATTCTGACTCCTTATCATAAGGTGGCGCCCAGCAATCAGAAAATCGAAACGCCCGACAAACAGAACGCCATGTCTTTCGCCGCGGAGTTAGTGAAGATGTCGGACGAAGATCCCGACTATCCGGCCATGGTTATGGCGAATTACATGCTGGGCGGCAGTATGTCGTCTCACTTAGGGAATCGCATCCGCAACAAGGAAGGCTTGAGTTACGGAGTAGGCTCGCAGTTCAGCGCCCCGATCAAGGACGACGGTGCTGAATTCGTAGGTATCGCCATTAGCAATCCGCAGAACGCCCCCAAGGTGGAAGCCAGCATGAAGGACGAGATCGCGAAAACCGAGAAGGACGGATTCACCGCCGACGAGCTGGCTGCTGCCAAGAAAGCCTGGCTACAGGACCGCGTCCTCCACCGGTCGCAGGACGGATCTCTGGCCGGCCTGCTCGCCAGCAACGAGCGCTGGGGCCGTACCATGCAGTTCGACCAGGATTTCGATAATAAGGTGTCAGCCCTGACTCCCGAGCAGGTTACCGCCGCTCTGCGCAAGGCGGTAGACCCGGCGGCGTTGGTTTACATTAAGGCGGGCGATTTCAAGAAGGCGGACGTTTACCAGTAAGGGACCGGTAAAGCGGTTTACCCTTCGAAGATCAGGCTGCAGCAGGTGACTCCCGCCTCGGCCTTCATCAACTCCGAGACGTCTACCGTTCGCACGCGCAGACCCGAGCGCTCCAGAATTTCCGCGGTTTGCGGATAGCTCGCCGGCACGATGACGGAGCCGCCGATCGACAGCACGTTGGCAGCGCGATCTTCTTCCGGCGCGACGTCCACGATGCGGAACTGCGCCATCGCATCGAGATCGAGCCAGGCGCGGTTGGCCAGGATGACGCCATCGCCCAGCGAACAGCATGCCGACTTCAGATGGAGCGCCCCACGCACCGCGACGGGCACCACGGTATATCCGAGCGGCCCCAGTTCGCCCGCGAGCTGCTCGATCCCCGCGCGATTGGTTCGATGCGAAACGCCCACGTAGAGGGTCCGCCCGATGCGCATCACGTCGCCGCCTTCGAGCGTGGCAGGCTCGCGCAGCCAGCGCAACGGCCGGTAGTCCGCCAGCGCGCGCGCCAGGCTTTCCGACTCGCCGCGGCGCGGTGCCGCGCCCATACGGGTCATGATCGCGACCTCGTCTACGACGACCGCCGGATCCTCCACGAAGACCGAGTCGGGATAGTCCGGCTCGGCAAGCAGCGAGACGACCTTCGCACCCAGCTCCGCCAGCAGAGACTCGTACTGGCGGTGCTGTTGGCTGGCATTGGCGAGATCGATCGCCTGACGTTCGATAAATCCGATTTCACATTGGTTGATCGCGGGGCTGACTGCGCGCGTGATGGCTATGAGCATTTTATGTATCCTATTAGCTTATGCCCGACCAACCTGATCGACAATTGGGGTTTGCCACCCGCTCCCTGCACGCCGGACACACGCCGGACGCCGCCACGCACGCGCGCGCCGTCCCCATCTACCAGAGCACTTCGTTCACGTTCAACGATTCCGACCACGCGGCGAATCTCTTCGCGCTGAAGGAATTCGGCAATATTTACAGCCGCATCATGAACCCCACCACCGACGTCTTCGAGCAGCGCGTGGCATCGCTCGAAGGCGGGGTCGCCGCGTTGGCTACCTCCAGCGGCCAGGCGGCGCAATTCCTTGCCATCAGCGGCCTGGCGGGTCAGGGCGACGAGGTCGTCTCTTCCAGCACGCTCTACGGCGGCACCTACACGCAGTTCGACGTGAGCTTCCGGCGGATCGGCATCAACGTCAAGTTCGTCGAGCCGGACGACCCGGAGAATTTCCGCAAAGCGATCACGCCGAAGACGCGCGCTGTCTATGGCGAGACCATCGCCAATCCGCGCATGAACGTGCTCGATATCGAAAAGGTGGCGGCGATCGCGCATGAGGCCGGCGTGCCGCTGGTGATCGACAACACTATGGCATCGCCGTATCTCTGCCGGCCGATCGAGCACGGCGCCGATATCGTGGTGCACTCGGCCACGAAGTTTTTGGGCGGGCACGGCACGTCGATCGGCGGCATCATCATCGATGGCGGAAAGTTCCCGTGGAGCGATAAGTTCCCGGCGATCACCCAGCCTAGTCCGGGCTACCACGGCATGGTATTCAGCCAGGTTTTCGGCAATCTGGCGTTCATCATCAAGACGCGCGTGGAAGGCCTGCGCGATTTCGGCCCCTGCGTGAGCCCGTTCAATTCGTTCCTCTTCATTCAGGGGATCGAAACGCTCAAGTTCCGCATGGAAGCCCACAGCCGCAACGCGCTGGCAGTGGCGGAGTGGCTGGGGACGAATCCGGCGGTGACATGGGTGAAGTACCCGGGGCTGAAATCGAGCCCCTATTACGCGCTCTCGCGGAAGTACTTGCCGAAAGGGCAGGGATCGATCGTGACGTTCGGCATCAAGGGCGGGTCGGAAGCCGGGCGGAAGCTGATCGATTCCGTAAAGATCTTCTCGCACCTCGCCAATCTGGGCGATGCCAAGAGCTTAATTATTCATCCGGCGTCCACCACCCACCAGCAGTTGAGCGGCGAACAGCAGCTGGATGCCGGAGTCACCCCGGATCTGGTGCGGATTTCGGTGGGGATTGAGGATGTCGACGATCTGATCTGGGATCTCGGCCAGGCGATCCAGGCATCGCAAAAGTAAGGCCGGGCTGTCGCCCGGCAGGCAAGCTGAAGCATGCCCCACGTTTGAACGTAGCAAATTGTGGGACATGCTTCTTCAGCTTGTCCAAGGGAGACTTGCAGTACAATCGGACAGAGAGAACGGGTGATGGTCGGGCGGAGAATCAGGCGGCTGGCGTGCACTTTTGTCCTGCTGGCGCCTCTTCTCCTCCGCGGCCAGGTCACCATCCAGCCGCGGCCGAAGCCGGCCCCTCCGGAAGAAAAAAAGCCCAAGGCCAACATCCGCGTCGATACCAACCTGGTGCTGGTGCCGGTGACCGTTTGCAATCCTTATAACCAGCCAGTGACGGGCCTCGAAAAAGAGCACTTCAAGCTTTTCGACGATAAGGTGGAGCAGACCATCACGCAGTTCTCCATGGATGACGAGCCGGTGGCCGTCGGCCTGGTTTTCGACGTGAGCGGGAGCATGGGGAATAAACTGCGCGAGTCGCGGCAGGCGGCGGCGGAGTTTTTCAAGACGTCCAACCGCGACGACGAGTTCTTCCTGGTGGAATTCAGCGATACGCCCAAACTGGTGTCGCCCCTGGGAACCAGCATCGAAGAGATCCAGAACCAGCTGACTTTTTCACCCTCGAAAGGCCGCACCGCATTGCTGGACGCCGTTTTTCTGGCGATGCACGAGATGAAGAAGTCGCAGAAGAATCGCAAAGCTCTGCTCATCATTTCCGATGGCGGCGATAACGCCAGCCGCTACACCGAGAGCGAGCTCCGCAGTCTGGTGCGCGAGAGCGACGTGATGATTTACGCCATCGGCGTGTTCGAAGCGGCGGGGGTGCGCTCGCGCACGCCGGAGGAAGCCAGCGGTCCTGGACTGCTGAACGATCTCTGCGACCAGACCGGCGGGCGCCACTTTCCGGCGGAGATCAGCGAACTGCCGGATATCGCCGCGAAGATCGGAGTGGAATTGCGCAATCGCTACGTGCTCGGCTACATCCCCACCGATCAGCAACACGATGGCCGGTACCATCCCTTAGTAGTGAAGGTGATCCCGCCGCATGGCTTGCCGGCGCTGCACGCCTACTGGCGCCGCGGCTACTACGCGCCGTCCAACTGACGCCGCAGGCGGGCGATGCCTTCACGAAAGCTCTCCGGCCCGGTCAGCAGGCTGACGACGAGGTACGCCTCCGAATCGAAATCGTAGAAGAAGCCGGGCTGGACGAGGACGTTCTCGCGCTCCAGCAGTTCGAGCGTCCACTCTTCTTCGCTGCGCACGCGCGGCGCCTGGATGGTGATATACCAACCGCCTTCCACCGCCAGAATGTTGGCCGATGAGCCCGCGAGCGCTTCGCGCGCCAGCGACAGATGGGTCGCGCAGCGCTCGCGGATCTGCATTTGCACCTGCTCGCCGGCTTGCAAGAGAGCTTCCGCGGCGCATTGCACCGGCGTGCTGACCGACAGGTATGTGTCGGCGATCCACTCCAGCTTTTCGAACGCCTCGGCGCGCAAACCCGCCGTGCCACTCACCGCGATCCAGCCGAGTTTCATCTGCGGCAGGCCGGCGATTTTGGAAAGCCCGCTCATGGCGAAGGCGAGGCAGCCGGTCACGTTGGCCAGCGTGCCGGCGCGGTGAGGGTCGGGTGCGAAATGGTAGTCGAAGAAAACTTCGTCGGAGAGGAGCGCCAGTTCCCGTTCGCGACACAGTTGGACGAGCGCGTCGAGCTCCGCGCACTTCACGTAGGAACCGGTGGGATTATTGGGATGGACCACCACGATGGCGCGCGTGCGATCGGTAATGGCGGCGGCGAGGCCGTCGAGATCGATGGCCCATGCGCCGTGATAAACCAGCGGATACGGGCGCACCTCCACCGATTCCATGGCGGCGAGATAGTCGAACAGCGGGTAGGAAGGGCGCGGGACCAGCACGTTGTCGCCGGGATTGGTCAGCAGCTTGAACAGGAATGCGTAGGCTTCGCTCGTGCTGGCGGTGAGCAGGATGCGCGAGGCGTCCACTTCGTGCCCGCCCCGCTTATAGTAGGCGGCGACCGCTTCGCGCGCCTCCAGCGAACCGGCCGGCGCGGGCTGGTAATCGAGCGCGCGCGGGTTGTCGAACGCCCGCATCGTCTCCTGCGGATAAGCCAGACCGGCGTGCGTGGGGTTGGATTCCATGAGATCCAGAATGGGGGCGCCGGCGCGCCGCTTTTCCGCCAGCAATTGCGTCAGACGATTCTGCTGCAAGTCCCAGTGGAAGCGGGAGGAGAACATTCCCGCTCAGTGTCGCAGTTCCTCGGCAGTGTAGTAAAGATCGCGATCCAGCACCATCTCCACCGAAGTGCCGCGCGGGAGGACGACGTCCTGGTTCTTTTTAAGCAGCACAGCAGCCGCTCCCGCCGCTGCGCCCACTCCGAGGCCGGTTATCGGATGTCCGACAGCGCTTCCGAGAAGCACTCCGCCCATGGACCCGATTCCCACATCGCGCCCCACTTCGCCCGGTTTGGTGTTCTTGCCCGTGCCGCTGATCTTGCCTTCATCGGGGTCCACCTTGCCGTTGACGGTGTCGGCGGAGGTGAGGCGGGCGTGAAAATCGCGGCTCACGCCGTTGGGCAAAGTCAGAGAGTCGAAGCGAATGTAGAGCTCACCCTTGTTGCCTCCGCGTCCCGCGGCTTTGCTCTTGTTTACCGATGCCCGCACGTAGCTGCCGCGCGGAATTACGATGCGGCCATCCTGCGCGATGGGGATGGCGGTGGTGAGGTAGATCGCGTCGCCGTCCTTGGAACTCTTGGTGCTCACCGGATTGGTGAGGCTGAGCAGAATATGCGTGCCCTGGGCGATGGTGAATTGCGTGGGCGGCGGCGGGGCCGGCGCTTCGGGCCGGCGGACCAGCGTCGTCTGGGTGGCCGGCTCGGGTTCCGTGACGGCCGTGCCGGTAGAGGTGGCGGGTGCGCCGGCGGAGCCCTCGAGGCGGTAGATCAGATAGCCCTCATCCTGTATCTGTCCGCGCATAACCTGGCGCTGGATGTTCAGCTGCGTGCGGTCGCGGGAGAGCGTCCAGCGATCCATGATGGTATAACTGCGGGCGCCATCTACCAGTGTGTTGACCAATAACGCCGCGCCTTCCCACTTGACGGCGCTGTTCATGGTCTCTTCCCCGACCTTGTACTTCGACTCGTCGCCATCCAGGCGGTAAGTCCATTCCACCGATTTGCCGGCGGCGGTGGTGGCCGTGCAATGAATGAGGGATCTTTGCTCGATCACGATCGTCGGGTAGATTTCGCCGGTGAGGGCGTGCATATCGCTGTGGTCGGCGTTGAGCACCCATTTCCCGGAAAAGTCGCGGTCGGAATCGGCAGCGGAGGCGGCAGTAAGTGAAAGGAGGGCTATTAGGAGTGTAGGAGTAACACGCGCGGTTTGTAACATTGTTACGAGCGCTCCGGAACTCGCTGAAGTTCAGTTTAGCAGCTTCCGAATACCGCTGGCTCGGCAGGCTGGAGCCCAATACCGCTGAGCCTTCCCGGTCCTGGGGCGGCCTGCTCCCGATGCCAGGCGCCGCGCAGGCCCTGTGGGGGCCGTCGTGAGAGCCGGCGGGTTCACAAGGAGTAATCTCCCACATCACGACCTCTTGGGAGCTTACTGAGCAGTTCGGCGGTTCGCAGCTGGCGGGCAAGTGGCGAGCGCCGCTCGATGAGATCCACTTCACGGCCAGAATCGGCTATCAAGGGCGGACCGCGCTGGTTCGCGGGACACGCTGACTGGCCGGAGGCGCGTCACTCTCGAATTCTGGCGGCGATTATGCATCGGATAGCGGCGGGGTTCGCGGTGGTGCGGTGTTCGGAGGGTCGCCGGCGGGCGGTTCGAGGC
>Ga0181528_10003166_pt1 | contig 10111 bp, 7 predicted proteins | sample PEATcosm2014_Bin_47_FD_119742 | JGI IMG/M metagenome (GOLD analysis project Ga0181528, IMG submission 119742) | Peatland microbial communities from MTU Mesocosm Facility, Houghton, MI, USA - PEATcosm2014_Bin10_10_metaG | ecosystem: Environmental > Terrestrial > Soil > Wetlands > Peat | place...
GGCGTCCTCGGCGACTTGCTGTGCCTGCGATTCGACCACAATCAGGACGTCAACCTGGCCGGCACGTGGGGCGCCAGCAAGGCGCGGCTGGGCGGCGGCGCCATCGCCAGTTGCCTCGTGCACCAGCTCGATCTCATGCGCTGGTACGCCGGCGACGTGGCCCAGGTGGGGGGCATGACGCGCGTCATTCCGGAGCGCATGGAGGGCGAATCGGTGGCCGTGGTGCCGATGCGCTTCCGCTCCGGGGCGCTGGGCGACGCCGTCATCAATTGGACCATCCGTGGCCAGGGCTACAACCCTTATGGCCACACCGACGTCGGGGCGCTGTGGTACGAGCTGATCTGGATCAGCGGCACGGAGGGCAATCTCCACAATCTGGGCGGCCTGCACCTGCTGCGTCACGGCGCCGAGGAGCACTACCAGCGCCTCGAAGTGGAGTCCATCCCCGGCCACGTCGGCGCCGTGCGGCACTTCGCCGAGTGCATTCGCGACGACCGGCGGCCGCTGACCGACGGCTACGAGGGGCGCGCCGCCCTGGAGATCGCGGTGGCCGCCGCGCGCTCGGAGGAGAGCGGCGCCTTCGTCGACTTGCCGTTGGCGTCGTAGCCGCGGCTTTCGTCGATTCAGTTCAGCACGATAAGCCAGGTGTCGCTGGGATCGAGGACCAGCCGGTCCTGACTGACGTTGTGTAGCACCTCCCGCGGCGCCGTGCCGTCCTCGACGTCGAAGGTCGTAGCGTTGGCGAAGGCGCGGCCGAAATCGACGCTCGCGGCGACCTCGTGCGCGCTCTCGTTCATGCGCTGCTCCGACCACAACGCCACCACGAACTCGCCCGTCGGCTTCTGCATCAGGAGATGGCTGACCGACGCCCCGCTCACCGTCACGGCCAGGCTGTCGGGCTGGAAAGTGGGCGTCGCGCCGGGCCCATAGCCGCCGTGCGTGGCGGCCAGCAGCGTGGTCAGCGTGTGGAAGAAGCGCGCCGCGGGGTGCGGCACGCCGTCGGGGAAGCCGTAGAAGCCGTAAGTCGCCTCCGGCCGGCTGTCCTGCAAGCCGTACACGAGGAACCCGACATCACCGCCCGCGGCGCTCTCGAGGGTCGCCATCACCATGAACTGGCCATAGACCCGCGGATCGAGGTGGGCGGAGGTGTAGGCGCCGATCTCGGTATGCGCCACCGGTTTGCCGGGCGTGCAGAGCTGGGCGTTGCGGCGCATCATGGTCAGCACGGTGCTGGGTCGCTGGTTGGGATCGCTGAGATAGGTGTGCGCTGCGGCGAAGTCGGCCGGCCCGGGCGTGTAGTTCTGGTGGCTGCCGGTGTTGGTGGGATTGTAGTTGCCCTGCCAGCCGTTGGCCGCCGTCCAGCCGGTGCCCATCTCCATCTGGCTGACCGGCAGGCCGAGGGGATGCGCCCAGTTGTAGAGCTGCGTCTGCACCACGGCGGCGTCGGGCAGCGTGGCGCCGAGCTTCTGGGCGTAGTCGTTGTCCTCTTCGTTGGGCCCGCCGACGGCATACAGCAAGCCGGGAAACTGGTGGAAAATGGCTTCGGTGGCGGCCAGGCTGCGGCGCTGCTCGGCGGGGCTGCCCTCGGCGATGGAGGTCCAGAAGCGACCGTCAGGACGCCATTTGCTTTGCAGGTCCGCGAACAGCGGGCCGTCCGCGGAGCCCTCGGGCCAGTCGCGCACCAGGCGCACACCGAGGTATCGGAGCTGCGCGGCGATCTCGGTGAGATTGGTGTTCCAGGGATCGGCGCGCGTCTCGCCGCGCAGGTGGGTGTTGACGCCGAGGGTGTTGAGGACGGCCTCGGTGGAGAGCGCGGTGTCGGCCTGGGCGCCGGCGGCGGCGAGCAGGGCGAAGAGCGCGACTATCGTGGTGGTGGAGATCATGGGCACGGGACTATCCTCGCCGCGATTTCTCATGCCAAATGGCAATTGACACCATATGGCGATTGGTCCGCACCGCGCGACGGCAGTGTTGTGGTGCAGGCGTCTCGCCTGCATGCAGCCGGGACGGCTGCACCACAAAGTGGCCCGGCGCCCGCCGACGCGGGTTCATGGTCATTGGGTCTCACACGTCGGTGCAGCGGCCAGCGCGAAGGTCCTCGACCGCCCCTTTGGCCAACTCGTCGAGCCGGCCGGCGGCCACGTCCGCCTCGATCTGCCGATCCCACTGCACGGCATCGAACTCGGCGAACCAACTGCGGAAGGCCGCCAACTCCGCCTCCGCCAGCCCTTGGACAGCGCTCTCGATCTCCTCCACCGTGCTCATGGCGACGCTCCGAGGCTCAGTATGCCGCCATCAGACCTTGTCCGCCTCCGGCACGGCGAACTCCGCCGGGCTGTCGTGCCGCCGCAGCAAGGCGTTGGCGGCCTCGTCGCCGGGGAACGTCATGGTGGCCGGGTCGAACGTCAGCGTGCGCCCGCAGCGATAGGCGATGTTGGCCAGGGCGCAGAGCTGCGCCGAGCGCACCCCTTCGCGCACCGGGCAGGTCAGGTCGCTCATCTTGCGGCTGCGCACGACGTCGATGAAGTTCTGGAAATGATCGCCGCCGGCGCCGCCCACCGCCGGCAGCGGACCGGCGGGGACGGGCAGCGGGCCATTCTCGTCGCGCGCCTGCCACTTGTCACCCTCGCTCAGCCAGCCCTTGGCGCCGTACACCAGGGTGCCGATCTTCACCCCCGCCTCGGCGTTGGTGGGCAGGCCGCGCACCTCGAACTCCAACTCCACGCCGTCGGGGTAGTGGAAGGTGGAGAACTGCGTATTGGGCGTCTGGCCGTCGTCCTTGTAGCCGAAACGGCCGCCGGCCGAAGTGATGGACGCCGGCAGCTCTTTGTGCAGCAGCCAGCGCGCCATGTCCATCTGGTGCACCCCCTGGTTGCCGATGTCGCCGCAGCCGAAATCCCAGAACCAGTGCCAGTTGTAGTGGACATAGCGCGCGCTGAAAGGCCGGCGTTTCGCCGGCCCTTGCCACAGGTTCCAATCCAACGTGGCCGGCGCCTGGCTGTCGGGGATGATGCCGATGGAGCGGCGCTCCTTGTAGCACAGGCCGCGGCTGAGGTAGACGTCCCCGATCTGCCCTGCCCACACGCGGCCCACCGCCTCGCGGGCGCTCTTGGCGGCGCGCTCCACGTTGTGGCCCACCTGTACCACGCGGTTGTACTTGGCTTGGGCGGCCATCATGGCCTCGCCCTCCGCCACGCTCCAGCAGGCCGGCTTCTCGACGTAGACGTCCTTGCCGGCCTGCACGCCCCAGATGGTCACCAGGGCGTGCCAGTGGTTGGGCGTGGCCGTGAAGACGACGTCGACGTCCTTGTCCTCCAGCACTTTGCGCAGATCGGTGTAGGGCTTGGGGTCGTGCCCCGTTTTCTTGCCCACCGACTCCACGGCGTGGTCGAGGACCTTGTGATCCACGTCGCACAGCGCCACCAGCGCCACGTTCTTCATGGTCAGGCACTTCTTGATGTGCTCCTGGCCGCGGCCGTTGAAGCCGATGCAGGCGGCGCCGAGGGTCTCGTTCTTGGCATACGAGCGGTGGTCGAAGCCGCTGAGAATCAAACCGGCGGCCGCCGCGGCACGGCCGCTGCGGCGCAGGAAGGCGCGGCGATCCAAAGAGTCGGTGGCCATGATGCTCATCCTTCCTGCGGGAACACGAAGCCGTCGGCCACTTTGGCGCGGGTCAGCATGGCGTCGGCCTCGGCGTCGCCGATGAAGCGGCGCGGATCGGGATCGAAGTGCAGGGCGCGGCCGAGTCGGCAACTGATGGTGGCCAGGCAGCACAACTGCGCCGTGAGCACGCCTTCGGCCAAGGGGCAGTTGACATCCGCGGCGCGCCGGCTCTTCACGGCCGCCACGAAGTTGGTCAGGGCATCGCCCTCGCCGCTGCCGCCCACCGGCGGCAGGTTGCCGAGAGTCGGCGGCTTGCCGTCTTCCTTGTAGCCGATGTGCGGCTGGAAGCCGTCGCCCTCCGCCAGCCAGCCCTGGGCGCCGAAGGCCAGCACGCCGCGGCGCGTGCCCACCTCGTCGTGGCTGGGCAGGCCGCGGATCTCGACGTCCAGGATGCGGCCGTCGGGGAAGGTGAACACGGCGTGCTGGGCGTTGGGCGTGTCGCCGGCCACGTCCGCGCCCCACCGTCCGCCGGAGCAGAAGATCTGGCTGGGCAGCCCGGCGCCGAGCATCCAGCGCGCCGTATCGAGAGCGTCGATGGCCTGCGCCCCCAGCTCGCCGTGGCCGTAATCCCACCAGCGGCGCCAATGGCGCGGCGTGTAATTGGGGTTGTAGGGGCGCGGCGGCACGGGACCCTGCCACGTGTCCCAGTGCAGGCCGGCCGGCGGCGCGGCGTCGGGCTTGGCCGGCAAGGGGCTTTGGCGCCCGTAATCCACGGCGCGCGTGGTGTAGAGCGGCCCCACGATGCCGGCCCTGGCCTGCGCCACGGCGTTGCGCACGGCGCCCTCCGAGCGGCGCTCATGGCCCACGGCCACGATGCGATCGCCGCGCCGCGCGGCGGCCAGGAGGAGCTCGCCCTCCGCGAAGGACCAGCACACCGGCGCCTCGACGAAAACGTCCTTGCCCTTCGACAGGGCCATGGCCGCGGCGGCGGCCGTCCAGTGCGTGGGCGTGGCCACGATCACGGCCTGCACGGCGGGGTTGTCCAGCGCCGGGCGCGGCTGGGAGTGGGTGGCGGCGGGCGCCGGATCGAGGCCGGCCAGGGCCGACTCATCGGGATCGCAGGCCGCCACGAGCTTGACGCCGGGCAGCTTGCTCAGCGCCTGCCAGCGCTCGCGTCCGCGCGCGCCCAGGCCGAGCACGGCCACACCGATGGCATCGGCACCGTCCATGACGATCTCCTTCTACGGAAGCACGGCCCGGGGCGTCAGAAGTCCTCGGGTGCCAGCAACCGATTCACCAGCTCCACGAGTTGCTGCGGCTCATAGGGTTTGGTGAGGTAGACGTCGGCGCCACGGATGACGCCCTCGCGCTCGTCGGCGTCGTGGCCCAGGGCGGTGAGCATGATGACGGGCGTGTCACGCACCTCGGGATCGTCGCGGATGGAGGACAGCACGTCCCACCCGTTGAGCTCCGGCATCATGACGTCCAGCACCACCAGGTCGGGGCGGTGAGCCTCGATCTTCTCCAGCGCCTCGCGCCCGTCAAAGGCCTCGATGACTTCGTAACCGGCGTGTTCGAGATTGTGGCGAATGGCCAGCACGATGAGCTTCTCGTCGTCGACGGCCAACACCCGCTTCTTGGCGCCCATGCGAACCATCCTGACCGCTGAATGAACTGCCCTTCACCGGCGACCTGCCCCTCATCCTAGCACACTTTGAATCGCGAGGGCAAGCCGATGGCGTGGCAGCAACGAGGGCTCGCACCAGGGCTGCCTCCGGTCCCCACGCCTGACGCCCGACGCCCGTCGCCCGCCAAGGCGCGCGTTGTCAGGCGGCGCGCCGTGGGCTACAATCACCCCACCGGCGCGTCCACCTTGGGCGTGGCGCGTGCGGGGGATGGACATGCGCTTTACCAAGATGCACGGGCTGGGCAACGATTTCCTGCTTCTCGACGCACGCGGCCAGGAGTCCTTCGATTGGGCGGCCGCGGCGCGGCGCTGGTGCCAGCGGCGCTTCGGGGTGGGCGGCGACGGGCTGCTGCTGCTCCTCGACAGCGACACCTGCGACTGGCGCATGAGGGTCATCAACGCCGACGGCAGCGAGCCCGAGATGTGCGGCAACGGCATCCGCTGTTTCGCCAAGTACCTGCACGACGAGGGCCTGCAGAACGGCGCCACCTGCAGCATCGAGACCCTGGCGGGCCCCATCGTGCCGCGCCTCACGGGTCCCGCCGACGGGGCCACGGCCCGCGTGGCGGTGGACATGGGCGCCCCGCGCCTGGCGCCCGCCGACATCCCCTTCCTGGCCGACGCCGGCGCCACGCAGGTGGTGGGGGCCTACCTGCAGGTGGACGACGATCCCTTTTCCATCACCTGCGTGTCCATGGGCAATCCCCATTGCGTGCTGTTCGTGGACAACGTGGAGCAGATGGAGCCGCAATGGTGGGGGCCCATGATCGAGCGCCACGAACGCTTCCCGCGGCGCACCAACGTGGAGTTCGTGACCGTCAACCGCCGCGACGAGCTGACCATGCGCGTCTGGGAGCGCGGTGCCGGGCGCACCCTGGCGTGCGGCACGGGCGCCTGCGCGGCGCTGGTGGCGGGCGTCCTCAACGGACTCACGGAGCGCGACGCCACCGTGCACCTGGAGGGCGGCGATCTGCGCATCACCTGGCGCCCCGAAGACGACCACGTCATCATGGAGGGCCCCGCCACCACCGTGTGCCGCGGCGAGCTGGTGCTCCCCTGACCGACTCGTCGCTAGGAGTCCTCTTCAGGCGCCGCGCCGGCCTCCGGCGCCGCGCCGGCCTCCGGCGCCGCCGTGCCGCGGCGCCGTGCCTCGGCGGCGTGGCGCGGGCCGCGCGCCAGGAAGGCTCGCACGCGCTTCTCGAGCTCGGTGCGCGCCAGCCACAGTTGATGGCCGCAGCCGGCGCATTCGATCTTGACGTCGGCGCCGGTGCGCAACACCCGCCAGTGGTTGGCGCCGCAGGGATGGGGCTTGCGCAGCACCACCTCATCGCCCACGTAGAGGGGCAGAATGTCCGCCATGGAGACCGCTCCGGCACCGGCCTTTTGCGCCTCCATGCTAGCGCCGCCCTCGCGCGCTGTAAACGAGGCGGCAACGAAAGCGAAAAAGGAGCTTGACAGGAAGTGGTCCCACGCCTATACTCCGCCTTGCCCGAGACGAGGTCTGGGGCGAGCCGCAAGGCGCCGCGAAAGCGGCTCACCGAGCGACTGGAACCTTGAGAAGCCAAGGACACCGAGCCGGCCCCGAGAGGCCACGTCAGCGACGCGAGTCGAACGTGGCGCGAGGGGTTTTTGAATCGGCTCGGGGGTCTTGACAGCATCGGCCATCCGCTATAGGATGGTCAGTTGGCTGCCCACCACGGAGCGCGAGTGACGCCGGCCAAGGCCGGAGTGAAGCGAGCGCGCCGGGGCAGGCCGCACCTTGAAAACTGAATAGCGTCCATCGAAAGACAGCGTCGGCGCCTCATGGCGTCGGCATTGTACGGTCAACCGTCGAACCAGTTGTTTCAATCGTTGGGTTAATAGCCAACGGTTCAATTTCTCTTCGGAGAGTTTGATCCTGGCTCAGGACGAACGCTGGCGGTGCGCCTAACACATGCAAGTCGAGCGATAAGGCCCTTCGGGGTACATAAGCGGCGGACGGGTGAGTAACACGTGGGTGATCTGCCCCTCAGTTCGGAATAGCTCCTGGAAACGGGTGGTAATGCCGAATGTGGCTGACGTCGGAAACGACGCTGGCCAAAGGCCGCAAGGCCGCTGAGGGATGAGCCCGCGGCGGATTAGGTAGTTGGTGGGGTAATGGCCCACCAAGCCGACGATCCGTAGCTGGCCTGAGAGGGTGGCCAGCCACACTGGGACTGAGACACGGCCCAGACTCCTACGGGAGGCAGCAGTTGGGGATCTTGCACAATGGGCGAAAGCCTGATGCAGCGACACCGCGTGAGTGGTAAGGCCTTCGGGTCGTAAAGCTCTTTTGGGAGGGAAGAAAGCGTCGGATCGTCCGGCGCCTGACACGATCTCCCGAATAAGCCCCGGCTAACTACGTGCCAGCAGCCGCGGTAATACGTAGGGGGCGAGCGTTGTCCGGAATTACTGGGCGTAAAGAGTCCGTAGGCGGCTCGGTAAGTCTCGCGTTAAAGACCCAGGCTCAACTTGGGAAAGGCGCGGGATACTGCCAGGCTTGAGGGTGGAAGAGGTGAGCGGAACGTTGCAAGTAGCGGTGAAATGCATTGATATGCAACGGAACACCAATGGCGAAGGCAGCTCACTGGTCCATTCCTGACGCTGAGGGACGAAAGCCAGGGTAGCGAACGGGATTAGATACCCCGGTAGTCCTGGCTGTAAACGATGGGTACTAGACGTCGGGGGTATCGACCCCCTCGGTGTCGCAGCTAACGCGCTAAGTACCCCGCCTGGGGAGTACGGCCGCAAGGTTGAAACTCAAAGGAATTGACGGGGGCCCGCACAAGCGGTGGAGCATGTTGCTTAATTCGATGCAACGCGAAGAACCTTATCCAGGCCTTGACATCCCCCGAATCTCTTGGAAACAGGAGAGTGCCTTCGGGAACGGGGAGACAGGTGGTGCATGGCTGTCGTCAGCTCGTGCCGTGAGGTGTTGGGTTAAGTCCCGCAACGAGCGCAACCCTCATCGCCAGTTGCCAGCACGTAATGGTGGGAACTCTGGCGAAACTGCCCGAGCAATCGGGAGGAAGGTGAGGGCGACGTCAAGTCCGCATGCCCCTTATGGTCTGGGCTGCAAACATGCTACAATGGGCGGTACAAACGGCGAGCCAACCCGCGAGGGTGCGCGAATCCGAAAAAGCCGTCCTCAGTTCGGATTGGAGTCTGCAACTCGACTCCATGAAGGCGGAATCGCTAGTAACCGCAGGTCAGCAATACTGCGGTGAATACGTTCCCGGGCCTTGTACACACCGCCCGTCACACCACGAAAGTCACCGAGCCCGAAGCCGGTAAGCTAACCCGTAAGGGAGGCAGCCGTCTAAGGCGAGGTTGGCGATTGGGGTGAAGTCGTAACAAGGTAGCCGTATCGGAAGGTGCGGCTGGATCACCTCCTTTCTAGGGATCCTGGGTTGAGGCTAACCCCTCTTCCTGAACTCCCAGGTCGGTCGCGGAAGATCGTCTTTGGATGCTATTCAGTTTTCAGGGTGCCGCCCGGCGGCCCCCCGCAGCTGGTCGCCTTGAGGCCACCTTGAGCTGCCAGCGCGCTGACAACAAGCGGGCTAGTAGCTCAGTTGGTTAGAGCGTCCGGCTGATAACCGGGAGGTCGGTGGTTCGACTCCACCCTGGCCCATGAGCCGCCCATCGGAGGTGGTTCCTGGGGATGTAGCTCAGCTGGGAGAGCGGCTGCCTTGCACGCAGCAGGTCACCGGTTCGAGCCCGGTCATCTCCAATGCGCCGGAAGCCAGGTTCGCTTCGCGAGCCTTGCGACGTACTTTGACAACCGAATATGGACAGCGCAGGCAAATAATGCCGTGATACCGAGTTCACCCCTGACCTTTGGTTCAGGGGATGAAGAAGCTACTAAGAGCGCGCGGTGGATGCCTAGGCGCAGATAGCCGATGAAGGGCGTGGCCAACCACGAAAAGCGCCGGTGAGGTGTAAGCAACCTGTGACCCGGCGGTTCCCGAATGGGGCAACCCGGCACCGTAAGCGGTGTCATCCCTTAGGGGAAGGCTAAGCGGGGGAACTGAAACATCTCAGTACCTCGTGAGAAGAAATCAAAAGAGATTCCCCGAGTAGTGGCGAGCGAAAGGGGAAGAGCCCAAACTTTCCAGATGTCAAGGCTGTGGCCGTTGTCTGGAGAGGGTTGCGGGGCTGCCAGGGAGCTACCACAGGGCTCCGCGCAGCGCGGTTCCCTAGTCGAACGGTTCAGGAAAGTCCGACCATAGCGGGTAACAGTCCCGTAGACGAAAGGGAGCGAGCGAGCGTCGGCGGTACCCAAGTAACGCGGGACCCGTGAAATTCCGCGTGAATCCGGGTGGACCACCATCCAAGGCTAAACACTATCTGCGACCGATAGCGAACCAGTACCGTGAGGGAAAGGTGAAAAGAACCGGGAGAGCCGGAGTGAAATAGATCTGAAACCGTGCGCTTACAATCTGTCAGAGCTCCATTCATGGAGTGATGGCGTACTTTTTGTAGAACGGACCGGCGAGTTATTTTCGGCAGCGTTAGGTTAAGAGGGTGAACCTCGTAGCCACAGGGAAACCGAGTCTGAATAGGGCGACAGTTGCCGGAGATAGACCCGAAACTGGGTGAGCTACCCTTGGGCAGGGCGAAGCGTGTGTAACAGCTCGTGGAGGCCCGAACCAGAAACGGTTGAAAACGTTTTGGATGACCTGAGGGTAGGGGTGAAACGCCAATCGAACCCAGAGATAGCTGGTTCTCCTCGAAATAGCTTTAGGGCTAGCCTCGCGTGATCCGCAACGGAGGTAGAGCACTGAAAGGGCTAGGGGCCTTACC
>Ga0181528_10003167_pt1 | contig 10110 bp, 7 predicted proteins | sample PEATcosm2014_Bin_47_FD_119742 | JGI IMG/M metagenome (GOLD analysis project Ga0181528, IMG submission 119742) | Peatland microbial communities from MTU Mesocosm Facility, Houghton, MI, USA - PEATcosm2014_Bin10_10_metaG | ecosystem: Environmental > Terrestrial > Soil > Wetlands > Peat | place...
ACTCTGCGGCGCGCTCCTCCTCCGAGCCCCCGATCTCGCCGATCATCATGACCGCCTTGGTCTCGGGATCGTCTTGGAACGCCCGAAGGCAATCGATGAAGTTCGTGCCCGGGACCGGGTCACCACCGATGCCCACGCACGTGGTCTGTCCGATGCCCTTCTGACTGAGCTCGTGCAACGCCTGATAGGTGAGCGTGCCCGAACGCGACACGATCCCGACCGGTCCTCCCGCGAGCGCGATGTCGCCCGAGGTGATACCGATGTTGCACTTACCGGGGCTGATGATGCCCGGGCAATTCGGTCCGAGTAGTCGCACGCCCGGAAACTCCTCGACGAGACGGTTGTAGGTAATGGCCTCGTCGTGGGCGGGGATGCCCTCGGTGATACAGACAATGAAGGTGATGCCACCCTGCGCGGCCTCGAGGATCGCGGCGGTGGCGAACTTGGGCGGTACGACCACGAATGACGCAGTCGCGCCCGTCGCGTCGACGGCTTCCTTCACGGAATTGAACACCGGCACGCCGTCGACGTCGGTGCCACCCTTACCAGGGGTGACGCCACCGACGACCTTGGTGCCGTAGTCACGATTGCGTAGTCCGTGGAACCGGCCCTGTCCTCCGGTGAGTCCTTGGACGATCACCTTGGTGTTTTCATCTACGAAGATGCTCATTGATCGTCCTTAGGCGTTCGCGAAGGCCACGGCCCGACGGGCGGCGTCCAACATGGTCGGTTCCATCATTAACTTGTCGTTGAGGTGAGGCGCGAGGATGTCGCGCCCCTCGACGGCGTTCGTCCCGTCAAGGCGCAGCACGACTGGTGACGTGATCGAGACCCTCCCGAGTGCTTCGAGGACACCCTTGGCGACCTCGTCGACCAACGTGATGCCGCCGAAGATGTTCACGAAGATGACTTTCACCTTCGGGTCCGAGTTGATCACCTCCATCGCCGAGGCCATCACGTCGGCGTTCGCTCCACCACCGATGTCCAGAAAGTTCGCCGCGGTGCCACCCACTTGGTTCACGACGTCAAGAGTGGACATCGCGAGGCCCGCGCCGTTGGCGATGATCCCGACGGTGCCGTCGAGTCCGATGTAGTTGAGGCCCTTCTCCTTGGCCATCTTCTCTCTCGGGTCATCGGTCTCGGTCGCACGAAACTCTTCCCACTCGGGGTGCCGGAACGACGCGTTCTCGTCGAGGGTCACCTTGGCGTCGAGCGCGTGCACGGTGCCCTCTGGCGTGAGGATGAGCGGGTTGATCTCGGCGAGGTCACAGTCGCCCGTCGCGTAGCAGTCGTACAGCTTGACCAACAGTTCGGCCGCTTGTTCTCGGGCTGGCTGGTCCAACTCGGCTTCGTCGACCCAGCGACGAGCGGTCGCCAGGTCCAGACCACGCACCGGATCAATGGACAAGAACGCAATAGCGTCGGGATTCTCCTCGGCGACGACCTCGATCTCCACGCCACCCTGGGCGCTCAACATTCCCAGGTGCACTTTGTTGGGTCGGTCCAACGTGAACGACGCGTAGTACTCCTTGGCGATGTCACTCGATCTCTCGATCCAGAGGCGACGCACGACGTGGCCCTTGATGTCAAGACCGAGGATGTTGCCCGCGTGCAGGCGCACCTCGTCGGCGTCATTCGCGAGCTTCACGCCACCCGCCTTGCCGCGGCCGCCCACCTTCACCTGGGCCTTCACGACCACGGGATAGCCCACGCGATTCGCGACCTCAAGGGCCTGGTCCACCGTGTCGGCGATGTCGCCGGGTGAGACCGCGATGCCAAAGCGAGAGAAGTACTGCTTTCCTTGATACTCAAAGAGATCCATTCACTTCCACTTTCATTGTCGTGCCGAGCCGGCGCTGATTACTGAAGTACTTCGCGAGAATCGAGGGCGGATTCGAGCCACGAACCAATCTCGTCGAGCGAGGCGCCCGGCGTAAAGACGCGCGCGACACCAGCCGCCTCGAGTGTTTCAATGTCCGCGTCGGGGATGATGCCGCCCACGAGAAGTAGGACGTCGTCACGTCCCGCCTTTTTCAAGAGTTCGACGATGCGCGGCACCAACACGTTATGCGCGCCCGAGAGCAGGGATAGTCCGAGTGCGTCGGCGTCTTCTTGGATCACGGCCTGGACGATCTGTTCGGGCGTCTGGTGCAGGCCCGTGTAGACGACCTCGAACCCGGCGTCACGCAGGGTTCGCGCAATCACTTTCGCGCCGCGATCGTGGCCGTCGAGGCCCGGTTTCGCTACGACGACTCGATACGTACGCTCCATCGCAGTTCAGCATAGGTCGAGCCGAAAGACCCCTTCTTCAGACTGGTTCGAGTTGCCGAGAGTAGCGTTGTTGGTCGTGAGCACAATGTCGGCCCCCACCCGAGGAACCGCTCGCGCCCTGCTTTCGGCGATGCGCCCTCGCCAGTGGGTCAAGAACGGCTTGATCACCGTGGCCCCCGGCGCGGCGGGGGTGCTGAGCCACGACAACATCATCGGCCACGTGATCGTCGCCTTCGTCGCGTTCTGCGCGGTCTCCTCCGCGATGTACCTCCTAAACGACTTACGCGACCTCGAGGCCGACAAGTTCCACCCCACCAAGCAGCACCGGGCGATCGCCTCGGGTCAACTGAAGCCCCGCCTCGCCGTGGGCGCACTCGTGGTCCTGTTGCTCATCGGGTTTTCCCTGCCCTTCAGCATTCAGCGGCCTGGTGGTCTCCTGCTGATCCTCGGCATCTACGTCGCGATATCGGTGCTCTATTCGCTCTGGGTGAAGGACATTGCCATCATCGAACTCGTCTCGGTCGCCAGCGGATTCTTTCTTCGCGCCTACGCGGGCGCCGTCGCGTGCCATATATATGTGTCGTCCTGGTTTCTCGTGGTCGTCTCCTTCGGCGCCTTCTTCCTCGTCGTCGGAAAGCGATCGAGCGAACTGTCCCACGTCGGCGTCGGCGAAACCCGCAAGGTACTGACCGAGTACACGCCCGAATTCCTGCACTCCGCCCTCACCCTCAGCGCGACCGTCGCCGTGACCGGTTACTGCCTGTGGGCCTTTGACACGTCCTCGACCGGCCTCTCCTCGCTCCAGCATCACATTCTGCCCATCCGACTCACGGTCGTGCCCGTCGTGCTCGCCATCCTCTTCGTCATGCGCAACTCGGAGTCGACCGACGGCCAGTCGCCCGAGGACCTCATCCTAAAGAACCGCACGGTTCAGATCCTTCTCCTGGTCTGGGCGGTGCTCTTGGGTCTGGGGATCTACTGGTGACCCGCGCCACCCTCTACGGCTGGGGGCGCACGACACCCAGCGTCGCGACGCTCGCCAGTCCCGAGAGCGAACTCGCCGTCGTCGAACAGTTCGCCACGGGCTCTGCACTGATCGCCCGCGGTCTGGGCCGCAGTTACGGCGACGCCGCGCAACTGAGTGGTGGTCTCGTGTTGAGCAACCTCGCCCTCGACGAACTTGGCTCCATCGACGAGCACGGCGTCCTGACCGTCGGGGCGGGAGTCTCGATCGACCAGGTGCTGCACGCGTCAATCCCCCAGGGATGGTTCATCCCGGTGACGCCCGGCACGCGCCAGGTCACCATCGGAGGCGCCATCGCCGCGGACGTGCACGGCAAGAATCACCACCGCGACGGATCCTTCTGCCAACACGTCCTCGAGATACGTCTCGTGACCCCGAGCGGCGCCTTTCGCGTCTCGCCCACCAGCGACGCTGGTCTGTTCTGGGCCAGTGCGGGCGGCATGGGACTCACGGGCGTGATCACGTCGGCCACGATCCAGATGGCTCGAATCGAGACCGACAAGGTCCTCGTGGACACCGAGCGCTTCGCCGACCTCGACGGCGTCATGGCGGCGATGAAAGAACGCGACCACCTCTACCAGTACTCGGTCGCGTGGGTGGACTGCATGACCCGCGGCGCGCACATGGGCCGGGCCATCCTCACCAGGGCGAATCACGCCACCGCGAGCGACCTCGAGCGGGTCACACTAAAGGCCCCCAAGCCCGCCAAGCTCGTGGTGCCGTTTGACGCACCCAGTGGACTGTTGAATCCGCTCAGCGTGCGGGCCTTTAACGAACTGTGGTTCCGATCGGCCCCGAAACTCCAGCAGAACGAGGCCCAGGAGCTACCCACGTTCTTTCACCCGCTCGACGGCGTGCGCGATTGGAACCGGCTTTATGGCAAGCGCGGTTTCGTCCAGTACCAGTTCTGTGTCCCCGAGGACGCGCACGAGACCATCGTCGAGGCGATCTCTCGGCTCTCCTCGTCGGGCGTGGCGAGTTTCCTCGCCGTCTTGAAGCGTTTCGGACCCGCGAATCCCGGCCCGTTGTCGTTCCCCATGCCCGGTTGGACGCTCGCACTCGACCTTCCGGTCGGAGCGCGTGCCCTGCCCCAGGTGCTCGACGACCTCGACAGCCTGGTGCTCGAAGCGAAGGGCCGCGTCTACTTCGCCAAGGACGCTCGACTGGCCCCCGAAAAGGTTCGCCTGATGTACCCGCGCCTCGAGGAATTCCTCGACGTGAAGTACCGCGTCGACCCCCACCACCAGATGTCGAGCGATCTCGCCCGACGTCTTCAACTAGTAGGAACGTGAGCATGGAAAACGCCTTTGGACAACCCCAGAACGTCGTCGTACTCGGTGGCAGCTCGGACATCGCGCGCGCGATCACCAAGAAGCTCTGCGCCGCACGGACCCACACCGTCGTGCTCGCCGGACGCAACCAGGAACTACTCGACGTCGCCGCCGCCGAAGCTCAAGAATACGGCGCGACCAAGACCGACACCGTCATCTTCGACGCCGAGGACCCGTCGAACGCGAAGCGCACCGTCGAGCAGGCTTTCGAGAAGGTCGGCGATCAGGTCGACCTCGTGATCGTCGCCATCGGATTGTTGGCCGATCAGTTCGCCATCGAAGACGACACCAAGGCAGTGACCTCGATGGTGATGACGAACTTCGCTTGGCCGGTGATCGCGCTCGCCGAAATTCGTCGACGACTCGTCGCCCAGGGCAGTGGTCGGATCCTGGTGATCTCGTCGGTCGCCGCGGTGCGCGTGCGTCGAAGCATGTACCTGTATTCGGGCGCCAAGGCGGGTCTGGACCGACTCTGTGACGGACTCGCGGACTCTCTCCAAGGCACCGGCGTGAGTCTGCAGTTACTTCGTCCGGGCGTCGTTCGTTCGCGTATGACCCAAGGTCAGGTACAGAAGGTCCCCTTCACGACCGGCGTCAACGAGGTCGCCGAGAACGTGATGCGCGGTATCGCGAGTGGCGACCGGGTCATCTGGAGCCCACCGGCGTTACGGTACGTGTTCGCGGTGCTGCGTCACCTCCCGGCGCCGCTGTGGCGAAAAGTCATGGACGGAAAGTCGACTCGCTAGCCAGCGACCTTGGCGGTCTTGACCACTTCGTTGCTGCGAAGGTTCATCGTGAAGAAGTCACGATTCCACCAGGTCTCGAAATAGCGCGAACCCGTCGGCATCGAGCTCAAGAGCGCCGAACTGTTGCTGCCGTTGAGTGAAGTGCCGATCGGTCCTTGGAAGGCCGCGAACTGGACCCAGCCCGTGTTGATGTCGAGTTGCATCCCACGCACGGCGCCCGCGAGCACGAGCACGTTGGCGAGATCGCTTATCGACAGGGCCGGTCCACCGACGTAGACAATGGCGCCGTCCTTGGTGACGCCCAAACCAGAGCGCCACACGTTGAAACTTCCACCAAGGGTCTTTCCCCATTTGGCCGAGTTCTGATCCTTCAGACCCGCCACGGGCTTGCCGTGGTTGACGATCAGGTCAAGGTTCTGGCGCACCGAGGCGACCTGATTGGACATCCAGACCTGCGTGCCCCAGGCGCCGAGGGTCATGGTGCCGTCCTTGTAGATCACGACCGAGGCGGCGTTGTTCACGAGCGGCACCACGTTCTTGCCGTCGGTGTAGTAGCCGCCGTTGGAGTCCTGAATGCGAAAACCCGCGTTGAACGCCGCGACGATCGTCTTGCTCGCCTGGGCCGAAATCGGTGCCGAGAACCTATAGGGTCCGCCGCCGGGGATGTAAGAACCCGAATACAGCTGGGCTCGCAGCAGCGTCGGGTCCATCCACGCGACGCCCACCACGTAGCTGGTGTGCACCGCGTCGGGGCGCACGAACGCCTCGTACATCGTGGGGATCCCGTTGGCGGTTTCGCGTCCGGCGATGTGCCAGACGCCCTCGCCGGGCAGTGGTTGCGCGGCGGGCGACTTCATGTCCTTGGGCGCGGGCAGGTGCCCGCCCGTGGGGATCTTTAGCGCCGTAGGCCCCGACCCGAACGAGGAGATCGAAGGCGTGCCCCCGACCTTGGGGGGATTGAGCCGGTAGGCCTCGGCTTCGAGCCAGTTCACCACGGCCGCGAGTCCGTGACCGCGTCCCCACTCGGCCGCGCGCGCCGACAGCGACGTGCCGTAGCTCGGATTGGCGAGCGCGAACGCCAGGGTGACGAGGTAGTAACCAATCACCACCACGAGGGCCAGCAGGGCGAGCACGATGCCGCGACGAATCCAGTACACCTTCGCGGGATGGCGGGGTATCGCGGGCGTAGCCGGAGGTCGATAGGCAGTCCTACGAGAAGCCATGGTCTACCATTCTGACACTTGGTGGTGTACGGACCCAATCGAAGGTCCGGGCCTACGCGAATGGGACCAATCTCACGCGCGACGCAGGGGCGTCATGGCGAGCACGAGTTGTTTGGTGCCGTGCTCGTCGAAGTTGACCGCCGCGCGGCTGTGCGATCCCGTACCGTCCACGCTCACTACCACGCCCTCACCGAAGCGATCGTGCACCACCCGATCGCCGACGCCCAGACCTAGTTTCTCCGCGCCCGTCGACCTCACCGGCGGAGCCGTGCCGGCGCCAAAGGCCCGACCCTGCGTGAAGTCGGTTCCTCGACCCACGAAGCCCTCGTCCTCGCGCTCGAAGCTCGCTCGACGCGAGGGCAAGGTGGACGAGACGTCGTGCACGAGCTCGGGCGGGATCTCGAGCAGGAATCGGCTGGCGATGGCGTCCACTCGTTGGCCCCACTTGGTGCGACTCCACGCGTGGGTCAAGACCAGATGGCGCATCGCCCTGGTGATACCCACGTAGCAGAGCCTGCGCTCTTCTTCGAGTTCGGCTTCGTCAGCGAGCGCACGACTATGGGGAAAGACCGTTTCCTCGAGTCCAGCGATCACCACCGCGGGGTATTCGAGACCCTTGGCGACGTGCAGGGTCATCATCGAGATGGCGCCCGCGCCACCGTCCAACTGGTCCGAGTCCGCCACGAGCGACATACGCTCGACGAAGTCGAGCAGCGTGTCGTACTGCGAAGCCGCCGAGGCGAGCTCGCCGAGGTTCTCCAATCGCGAATACGCCTCGTCGGAGTTCTCCGCGCGCAGCGCGTCGCCCATCCCGGTCTCGCGCACGATGGCGTCGATCATCTCGCGCGGCGTGAGGTCGTTGGCCATCGCGCGAAGATGGTCCAGGGTGAAGGCGAACTTCTCGGCGCCACTCAGGGCCTTCGCGCCCAAACCGGCGGCCCTGGCGAAGTGGGCGGTCTCGGCGAAGGAGAGCCCGTGCTCCGCGCCGTAGGCGCCGAGCTTCGCCTGGGCGGCTTCACCGATGCCCCGTTTGGGTTCATTGATCACCCGTCGTGCGGACGCCTCATCGCGGGGATTGACGATCAGTCGAGCGTAGGCGAGTGCGTTCTTGATCTCCTTGCGGTCATAAAAGCGCATGCCCGAGATCACTCGATAGGGGATGTTGGCGCGCAGCATCTCTTCTTCGAGCACTCGACTCTGGGCGTTCGTGCGGTAGAACACGGCCATCTGATTCCAGTTGAGCGAGGACTCGGTGCGCAGCCGTCGTAACTCACTCGCGATCCAGCGTCCTTCGTCGTATTCGTCACCCGCCCGGTAGAGACGGATCTTCTCTCCCTCGTCGCCCTCGGTAAACAGGTTCTTCGCGTGGCGACTCGCGTTCTTCGCGATGACCGCGTTGGCGGCGTCGAGGATCACTTGGGTCGACCGGAAGTTCTGTTCGAGCACGATCACGGTGGCGTCGGGGAAACGCTGCTCGAATTGCAAGATATTACGCACGTCGGCGGCGCGAAACCGGTAGATCGACTGGTCCGAGTCGCCCACGACGCACAGGTTGCGGTGCAGCGCGGCGAGCATCAGCACGAGTTCGTTCTGCACGCCGTTGGTGTCCTGGAACTCGTCGACGAGTAGGTACCGGAATCGGTGCTGGTACGAGCCAAGCACGTCGGGGTCGCGGCGCAGCATCTCGACCGTGTTGAGCAGGAGGTCGTCGAAGTCCATGGCGTTCGCGAGTCGAAGGCGCTGGGCGTACAAAGCGTAGATCTGGGCCACGCGTCGGTGGTGCGGGTCGTCACCGTAACCGGCGGCCTCGTAACCCTCGGGCGAGAGCATCTCGTTCTTCGCCGCCGAGATGGCCGCGTAGACGCTGCGCGGTGACAATCGCTTCGTGTCGAGGTCCAGCTCCTTCATGATCCGCTCGACCGCGGTCTCGGCGTCGCCGGCGTCGTAGATCGTGAAGCCCCGCTGGTAACCGAGTACTTCGGCGTGCGCGCGCAGCATTCGAAGACACGCCGAGTGGAACGTGGAGACCCACATGCGTTGCGCGTCCTCACCGACCAATTCGATGACCCGCCGACGCATCTCGTCAGCCGCCTTATTGGTGAAGGTGATCGCCATGATCTCAAAGGGCCGTGCGTCACCCGTCGCGAGGATGTGGGCGATCCTTCTCGTGAGTACGCGGGTCTTGCCCGAGCCCGCGCCCGCGATGACCAAGAGTGGCCCCCCGCGCTGGAGAACGGCCTCGCGTTGGGGTTCGGTGAGTCCCTCGAGCAACGCCGCGGGCTCTAGGACGCCTGGCTCTGGCGGTTCGTTGCTCCACAGCGACTCGTCAGAGAAGGGGAACCGGTTCACTCCCACTCAATGGTGCCCGGTGGCTTGCTCGTCACGTCGAGGGCCACTCGGTTCACGCCGTCCACCTCGCGGATCAGACGGTTCGCGATGTTCTCGATGACCTCGTAGGGCAGGCGAGCCCAGTCCGCGGTCATGGCGTCGTCGCTCGTCACGGCGCGAATGACGATCGGGTACGCGTAGGTGCGGCCATCTCCCATGACCCCCACCGTACGCACCGCCGGTAACACCGCGAAACTCTGCCAGAGTTCGCGGTACAGTCCAGCCTTCTTGATCTCGTCGACGACCACGTAGTCGGCGTTCCGCAGGATTTCGGCGCGCTCGCGAGTCACCTCGCCCACGATGCGCACCCCGAGCCCCGGTCCGGGGAAGGGTTGGCGCCAAACTATTTCGGCGGGCAAGCCGAGTTCCTCGCCGACGTGACGTACCTCGTCCTTGAACAGACCGCGCAACGGCTCGACGAGGTCAAAGGACAGGTCCTCGGGAAGACCCCCCACGTTGTGGTGGCTCTTGATGTTGGCGGCGTGGCCCGAACCCGATTCGATCACGTCGGGATAGAGCGTGCCCTGCACGAGAAAACGTGGACCATCACCACCCTTACCCAGTTCGCGCGCCACGGTCTCGAACTCACGGATGAAGAGCTCACCGATGATCTTTCGTTTGGCCTCGGGATCGGTCACTCCGGCCAGCGCCTCAAAGAATCGGTCTTGGGCCTTCACGTGGATCAGTTCGACGCCGAACTGACGCGTGAAGGTCTCTTCGATCTGCTCGCCCTCGTTCTTTCGCATCAGACCGGTGTCCACGAAGACACACGTCAGTTGGTGACCCACCGCCTTGGTCACGAGGGCGGCCGCCACCGCGGAGTCGACGCCACCCGACAGTGCGCACAGCACCTTCTCGCTACCCACTTGCGCGCGGATCGCGGCGACCTGTTCTTCGATGATCGAGGTGTTCGTCCAGGTGGGTGCGATCTCGGCGACGTGGTGCAAGAACGCCGCCAGTAACTCCTGTCCCCGTTCGGTGTGGGCGACCTCGGGATGGAACTGCACGGCGTAGAAGCGACGTTCGACGTCCTCCATCGCCGCGACCGATGCTTCGGGTGAGGAGGCGCTGACGACGAAACCCTCGGGGGCCCGCGCGATGGCGTCACCGTGACTCATCCAACAGTC
>Ga0181528_10003168_pt1 | contig 10109 bp, 4 predicted proteins | sample PEATcosm2014_Bin_47_FD_119742 | JGI IMG/M metagenome (GOLD analysis project Ga0181528, IMG submission 119742) | Peatland microbial communities from MTU Mesocosm Facility, Houghton, MI, USA - PEATcosm2014_Bin10_10_metaG | ecosystem: Environmental > Terrestrial > Soil > Wetlands > Peat | place...
CCCGGATGTACTCGCTGGTCGCCCTGCTCACGGTGTGCGGGTTCCTCGCCCTCGACCGGGCCCTCCGGTCACCCCGACCGGGCAACCTCGTCGCCGTGGCCGCGGTGACGGGCCTGCTCCTCTACTCCCACTACTGGTCCATCTACCTGGTCGGCACCACGATCCTGTGGTTGGCGTTCCAGGCCTGGCGGGGGCGTCCCGAGTGGCGGCTCGGCGCCCGGGCCGGACTGGGGGCGGTGCTGGTCGGCTGCCTCACGTTCCTGCCGTGGGTGCCGACGTTCCTGTACCAGTCGGCCCACACCGGCACACCCTGGGCCACCCCGGCCAACTTCGCGGCCATGGTGGACGCCATCTCGTCGTTCGCCGGGGGCAGCACCAGCCAGGGCCGGGGCCTGGCCCTCGTCTACTTCGCCCTGGTGGGGATCGGCATGTTCGGCCTGGCCACCGACCGGCTCCACATCGACCTCGACATCCGGACCCGGCCGACCGGGCGCCCGTTGGGCATCCTCATCTTCGGCACCCTGGCCGCCGACATCTGCGGTGGCTTCCTCTCCAAGAGCGCCTTCGACCCCCGCTACGCCTCGGTCGTGTTCGTCCCGTTGGTGCTCCTGGTGGCGCTCGGCCTCTCCGTCTTCCGCGACCGCCACGTCCGAGCGGGCATCCTGGTCGTGGCCGTGGTCCTCGGCGTCGCCTCGGCGATACCCAACGTCACCACCAACCGGACCCAGGCCGGACAGGTGGCCGCGGCCATCGCCACCTCGGGCCATCCGGGCGACGTCGTCGCCTACTGCCCCGACCAGCTCGGCCCGGCCGTGAACCGACTGCTGCCCGAGGGCCGCTACCGACAGACCACCTTTCCGCGGGGGACGGGCCCCGAGTACGTGAACTGGGTCGACTACGGCCAGGCCGTCGGCCGGGCGTCGGCCCTGACCTTCGCGGAGGAGGTCGAGACCCTGGCGGCGGGCGGCCACCAGATCTTCGTCGTCTGGGCACCCGGCTACCAGACCTACGGCGTGAAGTGCGAGGGCATCCTCCAGACGCTCGCCGGGGATCCCGCCTACCACGCCACCAACCTGGTGGCGGGCAACGACAATTCCTTCTACCAACCGATGTGGTTGGTCCGATTCACTCCCGACGGATCCTGACGACCGTGACCGGGGGGGTGCCCGTGGCGGCGGCCGACCCGGCGGGCACTCCCGTGTCCCGGGACGTCGGGGCACCGGGGTCCCACCGACAGCTGCGACTCCTCGGCCGGGCGGTCGTCTCGGTGCTGCCCGCCTGGCTGACGGCCCGGGTGCTGGTCGGCCTGGCCCTCCTGGTGGCCCACCTCGGCGTGCGGTCCCTCCGACCGGACAACCCGGCGGCCGTCCAGCGGGTCCACCAGGGGCTGCTGTCGTGGGACGCCGGGTGGTACCGGTCCATCGCCGCCCACGGCTACGCGGCGGCCGGGCGCCAGTCGCTCCGGTTCTTCCCCCTCTTCCCGATGCTCGGCCGGTACCTCGGCCACCTCCCCGGCCTCGACATCGGCGCGGCCCTGGTGGTGGTGGCGAACGTGGCGTCGCTGCTGGCCCTGGCCGCCCTGCTCCTCCTGGTGCGCCACGACCTCGGGGACGCCGCCCTGGCCCGTCGGTCGGTCTGGCTGCTGGCCCTGGCCCCGTCGGCGTACTCGATGGTCCTCGCCTACTCGGACGCGTTGCTACTGCTCTGCTCGGTGGTGACCTTCCTCGGGATCCGGACCGGGCGGTGGTGGTGGGCGGCCGCCGCCGGCCTGGCGGCCGGCGCGGTGCGCCCGGTCGGGGTGCTCCTGGTCCTCCCGGTGGCACTCGAGCTCTGGTCCCGAAGGGACTCGCTGACGTCGCCCGGGCGCCGGATCGCCGGCGCCGCGGCCCTGGTGGCCCCGGCCGTCGGGGCCGGTGGGTTCCTGCTGTGGGTCGGACGGGCCTTCGGCGACGCCTGGCTGCCCCTCACCGTGCAGGAACAGGGCGGCCACCGGGGCCAGCTCGCCCTTCCCTTCGCCGCCATGGGCCGCGACGTGGTGGCCGCCCTGCACGGCCACCACCTGGGGAGCGCCTCCCATATCCCGTGGGTGGTGGTGTGCGTGGGGCTGGCCGCAGTCGCCTGGCGCCGGCTGCCCCGCTCGTACGCCCTGTACGCCACCGTGGTGATCGTGGCGTCGCTGAGCAGCACCAACATGGACTCCTTCGAGCGCTACGCCCTGGCGGCGTTCCCCCTCGTCGTCGCGGCGTCGACGGCCACCTCCCGACGTCCGGTCGAGCTGACGGTCCTGGTGGCCTCGGCGGTGGCCATGACCGGGTACGCCCTGGCCGCCTTCCTCGGGGTCGTCGTCCCCTAGCCACCGACCCGTCCCGGGCCGCCCTCCGCCGGGCGCACCGGGGGAGCAAGTATCCTCCCCCCCGCAGGGGCAACGTCTGCCCGACCGTCCGGAACGGGCGGTACCCGTGGGAGGCGGGGGGTACGCAGCCCGACTGTCGCACCGGGTGGGGACACCCGGCTCACACGGCCGCCGACACCCGAACCCGTCGGTGGCCACCGGAACCAGCAGAAACGGATCGCACCGCATGTCAACGCCCCAGAACCCCGACTCCGCCGCTGACGCCCCCGGGGCGGCGCGCGCGGACGACCCGGTGGTCGTCATCGGAGGGGGGCCGGCCGGACTGACCGCCGCCTACCGACTCGCCCAGGCCGGTGACCCCGTCGTCGTCCTCGAGCAGGACTCGGTGCTCGGTGGCATCAGCCGCACCGTCGAGCGGGACGGCTGGCGGTTCGACATCGGCGGCCACCGCTTCTTCACCAAGGTGGTCCCCGTGGAGGACTTCTGGCACGAGATCCTGCCCGAGGAGGACTTCCTGCTCCGCCCGCGGATGAGCCGGATCTTCTACGGCGGCAAGTACTACGACTACCCGATCAAGCTGGGCAACGCGCTGTCGAACCTCGGGGTCCTGGAGGCCGTCCGCTGCGGCCTCTCGTTCCTGTGGGTCCGGGTACGACCGCCCAAGGATCAGTCCACGCTCGAGGGCTACATCGTCTCCAACTACGGCTGGCGCCTCTACCACCACTTCTTCAAGACCTACAACGAGAAGGTCTGGGGGGTGTCGGCGTCGGAGCTGTCCGCCGACTGGGGCGCCCAGCGCATCAAGGGGATGTCCCTGTGGAACGCGGTGTGGGAGCCGATCCGGTCCTCGTTCGGACGCCGGCGGGACAAGTCCAAGCAGGTGACCAGCCTGATCGAGGAGTTCCAGTACCCCAAGTACGGACCCGGCATGATGTGGGAGCGGTGCGCCGAGCAGGTCGTCGGCCTCGGCGGCGAGGTCCGGATGGGCACGTCGGCCACCACCGTCCACGTCGAGGACGGCCGGGCGGTCGCCGTCAGCGTCGACCACGGCGGCACGACCGAGCGGGTGGATGCGAGCCACGTGATCAGCTCGATGCCCTTCACCGCCCTGGCCCGGGCGGTCGACCCGCCGGTGCCCGACGAGGTACTGGCCGCCGCCGACGACCTCCACTACCGCGACTTCCTGACCATCGCCCTGGTGGTGCCGGCCGAGCGGGGCTTCCCCGACAACTGGATCTACATCCACTCGCCCGACGTGAAGGTCGGCCGCATCCAGAACTTCGGGTCGTGGTCGCCGTACCTGGTGAAGGACGGGCGCACCTGTCTGGGTATGGAGTACTTCGTGTTCGAGGGCGACGACCTGTGGAACCTGCCCGACGACGACCTCGTCTCGCTGGGCACCAAGGAACTGGCGGCCATCGGGCTCGTGGAGGCGTCCGACGTCGAGGCCGGCTACGTCGTGCGGATGCCCAAGGCCTACCCCGTGTACGACGACACCTACCGCGACAACGTCGAGGTCATCCGGCGGTGGTTCGAGGCGCACGCCCCGAACGTCCACCCCGTGGGACGCAACGGGATGCACAAGTACAACAACCAGGACCACTCCATGTACACGGCCATGCTCACCGTGGAGAACATCCACGGGGCCGGGCACGACATCTGGTCGGTGAACGTGGAGGAGGAGTACCACGAGACGGCCGACGGCCCGCCCGGCGGAACCTCCGGCTCCACCGGGCGGGACGCTCCGGTCCTGCCCCGGCGCGGCGGCTGACCGGAACGGAGCCAGGTGGTCGACGGGGGGACGCACGCACGAGGGGACGCCGCCGACGACGGTGAGCCGGGTCTCGACGAGATCCTGGAGGACGTCGAGACCGTCGTCGACCCCATAGGGGAGTCGGCGGCCCTCGGCCCGGCGGTGGGCATCGCCGTGGCCGGCGGCCCCATGATCCAACTGCCGGCCGACGAGAGCGCACCCAGCCTGGTCGGGGCCGACAACACGGTGAAGGGCGGTCTCGTGCAGGCCGGCCCGGTGGCCATCGCCGGCATGTTGGTCAACGTGACCGCCGCCCTCGTGGTGGTCGCCGTCGCCCGCCTCGTGTCGTCCCAGGCCTACGGCGAGATCGCCCAGCTGCTCGGCCTGTTCTTCATCCTGTCGATGCCGGGGTCGGCCGTCCTGGTCGGGGTGATCCGGCGCGTCACCGGGCTGCAGACCACCGGACAGGGACACCTGGTGCGCCGCTGGGTGGTCCGGATCCACCGCATCTGCATGGTCGGGATCGGCGTCGAGCTCATCGTGGTCCTGGCCCTCCAGGGCTGGATCGCCCACCAGCTCCACCTGCCCGACGGCCGGGGGGTCGTCCTCATCCTCATGGCCGCCGGGATCTGGATCCTGTTGAGCGTCGACCGGGGACTCCTCCAGGCCCACCGCCGGTACCGCCCGCTGGCGGGCAACCTCCTGGTGGAGGGCGGGGTGCGGACCGGCCTGGTCCTCGTCCTCGTGGTCGGCGGCAGCGGGGTGACGGGCTACGCGCTCGGCGTCTTCGTGAGCGAGGTGGTGGCCACCCTCCACGCCCACTGGCTGGTCGGCAAGGCGTGGGCCGACCCCGCCACGGCGCCCGTCGCCCAGGACGCCGCCGCGGGCCGGGTGACGGCACCGCCGGGGTCCCCCGGACAGGTCCTGGCCCGTCGCAAGCTGATCGCCGACGTGTCCGCCGCCTTCGTCGGTCTCGCCCTGCTCGGCCTCCTGCAGAACATCGACGTCATCCTGCTCGGCCGCCTCGACCACGCCAACGTCGGGCCCTACGCGGCGATCTCGGTGGCCTCCAAGGCGCTGGTGTTCGGCGCGCTGGCCCTCGGGGCGTACCTGTTGCCCGAGGCCACGATCCGTTGGAACGAGGGGGGTCATGCCATCCGTCAGCTGGGCGTCACCCTGCTCTTCCTGTCCGTGCCCGCCGCCATGCTGCTCGTCATCTCGGTCTTCGTGCCCCGCCAGTTCCTGACCCTGGTCTTTTCCGCCAAACTGGCGACGGCCGCCCCGGCGTTCGCACCGCTCGTGCTCGCCATGATGTGCCTCTCGTTCACGGTGCTCGTGACCAATTACCTCTTCGGCACCGGCTCCCGCTGGATCGTCTTCCTGCTGGCCGGGGGCTCCGCCCTGGCCGCGGTACTGGTGACCCGGGCCGACGGCCGCACCGGTGCGACGGCGTGGGCCGACCTCGTCGTGCAGTCCCTCCTCGCCCTCGCCATGGGCGTCGCCTTCCTGGGCATCCACATCCGGCACCGGGGCCAGCACTGGTCGCGACGATTCGGCTGGCAGCGCGCCGCCCGCACCCGTTGACCATGGACCGCTCCCCACCCTCGGCCACCGGGGAAGCGCGATCCGAGGTCCGGTACACTGCGCCCATGCAGTATCCGGGGGGAGTGCGGGGGCGGTGGCACCGGTGACGCCGGCGCCCGGCGAGTCGTCCGCCGCGGGCCTGACCGGTGACGCGTCGGTCACCCGGATCGGCCCGGCGCGCACCCCGTCGTGGGAGGGCCTCGAGCGCGCCATCGCCGCCGACCATCCGTCGACCCGGGCGACCCGGCCCTCGGATCCGGTCTCGCTCCTGTCCGGGATGCCCCTCGGGGAGATCGCCGAGCGGACCGGGCTGCGACGGATCGACGTCCTGGCGTGGCGCGACTTCGACGACCCCGAGGCGGGGGGGAGCGAGCTCCACGCCCACCGCGTGATCACCGCCTGGTCGAAGGCCGGCCTCGACGTCTCCATGACCACGTCCTCGGTGCCGGACGGACGCCGGGTCGTGCGCCGCGACGGCTACCGCGTCATCCGCCGGGCCGGTCGGTACTCGGTCTTCCCCCGTTCGATCCTGTCCGGCGCCGTCGGCCGCATCGGGACGGGCGACGGCGTCGTCGAGATCTGGAACGGCATGCCGTTCTTCAGCCCCGTGTGGTCCCGCAGCCCGCAGATCACCTTCCTCCACCACGTCCACGCCGAGATGTGGAAGCTTGTGCTGCCGCGCGGTCTGGCCGAGGCGGGGCACCTGCTCGAGCACCGGATCGCCCCGCCCTTCTACCGTCGGAGCCGGATCGTGACGCTGTCGAGCTCCTCCAAGGCCGAGATCGTCGAACGCCTGCGCCTCCCCGCGGACCACATCACGGTGACGCCTCCGGGGGTGGAGCCCCGGTTCTCCCCGGGCGGTGAGCGGTCGGCCACGCCCCTCGTGGTGGCCGTCGGTCGCCTGGTGCCGGTCAAGCGGTTCCACCTCCTCGTCGAGGCCCTCGTACGCCTGAAGGCCACCCATCCCGACCTGCGGGCGGTGATCGCGGGCGAGGGGTACGAGCGACCGGCCCTGGAGGCGCTGGTCGCCGCCCACGGTGCTCAGGCGTGGATCGAGCTCCCGGGGTTCGTCGACGACGACGCCCTCATCGACCTCTACCGCTCGGCCTGGGTGGTGGCCTCGTCCTCGCTTCGGGAGGGCTGGGGCATGACGGTGACCGAGGCGGGCGCCTGTGGCACACCGGCCGTGGCCACCCGCATCGGCGGCCACGAGGACGCGGTCCTCGACGGGCGTTCCGGCCTCCTGGTCGACTCCACCGACGAACTCGTGACCGCGCTCGACGCCGTCCTGCGGGACGAGGTGCTGCGTCGGCGCCTCGGCCACGGCGCCCTGGACCACGCCGCCAGGCTCACGTGGGACACCACCGCCCGGGGCACCCTCGCCGCCCTGGGCGCCGAGGCGCTCGCCCGCACCGACTGATACCGGGGGGGCGCCGTCAGGGTCAGGCGGGCGACCCACCGGGGGCGTCGGCCGTGGTCGGCGTGGCCCCCCGCTCCGCCCCCTCGTCCGGAAGCCGCCGGTCGGCGCGTCGCTTCCTCGCCCGCAGCGCCACGTCCACCACCCCGTCGGCCCCGAGGAAGACCACCCCGGCCCAGGCCCACTGACTGGCCACCTGGAAGGACTGCGGCCAGGCGCCGTTGTCAGGGGCCACGACCTGGCTCTGGTGGACCGCCACGTAGATCCCACCGGCGGCCACGCACGCCACGGCGGCCAGCGCCAGCACGAACCGCAGGCGCGGCACGAGAAGAACCACCAGGGTGGCGACCCCGACGGCCAGGCCGGCCACCGGCGAGGCGACGCCGGCGGCCACGGCCCCGGCCACCAGGGAGGTGACCACCGCCACCGGCACCGTGACCCGCGGCCCCTCGGAACCGAAGGGCAGCTGCAGCCGCGGTCGCTCGTCGAGCGCCACGGCCCCGGCGGCGGCGCCGTCGCCGGACTCCGCCCGATCGGGGTCGTCGGCGGCGGGGGCGTGGGCGTGCCGGCGGCGCCGACGGGGCCACAGCGCCAGGACCAGACAGGCCAGCACGGTGGCCGCCGAGATGATGAGCGCCCAGTCGATGGAGCGCTGGGGGGCCCACACCAGGCTGATCGACAGCTTGCCGTCGTGGACGTAGGGGGCCACCGACGCCGGGTCGATGCGCCATCCGTTGGCGAAGGCGTCGATCAGGACGGGCCGCCCGAGCGCCGGGCCACCGTCGACGGTGGCCGTCCACCCCTTGTTGATGGACTCGCCCAGGATCAGGTCGAACGGCGTCGACCCGGACGCGGTGGGGACGCCGTGAAGGGTGACGTGGAGCGCGGTGGCCGTCTGGGAGTCCACCACGGCGGCGGGCGACGCGGCCACCGGGGGCGGCGCCAGCGTCGTCGGCGAGGCGAGCGGCATCGGGCCACCCCCGGGGGCGGAGTCGAGGGCGACCTGGTCGACGTCGTATCCCGCCACCTGGCCGAGGGTCGACCGGAGGGTGTGCTCACCCGGTCCGAGCCGGAGGCCGCCGGCGTCGGGGCCGCAGAGCGAGATGGTCAGCGCCTGGCGGGCGAGGGCGGCGGCCGTCGTCCCCGACACCTGCACCCAGATGGGGGCGCCGTCCACGCTCAACAGGTCGCCACGGCACGAGGTCGGGACGTCCGCCGGCACCGGGGCGGCCGACGGCGCACCGGGGATCCCGACGGTGGCGACGCCGATGGGCAGGGCGATGGGCGTCTGCGAGTAGTAGTCCAACGTGTCGACCATCCGGACGGTGCCGAAGGTGAGGCGGACGTCGGTGCCGTGGAACGTGACCGGCAGCTCGACGGGCACGTCGACCACCGACCCGGCCACCGGACTGTCGGCCAGCGGGGGCAGGGGCACGGTGGCCGTCTCCCCACCGCTTGTGACCGTAAGTTGCGTAGGTACCGAATGACGCCCGTCGGCCACGATCTGGAGGTCGAGGTGGTCGAAGGTGACCGGGTCCCGGAAGTGGTACTGCAGCCACTCGCCGGTCTGGTGGGACGCCCCGTACCCGGGCTCCCAGATGGTCGACGGGTCGTCGTCCAGGGTGGCCATGGCGTTCGCCGTCAGGTCGTTGGGTAGTCGGCCCTCCGAGTAGGCGACGGTGCCGGTGTAGTCGGACCCGGGGCGGCCGACGAGGCGGTCGATCTCGTCGTCGGGCACGAGCGGCGAGATCCTCGCCTGCCCGGTCAGCGTGAAGGTGCGGGCCGTCGGGAGCCAGAACGTCCGCTGCAACGACGTCTCGACGTCGGATCGCGGCGGGACGCCCGACGCCCGCAGCCGCGTCATGACGAGGGCCAGGCGGTCCTGGAGCGACGAGGCCCCCGCCGCCCGCAGCAGATCCTGGGGCATCGACACGGTCTCGTCCACCGAGATCCCCGGGATCCCGACCTCGGCGAACCCGGTCGAACTGCGGGAGCCCACCGGGGACGTCGGATCGTCGACGGTCACCCCCGAGATCGTGATCCGCATCGTGGTGAAGGTCCGGGCCGGAAAGTTGACGATCTCGCCGGCGGCCGTCCGGGACGCCGGGCCCAACGGGACCGACACCGCGTGACGGCCGTCGAAGGTGAGCGTGACCCGGGTGATGTGACGGTCGGGGTCACCGGTCTGGGGTTGGACGAGCAGGAGCTGGTCCTCGGTGCGGGGCTGGGCGAGCACCACCTGCCACCACTGGCCGATCTGGCCCACGAAGGAGTTCGTGAGCCACGCCGTCTGGGTGTTGCCGTCGAGCGCGGCCGACGGCCGGTCCTCGGGCAGGTAGGTGATCGACGACCCGTAGGAGGCGGCGGTGACCGACGACACACCGGCCAGCACCGTGGTGGTCTGGGCGTCCGCCGGCGCCCCGGGGAAGAGGTCCAGGGGCGCGTCGCTCGGGTCGGCGGTGTCGGGACCCTCGGCCGCCGTCTCGGTGTAGCCGGTGTTCTCGTTGAGCGAGTTCCAGCGGTAGCCCTGCTTGCGGTTGGTGTCGGTCACCACCAGCGTGGCCGGCGCCGACAGGGTCTGGTGCCTGAGCGTGGGGTCGGTGTCGAGGGTGCCGGCGTAGAGGATCGTCGGGTTGCCCGTCAGGAGGCCGACCGAGGCGGCGCCCACGATGCCGTTGGCGTCGCCGTCCACCACCAGCGGCGTGGCGGACGACTCGGTGCGGACGATGGGTCGGGGATCGGCCACCGTGTAGGAGACGAGCGGCGCCGGCCACGGGGCGTTGGCGGGCAGCGCCAGGCTGCCCTCGTCGAAGTGGGGGAGGAGGGGCACGTTCGGGCGGGGCGTGCCGTAGGGGACGGGGTCGCTGAGCCCGGGCGGTGTGGTGGCCAGCTCGGCGGCCAGGGTCTGGGGGTTGGGGGTGTCGTAGCGCTCGTAGGCCTGGTCGTACTGGACCAGGACGTCACCGGCGTCGAGCAGCGACGCCATCGGTGCCATGGCGTTC
>Ga0181528_10003171_pt1 | contig 10106 bp, 9 predicted proteins | sample PEATcosm2014_Bin_47_FD_119742 | JGI IMG/M metagenome (GOLD analysis project Ga0181528, IMG submission 119742) | Peatland microbial communities from MTU Mesocosm Facility, Houghton, MI, USA - PEATcosm2014_Bin10_10_metaG | ecosystem: Environmental > Terrestrial > Soil > Wetlands > Peat | place...
CGACGGTGGCGGGCTGGTTGTTGACGAAGACGCGGCCCTTGCCGGTGGAGAGGATTTCGCGCCGGAGGATAATCTCGTGGCCTTCAGAATCGATGCCGTTTTCCTCGAGGACGTTTTCCGCGCCAGGAGTGGCCTCAAAGACGCAGGCGACTACGGCCTTTTCAGCGCCGTGGCGCACGACTTCTGCCGAGGATTTGCCGCCCATGAGGAGTGCGAGGGCGTCAACCAGGATGGACTTCCCTGCCCCGGTTTCGCCAGTGAGGAGGTTGAGGCCGGGACCGAAGACGGCAATGGCGTGGTCGATGACCGCGTAGTTCTCCGCTCGAAGTTCAACAAGCATCTCGGTGGGATCCTCTGGGAGCCGAATGGCAACTGCGTCCATGGTAGGCGAGTGGACCGGGTGTGACAATCCGGGCGGAGCGGGCAGGCGCTTCGCGGATGCCGATGAGGCATTGACTAGTTTGATTCCTACGGCGAGAGGGCGAGGGCGGGACACGTGGTGTGCCCGCCCAGAGCGGGATTTAGAAGGGCAGACGAACGGTGATTACGGTGGAGTGGTTGTAGGTGCGGAATTTGGTTAGGGCGATTTGTTCGCCGGCACCGAAGGTGAGGCCGAGGCGACCAGGATTCCCCTTAGCGTCGTGGGTTAGCGGGATGCGGCCAATGATCAGGCCGGGCGTGGCGAAGACAGCTGTCTTGCCGTCGTTGCCGCCGCCTTTGTAAGAGATGGAGTTGAGTTCAACTTCAGGCCAGAACAGGCGCGGAACGCCGGTCTTGGCGAGGCGGTACTGGACAACGTTGTTCCAGGTGATGGTGTGACCGAGACCTTTGACGTTGGAAGCAGGCAGGGAGCCACCGGCAGTGGAGGTGAGCGCGAGCAATCCGAAGCCTTTGCCCACAGCGAGGGTGGGCGTAACGATGGCACAGCAACTACCGTTGCCGTTTTTTCCGCTGGGAACGCTGCCGCCGAGAAAGGCGGTGACGATGGCGTTGCCGTGCTCCTCATTGCGGGAGAAGAAGCGTTCTTTGGCGAGGAAGGACACATCACCGAAGCCGTCCTGCTGGCCATTGGAACGGTTAAAGAAGGGCGGCAGATTGAAGAGAAGCTCAGTGTGGCTCTCGGGTATGAGTTCAAGGCCCTTGCCATTGTCGTAGTTCCAGATGGCGTAGCCCTTGGTGTTGTACTGGTGGACGAAGTCGGTACGCAGTTCCTGTTCGAGGCGCGGGGTTACGGTGACGAGCGGAGTGACCCAGTGTGGCTGCTCGCTCTGTGTCGCGGTGACACGGGCCTGATAGCGGTCGATGAAGGAACCTTGTTGTGCAAAGAGGGATGAGGGAAGGACAAGAAGGGCGGCGATAAGCAGGCCCCTCAGGGTCGCAGGTTTGGGGAAGGTGACCATAATTCGATTTTATACGAAATCATTTCACGGATTTATTCGTTTATCGTTTGACGTTTCGATGGCAGTGACGGCGAGCCTATACTTTGAGTTCGTTGGGAGAGAGTGCCTATGAAAGAGACAGAAGCAGAGCAGCTTTTGACGCCGCGGGAGGCTGCGGCGGCGGTTGGCGTGAGCTACGCAACGATCAAGAAGTGGATTCTTGCCGGGAAGCTGAAGACGAAGCAGACGCCGGGTGGGCATCACCGGATTCCGGAAAGTGCGCTAGGTTCGCTGTCGATTGGTGGCGAGCAGAGCAAGCCGGAGAGCGAGCGAGTGAAATCGCGGGAGCGGTTCAGGACGGTGAGCGGGCGCAACCAGCTGGTGGGGACGATTGTGGAGGTGAAGATTCGCGGAATTCTGGCGCAGGTGGTGTTGGCGATCGGGGATCAGCGGATTACATCAATCATTACGGCGGATGCAGCGCGGGAGATGCAGTTACGCAAGGGACAGACCGCGGCGGCGCTGATGAAGGCAACTTCGGTGATGATTACGCGCATCTAAACGTCTTCGAAATTCGGACGCCTGCGCACCACATCGATAACTTGGAAGCGGGGATTGCGTCTGATACCGTGGATACTGAGGTGCATGACGATTCCTACCGCTTCCTTGCTCATCATGTTCCAGGCTGACAGTGGCGCCGCCGCTACGGGTCTTCAAGGTCCTGGCGCGATCATGGAGTTGCTAAAGAACATTGGTCCTGTGGCTACCGGGGTGCTGGTATTGCTGCTTTTGGCGAGCCTTTACTCATGGACCATCATTCTGGGCAAACTCGCAACCTTCAGCAAAGCGACCAAAGAGACGCGGCGTTTTATTCGTTCTTTCCGCAAGGCTACGCGCCTGCAGGAGATTGCGACGCTGGCAGCGGACTGCAAGGCAAGCCCGCTGGCGCAGGTGTTTGAGGACGTGTACGAAACTTACAAGCGGCAGACGGGTGGATCGGGACCGCCGCGGAACCTGACTCCGCTGGAGCGCTCAGCGCAGACCGCTGCGAGCGAGGCCGTAACCAACTTGGAGCGGCGCATGACCGGGTTGGCAACGATTGCTTCGACGACAGTTTATGTGGGACTTTTTGGCACGGTGGTGGGCATCATCGACGCGTTTTCCGGGCTGGGCACTGCGGGAGCCGCGACGCTGCGCGCGGTTGCTCCGGGCATCTCAGAGGCGCTGATTACGACGGCCGCGGGGCTGTTTGTTGCGATTCCAGCGCTGGTTGCCTATAACCAACTGACGGCGCGGGTGAGGGTGTTTGCCAATGCGACGGACGACTTTTGCCGTGAGCTTCTGAATTCTCTGGAAGAGATTCCGGTGCGGACAGCACAAGCAGCGCCGACAGGGCGAACACCGATTCCGGCCGGGCCTGAGCCGGCCCGGGAGGTAGAGCGTGGCCTTTACAAGTAGCACCGGCCGGACGCAGTCTTCCCTGGCAGAGATCAACGTGACGCCGCTGGTGGACGTGGTGCTGGTGCTGCTGATCATCTTCATGATCACCGCGCCGGTGCTGCAGTCGGGAATTGATGTTAGTGTGCCCAAGACGCGCACGGTGAAGGAAGTAACCGAACAGCGACTGGTGCTGACGATCAACAAGGATCAGCAGGTTTACCTCGGCGACCAGATGGTGAATATCCACGATATCGCCGACAGACTGCACCAGAAAGGTGTGGACCCGGCGCATCAGTCGGTGTATCTGCGGGCGGACGAGGCGGTGCCGTTTGGGGTATTTGCAACGCTGATGGATGCGGTGAAGCAGGCTGGGATTACGAATGTTTCGATTGTGACGCAGCCGCTGGAGAGCAAGGCTGGCACAAGCGGGAACTGAGTCAGCGAGACGGATGGAGACTATTCTTGACGGCGGTGGCGAGCTTGAACGGGAGATGAGGCCCGATCCGCTCGCTGCGTCTGCGACCGGCTCGATTCTGCTTCATGCGCTTCTATTTGGCGGAATTGTCGCCTACGCGCTTTTTAACGGATTTACGCACCACAACTGGGGCAACCCCGGGCCTGGAAGCGCAATGCAGGTGAAGCTGGACTCGGCGGTTCTGCCGCTGCCCAGTGACCAGCCGAAGAACGACAACGTGCTTCCGACCGATAAGCCCAGCCCGGCGCCGGCGCCGCCCGCACCGAAGGCGAAGGAGGTTGTGGATGAATCGGCTATCCCTATTTCGAGCAAGGAAAAGACGCTAGAGAAGCCGGAGAAGAAGAAGCCGGTGGAGGCACCGGCGAAGCAGCCCGAATCGAAGGCGCCGCCGCAGAAATCACAGGCAAAGCAGCAGCCGAAGCCCGACGATAGGATTCAGTACGGGGAGAAAGCGGGGTCGAAGCTATCGCGATCGACCTATGCGCAGACGACAGCATCAGATGAGCCGGTGAGCGTGAGCAACGGCGACTTTGGAAACCGTTTCCCCTGGTACGTGGAAGGCATTAAACGAAAGGTGAGCCAAGCCTGGAATCGTTACGAGGCCGATGCGCGGACGCCGAAGGGCGCGACGACGCAGGTCTACTTCAAGGTCAACCGGCAGGGGGTTCCATCAAATTTTCGTATCAACACGGCCAGCGGCAGTCCAACACTGGACCAGTCATGCCTGCGGGCGACACAGCGTGTTGACACATTTGGCGACCTGCCCAGGGAATCAAACGATCAATGGCTGGACGTCACTTATGATTGTACTTATTAGGGGCCTGCTGAAACCGGGAGGCTCACAGTCCTGGTGCGTTGAGGCTTGCGCGCATCTTTCCCATACCGAGCCACTTATTTCCTACACCGAGCTATTTCTGCATCAAACCGGTCAGGAAGGACTATTGACGGCATGAAGGCTTTTTCCAGAATATTTCCCCACTGTCTGATTTTTTCGCTTTGTTTGGCGGTTCCCCGGCTTTACGCGCAGGATTGGGTACACACCGGCACAAACATGGGCAACAGCAAGATTCGCATTGCAGCGGCGGACTTCAAGCCGGGCAGTGGTGATCCGCAGACTCCGTCGCTGAAGGCGGTGTTTGACGCGACGCTCTACAACGACCTTGGCAACGCGGGGATTTTCGAACTGGTGTCGAAGAGCATGTCGCCACAGTCGATGCCGGGCTCGCCGCAGGAGATCAACCTGCCGCAGTGGGCGGTGTCTCCGGCAAGCGCTTCGATGGTGGCGTTTGGCTCGCTCACAGCAGCGAGTGGCAAGCTCAATGTCTCAGGGTGGCTGTTTGACGCAAACAACTCGGTGAATCCGCAGGTGCTGGCCAAACAATACAGCGATGCGGTGAGCGAGGAGTCGGCGCGCATGATTGCGCACAAGTTTGCCGATGACATTATTCTGCGTTTAGGCGGCGGGATCAACGGAATTGCCGAGACCAAGATTTACTTCATCAGCACCAGGACGGGGACCAAAGAAGTGTGGGCGATGGATTATGACGGGCAGAATCAGCATGCCGTCACGCATCTGGGCACCATTTCCATCTCTCCGCGCATCTCACCAGATAACTCCAGGTTGGCGTTTGCCTCATTGGGGCACGATGGCTGGACGGTTCGCATGTACTCCTTCGAACTCAACCGGTATGTCGCATTCCCGGCAGGTGTGGAGGGAGGAAGTAATCAGTCCCCTGCCTGGTCGGGGGACGGATCGAAGATTGCGTTCTCGTCGGCTCGGACGGGGAATCCGGAGATCTGGCTTTCTGACGCGAGCGGGGGGAATCTGCACAAGCTGACGGCATTCCGCGGGCCCAATATTGCACCCACATTCAATCCGCGGACGGGTGCACAGATTGCCTGGGTGAGCGGGCGAACCGGAGAGCCACAGATTTATACGATGGACATTGACGGATCGAACGTGCAGCGGATCACCGATGGTGGTTATGCGGTGAGTCCGTCGTGGTCTCCGAACGGGCAGTTGCTGGCCTTCAGTTGGAATCGCAAGTATGGGCCGGGGGATCCAGGCGGCGATGATATCCATGTGATTGACCTGGCCAGCAAGGACTATCTCCAGATTACGCACGAGTCAGGGAGCAACGATTTTCCATCGTGGGCGCCGGATGGACGGCACATTGTTTTTCAGCGCACGGTGGGCGCGCAAACACAAATCTGGACGATGCTGGCCGATGGGACGCAGCAGCGCGAGTTGACGCGGTCCGGGAACAATTCCATGCCGAACTGGAGCTGGAAGTGAGAGGGGACTAGCGTGAGACTGGGAAACTTCAGGTGAAGTTCCCGCGATTTATGAACTATCATTTTGGGGATGGGTTTTAACCCATCGGTGGACGCCAAAGCGCAAGAGACGTATGAATTACATGCCTTGTCGGTTCCCGATGGCGGAGTGTATCGCGATTCTTGCGATTGCAGATTTTTCAGGAATAAAGGCCAATGTTTCTGTGTCCAACCGGTTTTGTCTTAGCCCGCAACTCAGTGTGAAGAACAGGGAAAGATGGTGGGACACAGGACACAAAAAGGTCCGAACCGCTGGGAAACAATTCTGAATTTACGGAAGGAGTAATACTTTGAATGTTCGTTCTCGCATTTTGATACCGGTTGTATTGCTTGTTGCACTAGTGGCCGTAGCAGGTTGCAAAAAAAAGGAGGCACCGCTACCTATTGAGACTGCACCACCGCCAGCAGCGACCGCGCCGGCGCCCGCAGCGCAGATCACTGCGACCCCATCAGTGATTTCAGCCGGAGACCAGGTGGTACTGTCCTGGCGCACGGCCGATGCAACGACAGTGTCGATTGACGGCATTGGCGATGTGCCGAGCTCTGGCGTGAAGACCGTGACGCCGACCATGTCAACGAGCTACCACCTGGTGGCCACCGGACCTGGCGGAACCGCGGACGCGACCGCACGCGTGACGGTGAACGCGCCACCGGTCGTGACGGTGCCTACCAGTTCGATGACGCCGGATGAGGAGTTCAAGGCTAATGTGCAGGACGCGTTCTTCGACTACGACACGTACGATGTCCGCAATGATGCCGCGGCAGTGCTTGCCAAGGACGCCTCGTACCTGGTGAGCCATCCGAATATCAAGGTGGTGATCGGCGGCTACTGCGACGAACGCGGATCGAACGAATACAACCTGGCGCTGGGACAGAACCGCGCCGACGCCGCGAAGAATGCGCTGGTGACGGCGGGTGTGGCTGCGGGCCGTATCCGCGTGGTGAGTTACGGCAAGGAAAAGCCGTTCTGCACCGAGTCAACCGAGGAGTGCTGGCAGCAAAACCGGCGCGCCGGCTTCACGATGGACCGGTAGGTTGAAGCTGGTATTCTGAGTGGCAGCATACCCCAGGTTTCGATGCTGAGACCTGGGGTATGGGTCCGTTTGAAAGTCAACCACTCGTTCCCTGCCCTGATTGCAGCACGTCTCAAAAAAAGGTGAAGCATGGCTAGAATCCCAACTCTTCAGAAACGATTCGTCGCTGGCATAGCTCTTGCATTTCTGCTCAGCATATCTCCGACGCCGGCGCACGCTACGTCAAAGGAAATGATCGAACTGCAAACGCAGGTGCAGCAATTGCTGGATATGGTGCAGCGGTTGCAGTCCACGCTGGACACACGGTTGGGCGTGATGCAGCACCAGTTGGAGCAGACGGCGGATACTGCCAACCAGCTGAACGCATCCGTGAACCAACTGCAGCAGAAGCTGAACGGGGTAACGGAAGCGAACGGCGGGAAGCTGGACACGGTGTCTGGGCAAGTGCAGTCGCTGAACGACTCAGTGGATGAGTTGAAGTCGCGTATTGCGAAGTTGGACAAGAGCGTGCAGGATTTGCAGGCACAATTGCAGAGCATGCAGGCTCAGGCGACAGTGGCTCAGCCCACGGGCGAACAGCCAGTGGACCCGAATGCTCCGCAGGGTGGCGGAGCACCGACACAGCCCGTTGCTCCGCCGGCAAATGTGGCGCCTCCGTTGAAGGACACGTTTCAGGCCGGCTATCGCGACTATATGGCTGCGCATTACGGCGTTGCGACGAGTGAGTTTCAGGACGTGATCCACTTCTATCCGATGGACGACCTGGCTGGGAGCGCGCAGTTCTACCTGGGCGAGATTGCCTATCGGCAGCTTGATTACCCTGGCGCGATCAAGGCCTATAACGCGGTGCTGGAAGGCTTCCCTGGGAACTCGAAGGCCCCTGCCGCGCAACTGCGCAAAGGGTTGGCTCTACTGCAGCTGGGAAAGAAGGACGCGGGGATTCACGAGTTGAGGACCCTGATCCAGCGGCATCCGCAGACTCCGGAAGCGGCACAGGCGCGGACGAAGCTGAACGGAATGGGCGTGAAGATCGTTACGAGAACCGACTAAGACGCCTACGATGAGTGATGCAAAAAAGCCCCGCGGTGAGCGGGGCTTTTTGCGTTCAGGTTGATTGCGGAGGGGCTAGCGCAGGGTTGCCATCAGGCCTTCGAGCGCTGCCTTGGAAGGGCGAGTTACGCTCTCCGGAAGCTGGCCTAGAGGTTCATCGACGATGTTGAGCAGGTCAATGAAGGTGGGCTGCTGGGTGTCGATATAGAAGACGCCCGTCAGGACTTCGTTGTTGGAATGTGCTTCCATCAGCGTCTGGACGGACTTGACCTTGTCAGTCGGGTCGAAGTCTTCGTTGAGCTTCTTGAGGCGCAGGCTCGAGCCGTCGTGCATTTCGACTTCATAGACTTCGCCGGATTGATAGTCGACTTCAATCTCGTCGAAGCTGGCGACGAAGTCGATTTCGTTGATGGGCTCGTCGTTGTCCTGCATGAACTTGTAGCTCTTGGTGGAACCTTCGTGATCGTTGAAGGTGACGCAGGGGCTGATGACGTCGATCATGACGGTGCCCTTGTGCGCGATGGCCGCCTTGAGCATGGAGAGCAACTGCTTCTTGTCTCCGCTGAAGGACCGGCCGACAAAGGTCGCGCCAAGCTGGATGGCGAGGGCACAGGTGTCGATGGCGGGAAGGTCGTTGACAACGCCGGTCTTGAGCTTCGAGCCGAGGTCGGCGGTGGCGGAGAACTGGCCCTTGGTGAGGCCGTAAACGCCGTTGTCTTCGATGATGTAAATCATGGGCAGGTTGCGGCGCAGCAAGTGCACGAATTGTCCCATGCCGATGGAGGCGGTGTCTCCGTCCCCTGAAACTCCCAGCGTCGTCATCGTGTGGTTGGCGAGGATGGCGCCTGTGGAGACAGACGGCATGCGTCCGTGCACGCTGTTGAAGCTGTGCGCGCGGCTCATGAAGTAGGCGGGGCTCTTGGATGAGCAACCGATGCCGCTCATCTTCATGACGCGTTCCGGCTCGACGCCCATCTGGTACATGGCGTCGATGATGCGCTCGGAGATTGCGTTATGTCCGCAACCTGCGCAGAGGGTGGATTTGCCGCCACGATACTCGAGAATCGGAAGGCCGATGTGGTTCACTTTAGGTGCTGCTGGCGCGGTTGCCATTTAGAGGCCCTCCTGATTTTTCAGTTCGTTGGTGGCGAAGGCTTCGGTGACAGTCTGCGCATCAAGCGGCAGGCCGTCGAAGTGCAGAATGCTGCGCAGCTTAACAACCTGCTCGGCAGGAAGATCAAGCTTGAGCAGGCTTGCCAACTGGGCGTCGCGATCCTGTTCGACGACATAGATGCGCTCGTGCGAGGCGACGAAGTCGTGAATCTCCTGCGCGAAGGGATAAGCCCGGATACGCATGTAATCTACGTCCCGACTCGTTTCCTTCTTGATCAGGTCGAGACTTTCGAGGATGGCGAAGTCGGAGCTGCCGTAGGCCAGGATACCGATCTTTGACGTGCCGTTCTTCACAGTTACCGGAGCAGGAACAAGTTTGCGGGCATTGTCAAACTTGCGGGCAAGGCGATCCATATTGGAAACGTAGTCTTCGGGCTTCTCACTGTAGCCAGCGGCATCGTTGTGACCAGTGCCGCGGGTGAAGTAAGAGGCCTTGGGATGACGCGTGCCGGGCAGAGTGCGCCAGCCGATGCCGTCGCCATCGACGTCTCTGTAGCGAGCAAAGCCGCCCAGCCGCTCGACATCTTCAGCGGTGAGAACCTTGCCGCGATCCAGAGGCGTTTCAGGATAGGCAAACGCTTCGGACATCCAGTTGTTCATGCCGAGGTCGAGATCGCTGAGGACGAAAACGGGGGTTTGAATCCGCTCAGCAAGGTCGAAGGCGCAGTAGCCGAATTCGAAGCACTCTTTGACGCTGCCGGGCAGCAGAACAATGTGCTTGGTGTCCCCGTGGGAGAGGAATGCGGTGGACAGTAGGTCAGCCTGCGAGGTGCGCGTGGGAAGTCCGGTGGAAGGGCCGGTGCGCTGCACGTCAAAGATGACGCCGGGGATTTCAGCGTAGTAGCCGAGGCCGGCAAACTCTGCCATGAGCGAGATGCCAGGGCCAGAGGTTGCTGTCATGGAACGCGCGCCAGCCCAGCCTGCGCCGAGAACCATGCCGATGGCTGCGAGTTCGTCTTCCGCCTGGACAACGGCGAAAGTAGCCTTGCCTTCCGGTGTTACGCGGAATTTCTTGAGCAGGTCAGTGGTGGCTTCAACAACTGAGGTGGAGGGAGTGATGGGATACCAGGCCACAACGGTGACTCCGGCGAAAACCGCGCCCATGCCGCAGGCGGCGTTGCCGTCAATGATGATTTGGCCGGCGGTCTTGTCCATGCGCTCGATATAGTAGGGATCCTGCTTGGTGAACGTCTGCGCGGCGTAATCGTAACCCGCCTTGAC
>Ga0181528_10003172_pt1 | contig 10105 bp, 6 predicted proteins | sample PEATcosm2014_Bin_47_FD_119742 | JGI IMG/M metagenome (GOLD analysis project Ga0181528, IMG submission 119742) | Peatland microbial communities from MTU Mesocosm Facility, Houghton, MI, USA - PEATcosm2014_Bin10_10_metaG | ecosystem: Environmental > Terrestrial > Soil > Wetlands > Peat | place...
CGGCAGTCTCACCTCATATCCGACGACTTGCCCCTCGAGCCGCGCGAGCGGCGCTGGTATCGCCATGACCTCGCTCCCAGCTACTTCGCCGATGGCGAACTGCGTTTCACGCAGGCCGAGCCGATGTGGGTGGTCATCACGCCGCTGCGCTCCGAGCACGGTTTCGTGGGCACGTTCTGCAACGACGCCGCGATCTCCGGCGCGCCGCTCGACGAGGACCTCCAGGAGCACCTGGCGGTGTACGGCGCCATCGTGGTGGGCCTCATCGAGCGCGCCCGCTCGCGCACGCGGCTGGCCGCCAACGAAGCCGCCTATCGCGAGCTGTTCGAGCACTCTCTCAATGCCTTGTGCCTGTGCGAGTTGATCGACGACGAGCACGGCCGCGCCGTCGATTTTCGCTATGTGTCGGCCAACGACGCCTTCTACGCCGTCACCGGCCTGCCCGATGTCACCGGCCGGCGCGTGACCGAAGTGCTCGACGAGGACTGCACGCCCTACATTCGCGCCTATGAAAAGGTCGTGGCCGGGGGCGAGCCGCTGCACGGCGTGTTCCACGTGCCCACCCTCGGCCGCGACCTGGAGGTCACCGCCTATCGCACGGGGCCGCGGCAGTTCGCTGCCATCTTCGCCGACATCACGGAACGGCGCCGGCGCGAGGCCGAGCAGCGCCTCACCGAGGCGCGGCTCGACGTGCTGCTGCGCCTCAACCAGATGACCGACGCCGAGCCGGACGAGCTCATGCGCCACGCCCTAGGGGCGGCGGCGGAACTGACGGGCGGCAAGGTGGGATTCCTGGCCGAAATCGGCGGCGGCGGCCAGACCCTCACCCTCCTCGCCTGGTCCGAGGCCGTGCGGCCGCCGGCGGGCGCGGTGGCGTCCGGCAGCACCATCGCGGTGACCGAGGCCGGGCTGTTCGGGGAGCCGGTCCTCCGCCGGCACGCCGTGATCGTCAATGACTACGCCGCTGACGCACGGTCCAAGGGCCTTCCGATGGGCCACACGCCCATCACGCGTTTCATGGGCGTGCCGGTCTTCGAGGACCAGGACGTGGCGGCCGTGGCGGGCATGGCCAACAAGGCCGAGCCCTTTAGCGACACGGACGCGGAGCAGCTTTCGCTGCTGATGAGCGGTCTCTGGCGTCTGCTGAAGCGACGGGCCGCGCTGGCCGCCGAGCGCGATCTCCATGACAAGCTGCGGGCCCTCCACGACCTGAGCGTGGAACTGGCTTCGGCCGGCGATGCCGACGAGTTGTGCCGCCGCGCCGTGGTCGGCGGGCGAGCCGTGCTGGGCCTCGACAACCTCGCCTTGTGGCTCTTCACCGACGACCGCCGCGCCATCCGGGGCAGCTTCGCCGCCGACCATCAGCGGCGCGTGCGCGACGAGCGCGACGTGGTGCTGCCGGTCACCGACTCCCTGCCCGGCCAGGTGCTGTCGCGTGGTCTGCCGTCGCATCTGGCCATCGAGGCGCCGCTGCACGGCGCCGGCCCGCCGGCGTCCGGCGAAGCCCCGCCGGAGGCCGGCGCCGGCGTGTGGGCCGACCCGCGCATGCTCGGTCTGCTGGCCGCCGACAACCGCTTCACCGGGCGCGCCATCGGCGACCGCGAGCGCGAGTTGCTGGGCCTCCTGGCGGTGGCCGTGGGCCACCTCTACCAGCTCAAGCGCACCGAGGACGCCTTGCGCCGCAACGAGGAACGCTTCCGGGCCATGTTCGAGCATGCCCCGGTTGGCATCGTGCATCTCGGCGCCGAGGGTCGGCTCATCGACTGCAACGGCGAGGTGGAGCGCCTCACCGGCTTGCCGCGGGCCCGGCTGATCGGCACGCTTGCGAGTCGAGTAGAGATGGCCGACGCCGTGAGCCGCGCCCTGGCGGGCGAGGTGGGCAGTTACGTGGGTCCGTACGCGCGGCTGTCCGACGGCGAAATGCTCAGCATCCGATTCATCGCGCGCCCGCTGCTCAACTCGAGTGCCTCGCCGTTCGGCGTCATCGCCATGATGGAGGACATCACCGAGCGGGCGCAGTACGAGGATCGCCTGCGCGAGGCCAGCAAGATGGAGGCCGTGGGCCGGCTGGCGGGCGGCATCGCCCATGACTTCAACAACCTGCTCACGACCATCATGGGCTACGGCGACCTGGCCCTGGCGGCCTTGCCCGCCGAGAGCGCGCTGCGCGACGACCTGCTCGGCATCGGCCAGGCCGCCGAGCGCGCCCACGGCCTGACGCGCCGCCTCCTGGCGTTCAGCCGGCGCCAGGCGCCGGTGCCGGGCGTGGTGGATGTCAACGCCGCCGTGACCGATCTGGCGCAGCTCATTGCGCCGCTGCTGGGCGAGGACATCGTCCTGCGCCGCGGCCTGCGCGCCGAGCCGGCGCTGGTGCGCGCCGACCGCCATCAGCTCGACCAGGTGCTCATGAACCTGGTGGTCAACGCCCGCGACGCCATGCCCGACGGCGGCACGCTGCACCTCGAGACGCGCCGCCTCGACCTCAATCCGGCCGAGGCCAGCCGGCACGTCGATCTCGAGGCCGGACCGTACGTGGAGCTGCGGGTGCGCGACACCGGCTGCGGCATGGATGAAGCCGTGCGCCGGCGGGTGTTCGAGCCCTTCTTCTCCACCAAGGAGGGCAAGGGCACCGGCTTCGGCCTGGCCACCAGCTACGGCATCGTGCAGCAGTGCGGCGGGGCCATCAGCGTCACCAGCGAGCTGGGCCGGGGCGCGGAGTTCCGCATCCTGCTGCCGGCGTCGCTCGAGGTGGGCGAGGCGGTGCCGGCCCGGACGCGCCCCGAGCACGTGCCCCACGGCGCCGAGACCGTGCTGTTGGTCGAGGATCAGGAGGAGGTGCGCTCCCTGGCGCGGCGCGCCCTGCAGAGCCACGGCTATAGCGTGCGCGAGGCCGCCAGCGCCGAGGATGCCCTCGACTTGCTGGCCGCCACCGGTGTCGAGCCGGACCTCCTGCTCACCGACGTCGTCATGCCGGGCATGAACGGCGTGGACCTGGCCTCGCGGCTGCGCGCCGAGCGGCCGCACCTGCGCGTGGTGTTCATGTCCGGCTACAGCGACCACCCCGCCTTGAGCCGCGAGCGCCTCGGCGCCGGCGCGGCCTTCCTGGCCAAACCCTTCAGCCCCTCGGCCTTGGCGCGCACCGTGCGGGGGTTGCTGGACGAGGTGTAGCAGCCGTTTCCCGTTTTCCCAGGGCGTTGCCCTGGGCTGGTTTGCTTCGCGCCTTCAGCGCGAGTCGGATCGCCGGTCGCACCATACTGGCGGCATGGCCGAGCGCGAGCTGCATTATCGCTGGGAATGGCGCCTCGCCTCGCCGCGCGAGGCGTTGTGGCCGCTGCTGGCCGATACCGACCGTTTCGACCGCGCCACCGGCTTGCCGCCCATCACGCGCCTGCCCGACGGGGCGGCTCGCCTGCGCGTGGCCGGCATGGCCATCGAATGGGTCGAGGAGCCCTTCGAATGGGTCCGCCCGGCCCGCTTCGGCGTGGTGCGCGAGTATCGCCGTGGCCCGCTGAGCCGCCTGCAGATGCGCGCCGAGCTGCACGAAGCGCCCGCCGGCGGCACGGACGTGGTCTATGAGGTGTGGGCCACACCACGCGGCATACTGGGCCGGCTGCTGGCGCGCCGCCAGATCGGCGTCGTCTCGGCGCGCCGCTTCGCCGCTGTAGCCCACGCCTGGGACGCCGATGCCGCCGCCGGCCGCACGCCGCTCGATGCGTCGTCCGACGCGCCGCGCGTCACGGGCGTGGCGCGGAGTCATCTCGATGCCGCCTGCGACGCCCTGCTGGCCGCCGGCGCCGAGGAGAGCCTGGTGGCGCGGTTGCGGGCCCTGGTCAGCAGCGCCGACGATGGCGCGCTGACGCGCCTGCGACCCTATGCCTTGGCCGATGCCTGGCACGTGGAGCGCCGCGCCGTGCTGCGCGTCTGCCTTCAGGCGGTGCGCGCCGGCCTGCTCGATTACCGCTGGGACGTGCTTTGCCCGCTGTGCCGCGGCGCCAAGGACCGCCCGGCGCGGCTCGCCGATCTCCAGCCTACGGTGCACTGCGACGGCTGCCACATCGACTTCCAGAGCGACCTCGAACACGGCGTGGAGCTGACCTTCCAGCCCAACGCCGCCGTGCGCCGCGTCGTCGACCGCGAGTTCTGCCTCGGTGGACCGCAGCGCACGCCGCACATCGTCGCCCAACGCACCCTGGCCGCCGGCGAGCGGTGGACCGTCGATGCGGCTTGCGAGACGGGACGCTACCGCGTGCGCTGCGCCGACCGCAGCGGGGCGGCGCATTTCGCCGTCGTCGCCGACGGGCCGCCCGGGCTCGTGGTCGAGCTGGATCCGTGGGACACCACGGAGCGCGAGCTGGCCCTCGGCGGCGTCCTGGAGCTGGCCAATCCCGGTGACGAACCGCGGCTCGGAGTGGTGGAACGCATGGCATACAGTGACCAGGCCGCCACGGCGGCGGATGTCACCGCCCTGCAGGTGTTCCGCGATCTGTTCGCGGGCGAGGCGTTGCGGCCGGGACTGCCCATGGGCGTGGGCTGCTGCGCCGTGCTGTTCACCGACCTGCGCGGCTCGACGGCGTTGTATCGTGAGATCGGCGATGCCCCCGCCTTCGGCCGGGTGTTCGACCATTTCGAGGTGCTGCGCGAAGTCGTGGCGGAGGCCGACGGAGCGGTGGTGAAGACCATGGGCGACGCCGTGATGGCCGTGTTCCGCCATCCGGCGGCCGGCTTGCGCGCCGCGCTGACGGCTCAGGCGCGGCTGCGCGCCGTCCGCCCGCCGCTCGTCCTGAAGGCCGGTCTCATGGTGGGTCCGTGCATCGCCGTGACCCTCAACGATCGCCTCGATTACTTCGGCTCGACCGTCAACCTGGCGGCGCGCCTGGAGCAGAGCGGCGCCGGCGACGAGGTGGTGCTGGCGGACAGCGTGCTGCGCGACCCCGAGATCGAAGCCCTGCTCGCCTCCGGCGAGATCGCAGCGCAACCCTTCGAGGCCACGCTCAAGGGCTTCGACGGCGTGCATCGCCTGTGGCGAGTCACCATGCCTCTTGACAGGACCCAACCGGCGGCCGGATCCTAGTGCCGGCATGAAGCGATTCACCGACACCTGGCGCCGATTCCTCGCCCAGCCGCCGCCGCGACGCCTGCTGGCGCTGGAAGCGCTCGCGTGGCTGCTGGCGGCGCGACTGGCGGCGCGCTGCTGCCCGTCGCGCCGTATCGCGGCCTGGGCGAGCCGCGCCCCGCACCGCGCCCCGCCCGATGCGGCGGCTCGCGAGCGTTTGGACGCCGACGTGGCGTGGGCCGTCGAGGCGGTTGCGGCGCGGCTACCCGGCACGGTCTGCCTGCCGCGCGCCCTGGCGGCGCAGGCCATGTTGCGCCGCCGCGGCGTGGCCACCACGCTCTACTTCGGCGCGCTGCGCGTCCCCGCCGGCGCGCTCGGCGGCCATGTCTGGCTGCAGGACGGCGCGCGCGGCATCGTCGGCCACCAGGCGGCCCGCGATTGCCACGTGCTGGCCGCCTATCCCGCTGAAGCCGGAGCATGAGTGTCATCTGGGGCCTGCTGCACCTCGACGGCCGGCCTGTCGAGCCCGAGGTGCTGGCCGCCATGGGCGCGCCGTTGGCGGCCCACGGCGCCGACGGCGGCGGCACGTGGATCGAAGGTCCTGTCGGCCTGGGGCAACGGCTGCTGGCCGTCACGCCCGAGGACAACTTCGAGCGCCAGCCGCTGCGCAGCGCCGACGGCCGCTTCGCGCTGGTGTGCGACGCGCGTCTCGACAATCGCTCCGAGCTCGCCGAAGCCCTCGCTCTGAAGGCCGCCGATACGCGTGACATGCCCGATTCCGCGCTCATCATGGCGGCCTTCGAGCGATGGGGTCGGGCCGCCCTGTCGCGCCTCGTGGGTCCGGCGGCCATGGCGCTATGGGACGGGCGCGAGCGCCGTCTGCTGCTGGCCTCGACACCGCTGGGCGAGCGGCCGCTGCTCTATCACGTCGCGCCGCGCTTCGTGGCCTTCGCCACGCGGCCCAAAGGGCTGTTCGCCGCGCCCGGCGTGCCGCGCGCCGTGGACCTCGACTTCCCCGCCGATTTCCTGGCCCGGGCCCTGTCCGACCCCGTCGGCACGTTCTACCAGGGCCTGCGGCGCGTGGAAATGGGCCAGGCGCTCATTGTCGACCACCGCGGCGCGCGCCAGGAGCGGTTCTGGCAACCCGACGTGGAGCACGAACTGCGGCTGAAGGGTGACGAGGACTACGTCGAGGCCCTCGACGCCGTCTTCGCGCGCGCCGTGGCGGCCCAGCTCCGCAGCACCACGCCGGTGGGGGTGATGATGAGCGGCGGCTTCGACTCTACCAGCGTGGCGGCGCTCGCGGCGGAGATGCGGCGCCGGCAGGGGCGGCGGCTTCCGACCTTCACCGAGGTCCCGCGCCCGGGCTTCGATGGCCCGCTGATCCCAGGCCGCTACGCCGACGAGACGCCGCTTGTGGCCGCCATGGCGCGCCGCTACCCGAACCTCGACCCGAACCTGGTGCGGACCGACGGCCGTTGCTACATCGAGGGCCTCGCGGCCTACTTCGACTGGGCCGAGGTGCCGTTCCCCAACGCCTCCAACCGCGTCTGGATGGAAGCCATCTTCGAGGGCGCGCGCGATGCCGGCGTGCGCACCCTGTTGCTTGGCTCGCTTGGCAACCTGACCATCAGCTACGACGGCGAGAGGCTGCTGACCCACCTGTTGCGTCGTGGGCAGTGGGCGCGGGCCTGGCGCGAGGCGCGCGCGAGGGCCTGGCGCCGCTGCTGCCCGAGCCGTGGTACGCCTTCCTGCGCGCCCGGCGGGACGGCGCTCCGTGGGCACGTTCGCCGATGCGGGCTGAATTCGCCCGCGAGCAGCGAGTCGAGGCCCGAGCCGCCGAGCGCGGCTACCGCATCGCCGGGCGGCCCGACATCAACTCGCGCTCCGCGCGCGCCCGCGTCGTGGCAGTGGCGGCCTTCGCTCACGATCTCCGCGTCGGGGAGGGCGCTCGTTTCGGCGTCGACCTGCGCGACCCGACGGCCGATGTGCGCGTTTTCGACTTCTGCCTGTCGCTGCCCGAGGAGCAATACCAATGCCGGGGTCAGCGCCGCCGGCTGGTGCGCCGCGCCATGGCCCGGCGGCTGCCGGCCGAGATCCTGGACAACCCTCGCCGTGGCCCGCAGGCCGCCGACTGGTTCGAGCGACTGGCCGGCGCGCAGCCTGCGCTGCTCGAGGCCCTGGCCGAGGCCGAGCGCAGCGACACGGCGCGCCGTGCTCGACCTGCCGCGGCTGCGGCGGCTCATTGAAGCCCTGCCGACGGCGCGCCTCGACGCCCGGGAGCAGATGGCGACGTACCGTGGCGTGCTGGAGGTGGGTCTGCCGACGGCGCTCTTCCTGCGCTGGTTCGAGGCCGGAGGCGCGCCGCCTTGACACACCGGCCCCGTCGCGCCACCTTTTTGTGAGCGCTCTCGGTGAGCGCGTGTGAGGGGAGCACCACCATGATCGAGCAGCCCATTGACGAGGCGCAACAGCCGCGCGACCACGAGGCGCCATCACCGGCCACGGCCACGCGCCGCGTGTGGCCCACGCCGGTGATGGAGCGGCTGATCCTGGCGAACGCCGCAGGCAAAATCGCAGGTGCCACGGACGAAGGCCTCTTCTCGTAACACTGTCAGCCACCAGGCGGCCCGCCATGGCGACGTGCTCGCCGCGTGCCCCGCGCCGGAAGAAGGCGGAGCATGAGTGTCATCTGGGGCCTGCTGCACCTCGATGGGCGGCCCGTCGAGGCCGATGTATTGGCCGCCATGGGCGCCCCGCTGAGGCCCTACGGCCCCGACGGCGGCGGCACGTGGATCGAGGGTGCCGTCGGCCTCGGCCAACGGCTGTTGGCCTTCACGCCCGAGGACGACTTCGAGCGCCAGCCGCTGCGCAGCGCCGACGGCCGATTCACCCTGGTCTGTGACGCGCGTCTCGACAATCGCGCCGAGCTCGCCGAAGCCCTCGGTCTGAAGGCCGCTGATGCGAGTGGAATGCCCGATTCCGCCTTCATCCTGGCGGCTTTCGAGCGCTGGGACTTGGCGGCCTTGCCCAAGCTCATCGGCCCCGCCGCCATCGCCCTGTGGGATGGGCGCGAGCGCCGTCTGGTGCTGGCCTCGACGCCGATGGGCGAGCGGCCGCTGCTCTATCACGCCGCGCCGACCTTCGTAGCCTTCGCCACGCGGCCCAAGGCGCTGTTCGCGGCGCCGGGCGTGCCGCGCGCCATCGACCTGCGCCTCCTAGCGGACTACCTGACCGTCGCGCCGCGCGCGCGGGACGCCACACTCTACCAGGACGTGCTCCGCCTTCCCCTGGGCCACGCCCTCATCACCGACGCGCGCGGCGTGCGCCGCGAGTGCTTCTGGCAGCCCGACGTCCACCACGAGCTGCGGCTGCGGCGCGACGAGGACTATGTGGAGGCGTTCGAATCCATCTTCGGGCGCGCCGTGGCGGCGCAACTGCGCAGCGCGAGGCCGGTGGGTGTGATGATGAGCGGCGGATTCGACTCCACCAGCGTGGCCGCCGTCGCCGCCCGTATCCAGCGCCGGCGGGGCTTACGCCTGCCGACCTTCACCGAAGTGCCGCGCCCCGGCTTCGACGGCGCCCTGGCACCCAGCCGCTACGCCGACGAGACGCCGTTCGTGACAGCCATGGCGCGCCGCTACGACAACCTCGTGCCGACCTTCGTGCGCACCGATGGCCAGTGCTATGTAGACGGGCTCGACGAGTTCTTCGAGTGGGCCGAAATGCCGTTCACCAACGCATCCAACCGCCCCTGGATGGAGGCCATCGCACGGCGCGCCCACGACGCCGGGGTGGGGGCGCTGCTCACCGGCGCCATGGGCAACCTCACCATCAGTTGGACGGGCCAAACACTACTGCCGGCGCTGCTGCGCCGCGGGCAATGGCGGCAAGCTTGGCGCGAGGCGCGTGGTCGGCCGGCGCGGCTGGTGCGCGAGGGCCTCGTGCCTTTGTTGCCCGAAGCCCTCTATTGCTACCTCCGTGGCCTGCGTGATCACGAGCCATGGACGGCGGAGCCATGGCTGGCGTTCTCCCCTATCCTCCCCGAGTTCGCCCGCGAGCAGGAAGTCGGCCCTCGCGCCGCCGCGCAAGGCAAGCACTTCGCTTTCCAGCCTCCTGCCGCGTCGCGCCAGGCGCGCATCGACACGGTTTACGCGACAGCCTTCGGTAGGATCGTCCGCACCGCCCAAGTGGCGCGTTTCGGCGTCGATTCGCGCGACGCGACTGGCGACCGCCGCGTGTTCGAGTTCTGCCTGGCGTTGCCCGAATCGCAGTTCCAGCGCGACGGCGCGCGACGCTGGCTGTTGCGGCGCGCCATGGCGCATCGCCTGCCGGCGGAAATCCTGAACAATCCTCGCCGCGGCCTGCAGGCCGCGGATTGGTTCGAGCGGTTGGTGGCGGCGCAACCCGCGCTTCTGGCCGCCGTGACCGACGCCGAGTGCAGCGAGCTGGCGCGCGCGGTCATCGACCTGCCGCGACTGCGCCGCCTCACCGAGGCTCTGCCCACGGCGCACGGCAGCGCCTGGGTCTTGCAGCGGGAGTACCGCGGCGTATACGAGACGGGCCTGTCCACGGCGCTCTTCCTGCGCTGGTTCGAAGCGAGTCGCATTTGACCGACACGTAACTCGCCGGTTATTGACACCAGCCTCCGGGCCGGTCAGAATGCGGTTAAAGGTGGGGTCTGGCGAGGCCGCCGGGCCCCTGCCCTCGGAGCCAGAAGCATGCCTCAAACGCGACAGCAGGAGTTGGAACTCGAGACGGTTGCCACCGACAGCGATGCGCGGCCGGCGGAGCGCTTGGCGTGGACGGAGCCGACCATCGAGCATCTGGCGTTGCGCGATGCGCTGCACACCACCCCGAACATCATCAAGAACGACGGCAGCGCCAGCTACACCTAGGTCGCGCCGGACGGCGCCGTGCCGCGCACTTTGCGCCAGACGAGGTCAACATCGTTCGGAGCGGGTATCGTGCCGGCCACCAACTTCTGTGGTGCCAGGTGCGGCTTGTCCGCCGATGTCCCGCAGCCCGGTAGGAAGTACGCGGCAGCCGACA
>Ga0181528_10003173_pt1 | contig 10103 bp, 6 predicted proteins | sample PEATcosm2014_Bin_47_FD_119742 | JGI IMG/M metagenome (GOLD analysis project Ga0181528, IMG submission 119742) | Peatland microbial communities from MTU Mesocosm Facility, Houghton, MI, USA - PEATcosm2014_Bin10_10_metaG | ecosystem: Environmental > Terrestrial > Soil > Wetlands > Peat | place...
CAATGCGGCCAAAACCAATTAAACCTAATGTCGCACCGGTCACATCGCTACTCATCATATGCGTCGGACACCAGCCATGCCACTGCCCTGCCCTGACCAGCCTATCTCCTTCCGCACCCCGTCTTGCCGACATCAGCAGTAAAGTCATGGCAATATCAGCCGTACTTTCCGTCAAAACACCAGGCGTGTTGCTAATAATTAAACCTTGTTGTTTGGCTGCGTTGACGTCTATATGGTTATAACCTACTCCGAAATTGCCAAGAATCTTGCAGCGCTTATTAGGGACATTTAACACTTCAGCAGACAAGTAATCGCAAACGCTGGGGCAAACAGCGTCATAGTTTTGCAAAGCCGATTTTAATTCTTCAGGATTAAAAGGATGGTCATCATGATTAAGAGTTACATCAAACAACTCTTGCAGCTTGCTTTCAACCGTTTCCGGCCAACGGCGGGTAATCAGAACTTTTGGTTTAGTCATGGCTAATCCGAATCATTTTGAAAGTTAAACTAATGATTGTTGAAACACGGCATGTTAGTCAGCAGGTTTGACTCATTAACGGCGCGAAAATCGATCACGACCTTGGCAGGGCGGTTCGATAACTGCCATAACATCAGGTTTCCCAAGTTGCCGCTGGGAAACCTGATCAATGTCAAACCAATTATTGGGCAGTTGAACGATAATATTCAATAGCCGCCGCAACACCGCTTCCCGGATTAAAATCAAAACCATGATCCAGCATCGCCATTTCTACGCCGGCAATGGCGCCTAACAGCGAGACATCGTTCATATCACCAAGATGCCCGATGCGGAACACTTTACCTGCTACTTCACTTAATCCGGCGCCCAATGAAATATTGTATTTACGAAAAGCTGTGCTGATCACATCACGCGCATCTTTATCTTCAGGAACCACAATAGCGGTTACAGTATTGGATTCGAAACCTGGATAGGCGCAGATTTTCAGGCCCCAGGCAGCCACAGCGCGGCGAACGCCTTCCGCCAGACGGTAGTGACGGGCATAGACATTCTCCATACCTTCCGCCAGCAACAATTCCAAAGATTTACGCAAACCATACAAAATGGGAGTTGATGGCGTATAAGGGGTGTAGCCGTCTTTGTTGGAGTTAATTTGATCTTTTAAAGACAAAAACGCTCGCGGATAAGTAGAAGTCTCTGAAGCGGCCAAAGCTTTTTGACTAAACGCCAGAATGGCGCCACCCGCCGGCAACATAAAACCTTTTTGCGAACCGCTGATTGCCGCATCCACGCCCCAGTCATCCAGACGGAATTCGATACTGGCAATGGAACTTACGCCATCTACAAACAATAATGCCGGATGCTTTGCCGCATCCAGGGCTTTGCGAACACCAAAGATATCGCTGGTCACGCCGGTTGAGGTTTCATTATGGGTAGCAAGAACCGCTTTAATTTCATGTTTGTCATCCTGTTTCAAACGGGCTTCCAGCGCATCCAAAGGAATACCTTTTCCCCATTCGACTTCGTGAGATTCAACATCAAAGCCTAAGCGTCTGGACATGTCCATCCATAAATGGCTGAATTGACCAAAACGGTAAATCAATACTTTATCGCCAGGGTTAAGGCAATTGGTTAAAGCCACTTCCCAGCCGGCAGTACCGGTTGCCGGAAAGATGAAACATTGTCCGGTTTCGGTAGCAAAGACTTTTTTAAGATCGGCCAGAATCGGTTTGAGCAGGTTAGGAAAAATTGGCGAACGATGATCTTCCATAGGAAGATGCATAGCACTTAAAACCTCGTGCGGCGTATTGGTTGGACCTGGAATAAACAAGTGATTACGGCCTGCCATCTGATTTCTCCTTTGTAATAATGTCATAAGCTTAAAACTTTCGGATAGTGTCATATTTACAGGAATTCGGCAAGTCGTTTTAGCTGCTTGTAAGTGTTTCGATTCCCATCAGACTGATTTCTTGACTGTCCTTTCTTAATGATTGATAAATATCATCCAATCCTAGCAAAAACTCCGCCCCGGATAACATTTTTTTATCGCATGCCCTAAGGTAGAAACTATCAAATAGTTAAAACCAGCCAAGCCAAATTAATAACAAAAAAATCTCTACTTCCAAATACGACTAAATAAAGCTCGGATTTCATCAACTCCGACGATTGACTTTGCCTGCTCTGAAAGTAAAATGGAGAGTTCTTTACACTTCTGGTACAGAAGACTGTTTTTATCAGTTAAATTCTTAGGAAAATAGACATGAGTCACACTCTTTACGAAGCCAATTCTCAACGCGTACAACGCTGTGAACTGGCTGTTCCAGGCTCCAATCCCGATATGTTTGAAAAAGCCTTAAAAAGTGGCGTCGACTTTGTATTTCTGGACCTGGAAGATGCGGTTGCCCCCGATGACAAGCTGCAGGCGCGAAAAAATGTTGTCCAGGCCATAAATGATCTGGACTGGAAAGGCAATGGCATCACCTTGTCCGTGCGCATCAATGGACTTGATACCCAATATATGGTTAGAGATGTAGTTGATCTGGTTGAACATGCCGGCGCCAAAATCGATACCATTTTGATACCCAAAGTTGGGGTATATGCCGATTTGTACATGGTGGAAGCCATGCTCAATCAACTGGAAATGCAGCAAGGCTTAAAAAACCGGATAGGCATAGAATGTTTGATTGAAACTGCGCTGGGCATGGCAAATGTCGAAGATATCGCTAAACAGGGCGCTATCGGCGGCCGGCTGGAAGCTCTGCATTTTGGCGTAGCGGATTACGCCGCCAGCAATCGCGCGCGCACCGTCAACATTGGTGGCTTAAACCCTGATTATCCCGGGGATCAGTGGCATGCTGCTATCAGCCGCATGACCGTAGCTTGCCGAGCTTATGGTTTGCGGCCTATCGATGGCCCATTTGGAGACATTAAAGATCCCGAAGGCTTTAAAGCTGCCGCCCGTCGTGCCGCAGCTCTGGGCTGTGAAGGAAAATGGGCGATACATCCTTCTCAAATTAGTCTGGCAAATGAAGTTTTTACACCGCCAACAGCTGAAGTTGAAAAGGCAAAACGTATTTTGAATGCCTTACAGGAAGCCGCCGCTCAAGGAAAAGGCGCCGCCGCGCTTGATGGCCGTCTGATAGATGCTGCATCTGAAAGGATGGCCAACAATATCGTTCGCGCCGCCGAAGCCATTGCGGCTAAAACTCAATAAATAATCAGGCGGGATGAATATCCGGATTAGAAAATGAATCTGAAGACAAATTATTGAACCATACCGCAGATTCACAGACATTCATCCGGCCTGATTTCCACTAAAATTACCCTGAACAGTTACAATATGAGACAAAGCCGGTTTGCTTTCATTTGCTTGAACCGGATGTTTTTACGGATTTCAATTTAATCAAGAGAGATGCTATGGATATTCATGAGTACCAAGCAAAACAGTTATTAGCTGAATATGGCATTAAGATTGCGGAAGGTGGATTGGCATACAGCCCGGAAGATGCTGTGCAACGCTCCCGTGAGATTGCTGGCAACGTTTGGGTAGTCAAGGCTCAAATTCACTCCGGTGGCCGTGGCAAAGTTGGCGGGGTCAGAATTTGCAAAAACCACGACGAAGTGGCTCAGGCAGCTGAAGATTTGCTTGGTAAACGTTTAGTAACCCTGCAAACCGGACCTGCAGGCAAAGTCTGTCTGCGCTTATACGTGGAAGCCGGAACCGATATTGCCAAAGAACTATATTTAAGTTTTCTGGTTGACAGAGCCCATGAGCGTATTGTTATGGTCGGATCGGCACAAGGCGGCATGGAAATCGAAGAATTGGCGGAAACCAATCCTAACGCCATTAAAAAAATCTATATTGAGCCTGCCGTCGGTTTACAGGATTTTCAAGCCAGAGAAATGGCGTTTATTTTAGGTCTTGACGCCAGTCAGATTCAGCACGCTGTGAAATTGGTGCAGGGTTGTTATCGGGCCATGCGCGATTTGGATGCCAATATGCTGGAAATCAATCCTTTGGTGATCAACACTCATGGAGAATTGCTTGCTCTTGACGCTAAAATGGCTTTTGACGATAACGCTTTGTTTCGCAGACAAAGAATTTCCGAATTGCGCGATAAAACTCAGGAAGACCCAAGAGAAACAGCGGCAGCGGACCGAGGACTGAGCTATGTCGGTCTGGATGGTGATATAGGTTGTATGATTAACGGCGCGGGTTTGGCTATGGCGACTATGGACATGATTAAACTCTCCGGCGGCGAACCGGCCAATTTTCTGGATGTGGGTGGCGGCGCTTCCGCCGAAAGGACTGAAAAGGCTTTTCGGATGGTTTTAGCTGATGAAAATGTGAAAGCCATGCTGGTCAATATTTTTGCCGGTATCAATCGTTGCGACTGGATAGCCGAGGGCGTAGTGCAAGCCGTAAAAAAAATCAATATGAAAGTGCCTTTGATAGTGCGTTTGTCAGGCACCAATGTTGAACAGGGACGTAAAATTATTGAAGACAGCGGTTTGCCTATTATCATGGCAAACACTTTGGCTGAAGCAGCTCAAAAAGCTGTGCAAGCGCGTAACGAAGTTGTAGCAAGACAGGCTTAAGGAAAGGATATGGCAATTTTTATCGACAAACAAACCCGTATTATCGTTCAGGGTTTTACCGGCAAAATAGGCAGTTTTCATGCCCAGGACATGATTAACTACGGATCAAACGTCGTGGGCGGCATTACTCCTGGTAAAGGCGGCCAAACACATCTTGATAGGCCGGTATTTAACACGGTTAAGGAAGCGGTAGAGCAGCAAGGCGCAGAAGCCAGCATTATTTTTGTGCCTCCCGCTTACGCTGCTGACTCCATCATGGAAGCCGCTGACGCAGGAATTAAGTATTGCGTCGCCATCACTGACGGCATCCCGACTCAGGACATGATGAGAGTTAAGATTTATCTTAGCAGATTCCCAAAAGAAAAACGCATGATTCTAACCGGCCCCAACTGTGCCGGCACTATCAGTCCCGGCAAATCCATGCTGGGAATTATGCCCGGTCATATCTATATTCCCGGTAATGTCGGCATTGTAGGCCGCTCCGGAACTTTGGGGTATGAAGCGGCGGATCAAATGAAAGCCTTGGGTATAGGCGTTTCCACTTCTGTTGGCATTGGCGGCGATCCTATCAATGGTAGTTCTCATCGGGACATACTGGAAAAGTTTGAGACTGATCCGGAAACTAAAGTGGTGGTGATGATAGGTGAAATTGGCGGACCACAGGAGGTGGAAGCCGGCATCTTCGCCAAAGAAAATATGAGCAAACCGCTGGTGGCTTATATTGCCGGATTGACCGCCCCTAAAGGCCGCCGGATGGGACATGCCGGAGCGATTATTTCTTCGACAGGCGAGTCAGCAGCCGAAAAAGTTGAAATCCTAAAAGAACTGGGTGTGACTATTTCCCCCACGCCTTCTGCTATGGGTGAAACCGTAGCCAGCGTTTTAGCTAAATTGTAGTATCTTAGATATTATTTGCAATTCTGTGGCGGGAAGCATTCATCAACTGCGCCCCTCCCCGGTTTTGCAAAACTCGCTAAGGTTATCCGGCTTAGCCGGACAATACACTTCTACCAATCTCATTTCGATATGGTAATACTAGGCGCCGCACCTTTAGGCAGCTCTGACATAGTCATCTGAAAGATTTGCCAAAGTATTTTAAAGGCGCTAAGGTTCCACGGATGTTCATGATCTGATTTTACTGCGTAATATTTATCCTTGTATTTAACCACTAAATCGGTATCGCCAGGACTGGTTTCTGTTTCAGAGATTTCCAGTACATATTGAGGATTTTCCGCCACGAAGGGAGTGCGCGGGTCATTAACAACAACTCCTTCCGGCTCTGTGGAAAGTGACCTGCCGATAAAATACAGAATATTGCTAAAGCTTCTGAGCCTAAGCTTGCCGTGAATAGGGAATTCGCCGCCGATATAACCCGGCCTGATGTCTACCAGAACATCGTTTGGCGCACTGGCTTCGGTCTCGGCGCTCAGCCTAAGACGTTCAGTTTCCGGCAACAGAGACGGATCGTAATTACTGATCATCATACGTCCGATAGTTTTTTTGCTGAGCTGATAAACCCCTCGCTTCTGATCAAGACTGATATTGTATTCCTTTTCCAATTCCTGAAAACCTTTCGGTGTCATGCTCTGCACCGGCAAACTCCAGCTCTGTTCAAATGTCAGGGGTTCAAAATAAAGCTGATCACGATCCTGAATAGATGACAAGTGCAAAACCATTTGCCGGAATAAGATATAATCCGCCAAATTTCTTGGCCGATTGTGATAGATTTCTTCCCGGCCATTTTCTTTGGTGCGAAATTCCAGCACGGCAAAGCGCAGCAGCAAATCCACATCCACATTTTGTCTGAGCAGCAGGGCTAGTTTATCCTCGGTAATCGGCGTTAACATGCGCTTGGTGAATTCTTCGCCTTGCATTGGAACTATGCTGATAGTAGGGTTTTCTGAAGCGCTCGCGCTTATGAACGGCATAACAAGAGAACCATTGCCTCCGGCCATAACAGGCGTAGCGCCAATAGTGCTCTGAAAATTCAAGGTTGCAGCAATATTAGAAATCCCGGAAAAATGAATAGGTTCGTTATAATGCGCTCTGGCAATATTAAGCAGTAATTGTTTGGAAATATCATCAGAAGTAGCTTGATTATAAGCCAGAGACAAATGATCCATCGCCATAGGGGACAGACAACCGCCTAATCCCTGGCTCAAAAGAATCAATACGGCGAATTGAATACAATGCAATAGGCGCTTACATCCGGTAAAATACACTAACAATTCCTCGTTGATTATTCAGGCTATAATTAATTTGCAAATAATTATAGCTGATAGGCAACTATAAATTATTGTGCTATAGATAACTCATGATAATTTAACTAATTTCTGGTATTGTTCAACTGGATTTAAAATTCACAGTTATTTAAATTCGAAAGCCCCATCTGCATAATTGAGACGTTTGTTAGGCAGTTTTTTTTAGCTTCGTGCTATTACTGCTGTGTAGTTCCATTAACATATCAGCACTGGCCCGAAGATATCTTTAGTCAAGTTTAGAAAAAATCCGGCTTTTCCCGGATATGCTCATATTAACTATAAACATTATCGGTTTAATACCGCTAACACATTGAGCCATAGTTTAATGCTAAAACTTTAGGAGAAAATAAATGCAGTTTTATCAACAGACCTTACCTCACTTAAGGAGCCAAATCAAACTAGCTGCGGCGTTAAGCTTGATCTCGGTTTTTCCTTCTTCCGGTATAGCGGATACTCCTACTTCGCAAGCTTCACCGTCACTTCAGCCATCACAGAATTATTCAACGGCCGAGATTATCAGCGAATCTTTGACTGGCGACGTATATTCCGACCCTTCCAAGTGGCAAAATTTATCTTTGGGAGATTTATTCAGCTCCGGCTGGAACAAACCCTGGGCCAGCCCTCCTACCGGCGGTGGCGGAGCGCCTAGACAAGGCTGGTTAAACGCTGACGACGGGGTATTTTATCGTTTGGGTTTAGGCATTTTTGGTTACAACAATCAAATCAACAGTGGCCTTAATTCATATTCCGGAACAATTTCGGTTTATACCCCATTAAATCAGCGCTTTGAATTTAGAACGGATATTCCGGTAGCTACTGCAACTGCAAACCAAAATCAAACCAATTTTGGTGATTTTCAAATTACGCCTAGAATGATTCTGAGCGAAACTAAAAATACCACACAGACTTTTGATCTAACTTTCCGCGCCCCAACCGGTAACAGCATTAACGGTAACGGCGTTGCCGCAATTTCGCCAACCTATAATTTCTGGAATAACAGCTGGAAAGGTCTGGTTTTACGTGGCGGATTAGGTTTTACCGTGCCATATAGCGGTTATATTAGCGCCACCGGTTCTCGTTCCACCTTTAATGCCAATTTAGCTGCCGGCTATTACATTACTCCGCACGATAATTCTACTTTCAGCGACACAGTTTTATATGTAGCGGCCAATTTGATGCAGGACATTGATAATCGTGGCCCCAGCAGCACAACTACATTGGCTCTAGCACCAGGCATTAGAACTTTTTTGGGTGAAAACTGGTATTTTCTAGGCAGTGTCAGCGTACCGGTCACCACCCCTGAGGCTTATAACTATCAAGTGCTAGGTGCGCTAATGAAAGTCTGGTAATTTCAGAAAACCACCTCTAAACTAAACGAGTAAAAGCAGATTTTTTCTGCTTTTACGGCAAAATCCAACGAGAATATTTTTTTCCCTTGAAAATTTTTGCGTGTTCTAACTTGCATGCAAACCGCACTGCACTAAAATTGATAGCATTCTTGACCAGACAATTTTTAGTTGGATGATGGAATCATTTAGTTTGATTAATACTATATCAATGCTTTTTTTCCGATCATCTTCAATTTCACATTCTAATTCTCAAAAATGTCTATAAAAAGAACAATAAGCTCTAGGAGGCTGTCCGAGAACGTATATAGAGCCATAGGGCGTATTAGCGAAGCGTAATACGCCCTATGGTCGAAGGCCAACATGCGGAGCAATACGGCTAGCGCCTATTGCGCCCTATGCCCTACGGTTCCTATTCTCGGACAGCCTCCTGGTAACAGTGGTTTTGCGTCATTTATTTTAGGATAATCAGATATGTTTGATGTATACGTCAGCGGCATAGACCCCAACAGAATAGGGGAAATCGATCAAATTAGACAGAATGTCAGCAAAACACTGGGAGTTACCGGTAACGATCTGGAATTGCTGCTATCTACTGAAGATCATATGGTTTGCATTCAGGAAAATGTGCCGGAAAGCTCAGCCATTAAAATTCGTCAAGCATTAACCAGTATGGGTTTGCTTTGTAGTTACAGATTGCGCGCCGGCGGCCGCTGGGGGGACTTGTCGTTAGAAGAACATGATGGACCTAACGAGTCCGTCTTTAAATGCCCGGCATGTCAGTTTCAACAACCAATCACGGAAGAAGGCGAACCTCAAAAATGTCCAAACTGTGGTCTCAATATTGAAAAGTATCAACAGGAACAGGCTGAACAGCAGGAATATAAAGAATTGCGCGAAAAGCTGCTGCAAAAATCACAAGCCGGCAGAGTCCGGGAAGCTGAGGAAAAACGCAAGGAACAAGAGAAAATTCGCAAAGCCGAATTGGAAAAAAAAGTTGCTGCTGATTTGGGGATAAAGACTCAAGAAGACTGGAAATCAAGTTTTAATTTAAAGCAAATCAAAAAAAGCCATTTGATTGCTGGCGGAGTGATTCTAGGCATATTATTAGTCATTGCTGTTGCTCCCCTCTTCACCGGTTCAAACAGTTCGGAGCAGACTACACAAAATATTCCGGATACAACCAGCACCAGTGAACCGGCAAGCGCTTCAACTAGCGATGCTAATCCGCCTGACAATCAATCCTCCCCAAATCTGCCAACAGCGGCTTCCGCTACTGCGGATGAATTACCCAGTCAGACAGATATTAATGGAACTGGCACACAATCTAGTGTACCAGCCGCCACGTCAACTCCTAACGGAGTTGCCGGCACAATAGCCGAAGCCGAACGAATAGCCGTTAATTCACGCGCTAACAGTCAGCTTGATATTGCAGACACGCCGGCTTCAGCTAACGCCCAACAGTTAGTAGTGGCTGAAGGTCAAACCGATGGACAGGCTGCTTTGGCGCAAACCCATGCCAATGTCAGCAAATTTTTAGGCTCTATGGGCATTAATGCAGAAGCTGAAGCTGCCAAAGCCGAAACTATGTCCGGACAAGCCCCAAAAAGCTCCATTTCCGGGTCAGCACTTAACGCACCTGTAACCCCAACCCAATCATCAGTCAGTACTCCGGCAGCAGCATCTGCATCTGTTTCTTCACAGCCAGCGGCATTGAATAACACTGTAGCCAACATTGCGCCAACTACCAGCGAACAATTAACCAATACAAATACAAATAGCAGCGCCAACGACATTCCGAAAACAACCAATAGCAACCTTAATCATCAGCTAACGGATAATATTTATAATGAACTGTTAGACGACCCTGAATGGGATGATTTTTTATTTAAAAAAACCGATGGCGACACCAAATCAGGA
>Ga0181528_10003174_pt1 | contig 10102 bp, 8 predicted proteins | sample PEATcosm2014_Bin_47_FD_119742 | JGI IMG/M metagenome (GOLD analysis project Ga0181528, IMG submission 119742) | Peatland microbial communities from MTU Mesocosm Facility, Houghton, MI, USA - PEATcosm2014_Bin10_10_metaG | ecosystem: Environmental > Terrestrial > Soil > Wetlands > Peat | place...
CAGATGCCTCAATCTTCAAGGCGCGAACGGCAGAGTGCGGGGCAATAAACTTGGGCGGATCACTTGATTGCACAATACGCCTTTCGGTGACTGCACATAATTCCGTGATGCACATAACACAATTTATGTGTCGCAGCACATAAATTGTGGACGAGCACGATGCCCGCCGCGTTCGCCGCGATCGCCGCGCGGAACACCTCGCGCGGATGCACCAAAATCGTGTCCAGCAGACCGTGGGAAATTTTCTCCACACGAATTAGTTTCTTCCGCACATTCAGCAACAGCGCCAGAAACTGTTCCACATTTTCCAGCCGGTTCTCTTCGCGCATGAAACTCACGACCGTCGCCGGATTGTCCAACACCGGCGATTCCTCGCGCCGCTCCTGCTCCATGCGCCGCGCCAGCGCGAACGCCGCCACCAGCGTCGCCGCCTTGTCCGGGCCGACTCCGGAAATCTGCTTCAACTCGTCAACCGTCGCCAGCGCCAGCGCGTTGAGCGAGCCGAACTTTTGCAAAATGTTTTGCGCGACCTGCACCACATTCGCGCCCTGCAGACCGGTGCGCAGCAGAATCGCGATCAGCTCCGCGTGTGTCAGCGCATTCGGCCCGCGCGCCACGAGCCGTTCGCGCGGCCGTTCGCTCACCGGCTGGTCTTTGAGTCGCAAGCTGTCTGACATGGTGACTTACGATTTGCGATTTAGGATGGAAAGCACAATTTCAACGCGAATCGCGTCAATCGTCAATCGCAAATTACAAATCCGAATGGAATCGCCAAGCGAAATAAGCTCTCACGCATTCGAGCAACAGGCAATTGCCGTGCGGGGCGCAGCGGACGGCGAACCTCGAGCGGTTTCTGAATCTTGCACAATCGGTTGACCAGTTCCAGCGGCAAAGGTTGTTTCGTTTTTTTGAAATTCATCGCAGCGCAGCAGGAGGCGGAAGCCGAACCGGAAGTTCCCGCCATCCCGACGGAGAATGCCGGTCGGCAGATGAGCATTCATCAAAGCAAAGAGCTGGAATTTCCGATAGTCGGGTTGCTGAACCATTCCAAGAAATTCAACGAGCAGGATCTGCACGGTGAAATCATTTTTGAGGAACAGTTCGGTCTTTGTCCGAAAGTAAAACCGCCGTCGAGCAGACGGCGTTATCCGAGCCTGCCGCACTGGCTCGCGCAGCGGCGGCAGCGACGCGAACCGCGCGGTGAGGAACTGCGGCTGCTTTACGTCGCGCTGACCCGGGCGCGTGAAACGCTGATTTTGTCGGCGAGTCTCACCGAAAAAAGCTGGCTGGAGAAATGGTCGCAGCCGCAATCACCAGTGACGACGAATAAATTCGCGGCGGCAAATAGTTTTGCTGACTGGCTGGGTTTGTGGTTTTCAGTCCAAAGCCCAAAGTCCAAAGTGCGTGACACGGCGAATTGCCGCATCTTTGCTGGCGATTGGTCGAGGACGAAGAGCTTGTGGGCACGGATAATGTGGAACGCGGAAGGCCAGAAGCGGAAACAGAATTGGCCGAGCTTGACGAAGCAACGGCAAAAAGGCTGCGCGCGGTTTTGGGCTCGGAGTATCCGAATGAAGCCGCCACGAAGCGAAAGGCCAAGGCATCTGTCACGGAACTGAGCCGCTTGGCTGAGGAATCGGACGACGAAACGGAACCGGTTTTTGCGCGGCCCGTTTCGGCGGCAATGAATCCAAAATCGAAAATCCAAAATCGTAAATTGTCGGCGGCGGCAACCGGCACGGCGCATCACAAGTTTCTCCAGCATTTTGCGCTGGAGATGACCGGCGCGCTCGCGGCAGAGGCGGAGCGGCTGGTGCGGGAAGATTATTTGTCGCCGGACGAACGCACGGTTTTAGATTTGCCTGAGCTGGCGGCGTTTTGGGATTCAGAGCTTGGCGAAAAAATCCGGGTGAATGCAAAAAGCGTGCGGCGCGAACTGCCGTTCACGGCCCGGTTCAGCCCGGCGGAAATCGCGAGAATTACCGGCATGAAACCCGACGCCGGACTGGCAGATGAATTTGTCGTCGTGCAGGGCGTGGCGGATTTGGTCGTGCTGCTGCCGGATGAAATCTGGCTGGTGGATTTCAAGACGGATCAAGTCGGCACGGGCGATTTGCCGGCGAAAATAAAAACCTACACGCCGCAGTTGAAACTTTTCGCCGGCGCGCTGGCCAAAATTTTTGTGCGACCGGTCACCACCTGCTGGCTGCACTTTTTATCGGCACAGCGGACGGGAAAAATTGATTGCGCCGGCTAGAGCGGCAGTTCGTCGCTTGCTTTTTCTTCCAGCACGGGTTCAGTTTCCGGCGTTTGGGCCTCACGCAGGCGCACGATCGCGGGGCGCAGCAGTTTTCCCTGGAACGTGTAGCCAGCGCCGACGGTCTCGGCAACGACCGCGCCGTCCGGAATTTTTTCCGGCTTGCCGGCCGCCTGGTGTCGCTCGGCGTCAAACGGCTTTTCCGGCTCGGCGGTGAACGGCACGAGGCCGAGCCGCCGCACGGTCTCCTGGCAGGCGTGCTGGAAGTTCGAAATGGGTTCGATGAACCGCTGGTCACCGGTGCGCACGGCGCCGGTGTGCAGCGCAAAAACGTGATCCAAAATGCGCACGAGAATCTGCAGCCATTCGCCTTCCGCGCGGTGCAGTTTTTCAACCTCGAGCCGCAGCGTGGCCTTCTCGCTGTCGTTCATCTTGATCATGTATTCGGAAAACCGCCGGGCTTCCTCGGTCATCTTGTCGGCAATGGCCCGGGCGGCGGCGGTGGATTTTCCCGCCTCCGCCGAGACGGTTCCCTGGATGACCGCCCAGTGGTTCGTGGCGGAATTGATCTGCTCGGAAATTTTTTCGAGGTTCTGGATTTTTTCCGCGACCGCGCCGAGCGCGTTGACTTCCAGCGCTTTTGCCATCGCACGATAATCGAGAAGATACGGAATCACGCCTAGCACCGCGCCGAGGACAACGCAGCCGGCGGCGATTTCCCAGTGATGAATCGGTAGCGCCGCGTGCAGGACATAATAATAAGCGAAAACCATCAGCAGCGCGTCGGCCAAAAAAAACGGCCACTTGGGAACCTTCCAATTTGTCACGTCATTCATCATCGCCAGTTTTGCGGAAATGCGCCATGAGCGCAATTCGCATTTGGCGCAACGCGTGACATCGCGCAGCAAGATGGCCGTCCGCAAGGACCGCTTTCTCCTCGACTAACGGCGCCAGCGCCAAAATCATGCTCGCGTGCGCATCTGTGTCATCTTCAATCCCGCCGCGCGCGGCAACAAGGCGCGGCGGTTCCGGCATTTCCTGAACGAGCTGTCGCAGCAATGCTCGCTCAAGGCCACCACCGGGCCGGGCGACGCGCGGCGTTTCGCGCACGCGGCGGCGTCCATCGGCTACGACATCATCGCCGCGGCCGGCGGCGACGGCACGGTGAACGAGGTTTTGAACGGCATCGGCGATGAACCCGACGGATTTGCCAAAACCCGGCTTGGCGTGCTGCCGCTCGGCACGGTGAACGTCTTTGCGCGCGAGCTGAAAATTCCGTTGCGGCTCGAACATGCGTGGAAAGTCCTGAAAAGCGCCCGCGAAACGAAAATTGACCTGGCCCGAGCGGAATTCACAGGCGAGGAAGGCAAACCAGAATCACGCTTCTTCATGCAGCTCGCCGGCGCGGGGCTGGACGCGCGCGCGGTGGAACTGGTGAGTTGGAAACTGAAGAAAAACGCCGGGCCGCTGGCCTATGTCGTCGCCGGCCTGCAGGCGCTCGCGGAAAAACAGCCGCGCATCACCGTCAGCGCCGACGGGGAAAAGCTGGAGGGCGAACTGGCCCTGCTGGGCAACGGGAAATTTTACGGCGGGCCGTTTGAAATTTTTCCAAGCGCACACTTGAGCAACGGCGTGCTGGACGCGTGTGTTTTTCCGCGCGTGAACCTGTTGGCGTTCCTCGGCCTCGCGCCCGGCTTTCTGCTCCGGCGGAAATTCGCGGAGGAAAAAGTCCGGCGGCTGCGCGCGGCGAAAATGGAGCTGACGAGCGATTCGCCGGCGGCGTTCGAACTGGATGGCGAATGGGTGGGCAAACTGCCCGCGACGTTTTCCATCGAGCGCGAAAAACTGCGCGTGATCGTGCCGTGATTTTGCCCGTGCTGAAAATGCAACGAGGTTTTGACGCTTGCCCCGAATTAAATTTCCGCTATAACCACGCGCCATGTTGAAACACCTTTTCCAAGTTATTCTCGACTGGTATCAGCACGCGCTCGAAACGGGTGGCAGCTGGGTCGTCGGCCTGCTGATGACGATGGAAAGTTCCGTGCTGCCGCTACCGAGCGAAAGCATCATCCCGCTCGCGGCGAGCTGGTCGCATGACGGCAAGATCCACGTCGGTCTGCCGGCCATCGTCCTCGCCGGCGCGCTCGGCTCGTGGCTTGGCGCGACGATAGTTTACTGGCTGGCGCGGCTGGCCGGCCGGCCGTTGCTGCTGAGCTACGGAAGCTACATTTTGATCACGCCGCAAAAAATCCAGAAAAGCGAAAACTGGATGTCGCATTACGGCGCGGCGGGCGTGTTCATCGCGCGGCTGCTGCCGGGCGCGCGGCAGCTTGTCGGTATTCCCGCCGGCATTGCACGGATGAATTACCTGACGTTTTCCGCCTTCACGCTGCTCGGCGCGGCGATCTGGTGCTCGGTGCTGTGCTGGCTGGGCGTGAAAATCGGCGCGGACATCACCAAAGGCGAAATGCACAAGGTCATTTTCTCCGTCGGCGGCACCGCGCTGGTGCTGGGCGGGCTGTATTATTTCTTCGTCCACCGGCACATGGTGAAGAAGGCAGAAGTCGGAAGTCAGAAGCCGGAATAAAATTCCTTTGCACCTTCGCCGCTTTGCGTGGAAATTCTCCGCGTGCCTGTCACCGAAGCCATCCGCAAAAAACTGGGAACCGTCCCGCACAAGCCGGGCGTGTATCTGCACAAGGACCGCTTCGGCACGGTCATCTACGTCGGCAAGGCGCTCGATCTGCGGAAGCGCGTCAGCCAGTATTTTCAATCCATCCGGCGCATGGGCTGGGATCTCAAATTCAACGCGCTGGTCGAGGCGATCTGCGATTTCGACGTCCACGTCGTCCGCAGCGAACCGGAGGCGCTGCTGTTGGAAAGCAAGCTCATCAAGGAATTCAAGCCGCGCTTCAACATCATGCTGCGCGACGACAAGCGCTATCTGATGCTCAAGGTGAATTTGAACGACCCGATTCCGAATTTCACCTTCACGCGTTTCAAAAAAGACGACGGCGCGCGTTACTTCGGACCATTCGTGAATTCAATTGGTCTGCGTAACACCGTCGCGCTCGCTCGGAAACAATTTAATCTGCGCGGCTGCCGCGTGTTCACGCCTGGCGGGGCGGATTACAAGCACTGTCTCTACGCGAATCTGAAATACTGCACCGCCCCGTGCGTTGGCAACGTCACGCGCGAGCAATATCTGGAGCAGGTTTTGGCCGCGTGCCATTTTCTCGAAGGCCAGTGCCGCGAGATGCAGGGCCAGCTTGAAATGGAAATGAAAAAGGCCGCCGCCGCGCATGATTTTGAGAAAGCCGCCGACCTGCGCGATCTTCTCCGCGACTTGCAAGACACCTGGAAGCGAACGGAAAAATTTGAGCGCGTCCCTTACAACCTACCGCTGGCCATCAATCCAGTGAACGATCTGGCGGAACTGGCAAAAGTGCTGGATTTACCCGCGCCGCCGCTGCGGATTGAAGGTTTTGATATTTCGAACATCAGCGGCACCTTCGCCGTCGCGTCGCTGGTGAGCTTCAAAAACGGCCGGCCTGATCGCGCAAATTACCGGCGGTTCAAAATCAAAACGGTCGTTGGCCAGGACGATTTTGCCAGTATGGCGGAAGTGGTGCATCGCCGTTATTCAAGATTGAAACGTGAAGACAAACCGATGCCGGATTTGATTTTGATTGATGGCGGCAAAGGCCAGCTCGGCATCGCCTGTGAGGAATTAAAAAAACTCGGCCTCGAAAAAATTCCCGTCATCGGCCTGGCGAAGGAGTTTGAAGAAATTTATCTGCCGGACAAAAGCCTGCCGCTGCGGCTGGGCTTGGATCATCCGTCGGTCAAACTGCTCCAGCGCCTGCGCGACGAATGCCATCGCGTGGCGAACAGCTACAACGCGCAGCTCCGGCTCAAGAAAATTTCCGAGAGCGTGCTGGATGAATTTCCCGGCATCGGCGAGCGGCGCAAGTCGGCGCTGCTGAAAAAATTCGGCTCGGTGCAGCGATTGAAAACGGCCACGCTGGAACAAATCGCAGCCGTGCCGGGTTTCGGTGGCAAAGCGGCGGTGGAGTTAATAAACTTTCTGGCGGCGCGCAACTAAACCTTACGCCTTCAGGAAAAAATTCCGCTGCTTCTCGCTGACGGGCATTTCGAGTTTTTCCATCACGGCCAGCATGTCCTCCCAGACACGGCGCTTCTCGCTCATCGCCTGGTTGCGCAGCAGATATGCCGGATGATACGTCGGCATGAGTGGCGTGCCGCGATAAGTCTGCCAGTTCCCGCGCAGTTTCGTGATGCCGACGGTCTTGCCGAGCAGCCCTTCCACCGCCGTCGCGCCAAGGGCGACGATAACCTTGGGCCCGATCAAATCAATCTGCTCGTGCAGATACGGAATGCACGTCTGCATTTCTTCCGGCGTGGGTTTGCGGTTGCCGGCGGACTGGCCGGGCGTGTCGGGCCGGCACTTCAAAATGTTGGCGATGTAAACGTCCGCGCGCGAAAGCCCGGTGGCCTGGATAATTTTCGTGAGCAACTGCCCGGCCTTGCCGACGAACGGCTCGCCCTGTTCGTCTTCATCCGCGCCCGGCGCTTCGCCGACGAACATCAACTGCGCATCAATGCTGCCGACACCAAACACAACGTTTTTGCGCGACGACGCGAGATGCGGACATCTCACACACGCCAGCGCGCGTTCGCGGAGCGCGGCAAAGGCGGAGGCCTTGTCCGGCGACGCGTGACGAGTGGTGACGGGTGACAAGTCTGGCGTGGCGCTTTTGAGTGTATCTGGTTGAGCCGGCGTGGAAATTTTTGGCATCGCCGGAGGATTTTGATTCCGGGCGTCGGGCTGAACGGGCAAGTTTTTAACCGGCTGCGCCAGTTCGCGGAGCGTCCGCGGCGCGACGACGACGTGCCGCAGGCCGCGCGTTTGCAAATCTTCCAGATGTTGAATCGTCGCGTTAAGCAACTGGCCGTAATCATCGGACATGGCGCAAGGATAACTTGCAGGAGCCGAGCAACACGAGATTTTTTCAACGCCGGAGGTCCGGCTTGCCGGCAAGCCGACCCATCGCGGCTTCGGGAGTCTGCTGCAGAAATCCGATTGCATCACCAGAAGCGTTATTGGATATTGCCGTCATGAATTTTTCTGTTGGCCGGCGGATGCTGGTTTGTTGTCTATTGCTGGGCTGGTGGACGATGGCTCGTGCCGCACTTGTGCTTAACAATTTCAGCGCGGCCAATCCGATCAAGATCATGGCCATCGGCGATTCGATCACGGACGACTGTGAAGTGAACGGCGCCTGGCGTCTGTATCTGCAACCGCTGCTCGAAACCAACGGTTATTCCTTCACGTTTGTGGGCCGGAACCAGTCAACGCCATCGGGAAGTTTCACCAAGGTCCAGCATGAGGGCTATTGCGGCGCGGTGGTTGCCCCGCCCGGTGTGCTTAGCTATTCGGTGCATGGCTATGCCGGCCCCGAGGTCTATCTCCAAACCATCGTCCCTGATGCTTTCACCAATGGAACCGTCCCCGATCTGGTTCTGGTGTTCATCGGGGTGAACGACATTGGCCGGGGCCGCAATCCCTATCAGGTCGCGACGAACGACATGCCGAACCTGTTGGACTTGATTTTTTCAAACGCCCCCCACGCCAACGTGATTCTGGCCAAGATTACAACCCTCTCCCTGAACACGACCGGCCTGGACTACGCTTCCAACTATGCCAATGTTTCCATATACAACAATGCCCTGCAGGCGATGGTCAACCAGCGGCGCGCGCTCGGCCAAAATGTGTCACTGGCCGACATGTTTTCCGCCGTGGGCATCAGCCCGACGATGTTCAACAGCGACGGTCTGCATCCAAATGCGCAGGGCCTACAGGCCATCGCGCAGGAATGGCTCACCCGGATTCAAGCCATCACCATCAACACCAATCTGGCGACCTCGACCTTGGTTCATGGCGGTGATGTCTGGAGATATTCCGACACCGGACAGGATTTGGGAACAACCTGGTCACAGCCCAATTATGACGACAGCGGCTGGGCCAGCGGTCCGGCGCGGCTGGGCTACGGTGATTCCGCCGAATCCACGACCGTCAGTTATGGGACAAATTCCGCCAGCAAAAACATCACCACCTATTTTCGCCGCTGGTTTGTAGTGCCGAACTACATCTCTTTCACCAATCTAAATTTTCGCCTCTCGCGGATGGACGGCGCCGTCGTCTGGCTGAACGGACAGGAAGCCTTCCGCAGCACCAACATGCCCGCCGGACCGATCGCCTACACGAATCTGGCGGTGAGATTACCCGCCTTGCAACTGGCTTACGTGTTCTTTCCAACAAACCTGACGGCATCAAGCTTACCTGCGGCAACAAATCTCATCGCGGTGGAGATCCATAAATCTTCAGCCTCATTTCCCGCAATGGGCTTCGACCTGGAATTGTTGGGCACCGGCTATCCGGCGCCGCCGATCTCGATTGGAACCGCAGCCGGCAATGTAGTGCTGGGCTGGCCGCTCACCAATGGCGGCAGCTTTTCGCTTTACTCGAACACCAATCTGGCAACAGGAAGCTGGACGCCGGAGACGGCAGCGCAGCAGACCAACGGCGGACAGATCATCGTCACGCAAACTCCCGACGCCAACGCGAAATTTTTCCTCCTCCAGCGGCCTTAATTCTCGGGAAGCCGGAGTCGTTGACTTGCAATCTCCGGATTTTAACCTATCGTGTTCCACTCGATTTATGGAACTGAACAACGAAGAAATCCGTCGTTACTCCCGGCACTTGATTTTGCCGGAAGTCGGTCTGGCCGGGCAAAAGAAAATCAAGGGCACCAGCGTCCTGTGCATCGGCGCGGGCGGCCTCGGCTCGCCCATCGCGATGTATCTCGCCGCCGCCGGCGTCGGCAAGCTCGGCATCGTGGATTTCGACACGGTGGACTATTCCAACCTGCAACGCCAGATTCTCCACACCGACGCGGACGTGGGCCGGCCCAAGGCGCAGTCCGCGAAAGAAACCATTCACGGCATCAATCCGAATTGCGAAGTCGTCATCCACAACACGCGCATCAGTTCCGAAAATGCGCTCGACCTCATCCGGCCTTACGACATTGTCGTTGACGGCACGGATAATTTTCCGACGCGCTACCTCACGAACGACGCCTGCGTGCTGCTCAAGAAGCCTAATGTTTACGGCTCGATTTTCCGTTTCGAGGGCCAGGCCAGCGTGTTCGCGCCGCATCTCGGCGGGCCGTGCTATCGCTGTCTTTATCCCGAACCGCCGCCGCCCGGCATGGTGCCGAGCTGCGCGGAAGGCGGCGTGCTCGGCGTGCTGCCTGGCATCATCGGCTGCATTCAGGCGACGGAAATTCTCAAGCTCGCGCTCGGCAAAGGCACCTCGCTGGTCGGGCGCCTGCTGCTGTTCAATGCGCTCGACTTGAAGTTCCGGGAATTGAAATTGCGCAAAGACCCGCAATGTCCGATCTGCGGCGAACATCCGACGATCAAGGAATTGATTGATTACGACCAGTTCTGCGGCATCGTGCCGGAGCCGGAACCAACATCAAATCCCGATGAAGTCACGGTGCAGGACATGAAAAAGGCGCTGGACGACCCGAAGCTCGGCATCAAGGTCGTGGACGTGCGCGAACCGGACGAATACGACATCGCAAAGGTCAGGGGCGTGCCGCTGCTGCCGCTGAGCGAATTGCAAAGCCGCTTCACCGAGCTGGACCCGAACACGCAATATTATCTGCATTGCAAGGGCGGCGTGCGGTCGTTGAAGGCGGTGAATTTTTTGAAGCAGCAGGGCTTCAAATACGTCAAGAGCGTCAAGGGCGGCATCAG
>Ga0181528_10003175_pt1 | contig 10100 bp, 8 predicted proteins | sample PEATcosm2014_Bin_47_FD_119742 | JGI IMG/M metagenome (GOLD analysis project Ga0181528, IMG submission 119742) | Peatland microbial communities from MTU Mesocosm Facility, Houghton, MI, USA - PEATcosm2014_Bin10_10_metaG | ecosystem: Environmental > Terrestrial > Soil > Wetlands > Peat | place...
CACTACGCCATGCGCCCCTGGCCATGGATACTCACCGCCCTCTGCGTCATTGTCCTCTATCCCGGCCTCGCCCACCCCGAGACCGGATACATGCTCGTGATGAACAACTACCTGCCCCACTCCATGCGCGGCCTCGCCATCGCCGGATTCCTCGCCGCCTTCATGTCCACCGTCGCCACCCAGCTCAACTGGGGAGCCTCCTACCTTGTCTCTGATTTCTACCGCCGCTTCCTCCGCCCGCAGGCCGGCAACGCGCACTACGTCCTCGTCTCCCGCCTCGCCACCGTCCTGCTCGTCATCGCCTCCGCCTGGGTCTCCGTCAATCTTGAATCCATCGCCAGCGGCTGGCAGGTCGTCATGGAGGTCGGTGCCGGAACCGGAGCCGTCTATCTCCTCCGCTGGTACTGGTGGCGCATCAATGCCTGGTCGGAGATTTCCGCCATGGCCTGTTCGCTCGCCGTCACCGTCACCATCAACTGGCTCCATCCCTTCCACGGCAACTCGCCCGTCCTCTTCGCCAAGACGGCTCTCACCACCACGGCCATCACCACTCTCGTCTGGCTCACGGTCACCCTGCTCACTCCCCCCGAGCCCACTGCAACCCTCCAGGCTTTCTACCGGCTTGTCCGCCCTGATGTCCGCGGCTGGCGTCCCATCGCCTCGTCTTTAGCATCCTCCGGCCAGGTGGACATCCCTCCCACTCGCGACCTCGGCCGCAACCTCACCGCCTGGATTCTCGGCTGTGCCATGGTCTACCTCTGCCTCTTCGGCACCGGCAAACTCCTCCTCCACCAGCCCCTGCTCGGACTAACGCTCCTCGCGCTCTCCGCCGCCAGCGCTTTTGCCCTCTATCGCAACTTCGTCTCGAGCTTCGCCAACGAGCCGGACACCGCGGCCAACCATTGACTGGCCTTGGTGCCCCATGTCTGCCGCCGTTAGTAGATGTGGACAGGTGACAGGTGGCCCAGAGTTGGCGCAGTTCCAACTCTGGGTCTGTTGTCTTTGTATTTGTATTTGTTTTCCCGCTCTATCCTCACGCCCGCGCCGACGAACGTAGCTGATACTCTCCGCCTTACCGCTTCACTCTCCGCGCAGACTTCTGCCGGTACATCTCCCCGTCCGCTCTTGCCAGCAGATCCTTCATCGTCTCTTCGGCCTGGTGTTCTGCCAGCCCAATCGAGGCCGCCAGCTTCAGCTTCATTGGCCCGCAACCCGCCTGTACCGTGTAGTCGCCGCACACCCATTGAGTCAAACGCTCGGTCTGCGTCCGTGCCTCGGCAATCTGGCAATCCAGCACCAGGATGAATTCGTCGCCGCCCCAGCGCCCAATCGTGTCAGACGAGCGGCAAGCCGACTTCAGCTCACCCGCAAACAGCTTCAGCACTTCATCGCCAACCACGTGCCCATGCTCGTCATTCACTTTCTTGAAGCCATCCAGGTCGATGATTGCCACGCACAGCGGCAGTCCGTGTTCGATCCGCTGCGCAATCAGGCTCTCCACCCACAGTCTGCTCCGCACTCCCGTCAGCGAATCGCGTGCAGCGATCTGCTCGGCCTTTTCCAGCTTCTCCTGGTAGCCGGAAATCTCCAGCCGCGCCTTTTCCACCGCCGCCTTGCCCTCGGCCGCCATCCTGTCGATCGAAGTCTTTAGCTCCGCCGCGCTTTTTTTCAGGGATGTCCGTATCTGTGTCAGGTCTTCCAGGCTGGCAATGCGCTGCAACTGGCTTGTGACCGTGCTGATCTGCGTCGCGCAACGCTGGTCGCGCTCGCCCACGGCCTCCGCCGTCCGCGCCATGGTGATCAGTATTTCCTTGATCTCGCCTGTCCGCTCCTGCGAGTGCTTGGCCGCGCGTCTCCCCCACTCCTGCAATCGCTCCCGCGCGTCTTTCTCCGTCGCTTCCACGGCTTCCAGCGTAATCCCCGCGGAGAGCCTTTCTCCCAGCTTGTTCAGCCCATCTTGCAGTTCGCCTCCCAGCGCAGGACACGCATCCAGGCTGCTGCTTCCCATCTCGCGCAGCGCTGAGCGGTACGCGGCAACCGTCGCCGGCAGCAGCTCAACGGCCTCCCCATTGCCAGACTTTTTCTGAGTGCCGTTCTCCGCATCATCAAGAAATTTCTTCAGCGATATCATTGGCCCTCATCGCGGCGTGGAAGATCCAGTTCTCCCTATCGGCAATCTGCCCACTCTTCTTCAGCCCAAATCTGAGCAAATCAGCAGGTGCCCCATCGAACGCTGGTGGCCCACACCCGCCCGCTGTTGGGCGAATGTGGGGAACAAACTAACGGATCACAGGTGGCCCACACAACGCTCCGTTCGTTGTGTGGGGTTGTTGACTTTGTTCTTGCTTTGCTCTTTCTCCCCACTCCCACGCCATCAATTCACCCTTTACCCACCTCTGCGGATTGCGTAAGCTGGTTCCATTCAGCGCAAGGAAGGACGCAGGAGCCATGCAGAGTGCGGAACACTCTCCGCGGATTCACCGTGTCGCCGTCTGCTTGATGTTGCTTTTGTTGTTTGCCGTTCCCGCTCGCCCGGACCGTCGCCGACTCGAAGACGCACTTAGACCGGTGTTTCAGAACAAGGTCGTTTTCCTTCACGGCTTCTACTCGGACTCTAGTTTGCGCTTTGACCGCAATGGCGATCTCGTTGGCAACTCAGCCACCGGAGTCTGGACCGTGAACAGCACCATTCTCATTACGGACCTCCGCATCAACCGGCACAATCTCCTCATGCTCAAGGGCAAGCGCGTCATCAACGTCTTCGACGACGACACCGGAAAATTCGTCAACCTCACATCCGGCACATCCGTCCAGGTCGAGCTCGAACTGGATCCCGCCTGGCAAGACGCCGCACCCGTTCTCGCGCTCCTCGGGAAAGTGATTCCGTCCAGCTTCGGGCCGCTCTCTTCTTCCGTGCCTGCCTACTGGCAATGCTGGCTCTCTGGCCGCACAACCCGCGATAAAAAGAGTGGAAACTGGCAGTGTTCCCTCCCCAATGCCGAACCGTACAAAGCCGGTGAAGCTGAAGCCGCAAGAACTGAAGCAGACGCATGCAAGGCCCTCAAGGTCGGCGGCTCAGTCAAGCCGCCTAAAGTGTTGTCCAAGGCCGATCCCACTTTTACCGACGCTGCTCGATTTCTGCACCTGCAGGGAAGAACGGTCCTGAAAATCATTGTGGACGAACACGGCGAGCCTCGCGTCACCGGAATCGTGCGGCCCCTTGGCGCAGGCCTCGACGATCAGGCCGTGGAGTGCGTCCGCCACTGGCGATTCGCGCCGGCCACGCGGGACGGGGAGCCTGTGCCGGTCGAGGTGGACGTGGAGGTTTCGTACCGTCTCTACAAATAGTCAGGAACCCACACGAACCGCGGTGAACGGAACTCATAATGGAGTCGCTGATGATCAAACTCAACATCGGAAAGCTCGCCATCCTTCTCCTCTTCGCCTCCATCGTGGCCTGTGCCCAGTCCTCTCCATCCACCTCTTCGCCGGAGCCGTCCGTTGCCAACCAATCCTCCGGGGCTTCCTCGCTTTCCACCCACGTCGAGGATTCCAAGTCACTCGTAATTCTGCATCGGCAGGTAGCAGACTATCCCCTCGTCGCTGAGCGTGAAGGCATCCAGGGGCAGGTGATCGTACTGGTGCAAATCTCTGAGACCGGCGATGTGGATTCAGCAGAGGTAGTCAGCGGCGACCCCGAACTGAAGGATGCCGCTCTTCATGCGGCGAAGAAATTCAAGTTCCAGCCGTTCATAAGGGATGGCAAGCCTATCAAGGTCAGAACAAAGTTGCCCTTCAACTTCTACTTTAGAGACAATTTGACAACCCTGGACCCTTACGCCGACGGTGCTTCAAAACGCGCCCGGCATAACAGTTCCTCCCCGTCCGCGGTGCCAGTCCCGGACTCACTCCCGGCCCCCGATTCACAAGGCGGCTCGTCCGCTCCTGCACCGGTGTTAGCCAGTGCTCCACCCAAATCAGTGTCGATCAGCGCAGGAGTCTCGCAGGGTCTATTGATTCGCAAGTTAGCGCCTGTTTATCCCCCCAAAGCAAAGCACAGCGGGATTCAAGGTTCTGTGGTCTTAAAGGCCGTTATCGGCAAGGACGGACGGATCAAGAACCTGCAAACGGTTTCCGGCCCAGAGGAACTTCGTGCGGCAGCCATCGGGGCAGTGCAGCAATGGCAATACCGGCCATATCTTCTCTTCGGCGAACCCGTGGAAGTGGATACCCAAGTCACCGTCAACTTTAAGCTCCGTTGATCGGCGCTAAGAAGAACTCACAGGATGGCCCACCCAACGCTCTTTTCGTTGGGTGGGGATGTCGGCTTTGTCGTTGACTTTGTTCTTGTTCCCACTCTCGCGCGCCCTTACCCCTTCACCCTCCGCTTCGGCCCGTCCTGCCCTTCCGGCTCAAACACCGAGCGATGTTTCGGATCGGCCGCCATCGTCTTGCACACATTCATAAAGGCCACGCCCGCGTGGGAGAGTGTCGCGCCCTTTCTCGTCACCAGCCGCAGCGTCCGCTCCAGCCGCAGCTCGTCCACGGAAACCGCCACCAGTTCGCCGCGTTGCAGCTCGTCCTCCACGCACATCCTCGGCATCAGCGCCACGCCGTTGCCCATCCGCACAAACTCCTTGATGCTTGAAAGCGTTGGCAGTTCCACGTCCATGTGCAGCATCGTCCGCGTCTTCTTGAATGCCTCTATCACCTTGATCCGCAGCGGCGACGTGACGTTGTGCGCCACAAAGCTCTCCCCTCCCAGGTCGTGGATGCTCACCTTTTCCGCCGCCGCCAGCGAGTGTCCCGGATACACCACGAACACCAGTTCGTCGCGGTAGAAGACCGTCGAGCTCAACTGATCGTCTTCCGGCTTGAACGACAGCACCCCGAACTCCACCTGGTGCGTCAGTATCTGCCGTGATACCTCGCCCGAAAGCGACCGCTGCACCTGAATCTTGATCGACGGATGCATCCGGTGATACAGGTGCAGCGCCGGCAGCAGGCACAGCGACGTAAACTCGTTCGCTGCCACCATCAGCTTGCCTTCGTGCAGGCTGCGCAGCTCCGTAATCGCCTCGTGCGCCCGCTCGCGCAGGTTCAGCAGCTCCTCGGCGTACTCCAGCAGCACCCGCCCGGCCGCCGTCAGCGTGCCGTCGCGCGAGGACCGTTCAAACACCTTCTCGCCCAACTGGTCTTCCAGCTTCCCAATCGTCTGGCTCACCGCCGACTGTGTGCGGTGCAGCCGCAGGGCCGCCCTTGAAAAGCTGTGCTCCTGCGCCACCGCAACAAACGCTTCTAGCTGATACAGGTCCATGATTAGCCATCCCGGATTGCAGATTAGAACCGCTTATTAAATCACATCTCCTAATACATGGGAAAAGAAAAGTAGTTTGACTAATGCCGCCCCGCCCTCCACAGTTACTAGATGGAAACGGACGTACTATCCCCAGCCGAACAAGTCCTGATCTTCGACACAACCCTCCGCGATGGCGAGCAGTCGCCCGGATGCAGCATGCACACCGATGAAAAGCTGGTCATCGCCCATCAGTTGGAGCGCCTTGGCGTGGACATCATCGAGGGTGGCTTTCCCGTCGCCTCCCAGGGTGATTTTGAAGCCGTCCAGCGCATCTCCGCCGAGGTCCGCGCCCCGCGCATCGCCGCTCTCGCCCGTTGCGTCCGCAATGACATTGATGTTGCCGCCCAGGCCTTGAAGGGCGCGGCCCGTCCGCGCATCCATACCTTCCTCGCCACCAGTGACATCCACCTAGCCTTCAAACTCAAAATGTCGCGCCACGATGCTCTGCGCACCGCCCGCGAGTGCGTCGCCTACGCCCGCACTCTCTGTGACGACGTCGAGTTCTCTCCCGAGGACGCCACCCGCTCCGATCCCGGTTTTCTCTGCGAAGTTCTCCAGGCCGCCGTTGACTCCGGCGCCACTACCCTCAATATTCCTGATACCGTCGGCTACACCATGCCCGTTGAGTACGGAGCTCTCATTCGCCGCATTCGCCAAACCGTGCGCGGTGACTTTGTCATCTCCGCTCACTGCCACAACGATCTCGGCATGGCCGTCGCCAACTCTCTCGCCGCCGTCGCCGCCGGAGCGCGCCAGGTCGAGTGTACGATCAACGGCATCGGCGAGCGCGCCGGCAATGCCGCTGTCGAAGAGATCGTCATGGCCCTCCATGTTCGCCCGGACGTCTTCCCCTACACCTGTGCCGTCGACCGTACCCAGCTTTACGCCGCCAGCCAGACGCTCTCCCACACTCTCGGTTTCAGCGTCCAGCCCAACAAGGCCATCGTCGGGCGCAACGCCTTCGCCCACGAGGCGGGAATCCATCAGCACGGCGTCCTCAGCAATCCGCTCTGCTATGAAATCATGACCCCGGAGTCCGTCGGCATGCCCGCCGACCGTCTGGTCCTCGGCAAGCATTCCGGACGCCACGCCCTCATGCACCGCTTCACTGAACTCGGCCTCAATGTGGCCGGAGATGAGCTGGATGCGCTCTATGCGCGATTTACCCACTTGGCTGACCGTAAGAAAAAGGTTTACGATCAGGATCTAATCTCCATGGTCCTCACCTATCGTGGGCCTATGGGGAAATCGCCAAACCTGGTGGCTGCGCAACAACAATGAAGCTCAACATAGCTGTTCTTCCCGGTGATGGAGTCGGGCCGGAGGTCACACGCGAATCGGTACGCGTTCTCCGTGCGGTTTCCGACTTCTGTGGGTACGATTTTCGCTTTGAAGAGTCTCCCGTCGGTGGCGGAGCCTCGCTCGAATTCGGCTCCCCTTTCCCCATCCATACACGGGAGCGTTGCCTTGCCTCCAGCGCCGTGCTCCTCGGAGCCGTCGGCGGCCCGCAATTCGATTCCCTCACCGATGACCGCCGTCCCGAGGCCGGCCTGCTTGCTCTGCGCCATGCCTGCGGATGCTTCGCCAATCTGCGTCCCGCCATCGCCTATGAGTCCGTGGCCTCCTGCTCGCCGCTTCGTCCCGAGCGCATTCTCGGCGCCAACATTTTGATCGTGCGCGAACTTCTCGGCGGCCTCTACTTCGGCGAGCCCCGTGCCATCGACCTTGCCGGCAAGAGCGCCTTCAACACCATGCGCTACTCTGAGCACGAGATCGAGCGTGTCGCCCGTGTCGCCTTCCAGCTTGCCGAACGCCGCAAGAAGAAGCTCATCTCCGTCGACAAGGCCAACGTGCTGGAAACCTCGCGCTACTGGCGTCAGGTCGTCACCCGCGTTGCCAAGGAGTTCCCTGAAGTTTCGCTCGAGCACGCCCTCGTCGATTCCTTCGCCATGAACGTCATCACCTATCCCACCCGCTATGACGTCGTGCTCACCGAAAATCTCTTCGGAGACATCCTCTCCGACGAGACCGCCGTCATCGCCGGGTCGCTCGGCATGCTGCCCTCCGCCAGCGTCGGCGGCAAGATCGATCTCTACGAGCCAATTCACGGCTCCGCCCCGGACATTGCGGGCAAGGGAATTGCCAACCCCATCGGCGCCATCGGCTCGGCCGCCATGCTCCTCCGCCACACCGCCAAGCTCCATGCCGAAGCGGACAGCGTCGAGGTCGCCATCGAGGCCGTCCTTAAGTCCGGTCTTCGCACCGCCGATCTGCTCCCCCCTGCCGAGCGTGACAAAGCCTGCAGCACCGAGGAAATGGGGAAGCGCATCGCCGAGGCCACCGTCGAAGCGCTCAATTCGCGCATGTCCTATTTCGCAGTCTGAGGGATCCCAGTTGACCACGTCTTCCGTTTCCGCCCCGCCCCGCAGCCTCTTCAGCAAGCTGTGGGACTCCCACGTCGTCTGGCATCAGGAGCCGCAGCCCGCGCTCCTCTTCATCGATCTGCATCTTGTCCATGAGGTCACTTCGCCGCAGGCCTTCGAGGGTCTTCGCCTTGCCGGGCGCAAGGTTCGCCGTCCTGATCTCACCTTCGGCACCGTCGATCACAACGTGCCCACGCTCAAGGCCGAGCGTTTCAACATCCTCGATCCCATTGCCGCCCAGCAGATCGAAACTCTCCGCCACAACTGCGTCGAGTTCGGCCTTCACCTTGCCGACGTCGGCTCGCCCGAACAGGGAATCGTCCACGTCATCGGCCCTGAACTGGGCCTAACGCTTCCCGGCAAAACCATCGTCTGCGGAGACAGCCATACCAGCACCCACGGAGCCTTCGGCGCGCTCGCCATCGGCGTCGGCACCAGCGAGGTCGAACACGTCCTCGCCACCCAGACGCTCCAGCAGAAGCGTCCCAAGTCCATGCTCGTCCGCGTCTCCGGGAACCTTCCCGAGGGCGTCACCGCCAAGGATCTCGCCCTCGGCATCATCAACCAGATCGGCACCGACGGCGGCACCGGATTCGCCATCGAGTACGCCGGACCCGCCATCAGCGCCCTTTCCATGGAAGGCCGCATGACGCTCTGCAACATGAGCATCGAGAGCGGTGCCCGCGCCGGAATGGTCGCCCCCGACGAAACCACCTTCGCCTACCTCAAGGGCCGCGCCTACGCCCCCAAAGCCGAGCGCTGGGACAAGGCCGTCGCCTACTGGCGTACGCTTTCCAGTGATCCCGGCGCGCACTTTGACCGCATCGTGGACTTTGACGCCGCCGCCCTTCAGCCCTGGGTCACCTGGGGAACCTCGCCCGGAATGTCTGCCCCCGTCACCGGCTCCGCCCCGCGTCCTGAGGATGGCCGCGACGAAATCGAAAAGCTCGCCATCACCCGCGCCCTTGAGTACATGGGCATCGCTCCCGGAGAAGCCCTCACCGCGCTCGCCGTGGATCGCGTCTTCGTCGGCTCCTGCACCAATGGACGCCTCGAAGACCTTCGCGCCGCCGCCCGGGTCATCAAGGGACACCGCGTCAGCCCCCGGGTACAGATGCTCGTCGTCCCCGGCTCTGAGGCCGTCAAGAAACTCGCCGAGAGCGAAGGCCTTGACCGCATCTTCCTCGACGCCGGAGCCGAGTGGCGCGAGCCCGGATGCTCCATGTGTCTCGGCATGAACCCGGACATTCTTTTCCCCGGCCAGCGTTGCGCCTCTACGAGCAACCGCAACTTCGAGGGCCGCCAGGGACGCGGTGGCCGTACTCATCTCGTCAGCCCCGCCATGGCCGCCGCCGCCGCCGTCGCCGGACACTTCACCGATGTCCGCCACTGGGATTACAAGGAGTAGTTTCGATGCAGCCAATGCGCACTCATCGCGGACAGGTCATTCCTCTCGACCTCGCCAATATCGATACCGATCAGATCATCCCCAAGCAGTTCCTCAAGCGCATCGAGCGCACCGGATACGGCCCGTTCCTCTTCAATGACTGGCGCTATGATCAGTCCGGCTCGCCCAAGCCCGATTTCATCCTCAACCGTGAGCCTTACGCCCACGGCAGCATCCTCCTCGCCGGAAAGAACTTCGGCTGCGGCTCCTCGCGCGAGCACGCCGCCTGGGCGCTCAACAACTTCGGAATCCTCGTCGTCATCGCCCCATCGTTTGCCGACATCTTCCACACCAACGCCGCCAACAACGGCCTGCTCACCGTCGCCCTGCCGGAAGCCGCCATGGCTGAACTCTTCGCCCGCGCGGCCGCCTCGCCCTCCTACGAGCTTACCGTCAACGTGGAAAACCTCACCGTCTCGGACGCCTCCGGCTGGACTTCGCCCTTCCCCCTCGACTCCTTCCGCCAGCATTGCCTCCTGAACGGACTCGACCAGATCGGCATCACCCTCACCCACGAGCAGTCCATCACCGACTACGAAGCCCGCCCCCCGGCCTACTAGCGTAAGCCGGGCTCCTCGTTTGTCCTTGTTTTTGATGTGTCATCCTGTCTTTGCTTTTGATGTGTCATCGTTTGTCTTTGTTCTTGATGGGTCATCCTGAGCGTAGCGAAGGACCCCTGAGCAGCTTCACTCTTCGGTGCCGCCCCACAGGCACCTCAACCAGCGCGTTTCACATTCGCGCTGGACAAGGTGAAATGGCCGCTCTATGTTGTTTGGAGTGCCCGACAACATTCGTCCGAAAGGCCTTCATGGCGCACATGCGTCTTTCCGCCGCCGCCGTAGCCATCGTCTTTCTCACTTCGCTCACGTTC
>Ga0181528_10003181_pt1 | contig 10094 bp, 9 predicted proteins | sample PEATcosm2014_Bin_47_FD_119742 | JGI IMG/M metagenome (GOLD analysis project Ga0181528, IMG submission 119742) | Peatland microbial communities from MTU Mesocosm Facility, Houghton, MI, USA - PEATcosm2014_Bin10_10_metaG | ecosystem: Environmental > Terrestrial > Soil > Wetlands > Peat | place...
ATTGGCGCGTTCCCCCTCGACAGCGGCGTCTCGGCGCGGCAACCTGAGGTGAGCGTTGCGCCAGGGAACCGCCATGATGACAAAACCCGTCAAGACCGAAGCCGAACTGATCGCGATGGCGAAGGCGGAACTGAAGGTTCACGCAGATAGCTCCGACGGCATGGTCATTACCGTGATCAAAGATGGCGACTCCTGGGAATTCCGCGCCAGCGCCGATGCCGCCACCGCCGCAAAACCCGGCTACCCCGAGGCTGTCTCGATGCTGGTGCAGATCGGCGACCACCTCGGCCGGCAATATGACGTCAAGGGGTAGGGGCGGCGATCCATTTTCCAGAAACGATGATGGCTTCCCGGGGTTCGATCGATTAAATGCGGTTGGCCAAAGGTGGCCACGCGTCCAAAAAATGCGTCGTTGCCCCCTTGCTATGCGTCAAGACAGGGAAGGACCTCAGCTTGTCCGACGAAAAAACCGCCCGGCGTCAAGGTTCGGCCAAAGCGGAGCGCCGCGCCGATATGATGGAGCAAATACTCGACACCGCCGAGTTTCTGTTTTCCAAAAATGGCCTTCACGGGGTTACGTTAAAGGACGTCGCGAAGCGGATCGGCGTGCATCATACGCTGATCAATTATTATTTTGAGGACAAGAAGACGCTGTTTGACGCGGTGTTCGCACGGCGCGCGGTGATCACGAGCGAGCGTCGCATGAGGTTGCTCGATGAATACGACAAGGCGACCGCCGGCAAGCCTTCGGTCGAGGGCGCGCTTCGCGTGTTCCTCGACAGCGATCTCGATCTCTATATCGAAGGCGGCGAGGGTTGGAGGAATTACGGCGCGCTGGGTGCGCAGGTCGCCAACACGCCGGAATGGGGCGCCGAAATGATGGACAAGCATTTCGATCCGGTGGTCTTGCGCCTGATCGATCTGCTCAAGAAGGCGCTGCCGGACTGTGCGGCAGAAGACATCTTTTGGGGGTACCACTTCGTCACCGGGGCGTTGATGCTGACGCTCGCGCAGACCGGGCGCATCGACAAGCTCTCGGGCGGCCTGTGCAAGTCCAGCGACTACGTCGCCGTCAAGGAACGGATGGCGACCTTTATGGCGGCCGGATTTCACGGCGTCTGCGCGCGTCGAAAAGCCGAACGGCGGGCCTGAAAGGGCCTTGCGGGGGCGGAGATCCTGTGAATATGATGTTCACTCACGAGTGAGCTAATAAACAACGATAGAGAGGAAGCCGGGATAACGCTGCGAGATCGCGATGCGGTCGTCACAGGCGCGGGCCGAGGATCGGGACAAGAACTGGCAAGAAACTGGCACCATGACGTTCAGGTTCGGTGCCCGGATGCCGGTGAACGGCCGCCACAGTGCGTGTCACCGAAGAAATTACGCCAACGCGCGATGAAATGATCGGCTCGCTGTCCGGTCACCGATGAAAATCGGGCGCCACAGATGGTGAACCGAGCGACGCGGCGTGAGCACGCGACGACATCGCAGCCGGCGCAGCGATCGGCAACGACAGCTACCGCGTCGCTCGACGGCGAGCGTTTCGATCGTTGGTCACGGCTCGCATCGAAGCGCGCGCGGAACAGTGATCGGCGACGATCGTCATCGGCAAACAATCGGGTTCCCGTCAAGGGAGCCCATGGTCAATGCAACACGGAGGAAACTCATGCGGAAGAAACTTGGCAAAATACTTGGCTCGACAGCGTTTGCGCTGTCCTTGCTCGGCGCCAGCGCGATGTCGGCGGCGGCCGAGGATACCGTCAAGATCGGTTACATCGACCCGCTTTCGGGCGGCGGCGCCAGCGTCGGCGAAGTCGGCCTCAAGACCTTTCAGTTTCTCGCCGATGAACTGAACGCCAAGGGCGGCATCCAGGGCAAGAAGGTCGAGATCGTCCCGCTCGACAACAAGACCAATCCGCAGGAAAGCCTGATCCAGGCGCAGAAGGCGATCGACGCCGGGATCCGCTTCCTGACCCAGGGCAACGGCTCGGCAGTGGCCAGCGCGCTGACCGACTTTGTCAGCAAATACAACGAGCGCAATCCCGGCAAGGAGGTGCTCTATTTCAATTATGCCGCGGTCGATCCGATCCTGACCAACGCCAAGTGCAGCTTCTGGCATTTCCGCTGGGACGCGAGCTCCGACATCAAGATGGAGGCGCTGACCAACTACATGAAGACGGTGCCTTCGATCAAAAACGTCTATTTGATCAACCAGGATTACTCGTTCGGCGAGTCCGTTCGCACCTCCGCCAGGGCGATGCTGGCTGCCAAGCGGCCGGACATCAAGATCGTGGGCGATGAACTGCATCCGCTGCTGAAGATCACCGACTTCGCGCCCTATATCGCCAAGATCAAGGCGTCCGGCGCCGATACCGTCATCACCGGCAACTGGGGCCAGGATTTCGCGCTGCTGCTGAAAGCGGCGGCCGACGCCGGACTGAAGGTGAACTGGTTCACCTATTATGCGGGCGGCACCGGTGGCCCGACCGCGATCAAGCAGGCCGGTCTCGATCATCAGGTGTTCCAGATCACCGAAGGCATTGCCAACATCGATAATGCACCCTCGCAGGAATTCGAGAAGGCACTGCGCGCCAAATACGATTTCAGCCTGTTCTATCCGCGCGCCGTCAACGAAATGCGGATGCTGGCGGCGGCCGCCGAAAAGGCCAAGTCGATCGATCCGGTCAAGGTCGCTTCGGCACTCGAAGGCATGGAGTTCGCGGTGTTCGACGGCGGCAAGGGCTTTATGCGCAAGGACGATCACCAGTTCTTCCAGCCGATCTATATTTCCTCGTTCGGCGACCGTACCGCCAACGAGCCGTTCGACGAGGAGAAGACCGGTTGGGGCTGGAAAATGGTAGCGAAGATCGATACACCCGCCACCGAACTTCCGACCACCTGCAAGATGGAACGGCCCTGATCGTTTTGCGTCATAGCGTTTTCGAGTATCAGAACCGATAAGGCTCTGGCCGTCCGCCCCGAAAGGCTTTCGGGGCGGACGCGTCTTTTAATCCCGATGGTGCGTCGTGCTTGAACTGATCGTCATATCCACGCTCAACGGCGTCCTGTTCGGCATGTTGCTGTTCCTGATGGCGAGTGGGCTCACCGTCATCTTCAGCATGCTCGGCGTTCTCAACTTCGCGCACGCCAGCTTCTACATGCTGGGAGCGTTCTTCGGTTTCCAGATCAGCCGGTGGTTCGGCTTCTGGCCGGCGCTGCTGATCGCGCCGTTGTTGGCCGGGATGATCGGCGCCGGCGTCGAGCGCTATGGCCTGCGTCGCGTGCACCGCAACGGCCACGTCGCCGAGCTGTTATTTACGTTCGGCCTTGCTTTCGTGATCGAGGAAGTCGTGCAGATCGTCTGGGGCAGGAGCCCGGTCGATTATCGGGTGCCCGCGCTGCTGGATTTCCCGGCTTTCACGATCTTCTCGACCAATTATCCCGCCTACAAGATGTTCATGCTGCTGGTGTCGATCGCGATCTTCATCGGGCTGTTGCTGGTCCTGAAGAAGACGCGGATCGGGTTGATCGTGCAGGCCGCACTGACCCATCCGCATATGGTCGGCCATCTCGGTCACAATGTCGGGCGTGTCTTCATGCTGGTGTTCGGCGTCGGCACCGCGCTGGCCGCGGTCGCCGGCGTAATCGCCGGCCCGGCGCTGGTCACGCAGTCGAACATGGCGGGACTGCTGGGGCCGATCCTGTTCGTGGTGGTCGTGGTCGGCGGACTGGGCTCGTTGCCCGGCGCGTTTGTCGCCTCGCTGCTGATCGGCCTGGTGCAGACCTTCGCGGTGTCGATGAACGGTTCGCTGGCCGGCGCGTTTGGTCCGCTCAGTCCGGCCTATGCCTCGAGCTGGGTTGCCGATATCTGGGGCGTCACCATCGCGCAGATCGCGCCGATCGTTCCCTACATGATGCTGGTGCTGGTCCTGATCTTCCGCCCGATGGGCCTGCTCGGGACACGCGACACATGAGCGTACCCGCTGCAAGCGCCGCGCCGCCGCTGCCGACCGCCGCGGACCGGCTCAAATTCTACGGCATGTGGCTGATCGCGGCGATCGTGCTGCTGCTGCTGCCGCGTATCTTCGGTTCCGGCGGCGCGCTGACCACGTTCAGCCTGATCGGCATCTCCATCATCTTCTCGCTGTCCTACAATATCCTGCTCGGCCAGACCGGCATGCTGTCGTTCGGGCATGCGGTGTATTACGGCCTCGGCGGCTTCCTCGCGATCCACGCCATGAACATCGTGATCGGCGACAGGCTGCCGGTCCCGCTGCCGCTGGTTCCGCTGATCGGCGGCATCGCCGGATTGCTGTTCGCGGTGCTGTTCGGCTGGGTCTCGACCCAGCGCTCGGGGACGGCGTTCGCCATGATCTCGCTCGGGGTCGCCGAACTGATCGCCTCGTCGGCGCTGATCCTGCGGACCTTTTTCGGCGGCGAGGCCGGTATCTCCACCAACCGCACCAAATTGCTGAAATTGTTCGGCTGGAGTTTCGGCCCGCAAATCCAGATCTATCACCTAGTGGCGGCATGGACGCTGATCGCGGTGATCGCGATGTACGCGCTGACCCGCACGCCGCTCGGCCGCGTCTGCAACGCGGTGCGCGACAATCCCGAGCGCGTCCAGTTCGTCGGTTACAATCCGCATGTCGTGCGCTATCTGGCATTCTGTTTCGCCGGCTTCTTCGCCGGCATTGCCGGCGCGCTGGCGGCGATCAATTTCGAGATCGCGAACTCGGCCTATCTGGGCGCGGAGCAGTCGGGAACGGTGTTGTTCGCGACCTATATCGGCGGGGTCGGATTTTTCGTCGGCCCGATCGTCGGCGCGATCTTCGTCACGTTGCTGTCGCTCGGCCTCAGCGATCTCACCCAGGTATGGCAGCTCTATTTCGGCCTGATCTTCATTGCCGTGGTGCTGTTCGCGCCGGGCGGCCTCACCGGGCTCGTGATGATGCATCGTCCGCTGCTCAAGGCCGCAACGTTGCCGAAGGTGATCCCGAGTTACCTCGTCGCGTTGCCGCCGACCCTGGCGATGATCGCCGGACTTGTGCTTTCGATCGAAACCATCGTGCACTACACCGTCAATCCCGGCGACGATCCGCACATCCGGGCATTCGGCGTCGGCTTTGACGCGGCAAGCCGGTCTATCTGGGCGCTCGCGGCCGTGCTTCTGGTCGGCGGTTTTCTGGTCGCGCGCAAGACCTGGCAATGGGTCGCTCACGCCTGGGATGACGCGGCCAGCGTCGCCCGCGAGAAAGGGCGGCCTGCATGAGCGCCGCGATCGAACTGCGAGGGGTCAGTAAAAGCTTTGGCAACGTCGCCATCATCCGCGATATCAACCTGTCCGTGGCGCAGGGTGAGCGTCACGCGCTGATCGGTCCGAACGGCGCCGGCAAGTCGACCACGTTCAACCTGATCAGCGGATATGCGGCGCCGACGTCCGGCAGCGTGCTGCTGCGCGGCGAGGTGATTTCCGGGCTGCCGCCCCACCAGATCAATCGCCGCGGCCTGTCGCGCAGCTTCCAGGTCACCAACGTGTTCGCCAATATGAGCGTGTGGGAAAACCTGCGCTGCGCCGTGCTGTGGGCGACCGGGCAACGTTACGCGTTCTGGAAAAACATCGACAACCTTCCCGAGGTTCGCGAGCGTACCGCGCAAATTCTCGTCGATATCAATCTCACCGAGCGGCGCGACGTCGCCGCGGGGCTTCTGACCTACGCCGAGCAGCGGGCACTGGAAATCGGCATCACGGTGGCCGGCGGCGCCGACGTCATCCTGCTGGATGAGCCGACCGCGGGGATGAGCCATGCCGAAACCGAACGCGCCGTCAGCTTGATCCGCCGTTTGACCGCGGGCCGCACGCTGTTGATCGTCGAGCACGACATGAGCGTGGTGTTCGGCCTGGCCGACCGGATTTCGGTGCTGGTTTACGGCCAGATCATCGCCTCCGGCACGCCGGAGGAGATTCGCGGCAATCCGGTCGTCCGCGAAGCCTATCTCGGCGAGGAGGTGGCATGATGCTGGAGATATCCGGTCTGCACGCCTATTACGGCAAGAGCCATATCCTGCAGGGCGTCGACATGCACGTCGATGCCGGCGAGGTCGTCAGCCTGCTCGGGCGCAACGGCGTCGGCCGCTCCACCACGGTCAAGGCGATCATGGGCGAAGTGCCGCCGCGCGGCTCGATCCGGTTCAAGGGGCGGGACATCGCGGGCCTGCCCAACTACCAGATCGCGCATCTCGGGCTCGGCTACGTTCCGGAACATCGCGACATCTTTCCCGGCCTGACGGTGCGGCAGAACCTGATGCTCGGCATCAAGGATACCAGGCGCGCCGGCAAGTGGCGGCTCGACGACATGCTGGCGATGTTTCCCAATCTCGCGGCCAGGGCCGACACCGCCGCGGGCGTGCTGTCCGGCGGCGAGAAGCAGATGCTGACGATCTGTCGCACGCTGATGGGCGACCCGGAATTGATCATGATCGACGAGCCCACCGAGGGGCTGGCGCCGCTGATCGTGCAACAGGTTGGCGATCTGATCGCCGAGATCGCGCGGCGCGGCGTCGCCATCCTGCTGGTCGAGCAGAAGCTCTCGATCGCGATGCGGATATCGCATCGCGTCTACGTGATGGGCCACGGCCGCATCGTGTTCGAGGGCACGCCCGGCGAACTCAGGCAGAACCTCACCGTCAGCAAGGAATGGCTGGAGGTTTAGCCCGGGATTTGGTTGCCCTATCCTTCGCGAGCTGCCTTCAGATAACCCCAAACACCGCGAGTAACAGCTGAGATGTCGTTTTTGCGTTGGCTTTCTTTATGATATGGGAGCGATGATCCTCGACTGTTCTTGGACTCAAATTCAAATGCAGCGCAATTTCCTTGCTCGTTCTCCCGAGCAGCATTTGTTGAAGAATGTCTTGTTGTCGCGGGGTGAGCACCTGCCAGCAGGGTAAGTAGGCGGCCCGCCCTTGAGAGATGGCCGATCGATTGGGCGTTGCCTTCTCGATCGCGACCTTGATCCGCCTCAGCAACTCGCTCGGTTGGAACGGTTTCTCGATGAAATCGGCTGCCCCGCTCTTGCCGGCTTGCAGCGCGGTCTCGATGTCGGGGTAACCGGAGATCAGCAGGATCGGCGCCGGATATTCGTCGCGGCGCAACTCATCGAGAATGTCCAGGCCGGATTTTCCCGGCAAGCGAACATCCAGAAGAATGCACACGGGATATCGTTTCCGCGCGTGCTTCAGCAAAGCGTCACCGTTTGAAAAACAGACGGCTTGATAGCCCGCCGACGTCAATAGGATCGACAACGTTTCGCGGACCGCCTGATCGTCCTCGACAATAAAGACCTCGCCCAAACTCATCCGTCAGTTGCTCCCGGTTGGCGGTCGCTGCAATGCTCCTACAAACGCGGTATGCTTGGGTGTGGCGTTGCGATAAATCAACCCACCGTAGTTATACTGGCTCGATTCCAAATTCCGTCAAGCAAGTTACTCTGACACCGGCGCTGACGATTTCTGGCTTCGACCTGCTGTACCAAAACACCGGTCCGCCGTGTTTCCCAGCGCGCAACCCGTAGTTACACCGGACCTGAAGTTAACATTACAAAAGTCCTCGCAAACTACGCTGCTCTCGGGAACTCGAGATTCGAAGGAATTCTGGAATGGCCGTCTCCGATATTGCTGATTCGTTGCGCCTGAACCGCATTGATCAATCTGCGCGCGACGGCATCGCCCGCGAGTGGACGGTTATCGAACCAGAACTTCCGAGAATCCTCACCAAATTCTACAAGCATATGACGCAATGGCCCGCGCTACGCGTGCTGTTTGCAAACGAGGCATCAATTGCACGCGCCAACAAGGCACAACAAGGTCATTGGGCCAAGCTGTTTTCGGGCCGCTTCGACCAGGATTACGTCGATTCCGTTCATCGAATTGCGGAGGTGCACAATAAAATTGGCCTGTCTCCGGAGCCATACGTCGCGGGTTACCTGCTGGTTCTGGAAGAACTCCATGCGCTCGTCATTCAACGTTACATGCACAGTTTTCGTCCCGCCGAGAGCGCGCGGCTGATTTGCAATGCGATACAGGCGATCGACAGAGCCGTGCTGTTCGACGTTCAGCTGGTTGTCGCGACCTATCTGGCAGAGGGCGAAAAGGGCTTTACAAAACGCCTGGGGGAACTTGCCGATCAGTTCGATGAAACAATCACCGGCTTTGCCGATAAAGTATCGCAATCCGCCGTATCGTTGCGGACCAATTCAGAAGGACTGCTCAAGGCGGTTGATCGCACTGCCGAGGAGGCCTCGCATGCGGCCTCCGGTGCGACGGAATCGACGGCAAATCTCCAGGCGGTTGCAGCGGCGACCGAGGAAATGAACGCGTCCATTGCCGAGATATCGCGCCAGGTGACGCACACTTCAAACACCGCTTCGGAAGCAGTCGAGATCGTGGATAAAACCGACAATATCGTTCGAAGTCTGAACGAAGCTGCGGATAAAATTGGTCAGGTTGTCACCCTGATCCAGACGATTGCGTCGCAAACAAACCTACTGGCTCTAAACGCGACAATCGAGGCGGCGCGTGCTGGCGAGGCCGGCAGGGGATTCGCGGTGGTAGCCGGGGAAGTCAAGGCGTTGTCGGCTCAAACGGCTCAAGCCACAAACGACATTGCGCAACAAGTTGGACATGTTCAGGCTGTCTCGAAGGAAGTCGCGGCGTCCATCAAGCAGATTATGACAACGGTTGATGGTATTCGCGAGGCTGCGACGGCGATTTCTGTTGCGGTGGAGCAGCAAAATGCGGTGACAGCCGAAATTGGCCGGTCTGTCAGCGAGGCGGCATCCGGCTCCGGGATCGTTAGCGATGCGGTTGAGGGAGTTAGATCGGTCTCCGGTACGACGCAGGAGGGGGCCCGTGCCGTGTCTCAGGCAGCAACTTCATTGTCGGACGATGCTGCCAGCCTGAAGGCCGAAACGGCGAATTTTATTGTCAAGATTCGCGCCGCCAACCGTCGATCCGAAGCCCGAAAAGAGGTGGAAATCGAGGCCCGTCTCGAGATCGGTGGTGTTACACTCGACGCCAAGCTGAAGGATGTATCGAATGGCGGTGCATCGTGCTGGTTGGACGGGTCGCGATTGCCCGCAACCGACCGCGGTCGTCTGTTCGTTGCCGGTGCTCGAAATGCGATCGAAGTGCGCGTGGTCAGCAGAGCGGCAAACCTTGCGAACTTGGCATGTCTGGATCCTGCACAAGGTGAAATGCTCTGTCGCGATGCGACAAGGCTCCGCTCGGCGGCTGCCTAGCCAACGCGCCGCAGAGTTCGAGGGCACGCCCGGCGAACTAAGGCAGAATCTTTCCGTCAGCAAGGAATGGCTGGAGGTCTAATCCGGGATTGTCCGGGGCAGGGGGCGCGCAGCCGCGACCGCTGTTCTGGAGTTTGGTGTTCTAGAATTTGGCCTTGATGCTCCTGCCCGCATCGACGGTGGCAACGGAACTGTCCATGCCCAGCGGCACCGACACCGAAAAGAAACCTGCCGTTCCCTCCAAGGGAGGTCCCGGCCAGCAGAATATTGCGGCGGCTTGGCCGGCTGTTGTCCGTTTGGTTTGCGGATTCCTTGGTGGGGGCGGCCGGAGGCCACGTTCCGACACCGAGGGTGACGTGAGCATGGCCGCTGATTTGCTTCGTCGCGCAACGGTTTTTTCGGCGGCGGGTGAAAAATTTTCGCTTTTTTCTCAAGGCAAATCAGTTGCATTTAGCATGCATCCTGTCCCGAACGAGGGGCGTATCATGATCGTCGTTTTGCGCGGGACAGGACGCGGTGGACGCGACAGCGTCGTCGCGCGCGTCATGCGTGCGGACGAATGACGTTGGAGCGTACGGCTAAGTCGTGTGGTCCTGACGCCCGGAATGCTGGCGTCAAGTCCTTGAGAGGCCAACGCCTCCCGGGGACGATGGTGGCAAGAGGCTCCGATTCACCAGGGAGAGCACGATATAGGCCGTAGAGCCATTGCGCAGGGAAGGCCGGAGTGTTTCCGCTGAACCTGTATGCTCGTGTGCGCATTTCTTTGTGCATCAATGCACACGAGACCGCGGGTGCAGC
>Ga0181528_10003182_pt1 | contig 10092 bp, 4 predicted proteins | sample PEATcosm2014_Bin_47_FD_119742 | JGI IMG/M metagenome (GOLD analysis project Ga0181528, IMG submission 119742) | Peatland microbial communities from MTU Mesocosm Facility, Houghton, MI, USA - PEATcosm2014_Bin10_10_metaG | ecosystem: Environmental > Terrestrial > Soil > Wetlands > Peat | place...
ACTTGGTGAAGACTTCGGGGGCCAACGGGCCTTGGGCGATCTCAAACACCATCACCAAGGCTCCGGCAATCACCTGGGGTACACCCCCGGTTTTGATTGTCCAAGTCCTTCCTTACAGTGCGGTAACCGCGTATCAGATCGGAGCGCGTGTCACCTACAACGGAGTCGAGTGGACCGCCATCAACACGACTACCGGTAACGCGCCGCCTGCGCTGGCTCTCAACGCGGCGCAGACCGGGCTCGCAGGCAACCTCTATTGGACACCCTCGGTTGACCCGGCGCATGCCGCTGTAGCTTGGACCCTGGGGTTCACGGCTGTATTTCAAGACGCGAATGGCATCACTTATGAGTCGGCGGTGCAGTCCATCTCTTACAGCGGGTGCATTGCGACTGACCGACCACTCACTGTGATCTTGACCGCGCTTCCCACCTACTCATCCCTCTACACCAACCTTTACTACAAGCTTTATCGAGGGCAGAACGGCGTTCTCGGCTACATCTCGGCAGTGACCCAGACCCAGGCGCTTACCGGATTTGTCGATCTCGGCAACTCTCCCGACTACACCCAGCAACCCCCAACCGGAACGGACCCTTTCCTCGTCAATGGCGCTGACTCTTACCCAAGCGTGGTGGGCTACATCGACCAGCGTCGGGCATTTGCCGACCAACTGCTCGTGCCCAATCAAATCCAAACATCAGCCACCGGAAATCTCTACCGCTACGACGAGCCCATTCCAGGGCAGGCGAGCGATGCCTCGACCATCGTTCTCGCCTCGGATGTGCTCGAACAGATCCGGTCGTTCCTCGCGCTGAAGTGCAACCTCGTCTTCACCGGCTCGGGGGAGTGGGTCTTCCCCGATCAAGTGTACACGCGGTTCTCCGGGGGTCCGAGGAAGCTCTCCTCTTGGGGCTCGTCTTGGCTGGACCCCGTGCCCATCGGCAACGGGTGCCTGTTCAACACCGTTGAGGGAAATCAGGTCCGCGACTTCTTCCCCCTCTACGGCATCTATACCTCGATCTGGGATGGCGACGACCTGACGGCGACGGCGCGACACTTCTTCGAACACCATACGATCACGGCTTGGGCGTTCCAAACGGTCCCGTACCCCGTCCTTTGGATGGCGCGGGACGACGGCGTGCTCATCTCCGTGACCTACGAGCGCGCGACGCAGAGCAAGCCTGCGTCGACCGTGGCCTGGGCGCAACACTACACCGGAGTCGGGCCGGACATCATCGAGAGCATCGCCGTGGTTCCTGAGCCACCGGAGATGGCGGTCTACGTCATCGTCAATCGGACGGTGGGCGGTACGCCGCAGCGGTTCATCGAGCGCATGTCGAGTCCGATCCCTGCGGCTTCGACCTACACGCCGTACACCGCTGACGTGCGGTATGCGAACTATTTGGACTGCTCGACGCAGTTCGACGGGCATCAAGTTTCGACCGGCTCTGTCTGCACGCTGGACTCGGTGGCGAGTCCGGGAGCGACGGGGACGGCGTACTACACGGTCGGGAAGCAGATCACTTTGAACATCCCCTATGTCGGCGGGGCATCGCCGCTGGGGTTCTTGTCCAACGACCCAGGCAACTCGAACCTCGTCTTCGACCCGGAGAACCTGCTCGGCGCAGGGACGTTCCAAGCGGAAATCATCGGCTACACCAGCGCCAACACGGCAATCGCCCAGCTCCTCACTTCGTTGACCCAAGCTCAGATCAATTTGTGGGCTGTGGGCGCAGGCGGCGGCACTCAGGACTTCGGCATCGCCCGGTCTATCTTCTCGGTCCCCCAGCTCGCCGGACAGCCGCTCGACAATGGGGACCCCGCCGACCCGACCACCGGCTCCAACCGTGGCGTGACCGTCCTCATTGATGGGGTGACGGCGGTCGGCCCCAACGGGCCGAACTTCACTCTGGTCGGAAGCACTCTGACCTTGGGGACGGGCGGCATCCAGACCCCTGGTCTTGTGGTCAACGTCGGACTCTCCTACAACGCAGACCTGGGGCTGCTCGACGCCTACCACCCCAACGCGGAGATTCGGAACAAGTACAAGAAGGTCGACCGCGTTGGCTTTGAGGTCGCAGGAGCCCGCTCGCTGTGGGTCGGCCCCGACACTGGCGAGGGCGACTTGACGGCTTGGAACCAGCGCAGCGTCCAGAGCGGCTACAGCGTCATGGGCCTCCAGACCGGCTACTTCTCCGAGTTCATCAAGGACACCTGGGGCCTGGGCGGCGATGTCACGCTGCGTCACATCGACCCCTTGCCGTGCATTGTGGTATCGGTCCTGCGGGAGCTTGCCCTTGGTGGAGACTAGAGTCGTCCCAGCTACGAAGCGCCACGCCCGCGAGATGGGGCGCATCATGCGACAGAAAGATCGCATCGAGATTCGCGCGTCCGGCAACTTCGAGCCCGAGAAGGCCGTCCGCGCGTCCATCAACAGATCGTCTGAGGCTTGGGCGCTCTACGCTGGAGATTACCTGCTTGGGGTCTTCGGGGTTTCCAAACCGCCTGGGGTCGAGTGGGTGGTGCCGTGGGCGATGACCTCCGCTCATGTCAACCAGTTCCCGCTGACATTCTATCGGACCTCGAAGGAGTGGACCGCTCGCTGGCAGACCAAGTACCCCTACATGGTGCAGATGGTCCACGGCGCGTACACCGAGGCGCTCTCCTGGCTGAAGCGGCTGGGCTTCAAGATCGAGGCTCCTGAAGTCTACGGCAAGCGTGGCGAGCTGTTCTGTCGGGTGACGCTGGTAACACCTCGTTTGATATTGGAAGGAGGGTAGTTCTATTTGCGAACCTCTGACCATCGCTGCCGTCGGAACCGCCGTCGTTGGAGCGACTGTCTCCGGGATTTCAGCGGCGCAGCAGGGAGCTGCGTCCAAGAACGTAGCCCAGCGCAATGCGCTCATGGCCCAGCAAGCAGCGGGCGACGCGGTAGCGCGCTCGGCGGTTACGTCGTTCCGCGCCCAGATGCGTGGGGCTGCGCAGGTCGGAGAGCAGCGGTCTACGCTGGCCTCGACCGGGGCGGATGTGAACGCGGGGAGCGCGTTCCAGGTCCAACAGGACACACGGCTGATGACCCAGATGGATGAGGACATCATCCGCAACAATGCGGCGCGAGAGGCTTACGGCTACAACGTCAAGGCCCAAGAGGAGGGACAGCAAGGCGCCTACGCCATGCAGACGGCGCGGAACCAAGAGCTGGGGTCGTTCATCGGCGGCATCGGCAAGGTCGTCGGCATCGCCGGGCCTCGGCTCGGAGACATTCCTACGGGCTCTGAAGCGACCATCGACAGCCCCAACGCCGACAACGCGATCGAGGCGTAGATGGCGACCGTTCAAGGCACCCAGGGGCCGGACGTACAGACCGAGGCCCTGCCGACCCCGTTCGCGTCGGCGCCACCACCTAGCACCGCACCCTTCGCAGTCGGGGCTGCGTTGGAGGAGACAGCATCTCAGATCGGAGCCGTGGCGCAGCATGAGTACCAGCTCGCCATCAACGAGAAGAAAGACGCGGCGACCGCCAAGTACCTCGATGGCGGGGCCGACATCCTCAGCGCCTACCGAGGTCTCTCCACCAAGCAGGCGATGGCGGCGCACCCCGCCGTTGTGCAGAAGCTACAAGATCTACGCGACCAACTGGCGCAGTCGATAGGCTCCCGGCGCGGAGCTGATGAGTTCGCTGACAGTTCGGCCAACATCACCCGCATCCTCCGCTCGGGGATCGAGAGTCACTTCTCTCAGGAGCGCAAGGCGAACTACACGGCGACGCTGAACGACCTCTCGGCTGCGTACACGAAGACGATCGGAAATCTGACGGCGATGGGGGCTCACGCCGAGGCGCTCATCCCCGCCACCCAGGAGTTCGAGCGCCATCTCCGGGAAAATGCCTCGCTCCAAGGGCTCTCCGATGAGGAGACCGATGCTCTGGTGCAGAAGCGGATGCTCGGCCCGGCGACGGCCATCCTTCACGCGGCATCGGCTCCTGGTACTTCGCAGACGGCGGCGAACATCCAGAAGCTTGTGGACACCTACGGACAGTACGCGCCCAACGGGGTCAAGGGCGCAGAAGATGCGATCTTGTCGAAGCAGGTTGATGAGAAGGTCCAAGGTATCCTCAACGTACCGCGCGTCAATGCAGCGGGGGAGCCGGACGACTCAGGGCTTCCCAACGAGGTTGAGGTCAAGAAGAATCTACTCGAAGCTCTGAAGTCCACGCCCGACGAGCACGAGCGCGAGCTTCTCGACAAGCGGGTCCGGCAGCAGATGGACATCGAGCGTGGCATTCAGTCCGACACTGCCAAGCAGATCGCCTCCAAGGTATCGGCGCAGGCCCAACTCGGCAAGGGGTTCGACCTCGACCGGGTGAACCCCAGCGACATCGAGGACCTGCGCAAGACCGCCCCTGACTTGCTCCGCACCTATCAGAAGGCTGATGAGGGCGAGAAGGCCCATTGGGCGTCCCAAGCCCGGCGCGACGCCAAGGACTTGAGCGACATCAACATGACGCAGTTCCAGGCAGATCTGACTGAGATGGCGAAGACCGACTCGCAGAAGTTCACCGACCTCAAGCCGACAGACCTGCACGACTTGATGCTCAAGCTCGGCTATGAGCCCGGTAGCTTCACCGCTCATGCGCTGCTTACCGAGGCCCCCAACCTGCTCAAGAAGCTCCAGGAGCAGCACAAGACTGACGATCTCACTTGGACGACCAAAGCCGCGACCCAGGCGCTCCAGCCGATATTCCCCCACTACATGCAGCTTGGAGGTGGGGGCGCAGCGGCCATTCGCAATGAGCCTATCTATGGTCAGTTGCTCAAAGATCTCACAGGCGCGGTGCGAGCTGATGGGACTTTGAAGACAGACCCGGTGAAGCTCAAGAAGTTCATCGACGCCAAGATCGCAGACGGCGTGCTGGAGAACGAAATCGCCAACCCACCTGTCGAGCGCGCCAAGGCCGCCTACCGCCCCGACCTGACTCCCGCTGAATTGCCGCTCGTCCCGGTGCAGTAGTGGACAACGACGCGCTCGCCCAGGTCCTCAACGCCGCAGGGGCTCCCCAGGTCAAGCCGGGGGAGAACTACGACGAGCCCTTCGAGGAGGCTCCGAAGTTCAAGCCCAACGCGCTCGCGCAGACACCGGATGACCTGAACGATTTCGACCTTCGAGACGCCGGGCGCACCCCTCCCGGCTTGACCGCCCACGTCGCCGTCCAACAGCCCCAGGCCCAGGCTGCGCAAACCCTGACCACGGCCAAGGCACAAGATCTCCCACCCGCCGTTGTCGCCGCTGACCCGCTCAAAGCCGAGCGCGACGCCCGTCAGCGCCAAATCCTCAAGGACCTGGAGCAAGCGCCCGCTGTCGCGCAGTACGCAGCCCAGGGACCTGCCCAAGCAGCGGTCATCCAACACGAGACTCCACAGTACGGTTTCGTGACCCGGTGGCTCTCCGGGACCTCGGGCACAGACGAGCCCCTCCCCGAGCAGTCGAATGTGGGAACTGCGATCGGACGCGGCGTGATGACCGCGCTTGCCGATTGGGAGCAGTTCCAAGCCTTCAAGATGAAGTCGGGAGGGTGGGTCGGCGTTGGAGCCCATCTTCTCTCGGGGCTTGGGCTCTTGAACCCGGTTGACACGCCTCCCGAGGTCCACGACGCGGCGGTAGAGGCGCAGCAGAAGAAGGCTGACGAGCTGACCCAGCTCGCTCAACACCAGACGCCGTTGGAGAAACAGTCCTCCCCCTTCGCGCTCAAGACGGTGAATCTGGCGGCGCAGGTCGCGCCCTACGTCGCCGCGCCGGAGCTTGCCGTCCCTGGGATGTTCATCCAGAGCGTCGGCGGGCTCAACGCGGCGGGGGTCAGTCCAGACCACGCCGTCGTCGGCGGGACCATCGCCGCACTCCTCGGGGCCAAGACCGCCGACATCCTCTCTGAGTCCCTGGCTCCGCTCGGCAAGATCGGAGATGTGCAGAAGTTCATCGCCAAGTGGACGACAGACCTCCTCGGGCATCCGGCTGCGGTCCAGACCGCGCTCCAGACGGGTCGGCACGCTGTCTTCGGTTGGGCGACGGCTGCGGGGATGGATTTTACGCAGCGCGTCACCCAGCTCGTGGACGACGCTGCGAAGAAGGGGCGAAGTGTAGATCCCTCGGAGTACGTCGCCGCCTTCAAGGAGTCGGCGAAGGGGGCATTGAGCATCCTGCCTCTGATTGGCCTGACCTCGGGGTTGGGGCTCATCGGGAAGCACATCGAGGCGCACGCCAATGGTCTGAGCCACGACGCGATGACGGTGCCGCTGGAGGGCACCAAGGTTCCTCCTGCTGAGGCCCAGGAGATATTCAGGAACGCCAAGCAACGCCCTGACCCCAACGCACAGACGGTAGAGACCCGGCCCGTCCGGCCTGCGGCGACTGAGACTGAGCCCGGTCCTGTCTCCACCGGGACCAAGTACGTCTACATCGACCCCGAGCATTTCGAGAAAGTCATCAAGGCGGCGGGCGAGGACCCCAAGTCCCTGGCGAACAAGGTCGCTGGCAACGGGGCCTGGACCCACTCCGTCGTCACCGGGGCCAAGCTCGAAGTCCCGATCTCAGACTACCTGACCACGCTCGCTCCGTTCCACGCTGAGCTGCGTGACGGAGTGGCGCGCACCGACGACGGCGCGACGCTCTCCCAGAATCACGCACAGTGGCTCGCAGAAGAAACGGCCAATGCCCAGGGAGCGAAGGCCGCAGAGCCAAAGTCCCAAGGTCCAGAGGTCTCCAAGGCCCCGCCCCAAGGACCACAAGCCGCATCTCTTCCCACTGAGTTCCGCGCCATCTCCTCGCCGCTCGACGCGCTCAAGGCCCGCGTCGAGGTTGAGCCGACCGCCAAGGGGTTGAAGACCTACGCCGAAGCGCACGCCCAAGAGCAGACGATCACTGCTCTGGAAAACATGAAGGGGCGCTACACCCGCCTCGCCAACGAGGCCCAGCACAAGGCTGACAAGCTCAGCGCCAAGACCATCGACCTTCTGGCCTCTGCCGAGCAGGCCGCACAGCAGGGCATCGACGAAGCGACTGCCGGACTTGAGCAGGCGCGTGGCGGGGTCATCGCTAGCGAGGCGGCGCGGACGACCACGGCCAAGACTCTCCAAGCTGCCATCAGAAGAATCGTAACGACGAAGCGCATGGCTGGGGTAGATCCGACGGCCATCTCCGACGACGTGAACGGCATGGTGCAGGAGGGCATCAAGACCGCCGTGAAGAAAGCCGTAGCAGATGCCGACCTGACCCCGGAGAAGATCAAGACCATCGTCCAGACCGAGGTCAACGAAGCGCGCAAAGCCTTCCGTGAGTCGGGAGTCCGAGGCCAGACCGCCGAAGACAAGTCGGTCCAGGCGACGGAGAAGACGGTCAGGGCAGGCGACAACGCTGCCGAGGTCCAGAGCCTCCAGAGGAAACGGGACCTGAACTTGGCGATGGAGAAGGCCCGCGCTGCCGTGGTCAAGGTCACGGACAAGCAGTCCGAGAAACTGATCACAGACTCCGCGTCTGACGCAGCCCGCAAAGATCTCTATCAGCGTGGGACGACACGAGCCTTCGGGGAAGCTCACGACATGCTCATGGAGGCCCTCAATCTCCGCGAGCCGGATGGGACTCCGCGTCCCCCATCCTTCGAGGCGGCTGCGACTCACCTGCTCCAACACGGCCACGTCATGGACTTCGAGGTGGGGCCACTCGACGATCTGTGTCGGAACCCCAAGAGTATCGGGGAACTAAAGCCCAGCGAGCTGGACAACGTAGTTCGAGCCTCCGACACGTTGCGCAAGCTTGCCAAGGACGAGGCAGAGACCTACGTCAACGGCGAGACGCGAAACATCCAAGATCAGATCCAGAACGTCATCGCGCCATCAGTGGCGGCAGGGGCCCCCAAGCCGTGGACCCGTCGCCAAGCGTTCGACAAGAACTTCCACGCTCTGCTCCAACCGCTCGGCAATGTGGGGCAAGCGATCGTTCAGCGGTTCCTTACCGTTCGCGCCAATCGTGACAACCTGCTCGCGAGGGTCATCGACGCTTACAGGGTCGACGACGCTTTGGTGGAGCGATCTAAGGTCAAGGTCGAGACCCCGCAAGATTGGCCAGACGCGATGCGGAAGGCGTACCCGGAGCTGACCCAGCGCCACCTCTGGGCGATGGCGCACATCGCCGGAACCGAGGAGGGCATGGGCGCGGTAGAGCGCGCGACCGGCTGGAGCCCGGAGCAGGTCCACGGGTGGCTCGAAGGACACATCCCCAAGGAGGAGTGGGACTCGTTCCAGCAACACAAGGACGTGCGCGATGAGTTCGGTCGGCTGCTTGCCGGGGCGGTCTCCAACGAGGGCGGCGTCCCGCTCAAGATGAAGACGCCGAGAACGTACACAGCTCACGGAGAGACCTACACCGGGTTCTACGCCCCCGTCCGCTGGCTGGATAAAGGCGGGCTTCCCTTCAAGACCGAGCCGACCGACCCCTCCGCTGGCATCTCCAAGGCGATGCAGGACGACTTCACCAAGGAGCAGCAGGCGCACGTCGATGGGGTTCTGGACATAAGCTGGGATCGGATGGCCCACAACTACCGCGACGTGGCGAACTACCTCTCCATGCACGATTTCGTCATGGACAACGCTCGCCTCTTCAACGCCCCCGGGTTCAAGGACGCTGTTGCACCGCTCGGGCCGGACTACCTGGAAGCTCTCAAGGCGTGGCACAACACGGTGCGGACCTCACAGTCTCCTCACGATCTGAGGTATCGCGACACGCTGCTCGCCCGGCTGGCTTCGGATACCGCTCGCGCTGCTTTTTCCATGAACCTCAAGTCAATCGCTGGCCTTGAGGGGCACCTTCCGATTTTGAAGACAACCTATGGCGACGACTTCAATGTCGGCTCGGCGGCGACCATCTCCCCAGAAAAGTGGGCGCGGGCCGACGCCCTGTCCCCCGAAGTTGTCCAGTACCGCTTCAACAATTACGGCAGCAAGTTACGAGAGATGATGAACCAGATGTACGGGGGTGGAGCCCACAAGATCATGGATGTGGCCTTCCTCCCGAGTCAAGAGCTCTGGCACGGCGCCGACGCCTTGCTCACACATCAAGTGTGGAACGGCTTTTACGACGCGGCACTGGAGAAGCTGAAAGACCCGGACGCAGCCCGGCTGCGCGCCAATGAGCTGACCGACCGCTCCATGCCTCCGATCGACATCTACGGCAAGTCTCTGCGGACCACCGACCCCTGGCTGGGGATGCTGGCCCTGACCAAGAACTTCCAGAACTCGGTCTCTAACATGCAGGCGATGCGGGCTTGGGAGGCGCGAGCGGGCATCAAGCCGGGCGGGATGCCGATGTACTGGGCGTGGAAGGCGGGCGTGACGGGGGCTATCGCCATGACCGGCTACGCGCTCTACGGCGAGGGCCGGAACGAGATAGAGCAGAAGGAGGGCGGCAAGGGCTGGGCGCTGTGGGGCTCCCGGCAGATGGCGGAAGCCTGGGCGTTCCCCGGCATCCTCTCCCACGTCGTCGCCGGGACTCTCTCCCCGGTTCTTGAGGGCTGGGCGACCGGGCACCCGCAGAGGGTGGAGGACATGCTCCCTTCGGTCGCCGGGCAGAACCTCACCGCTATCTTGCGCGACCTGGGGAAAGAGGTCAGGCTCGCGGAGGGCAAGGGCAAGATGACGGACGGGCTCAAGGCAGGGCTCGACCTCGCCGGGCGAGCCTGTGGATTCCCCCCTCCCCCGCTTGTGCGCATGGCTGACGGCGCGTACAAGGTTGCGAAGTACCAGCTCCTCGGGAGCCGGGGAGATGAGTTCACCGGACGCACCCCGAAGACCTGGGTCGGCAAGGCAGGCAAGGTCTGGTTCGGCGATACGGACAAGTACAGATCTAACGCGGCGTCTGATTTGGACGAGCTGGTCGGAGGCGGACGATGAAAAGACTTCTGGCTCTCAGTGCGCTGCTCCTGGGTCTCGCGCTTCAAGGCTCCTGCGAGGACGCCGAGGCGACGGTCCTCACCCCCAACTCGACCGTCACTTACGCTTGCAACGGCGTGACGGCGGCGTTCAGCGTCACCTTCCCCTACCAAGCGG
>Ga0181528_10003183_pt1 | contig 10092 bp, 5 predicted proteins | sample PEATcosm2014_Bin_47_FD_119742 | JGI IMG/M metagenome (GOLD analysis project Ga0181528, IMG submission 119742) | Peatland microbial communities from MTU Mesocosm Facility, Houghton, MI, USA - PEATcosm2014_Bin10_10_metaG | ecosystem: Environmental > Terrestrial > Soil > Wetlands > Peat | place...
CAGGGAAAACAGGTCAACATCGAAGGCGAAGATTTTTACCAGATCGCCAACTACGACCGGCTGCGGCCGTTTTTCATGACGGTCGTCAGCAACGCGGATCACTGGCTGTTCATCTCCAGCAACGGCGGCCTCACCGCCGGTCGCCGAGATGCGAACCTGGCGTTGTTTCCGTATTACACCGACGATAAGATCCGCGACATGGCGGAAGTCACCGGGAGCAAGACGCTGCTGCGCGTCCGCCAGCGTGGGAGAACTTTTCTCTGGGAGCCGTTCTCGGAACGCGCGGATGGCATCTACCGTGTGCGGCGGAATCTCTACAAAAATTTCTGGGGCAATCAACTCATTTTCGAGGAAATCAACGAAGATTTGGCGCTGACCTTTCGCTACGGCTGGTCCAACAGCCAGCAATTTGGCTTCGTCCGCCGCGCGTGGCTGGCCAATTCGGGAACAACTTCCACACGCATTGAATTGCTGGACGGCATCCAAAATTTGATGCCATGCGGCACCGGCAGCCAGTTTAATTTAGAATACAGCACACTGCTGGACGCCTACAAAAAAAGCGAACTGCTTTCGGACACCGGCCTCGGTTTGTTCCGGCTCAGTGCGATTCCGATTGACCGGCCCGAGCCAGCGGAAGCTTTGCAAACCACGGTCGCTTGGTCCATCGGCCTCAAGCGCCAGGCCACACTGCTTACTTCGACGCAACTCGACAAGTTCCGCGCCGGCCAGCCGCTGCACGCGGAGACGGAAGTTCGCGCCGAGCGTGGCGCGTATTTTGTCCAGAGCAAAATTCAACTGCGACGCGGCCAGTCGGCGGACTGGATCGTGGTTGCCGATGTTGGGCAAAGTTCATCGGATGTCGCCCGTATAAACCAGCTTTTGCGGAAGCCGGCTCAACTGCGTCGCGCCGTTCTGGCCGACGTTGAACGCGGCACGGAGCAATTACAACGAATTGTCGCGACAGCGGATGGTCTGCAGAAAACCGCCCGGCCGCTCGGCTGCGCGCGCCATTATGGCAACGCGCTTTTTAACATCATGCGCGGCGGCGTGTTCCACGACGGTTATCAACTCGACACCCACGATCTGCTGGCCTTCGTCAAAAATGCAAACTCGGAAATTGCCGCGCGCCACGCCGCATTTTTCCGAAGCCTGCCAAAACAAGTTCTTTACGGTCGGATGATTGCGGCAGCGAGCGAAGCTGGCGACCCGCAGCTCGAACGTATTTGCCGCGAATATCTGCCGCTGACGTTCAGCCGCCGGCACGGCGACCCGAGCCGGCCGTGGAACAAGTTTTCCATCGCGACCCGCAATGCGGACGGCTCGCCGCGGCTCAACTATGAGGGCAACTGGCGCGATATTTTTCAGAATTGGGAGGCGCTCGCGTTGTCGTTCCCCGGATTCACGTCCGGAATGATCTGCCGGTTTCTCAATGCCTCGACAGCCGACGGCTATAACCCGTATCGCATCACGCGCAACGGCATTGACTGGGAGGTGGTGGACGCCCACGACCCGTGGTCCTACATCGGCTACTGGGGCGACCACCAGATCATTTACCTGCTGAAACTGTTGGAACTGCTCGACCGTCATGCGCCGGCGGAATTGCGCGGCTTTCTCAAGCGGGACATTTTCGCCTATGCTAACGTGCCTTACCGAATCAAGCCTTACGCGGAGATTCTCCAAAATCCGAAGGATACCGTGGTTTTCGACCAGTATCTGGAGAAGCTCGTGCATCAGCGCGTGCAGGCGAAGGGCGCGGACGGCAAACTCGTCTGGGACCAGCACGGCCAAGCGCGCTTGGTGAACCTGACGGAGAAACTGCTCGTGCCGTTGTTGTCCAAGCTGTCCAACTTTGTGCCCGGCGCGGGCATCTGGCTGAACACGCAGCGCCCGGAATGGAACGACGCAAACAATGCGCTCGTCGGCAACGGCACCTCCATGGTTACGCTTTACTACCTGCGCCGGTATCTGACGTTCTGCCAGGAATTATTCCGCGATGGTGACGATGAAAAATTCACATTGTCCGCTGCAGTCGCCAATTTTCTGGAACAAATAAACCAGACGCTCAAGCGGCATTGCGGATTGCTGGCTGGAACCATCACGGACGGTCAGCGTCATCGCGTCGTGAATGAACTCGGTGGTGTTGGGAGCAAATACCGGCAGCGCATTTATGCCGGATTTTCCCGTCGCAAAACTTCGCTGACGGGGCGAGCGCTTCTTGATTTCTTCACGAACGCATTGGATTGGGCGAATCATTCCATTCACGCCAACCGCCGGCCCGACGGACTTTACCATGCCTACAATTTGATCCGGTTCGACGATCCGAAAATGCTGCCCATCCGCCGGCTTTACGAAATGCTCGAAGGCCAGGTTGCGGTCTTGAGTTCAGGTCATCTCTCGCCGGAGGAATCGCTGAACATGCTCGCCGCACTCAAGCGCAGCCGGATGTATCGCGCCGACCAGCACAGTTATTTGCTGTATCCGGACCGTCAGTTGCCTCGCTTTATCGGGAAGAACAACATTCCGCCGAAAGATCTGCGCCGTTCTGCGTTGCTGCGCAAACTCCTGGCTGATGGGAATGGGCAATTGATTGAACGCGATGTCGCGGGGCGGTTTCATTTCCACCCCGCAGTTACCAACGCGCGGGACATCCGACACCTGCTTTCCGAGCTTCCGGCCGGGCGCTACGGCGCGCTAGTCAAACGCGACACCGCAATCGTGCTGGAAATTTTCGAGCGGCTGTTCGACCACGAATCGTTCACCGGCCGTTCCGGCACGTTTTTCGGCTACGAAGGGCTGGGCTGCATTTACTGGCACATGGTTTCGAAGCTGTTGCTCGCCGTGCAGGAAAATTATTTCCGCGCGGTGGAATCCGGTGCGTTGCCGAAAGTGGTGAAGGGTTTGGCGGATGCTTATTACGACATCCGCGCCGGCATTGGTGACTATAAGACGCCGGAAAATTACGGCGCGTTCCCGATGGATCCGTATTCGCACACGCCGGGCCAGGGCGGTGCGCGCCAGCCCGGCCTGACCGGTCAGGTGAAGGAAGACGTGATCAGCCGGTTCGGCGAGCTGGGTGTCTCGGTTCGGAACGGGGAGATTCATTTTTGCCCGAGTCTACTGCGCCGTGAAGAATTTGTGAGCGACCGGAAGGAATTTAATTATTACGACGTCACCGGCCGCCATCAGCGGCTGCGCCTCCAGCCCGGCGAACTCGCGTTCACCTATTGCCAGGTGCCCGTTGTGTTCCGGCAGGCGGCGGCGGATTCGCTGACGTTATTTTTAGCAGGCGGATCGAAGTGCCGGGCAGCGGAACTCCGGCTCGATGCCGATGCCAGCCGATTGGTTTTCGAGCGCTCTGGGAGAATTCTCCGCATTGAAGTTTGCCTGAACATGGCGGACGTTAAGCCTGCCGCCGGTAAATTGAAACGTCGCGGATAGCGCCACAGTCTTCGTCTTCGGCTTCAACAATATTAACAAGATTCGCCATGAAGTTGTTGCGCACTCCAATTTCTCTGCGGTTTTTTAATTTCTCTGGCCATCGGCGCGATTTTTTTTGCAGCAAAAACTTAAAAAACCATATTGCAAGGAGAGGATTTTTTTGGCTGGATGAATTTTAACCAAATTATCGGGGAAAAGGAAAAAATGCATTCAAGCACACAACTTTTCAGCGGTTGAACTGTTAAATATTCTGAGCAAACAAATGGAATTGGAATCTTTAATTGAATCAGCAGCGGCAAGCGGCGCGAGCGATCTGCATCTGGAAGCCGGAGTGCAGGCGGCGTTGCGCATTCGTGGTGTCTTGCGGGTTTCGGGTGAACCCATTGCACCAAAGACGCTGATGGCGATGGCACGGGGGCTCATCGGCGAGGAGCAGTGGCCGGTTTTTCAGGAACGTCGGTCGTTTGATTTGTCCAAGACGATTTGCGGCGTCCGTTGCCGGATCAACATTTTCCAAACCTCGCGTGGTCTGGGCTTGGCGATTCGCCTGCTCAGTTCCTTTCAAGCCACGGTCGAAAAGCTCAATCTGCATCCCGACCTCAAAAAGCTCGTCAAAAACACACATGGCCTGATCCTAGTCAGCGGCGCAACCGGGAGCGGCAAATCTTCAACATTGGCGGCATTGATTCAGGAAATCAACCTGACCGACACCCTGCACATCATCACAGTTGAAAATCCCATCGAATATTCCTTCCGTCCGCGTCGCGCCTATATCAGGCAGCGGGAAGTTGGGCGTGATACGCCGAGCTTCGAGCAGGCATTGCTGGATGCACTGCGTGAAGACCCGGATGTGCTGATGGTCGGTGAAATGCGTGATCCGGAAACCATGCGGCTGACATTGAGCGCCTCGGAAACCGGCCATCTGGTGCTGGCCACGGTTCATTCGTCGAGTTGTGCCGAGGCGGTGCAACGTGTGGTCTCGGCTTTCCCGCCGGAAATTCAAAGCGCTGTTTGCGCGCAACTGGCGGATTGTCTGGTCGCGGTCATTTCGCAACGGCTCCGCTTCCGGACGGATTTAAACATTCGCGTGCCCGAATGTGAAATCCTGATGGCCACACACGCGGTGAAAAATTTCATCCGCAACCGTGATTTTTTTAAAATCAGCTCCGCCCTCGAAACGGGTGCCGAACATGGCATGTGGAGTTTTCAACGTTACGCCAAATGGATGGAGAGCCGGACCGGTTGGTTCATTCCCGGTCAAAATCCAGAGCCGCCGGACAGCGATCCAGCTGAAGCGGCCGCCGTGGCCCAGCCGCTGCTTTCCACCGCCGCTCCAAAGGTGGGAACAAAAAGTCGGATTCCAACACCAAGCCCCGACGCGAAGGAAGGACACCGGATTGAAATTGAGCCGGACGAGGAAAATTTTGGGAAGATCCTCAAACGGCCTTAGCGAAAAATTAAATTCTGCCATAAAAAATCGGGCGCAATGAGAACAATTGCAGCAGAAAAACCTTTCTGTTCTGGTCGCAATTTCATTCGAGTCAAAATTGGATTCCCGAAACGAGATCAGCTTTCTGACATCCTTGAACACTGTTGAATACCCCTGAAAGCCCTGAATTGTTTCAGCCGCCACCGAGGGCTTTGATCAACTGAACACTGGCAATCAGACGCTGGCCGGCGATCCAGCACACCGATGAGCATTGGCAATCCATGTTTTGCTAAATCAGCTTCAACATAAACTTCCACGGCTTCAGGGATCTCATCGGATTTGATCGGTGTGTCGATGAAGTATTTCTCCAGCACTGACCATGCTGAATTCTTCTGCTCCGTTTCCTCACCGTCCCAATTAATCTGGCCTTGATCGAGCCACCCAGCGTCAAACACTTGCTTTAGCTTAGTGATCTCGAACGGTTACGCATCATAAAATGCCTGGTCAGTCGCTGAAAATCCAGCTTCGTTGGCCTCAGCAAATCTACCTTCAAAAGGATCAGTGAAACGGTCCTGACGAGAAAAATATAACGAGGATTTTTCAAGCATGTCATTGAATTTCCAAAGATCCATGTATTTCCAAAGGGTTTCTGACGGAGCTATTGTGCCGTAAGGCCAATCCGTCGGCTCCACGGGAACGCGTGGGCCAACTTCTGCGCCTGTGCGACGGTCAATTAGGACACCGTGCGTCGGAATGTTTGTATTGGGCTGAGATTTTTTCAAAATTAGTCAGCACAGGTGAACGAAAATCATTCCTTCGCCTCGCCCTGCTTGCGTATTAGCCACGCGTTTACAATATCCTGAGAAATTTCGTGATGCTCGATCCCATATTGCTTACAGAGAGCTTTGACCTTTCGTCCGATGCGATGTGCAATTAAAATTCCTCGACTGTCGCCCTTTTCACGCTCTGTAACACACTCCAGCATGTAGCGGTATTTGATTGCCTGTAACAAACCAACCTTGTTGACGTCATCTACAGCAGGCTCAATCTCCACACCCACGATTCTATTAAACCGGTCAGCAAGCACAATGTCTGCACAATCACTTGTTGGGAATTCATACTCAACAGTCAAAGTGCGCAGCCCAGGCTCGCTCAATGCAATTGAGGGATTCGCAGCAACATAGTTTTTTAGATTGAGATGTATCGCACCTTCGCCTTCACCGCCGCCACCGCTCCAACCACGGGCATCTTTTACAGGAAGCTCGATTGGACGTGATGCATGAAACACCCGAACCAGTGAATCGAATTCATCTTTTGTGATTTTCTTTAACCCTGAGTGAAAATCTCCAAAGCCTCTAAGATTCCAAGTTGGTCTGTAGCCGAGAATCCGGAGTATTTTTGAGCGCCCTACAAAACCACTACGTGAAAGAACTGAAACCGGTGCATACCAACGCCACCATATCTCTGAACCGTCTGTGTATTTGTTCGTTTTAGACTCTGGATCAGATGAAATTGGCGACTCAACTTTACCGTAACAAATCATTCCTTCATGGCCTGGCTGGCACTCGATTTCAGTTCTGCTGCCGTCTTGGTGTTCGCGGACTAATGTCCGGCCGCTTTTTGTTTCATAAACAGCAACCATGTCGCCGGTCTTCATGTCATCTGCTGCTTGCTGACGGCCTTCCGGCAAATAAATCCCAGCATCAACATCAGCCTCATCATCGCCAAAGCGTTGCGGCCAGTGGGTTGTGATCCAGTAATTCACGACGTGACATTTAGACTGTTCTTAACAGAAACAAAAAGCAAGTCCTCGTAAGAAATCCAAAAGCCAGACTGGAACATATGGACAGCTCGCTGATCGGAAATGAATTCCTCCTTGCCCCAACCCTCCAATTCCCCTTTAATATCAAAACTATGCTTACAAATCTAACACCAGCACAATTAAGGAAAGCAGCTTCAATCAAGGAACAGATTGAGGCGCTGAACAAAGAACTAGGGGCAATTTTAGGCAGCACTGGGGTTTCGGCTCCATCTAAAGCCGCTAAACCTGCGAAGAAAGGTGGGATGAGTGCAGCAGGGAAAGCTAGAATTGCTGCGGCTCAAAAGGCTAGATGGGCCAAGATCAAAGCAGCGAAGGGAAAGCCTGTTGTTAAAGCTGCTTCGAAGCCTGCGAAGAAGTTTACGATGAGTGCAGCAGCCAAGGCCAAGATCAGTGCTGCGGCTAAGGCTAGGTGGGCAAAGATCAAGGCTGCGAAGAAAAAGTGATTTCTTAAGGATAAATGCGCAGGCCACTCAGTTTAGTGAGTGGCCTGTTGCTTAAAACAGCCGTTAAAAAACTCGACAGATCAAATCAAATGCTTCTATTGCGACTGATTTAACTGATAATAACCTTGCGAGCCGTTTAAAATATTCGTGATGGTGTATTGGAAATTCACGATGACTGGCGAATTCTTAACAGGCGTCCACGCAACTGGGGGGACAAGTTGATTTGCGTACTGCACAGCATAATTAGCTCCCGACAACGGCCATGTTAGCACGACATTTGTTCCCGACAATTGGATGTGCAACGACGGCGGCAGAACGCTGTAAAATTGAAAATCACTCGCCGTAAGCGCTGCGTTGGTGGAAGACCCTCCTACAATGCCAAGGAAAAGCTGCACCTGCTGGCCTGCGTATTGTGACACATTCATTAAACCGGTGTTCAAGGTGACGTTGGTTTGAATCAGAACCGTTTCCAATGACAAGATGTTCGTGCCGTTTATCGCCACTTGGAACGAATCTTGATTGCCGTTTCCTTGAACCATGAAATCAAATGACATCGATACGGTGTTTGATGGAATTGTCAGCGGTATCCAAGCATAAGCCGGAGTATTCCCGGAACCGCCGCCCATTGGCACCGGGCCGCCCATTGGACGCGCACCAGGACTTTGAAGTAGTGGCGTGCTGCCGCCAAAGCTTGTCAGTAAATTGATAATTATTCCGCCTGTGGATTGTATTCCGGTCACTTGCCCAAGCGACTGCCCCACGTTAATGGCCGCCCAATATAGCGGTGATATATTTTCTGCTGTTGATATGCCGGTTCCCAGAAAATTAGCCAGCCTGGCATTAAGAATGGCCGATGCCGAGGCAAAGTTGGTTTGAACCAGATGCAATTCCAGACTGTTGTTATCTTGGTAGTAATAAGTGTTGGTAGCCTGCCTGCCGCTAGAACCGCCGCCTTCCCAAGAACAGATGAATCCCAGATAAGTCGGATTGATCTGGCCGCCGGTGTTGTAAATGCTCGGTTCAATCGAGTCCTCGTAAAAATAGTGGGCGTAGTCGTGGAAATTAAAGAAATTGGTTTTTAATGCGCCAACGTCCGAGGCGGCGACAGGATATTCATAAGTCAAAATGGCGTAGGCAGCTTCCGGGTGCAAAAGGCCGCAGGCGGTGATGTAATTGTCCGCCCAAGCAAACTGATTGGGAAGCGCCTGTCCCCAGCGCGACTGTGTGGTCGAAGTATTCTGAATGAGAGCCACCAGCGTTGCCGGCAAGGTCGTTGCGAATTGCCATCCGCCGTTTGCCCCCACGCCCCAGGCAATTTCCGCTTCGTCACACAAGGTCATTTGCGTGTTCGTCCAGGAAAATCCATGTCCATGCACATAGTTCGCGGCGGCGGCATTGACCAGCGTCCCCAAACTGTGCCCGACAAAATGGATCCGCTGCGTGTAATTCGCTCCCAACGCGGCGATGAGATTGGCTCCGAGCGTGGTTCCCTCTCCGGGTGTCTTGCCGGCTATGTCTGTCAAATGGCTGAAATCAGGTTGGTAGGCATCTGCCGTCCAATCCCAAGCCACGATGTTCACCGCGTTGACGCCGATTCGTTGCTGGATGATTTGCGCGCTATAGGCCGCCCAATCGTTTGGACTGCCATTCCAGCCATGAGTCAAGACCACGGTGTTTTTATTCGGGTTCAAGGCAATCCCGCTCACAAAATTGCCGTTCGTATAAACTTTGAAATGGGTCGGGTCGGTGGGAATGGTTGGCTGGCCGATTTCCGTGGTGGGCGTGCGGTTGGTTTGGGTGAAAACCATGTTGGTATAAACCGTCAACTGCGCGACGGTGCTGGTGACGGAACCGAATGCATTGGTAATTACTACTGAATAGCCTCCGGCATTAGCAAATTGCACATTATTCAAGGACAGACTTGTTGCGGTTTGACCGTAAATGTTTAGACCATTAAATTGCCATTGATAATTGGGCGCTGGCAACCCATTGGCAATAACTGAGAAATTTACATTGCTTCCAGCATAAACGGTCTGTTGTTGGGGTTGTTGTGTAATAGTAATTTTTCCTGAATTTGGTGGGATTGCTGATACAACTTGATAGATGTTGTTAACAAAAAGGGGCGGTGTATCCGTGTTGTAATAAGGTGCCCCGCCATATGACAATAGCGAATCAGAATTATTGGATGAATAGATATGAAGCCAATAATAACTACCAGCCGAAACTGTGCATTCATTGCCTGCGTTAGTCAGGTGAATGTTTTGGAAAAAACTTGGGTTGCCCGCGGATGGGACAATTGTTGCTGAGCCAACAATAACTACGCTGCCATTCCATTGTTGCATATCGACATGGACTGTGCCTAAGAGCGTGCCTTGATAACCTAGATACAAACTTACGTAAACAGGCATTCCCTGCGAACTGTTAACGGCGGCCGTGGCGGCACCCCAAAGTTCATAGGTGTCCACGACGCTCATGTTAGAGGCATAGACGCCGGTATAATTGACCGAGTGGTCTGGTTGACTGATGAGTGTCAGCGATTGGGCAAATCCACTGGTGATCAAGAGACTCAAAGCGACGGCGCAAGATGCGACTTTGCTGTTGCGACTAATTACTAAAATAAGGCGATGAATTATTTTCATAAAATGATGTTCTTCACCAAAGCGAGAAAACATTTCTATTTTAGCGAACAAATTTACTCTAAACGCAATCCAATCTGAGTCTCCTGATTACAACACCCTTATTTCCAAAGTCAAACGTCAATACTTTGCATATTTTGCTGTCGGTTAGATTGGTATAATCGATCAATTCTCATACCCTCTTTCTGCTTGATGAGGGTTTGAGGTTGCTTCGAATTGGCGGACAGAGAATTGGGTAAACCATGTAACATGACACCCATCAAAGAAACCCCTGTCAAAACCCGTCGTAAATTCGATGAAACGTTTAAACGTGCAGCCGTGCAG
>Ga0181528_10003186_pt1 | contig 10089 bp, 6 predicted proteins | sample PEATcosm2014_Bin_47_FD_119742 | JGI IMG/M metagenome (GOLD analysis project Ga0181528, IMG submission 119742) | Peatland microbial communities from MTU Mesocosm Facility, Houghton, MI, USA - PEATcosm2014_Bin10_10_metaG | ecosystem: Environmental > Terrestrial > Soil > Wetlands > Peat | place...
ACCACCATCCCCACACCGCCCACGCGCCGCTGCGCGAGGAATTCGCGAGCTTCCCCTGGCGCTACGACGGCGCCGAGCTCGAAGCCTGGCAAGCGGGCCGCACCGGCGTGCCGCTGGTGGATGCCGGCATGCGCCAGTTGCTCCGCCTGGGCTGGATTCACAACCGCGCCCGCATGACGGTGGGCAGCTTCCTGGTGAAAGACCTCCTGATGTCGTGGTGCCACGGCGCGGAGTGGTTCTTCACCCACCTGGTGGACGCCGACGTGGCCAGCAACATCCTCGGCTGGCAGTGGGTGGCGGGCTGCGGCGCTGACGCCGCGCCCTACCTGCGCCTCTTCAACCCCGTCACTCAAGGGCGGCGCTTCGATGCCGACGGCCGCTACGTGCGACGCTGGGTGCCGGAGCTGGCGGCCTTGCCCGATGCCTGGCTGCACGAGCCGTGGGCCGCGCCGCCCGGCGTGCTGGCGGCGGCGGGCGTGGTCCTGGGCGAAACCTATCCCCATCGCCTCATCGACCACGCCGACGCGCGCCGCCGCGCCTTGGATACGTTCGGGGCGTGGCGGGGACGCGGCTAGGCCGTAGCCGCTAAGCAGGTTGTCGTGGATTCTGTCCGGTGAAGCCGCGCCCAACTCGGGGGTGCCACTGGCAACTTGTTGCCAGTGCGCTCGCCACCCCGCCGCATCGCACTGGCAGCAAGCTGCCAGTGGCACCCGGGAATCGCTCCGCCGTGGCGTCACGCCGCGGGCTGCCCGCTCTCGATCGCGCGCCGCACTGCGCCCAGCAACTGCGCCGACGTGAACGGCTTGGGCAGCAGCGCCACACCGGACTCGCGCACTCCGTGGCGCAGAATCTCGTCGGCGCCGTAGCCGGTCATGAAGAGCACCGGCAGGTCCGGGCGGCGCGAGGTGAGGTGGTCGGCCAGCTCGCCGCCGCTCAGATTGGGCATGACGATGTCGGTGAGCAGCATGTCGATCCCCGCCAGATCGGCATCGGACAGCGCCGCGGCCTCCTCGGAACAGCCCAGCGCGCGCACGTGGTAGCCGGCGGCGCGCAACACGCGCGTCGTGAGGTGCCGCACGCTGTCTTCGTCCTCCACCACCAGGATCCGTTCCGAGCCGGTCCCCGCCGCGCCGTCGGCCGGCGCCGACTCCTCGTCGTCGATGCTGTCGGCGCGCGGCAGGCGGACGCAGAACGTCGAGCCGGCGCCGAGCGTGGAGCGCACCGTCATGCGCCCGCCGCTGGTCTCGACAATGGTCTGCGCGGTGGCCAGTCCGAGGCCCGTGCCGCGGCCCAGCTCCTTGGTGGTGAAGAAGGGCTCGAAGATGCGCGCCATGGTGGCGTCGTCCATGCCCGAGCCGGTGTCGCTCACGGACAGGCCGACCTGATCCTCGCGGCTGCCGTCCTCGCCCACCCGCACGTGAATGGCGCCGCCCGTCGGCATGGCATCACGGGCGTTGGCCACGAGGTTCATGAGCACTTGCTGCAACTGCCCGGCATCGGCGTGCACCGGCACGGGGCCGTCGGGCAGATCCAGGTGGAGCACGATGTCTTCGCCGACCATGCGCTTGAGCATGGCCTCCATGTCGCGCACCACCACGGCCAGGTCCACGTTGCGCAACACGAGTGGCTGCGGCCGGCTGTAGTCGAGCAGTTGCTGCGTGAGGTTCGTGGCGCGCGCCGTGGACCTAAGGATCTCACGCACGTCCGCGGCGCGCTTGTCCTCCTCGCCGAGACCGGCCAGCAGAATTTCGGCGTAGCCCTGAATGGTGCACAGCAGGTTGTTGAAATCGTGGGCCACGCCGCCTGCCAGGCGGCCCACGGCCTCCATCTTGGCGGCCTGCCGCAGATTCTCCTCGGCGCGCGCATGGGCCGAGACGTCGCGCAGCAGGACCAGCGCTTCGTCCGCGCCGCACAGGCTGAACCACACGTCGAGCGCGTGCCGACCGCTGGGCAGCCCGAGGTCGTAGCGCACCAACGGCGGCTCTCGGCCGGCGAACAGATCCTCCAGACCGGCGCCGATGAGCGGGCCGAGATCGGCCGGCACGCACGCGGTGATGGGTCGTCCGCGCGCCGACTCCGGCTCGCCCAGGCTGACGGGCTGCGCCGGAGCGTGGCAGTCCACCACCAGCCCGTCGCGATCCACGCGGAACACGATGTCCGGCAGGGCATGGAGAATGGCGCTCAGCCGCTCCTCGCTGGCGCGCAAGGCGCGGATCGCCTCCTCGCGCGCCGTCACCTCCACGGCCACGCCAAGGAAGCTCTGCGTGCGCCCCGACGCGGTGTAGGTGAAGCGGCCGCGCACCTCGATCCACGCCACGCCACCATCCGGCAAGACCATGCGCATCTGCACCGCCAACGGCTCGCCGGAACGCTCGGCGGCGCGCAGCGCGGCCTGCGCGGGCTCCGCGTCCTCCGCCACGATGGCGGCGCCGAAAGCATCCAAGGTGGTCCACGCGCGGCGCAGCTCCGCCGCCGTCACGGTCGGCCATCGCCCGGCGCGCATCACCAGGCCGGTGGCCCGCGTCCACTCCAGGTGCACCACGTGGGCGCTCTCGAGGGCCAGCTCGAGCCGTTCGTCCAGGGAGCGGCGGGCCGCCTCGTTGTTGCGCCGCTCCAGATACAGCAGCGAGGCCGTGACGACCACGAACAGCCAGCCTTTGACCAAGGAAACGGTCATGGCCGGCCACACTTGCGAGAAGAGCGCCGCCACGACACGGTCGGAAAGCAGTATCCACGCCGCCGCGACGGCGGCATAAACCAGTGCCAGCCGCAAAGCCGGACGGCACACGGAACGCATCAACGGGTCCGACCCACCAGGCACTCGTTACCTTTCGCCCCCCTAACGCCCCCAACCTTAGCCGATTCGAGCCCCGAAGTCGAGACCCAGACGCGGTTCATGTGCCGTACCACACCGCCAAGGCACGCAGCACTTCGCGTTCGCACAGCGCCCTCAGCCGGGCCTGCTCGCCGGGCAGCGCCATCTGCTCGCTGCGGCCATGGCGGTGGTCCACCACCCGCAGCGCCTGGTGGACATCCTCCGCCTCCAGCGACTCGCGGCCCGCGCCGCGCGCGAAGAAGCGCGCGAACCACAGGATGGCGGGATAGGTGATCCACAGCGCCTCCAGGCCGGACAGATAGAGGTAGCCGAAGAAGCCCAGGCCGCAGAAGGCCTGCGACTGCAGCTTGACGTGCAGGAAGCGCACCAGCGGCTCCGCGCAGGCCGCATCGGGCACGCCCCAGGCCCCTTCCAGGTCGGCAAAACGCACCCGCGGCCAGTCGCGGCGCAGGCTCGGCACCCGGCCGCGCCCCCACGTCATGGCCAGCGCCTGACGCAGACGCCGTGTCCAGGGCGTCGGCTCCGCCAGGCGATCCACGCGCCCGTAGAGGGCGATTTGATGGCGGAACATGGTGCGCGGGCCGCTGCCCAGCCGGGCGCGATGCAGCGGGTCGCGCGCCGCGGCCTCGCTCACCATGGCCAGGGCGCGCGCCAGCAGGGCATCCAAGCCGGCCGCGTCCTTCTCCATGAGACTGGGATGGTGTAGTGCGGCGGTGAGGTTGATGCAGGCGCACACGCGTTGCGTGACGTTCAGCTCCTCGTCCAGGAGCAGCGTCAGCATGGCTTCCGTGATGCGATCCAGGCGGCTCTGGGGCCAACTCACGCCGGTCATGAGCGGCGTCGGCTCGGGGTCGAGGCGCGGCACGATGAGCGGCAGCATGGCTTCCAGGTAGGCGCGCTGGGCGGCGATGGGCTCGCCCAGGTTGGCGGCCACGCGGTGGCACTCGAAACGCAGGTCGACGCGAATCTCGCCGCCCGCCGGCAGGAAGACGTGCGGGAAGTAGCGGCAGCCCAGCGGCTTGCCCTCGGACCCGAAACGAGCGTGGATGCGGCAATGGCCGTCGGCGCCCAGGAAGACGCAGGCGCCATCGTCACGATGGGCCAGGAAGCGCTGCGTGCCGCGTTCCAGGAAGAAGCGGCGTCCCGCCAGATCCGGCTCGCGCTCCCAGCCTTGGGCGACGATGCGCTCGGCCTCCTCGTCGGTGACGCTGATGGCGAGATTGCCGCGGCAGCACGCGCCGCAGCCGCAGCAGTCGTAGTTCTGAAAAACGGGCAACTCGCCGAGATGAGGCTTGGCCACGCGCGGCTCCTGGTGATCAGTATGACCTCTTGAAGTGGGCCTTGAACTCCGATCCGGCCCGGACTACACTCGCTGCGGGAGAAGACGGAAATGGCAACGTTCATCGCGCTGCTGAATTTCACGGGTGACGGCGTCAAGGCGGCCAAGGAGTCGCCGGCGCGGGCGCAGGGCAATCGCGACCTGGCCGCTTCCATGGGCGTGACGGTCAAGAAGTGTTTCTGGACCCTGGGCAGCTACGACGTGGTCATGATCCTCGACGCCGCCGACGACGAGACGGTCACGGCCTTCGTGCTCGCCATGGGCGCCAAGGGCAAGGTCACCAGCCAGACGATGCGCGCCTTCAACGCCGAGGAGTTCGCCGCCATCGCGGCCAAGATGCCCTGAACGTCACGGAGCATCGGCCACGGGGGCATCGCCGCCGCCGCGCCGCCGCTCGGGCGGGATTTGCGGGCCGCCGGCGAGCACCTCGCGCGGCTTCGAGCCGCGTGTCGGCCCCACGATGCCCATGGCGAACATCTGGTCCATGATGCGCCCGGCGCGGTTGTAGCCGATGCCGAAGGTGCGTTGCAGCCGCGACGTCGAGCCTTCGCCCTCGCTGCGCACCAGCGCCACGCAGTCCCAGAACAGATCGTCGAGATCGCTGGCGTCCACCGCCTCGTCGCCCTCCAGCGGCGCGTCGTCGGACCGCACGGGCTGGATGATGCTCGTCTCGTAGCGCGCCACGAGGGTCGAGGGCAGGTTCTTGAGGTAGTTGACGAGGCGATGCACCTGGTCCTCGCCGACGTACGCGCCCTGCAGCCGCTCCGGCTTGCCGCCCGCGTCGGCCGGTGAGTAGAGCATGTCGCCGCGCCCGATGAGCCGCTCCGCGCCCACCTGGTCCAGGATGACGCGGCTGTCCACCTGCTGCGGCACGCGGAAGGCGACGCGCGTGCCGATGTTGGTCTTGATCTGGCCCGTCACGACGTTCACCGCCGGCCGTTGCGTGGCCACCACGAGGTGAATGCCCACGGCGCGCGCCAACTGCGCGATGCGGCAGATGCTGTCCTCCACCTCGGCGCGCGCCATCATCATCAGCTCCGCCAGCTCGTCGATGATGATCACCAGATACGGCATGCGCTCGTCCTCGGGGACGCGCTCGTTGTAGCTGGCGATGTTGCGCGCCCCGTGCTCGCGCAGGCGGTCGTAGCGCGCCGTCATCTCGCGCACCGCGCCTCTCAGCAGGTCGGCGGCATCGGCGGCGTCGGTCACCACGGGGCGGTCGAGATGGGGGATGCCGTCGTACAGCGTCAGCTCGACGCGCTTGGGATCGATCATCAGGAAGCGCAGATCGCGCGGCGAGAGGCGGTAGATGAGCGAAATGATCATGCAGTTGAGGCACACGCTCTTGCCGGAGTTGGTGGTGCCGGCCACCAGCACGTGCGGCATGCTGGTCAGCTCGCCGATGCGGATGTGGCCGGCGATGTCCTTGCCCACCACGAACGGCATGGCGCCTTTGTGCTTCTGAAAGACGGGCGACTGCAGGCAGGCGTGCAGATCCACCGTCTCGCGCGTCTGATTGGGCACCTCGATGCCGATCACGCCCTTGCCCGGCACCGGCGCCTCGATGCGGATGCCGGTCGATTCGAGGGCCATGGCGATGTCGTCGGACAGCACGGCCACGCGGTTGACACGAATGCCGGGGGCCAGCTCCATCTCGTAACGCGTGATGGTGGGGCCGACCTCGGTGTTGACGACGCGGGCCTCGATGTGGAAGCTCTCCAGGGTGGCTTCGAGGCGCCGGCTGTTGGCCCGGATCTCGGGCGAGCGATCCGGCAGGGGCGGCGCCGGCGGCGGTTCGAGGAGGTGCAGCCCGGGCGTCGGAAACTCCTCGGCTGTCTCGGCATGGCCGCGGCGCAGCTTGGGCGCCGGCATGCCCGGCAGCACCAGTTGGGTGAGCGGCGCGTCGTCCACCACCGGCACGGGATCGCGCGACAAGGCGCCGAACTCCGGCCAGAGGTGTTTGGGAACATGCGCCTCGAGGGCCGCGGGCGGATCGGGTTGCAGCTCCGGCGCGCGCACCGGCTCGGGCAGCGCGGTGAGGAGCGGCGGCGGCGTTTCGGGCGCGATGAGGGCCATGGGCGGTATGTCGCCCACCTTGCGCCGCCCGCGCCGCGATGCCGGCGCCGGGGCATCGAGCGGCGGCAGGAACGAGTCGGCGTCGGAGGCCGGGAAGTCGAGCGGCACGAGGGTCGGCGGCGTGCGCACGGCGCGCGCCGGCGGCGGCGCCGGGCGGCGCGTGAGGCGGGCGGCGCGGCGTTCGCGGCCGCGCAGGCGCGCCGCGTCGAGGCTGGCGCCAAGGTCGACGGCCAACTCGCCGACGCTGCGTTCCGACAGCAGCAGCAGCCCGCCGAGGGCCATCATGGTGAGCACGATGGGGCAGCCCACGGAGCCGAACACGTAGCGCAGGGCAGAGACGGTGGCGGCGCCGACCACGCCGCCGTAGAGCTGCGGCGGATGCATCCAGGCCAGGTGATTATGGGCCCAGGCGAACTCCTCACCGGCCGGCACCACGCAATGCAGGCCGCCGGCCGCCACCAGCGTCAGCAGGACGAAGGCCGGCAGCAGGCCGCGGCCGGGATGAGCCTCGCCGCCGCGCAGCAACCAGCGCGCCCCGGCGAAGAAGGCCACCAACGGCATGGCCTCCGACAGGCGTCCGAGGGAGAGATTGAGTCCGCGCGCCAGAGCGCCCACCAGGGGCCCGGCATCGCCGGCGCGCAGGGCCGCCAGCAGCAGCACACCGACCGTGATGAGGCCGAGTCCGACCAGCTCGCCATGGCGCCGATCCACCGGCGGCACGGGCCGCAATACGGGCGGCGATGCGGAACGCGCGTGGCGCGACGCGGGGCGCGCGGATTTCCCGGCCATGATGCTCGGCTCACCTCGACTCGGTTGGACACGTGGCGGGAGCGGAAGTCACGAACCAGAAGGGAAGCGCCCCGGCGTGGAGAAACGCTGACATGTCAGGGCACGATCCAAGCGTCGCCATACGTTATGACGCCATGATCGGCCGTCACGGCGTTCGGGCCGCGGCGGCGCCGAATTGGGAGACACGGCGATGAAGACCTCCGGGCAGGGCATGACGGGTGCGGGCAAGCTCGTGGTGGGACTGGTTCTTCTCGGCCTGGTAGGCGGCGGGGTCTACCTGCTGCGCGGCCAGTTGTTCCCCAAGGCCAGTGGCCCGGGGCGGATCGACGAGAAGAAACTGGCCCAGGTGGAGAAGGTCGACACCACCAACATCACCACCGTCCAGGAATACAAGTTCGTGCCGCAGGAGAAGCTGCCGCCGGTGCAGGGCGTGAGCGCCTACAAGTGGCAGAACAAGACGGTGGAGTTCCCCATCAACGTCTGGATCGGCTGGCTGCCGCTGCTGGCCGCCAACCACGGCGCGGCCCCCAATGAGGACAGCGCCTTCTTCAAGAAATACGGCTTCAAGGTGCACTTCTCGCTCATCGACAACCCCATGGCGGCGCGCACGGCCTTCGCCCAGGGCGACAGTCAGATTCTGTGGGGCACCCTCGACATGATGGTGCTGTTCGCGCCGGGCCTCATGAAGGACAGCCGCACGTCGCCGCGCATCTACCAGCAGATCGACTGGAGCAACGGCGGCGACGGCATCGTGGCGCGTGAAGGCATCGGCGAGGTGCGCGACCTGAAGGGCAAGACGGTGGTCTTCGCCCAGAACAGCCCGTCGCAGTACTACCTCTACAACCTGCTCATACGCAGCGGTCTGCAGCCCACCGACATCAAGCCGAAATACACCGAGGATGCCTTCCAGGCCGCCAAGGCCTTCGTCTCGGATCCCAAGATCGACGCCTGCGTGAGCTGGTCGCCGGACATCTACAAGATCACCGACCCGACCAAGATCAAGGGTACGCGCCTGCTCAGCTCCACCAAGGACGCCAACCGCGTCATCGCCGACGTGTGGGCGGCGCGCGCCGACTTCGCCCGTGACCATCCCGAGGTCATGGAGGGCCTGGTGAGCGGCGTGTTCGACGGCCTGAGCTTCATCAACGGCTCGCCGGCCAACCTCAAGACGGCCTGCGGGTGGCTGGCCGAGCTCTACAAGATGAAGGGCTCGGAGGTCGAGGAGATGGTGGGTGACGCCTATGCCACCAACTTCGGCGAGAACTGCAAGTTCATGCTGAACAAGAACAACCCCACCAACTTCGAGAACACCTGGCAGTCGGTGTCGTACGTCTACAAGACGCTCGGCCTCATCGACAAGGAGATCCCCTTCGATCAGGTGGTGGATTTCTCGGTGGTGCAGAAGCTGAAGAACGAGCAGCCGGCGCGGTACCCCGACCAGATGGAGACGGCCGACACGAAGTTCGCGCCGCGCCACTACGAGGACGTGGCGGAGGGCAAGACGCCCGTGATGCGGGAGAGCATCCGCATCCAGTTCTATCCCAACTCGAGCAACCTGTTCGAGCCCAGCCACGACGATACCGGCAAGGCGCTGCCCAACACGAAGTACGATCCCGACATCGACTCCAAGCTGGACAACGCGAAAGTCATTGTCGGCCAGTTCGAGGCGGCCACCATCGCCATCACGGGCCACTGCGACAGCTCCATGAAGGGACTCGCCGACTACAAGATGGTCAAGGACCTGTCGGAGGCGCGCGCCGCGGCCGTCAAGCAGGCGCTGGTGGATCGCTACCACTTCCCGCCGGACAAGTTCGTGGTCAAGGGCATGGCCTGGGACCTGCCGGCCAAGGCCGATGATCCCAACAACCAAGCCCTCAACCGCCGCGTCGAGATCGTCGTCTACCCGTTGGAGGCGGCCAAGTGAGGGCAGCCGACCGACGGCGCACGTCGTGGCTGCGCATCCGCGAAGAGGTCGACCCTTGGACGGCGCGCGGCCTCGGCCTGCTGCCGCTGGTGCTGCTCTACCTGCTGTGGTGCTACCTGACCCATGACGCGCAGCGCGGGATGGTGGAATCGCGCATTGTGAGCGTGAGCATCCTGCCCTCGCCGCGCGAGATGTTCTCGCGCGATACCCTGCAGACGCTGTGGTTCCAGAAGGAGCTGAGCCGCAGCGCGGTGGTCAGTCTGAGCCGTGTCGTGTGCGGCTTCTCCATCGCGGCCGCCATCGCCGTGCCGCTCGGCGTGCTGATGGGCGCCTTCAACAAGGTCGACGCCGCCTTCCGGCCCCTGGCGGTGGCGGGCAGCTACCTGCCGGTGGCGGCGCTGGTGCCGCTCACCCTGGTGTGGTTCGGCACCGGCGAGAGCCAGAAGATCGGCTTCCTGGCCATCGCCACCTTCGTCTTCCTGCTGCCGGTGGTGGTGAAGGCCATCCGGGACGTGGACGACATTCTGGTGCGCACGGCCGCCACCCAAGGCGCCACGCGCGCCCAGATCGTGACCAAGGTGCTGCTCCCGGTGGCGTGGCCCGACATCTACAACGGCCTGCGCGTGGGGTTCGGCGTGGCCTGGAGCTGGATCATCCTGGCGGAGGTGGTGGCGGCGGAGCGCGGCCTGGGCTTCATCATCAACGTCGCCCAGAGCCGCGGCACCAACATGGGCATCGTCTACCTCACCCTGGCCACCATCGTGCTGCTGGCCTTCGCCCTGGACCGGCTGTGGGCGTTGGGTTTCCAGGCCCTGTTCCCCTATCGGCGAGGCAGCCATGAGTGATGCTCCCGAAGCGCCGGCCGCCATGGCGCGGCCCCCGGTGGCGCGGGCCGTGGGGGTGTCCAAGGTGTTCAACGCCGGCCGGCCCGACGCGCACGCGGCGCTGCACGACATCAACTTCAGCGTCGAGGATCTGCCGGGGCGCGGCGAGTTCGTGACGCTGGTCGGCCCCAGCGGCTGCGGCAAGTCCACCCTGCTCAACATGCTGGCCGGCTTCCACAGCCATCTGCCGCCCACCACCGGAACGCTGGAAGTCTTCGGCCAGTCCGTGGAAGGTCCGAGC
>Ga0181528_10003187_pt1 | contig 10088 bp, 9 predicted proteins | sample PEATcosm2014_Bin_47_FD_119742 | JGI IMG/M metagenome (GOLD analysis project Ga0181528, IMG submission 119742) | Peatland microbial communities from MTU Mesocosm Facility, Houghton, MI, USA - PEATcosm2014_Bin10_10_metaG | ecosystem: Environmental > Terrestrial > Soil > Wetlands > Peat | place...
TGTGCCAACTCGCGGGCCTCGCGCGCGGCGAGGCTCCGGTTCGCCACGGCGCGCGCGAGCACGCGACCGACGTTGGTATCCAGTACGGCGACGCGCTGGCCAAAGGCAAAGGACGCGACGGCATTCGCGGTGTACTCACCCACGCCGGGCAGTCGGCGAAGGGCGGCGACGTCGGCGGGCACCTCGCCACCGTGTTCGTCACGGATCACGCGCGCCGCGTCGTGCAGGGCCTTGGCTCGACGGTGGTATCCCAGGCCCACCCAGAGACGGATCACGTTCGAGAGCGGGGCGTCCGCGCACGCACTCGGATCAGGGAAGGCCTCAAGGAACCTCCGCCAGGGCTCGAGCACCCGCGCGACCTGGGTTTGTTGGAGCATGACCTCGCTCACGAGCACCGCCCAGGGGTCATCGATCCCGATCCACGGCAGGGGACGCCCTAGTTGGGATGCGTGTCGACCCAACGCGCGCGAGAACCTCGCAAGGTCCTCACTCCCAGACGTTGTCACCGTAGGGGCGCTGACGTTGCGGCGCGGCGTCACGTTTCCAGACCATGACCTTGCGACGGAAGTAGCAGACCTCGAGACCTTCCTGGTTGAAGCCCTTGGTCTCGACGAGAACGATGCCGCGATCGTTCTTCGACGTTGAGGGAGTCTTCTCGAGCACACGGGTCTCGGCATAGATCGTGTCACCGTGAAACGTCGGGTGTCGATGGATCAACGTCTCCACCTCGAGGTTCGCGATCGCCGAACCAGACACGTCGGGCACACTCATGCCCAGGACGAGGGAGTACACGAGGTTGCCGACCACCACGTTCTTCTTGTGCACGCTCTCGTGTTCGGCGAACCACGCGTTGGTGTGAAGGGGATGGTGGTTCATTGTGATCATGCAGAAGAGATGGTCGTCGGCCTCGGTGATGGTCTTGCCCGGCCAGTGCTTGTACACGTCGCCCACTTCAAAGTCTTCGAAGTGGCGCCCGAATGGTCGATCAAAAGTTGTCATGGCCGTAGTCTTGCCGACCGCGCTAGTTTCCGTCGGGTGTCGTTGTCTCGACTCGCGGACGCGTCGTAAACGAGACCGACGCCCCCGGCAGCGACTCCCCGTCCACGACCATGCGCCAGGTGAAGCGCGACGCCGGCGCCAGGGGAATCGGTCCGAAGTTCACCGCGATCGGCACGTCAACCGGTGTGCCCTGAGGCACGTCGTCGGGTGTCGTGGTAGAGAAGTCGCCGCGGACCTCGATGGTCTGGGTTCCTTCGGGCGTCTCGAACTGCACCAACTTGCCGTCCGCGTCCTCGAGGATCAACTCCCAGTGGTGGGGCGAATTGAACTCGTGCCAATCGACCGCCACCTTGATGGCGACCGCCGAGGGAACCGGTTCGGGTCCGGTCACGGACCATCCACCGCCCAGGATGTACAACTTGCCGTCCGCCACCTGGGCCGAGTCCGCGAGGAGCATGGTCACGTTCATGCGCTCAGCCTACGTCGCCCGCGAGTACCGCAAAGAACCAGTAAATTCCAACTGTGCCAACAACATCCCGAGACCTCGACAGCGCGGCGCTCCTGATCGATAACGCTCAATTCATCATCGACGCGGCGCTGAAGCAACTCGCCCAGCGTGGAGGAATCGACGAGAACGAGACGCTCGCCTACGACATCGCTCACGCCTCGAGCGCCGTGGCGACCGCGCGCGCGTGTCTCACGTACGCGGCCCACGGTGATAACGAAGCAGACCTGACCTTGGCGTTCCTCGCATTGGCCCTGAGTGACCTCGCTCAACGCGTGCTCGGTCGCGAAGCCCTTTGGGGGGCTTCGAAGGATTGGTTCGAGCCATTCTCGACTTTTGTCGCGACCTACCGTGCTCCGACGTTCCTGGCCACGCTCGCCGAGTCGCCCGGGGATCGTCACCTTGATCAAGATTTTCAAATGGTCGCTGACATGTTCCACCGCTTCGCCGCCGAACAAGTCCGTCCTCACGCCGAGCACGTGCACCGAAACAACGAAGACATCCCCGAGTCGGTCATCGGCGGGCTGAGCGAACTGGGGGGCTTCGGTCTGTCGGTACCCGAAGAGTTCGGCGGGTTCGCCACCGGCGGCGAGTCGGAGTACCTCGGCATGGTCATCGCCACCGAGGAACTCTCCTGGGGCAGCTTGGGTTCGGGTGGATCACTGATCACCCGACCCGAGATCTTGACCCGCGCCCTCGTGAACGGTGGAACGCCCGAACAGAAGAAACGCTGGCTGCCACTCGTCGCCTCGGGCGAGATCCTCGCCGCCGTGGCCGTCACCGAACCCGACTTCGGCAGTGACGTCGCAGGTCTCAACACCGCGGCCACCAAGACTGAAGGTGGTTGGTTGATCAACGGAGCAAAGACATGGTGCACGTTCGCCGCGCGCGCCCACGTGCTCATGTTGCTCGCCCGGACCGATCCGGACCGGTCCAAGACCCACCGCGGTTTGTCATTGTTCCTCGTCGAGAAACCTCAGGGCGACGGCCACGGATTCGTCTTCACCCAAGACGCCCCCGCACAAGGCCGCCACGACGCCAACGGTCGGCTCGAGGGGCGGCCCATCGACACGATCGGCTACCGGGGCATGCACTCCTACGAACTCAGCTTCGACAACTGGTTCGTACCCGACGAGAACCTGGTGGGGGGTGAGCAGGGACTCGGTCGAGGCTTCTACCTGCAGATGGCCGGCTTTGAGAACGGTCGCATCCAGACCGCCGCCCGGGCCGTCGGGGTCATGCAGGCCGCCTACGAAGCCGCTCTTGAGTACGCGCGTCACCGCGTCGTCTTTGGTGAGCCGATCATCAACTTCGAACTCACCAGGGTAAAACTCGGGACCATGGCGGCGATCATCCAGTGCTCACGTCAGTTCTCGCTCCAGGTGGCCCGTCTCATGGGTAAGGGCCAGGGCGCGATGGAGGCGTCCATGGCCAAGGCGTACGTCTGTCGGGCCGCGGAATGGGTAACCCGAGAAGCGATGCAGATTCACGGCGGCATGGGTTACGCCGAGGAGTACGCCGTCAGTCGCTACTTCGTCGACGCTCGAGTGCTTTCGATCTTCGAGGGCGCTGACGAGACTCTTTGTCTCAAGGTCGTCGCGCGTCGGCTGCTCGACCAGGTCGACTGACCTTACGTCTCGTCAATCGTGAAGGGTGCGTGCACCGCGCCCAACTCAATACCCGCCGAATGTAGGTTCGGTCGCTCGCCCCTAGCGACTTGCGCCTTGAACGCCGCTTCTTCCCAACGTTGTTCGACTCGACCGTAACGCCAAAAGAGAAGTGCGAAACTCCAGACGGCCACGAAGATTCCCACGATGACGAAACCGGCCTTGTTGATGTTAAAACCGGCGGCGTAGGACCAAAGGCCACCTCTGAGTTTCAATTGACCCGCGAGAACCTGCATCAGTTCGAGGGTACCGATGTAGAAAGCGACGAAGACGCTGAGTCCGGTGATGGCGATGTTGTAATACACCTTTCGTACCGGCTTGGAGAATGCCCATCCGTAAGCGAAGTTCATGAAGGAACCGTCAATGGTGTCGAGCAAACTCATACCAGCCGCGAACAGCAACGGCAACGAAAGGATGGCCCAGAACGGAAGGCCCGCGGCGACAGATGTACCCGCGAGTACCAGGAACGCCACCTCGGTGGCGGTATCAAAACCAAGGCCGAAGAGGACACCGATCGGGTACATCTTCCACGGGCTGTCGACCGAGCGAGCGAGCGGACCGAAGAATCGCATCATGAAACCGCGTGCGTTGAGATGCTTTTCCAGTTCGGAGTCATCGAATCGGCCCTCGCGCATCTGGACGAAGAGACGAAGGATGCCAAAGAGAATTATTGCGTTCAACGTGGCAATGATGTACAGGAATCCACCAGACACGATCGTCCCGATAAGTCCGCCGTAGTGATGTAATCCGGATTTCGAATTGGCGACCTGCGACCCCAGGGCGCGTGCACCAAGACCGAGTAGTACCGTCAACGCAAAAACGACGGTCGAGTGACCGAGGGAGAAGAAGAATCCGACGGACATCGGACGCTTGCCCTCGGACATGAATTTCCGAGTCGTGTTATCGATGGCGGCGATGTGATCGGCGTCAAAGGCGTGGCGCATTCCTAACGTGTAGGCGAGCACTCCGGTACCAATGCCGAGCATCTTTCCGCTGCCGATGCCATATCGTTCGCTCGAGGCGATGATGAGCAGCGTGAAACCGACCACGTGTAGCAAGACAATGAACCCAAACATGCTGTAGAGCTTTCGCCACTCGCTCAGCGTGAAGGACGAGCGAACCCGATGACGCAGTTTCTCTTGGGGACGAACCAACGTGGTCATAGTCGCCACCTTACTGGGAGAGGTTCCCAATAAGACACCTGAGTCGGAACTATTTCTCGGAGCGCTTCATCCCAGAACGTTCTCCGCGAGCGACGAACGAGTTCGCAATCTTTGCCGACGCTTCGTCGATCATCTCGTCACCGAACATTAACGCTCCCGTGTGCTGATGTTCGGTTGCGTCACGGTACGCGTCGAGAATGTCGTAGGACTTGTCGAACAATTCCTGACTTGGTGAATAAACTTCATTAAGAATTAAAGCCTGGTCGGGAGTCAACGCCCATTTGCCGTCAAAACCGTACGAGAACGAAATCGTGGCGGCAAAACGCAGCGCTTCGAGGTCGCGCACCTTGAGGAACGGTCCGTCGATGACGTGCAAACCGTTCGCCCGACCAGCCATGAGGATCTTCGCGAACACGTAGCTGAAGGGGTTTGACGGGCCGTCGTGGATACTCTCATCGATCGTCGTCACTGGCATGCCGATCGACGCGGCGAAGTCCGCCGGCCCGAAGACGATGGTCTCGAGGCGCGACGAAGCGGCACAGATCTCCTCGACGTTGATCAGTCCCTCGGCGGTCTCGATCTGTGCTTCGATGCCGACGTGACCGGCCGGTAACCCCGCGTTCTTCTCCACTTGGCTGAGCAGTAGATCCATCGCCACGACGTCCGAGGCCCGTCGGACCTTGGGCATCATGATCTCATCCAGGCGAGTTCCCGACTTTCCTACGACCTCGATAACGTCCTCGTAGGTCCAAGGAGTATCCCAGGCGTTCACCCGTACGCACAGCACCCGGTCACCCCAGTCGAGGCTCTGAACGGCGTTGACGACCTTGGCTCGGGCGGCGACCTTTTCGTTGGGCGCGACTGAATCCTCGAGGTCGAGAAAACTCATGTCGGCCGTGGACGTAGGTGCCTTAGCGAGGAATCGATCCGACGATCCCGGGGTGGATAAGCACGAGCGGCGAGGCAGGGAGCGAGAACGTTCAGACATGCGTTTGAGCCTATTCTCGAGAGGCGTCGGTCCAAGAAACTTCGGTGTACGAAGACGAATCCTCGAAGGTGCGTCGGTTCCGCACCCTCGATTAAATCGCTTTAATCAGGGAATTCAGAACTTCTTATGTCGCAGGGGACTCGCCGTGCGGCTCCGAGCCGGTAGCCTTCACTACGTGACAAACGTCGAGCGCATTGCGCGCTTTTCGACGCTACGGCCAACCCGGGGACTTCGGCGGTTCCGGTGGATCAAGTCCGCTTTGGCTGTCGTCGCAGTGTGCTCCAGCACTGTGGCTGTCTTGCCACGTCCTGCGGGTGCCTCGGGGATCAGCAGTGACCGGGTCAAAGCCAACGAGCTGTACAACCAGATCCAGAGCACCAACGCCAAAGTCGAACTGCTCGGCCAGCGCTACGACGAAGCCCAGATCAAACTCGACAAGTTCAACAACCAGATCTCCCACACCAAAGAGACCGTCGCGGCCATCAAGAACAAAGTTTCCAACGGCACGACACAGCTGCGCGATGACGCGATCTTCGCCTACGTCACCAATGGCGCCGCGGCGAGCAACAACCCGCTGTTCTCGTCGAACGCTTCGAACATCGGTGCCACCGACGTGTACAACAAGATCGCCGAGGGCAACGTGAGTGCCACCATCGCAAGCCTGAAGAACTACCGAATCGAACTGACCCAGGAACGAAGCATCCTGAACTCCGAAGACGCTCAGGCGCGCGCCGCCACTCAAGTCGCCGCGGCAGCCTTCCACAGCGCCAAGGTGCTCCAGGCGTCCCTGCAGTCCACCCTTAACCAGGTCAAGGGTCAGATCGCGGTCTACGTGGCTGACGCCGCCGCGGCGGCGGCGGCCAAGTCCGACGGAGCCCTCAAGCACGCCAGGCACAACGTCGGCTTTCCCGCTCCCCCACCCGACTCGCGCGCCAACGTCGCCATCCGAGCCGCCCTGTCGTATCTCGGTACCTGGTACTGCTGGGGCGGTGCCTCACGAAACTGCGTTGACTGCTCCGGACTGATCATGCTCGCCTACCGAGCCGCCGGCATCGACTTTCCCCACTACTCGGGGGCGCAGTATGAGGACACCGAGCGGGTTCCCCTCTATGACATCGAGCCGGGCGACCTCTTGTTCTATGGCTACGACGGCGACCAACACGTGGCGATGTACGTGGGTCACGGCGACATGATCGAAGCTGAAATGACTGGCACGCGCGTGCACATCACGCCCATACGACTCGGATACGGCTTCGTTGGTCTTGGTCGCCCCCGGGCCTAGGCGTGTCGGGCGTTCCCACATCGTTTCACCTCGGTCCACTCGTCTTTCACACCTACGGGTTCGGCCTCGCGATCGCGGCCTACGTCTGCTACCTCTATTCGCGTCGACGGCTCGCACGCGCGGGCTTTGATCTGGCGCCCTTCTTCGGGTACGCGGCGGCCCTGGTCGTGAGTGGACTCGTAGGCGCCCGTCTCGCCAACGTGGCGACGAACTGGTCCTACTATTCGGGCCACCCGGGTCGCTGGATCGCCGTCTGGCAGGGCGGGCTGGCGAGTTTCGGCGGCCTCGCCCTCGCTCTTCCCGTCGCTCTCGTTCTCCAGCGACGTTGGTGGCCCGGGAGTTCCTTCGCCCGTTTCGCCGACGCCATGGTCCCCGCGCTCGTGGCTGGTTGGGCCCTCGGGCGGGTGCTCGGACCCCAATTCATGGTCAACGGTGGTGGTCATCTCACGCACCAGTGGTTCGGCATCCACTACGCCGACCAGGTCGGCAAGCGCGTGCCGGTGCCACTCCTACAAGGTGCGGAAGACGGGCTCTTGTGGGGCCTACTCCTGTTCATCGAACGACGCTGGACGACCAGGTCCGCGGGGGCCTTGAGTGCGATAGCGATGATCATTTGGGGGCTCGTACGCGCCTACGACGAACACTGGCTGCTCGGCCAAGAGTCGCACAGTGGGTCGGTCGGCGTGCAGATCGCTGGCCTGGTGCTCGCCCTGGCGGGAGTCGTGATACTGGGAAGCCAGCTGTTGCACCGGACTCGTCGCACCTAATGCGCTGGTTGAGCCGAGCGAGTTCCCGTTACACTCTTATTGAGGACGTCTAGAACCCGCTTCCGTCACACCTGAACACTGATCAGGTTAGGAGGCAGAAGGTCATGAGAGCCGACAAAGCGTCACTCATCCTGGCGACTGAACGAAGAGCAACGCCGTCGCGTTCAACTCCCGTAAAATCGTGGCCCGGGACACCCTCTTCGTGGGCGACACCCACCACGTCGTGGAAAAGGACCCGTGAGTGCGACGTCACGTCGTCGCTCGCGCGACCACGGCGCGATACCAATCCACGAGTTGCTGTCAAGCACGTCGTCGACTCGGCGCCAGACCAAACGATCGAACGACGAGCGTCGGGGCTCGCAAGCACCAGGGTCACCAATCACGTCGCCGCCCTCTCGAGGACCGAGGAGGGCCCGCCATGTTCATAAGAGCCGGCACAGTAATTTTCATACTCGTCGTGATCATTGTCTTCTTGGTCGTTCGCTAGCAAGGCAAGAAGTCGAATCGAGTTCGCTACGAGCGTCTCCTACGTAACGCACATCATCAACACGGCAGCGCGAGAGAATTCCCTCTCACCAAAAGAGAAAAGGCAACACTATGAGCAAAAAAACGAAGGCGAAGAACCTGGCCCAAATCGCCAAGGGCAAAGTTGAGCAAGTTGAAGGAGCCGTCACCGGCGACAAAGTGCTTGAATCAAAAGGTCACGTCGACCAGTCACTTGGCCATTCGAAGCAGGCCGGCCAGCACATGAAGGACGCCTTTAAGAAATAGCTGACATTGGCGTCAGGAGTAGCAGGATTAACCAGGACCGTCCAAAGGGTCACCCTGCCGGTGCACTTCGTCGTCGTGACCTTGACGTCGATCGCGCCCTCGGCCAGCGGACGATCCTCCTTCTGACGCCACCGTGGCCCAGTGGGGAGCGGTGCATTCCGAGCACGCCCCAGGACTGCGTCGTCGCTGGAACCGAACTGGACTCGAGGTGTTCGAGACTCCAGCCCTCCGAGTTCTGGTTCTGGCGACACCTCCCCGTTTACGCGATTACCGTGATCTAGAAGAGTGCGTTCCATTCTTCGTCGTTCAAGCGACCGATCTTTTCCGCCTGATCGGGAGCGACGGACACGCTGACGCGCTCGGTCGCGACGAAGGACACGTGCGCGAGTCCAAGTCGACGCCAGGGTTGGAAGAGGACCCTCGAGGACGACGGATTGGAATAGATCCCGAGCACGAGCATCGACGTGGGCGACGCCGCGACGATCAACACAGGACGAATCTTCGAGCGCTGCTCAGGAATGAGCGGGTCGACCGCGTCAAAGGGGACGTCCGCGAGGACGACCGTTCCGACGAGAGGGTGAGCGGGGTCGAACGCCTCGAGCTCGCTCGGCGTGAAGATGAGGCGACGGCGAACGAACTCGGCGACGACCGGCTTCGGGGCAGAGGCGGGCGCGGTAATCGAGGGTGCCTTCTCGGCTCGTTTGGCCTTCGAGGGCCGCGTAGTGCGCACTGGCGTCAGGCTCTTTTTTCGCTTTTCCTGCTCTCGACGACGCCGGCGTTGTTCACGCACCTCGTCGTCCACCTCCTTGGCCACGAGCACACTCGTCGTCGAGGTCACCTCGGGTAACGAGGGAAGAATGAACGCCGGGCGCTCCTCGAGCAATCGACGACACTGAGGCGCGGCGGGGAACTCCTCGCCGACCGCGAAGGCAAGCACGGCGACGATCTCGTCCTCACTCGTTCCGTCCAGGCGTGCGCGATCAACCGCCTCACTCAATTGTTCAAAGGTTGGCGACTCCGCGTGCTCACCTAGTAGTTCGACGACCTTTTCGAGCGGCTCGATGGCGAGTAGTTCGAGCAGGGCACGAACCGCCGCGATCGGCGCGCTGGCCGCAAAGTGCGCGACGTCACGCTTTTGTTGTAGCGAGCGCAGCGGCATGCCCACCACCGCGCTCACCTTGGTGGCCTTGAAATTGAGCTGGTTCAACGCGCCGAGAGTGCGTTCGTCGTCGATACGAAGCAGCGCCCGGCGCATCACGTCACTCGCGCTTGCAGTGGTCACGGACATCGATTCCTACTTCAAGAGGTGCTTCGCGACGACCACCCGCTGGACCTGGTTCGTCCCTTCGTAGATCTGGGTGATCTTGGCGTCGCGCATGAAACGTTCGACCGGGAACTCCTTGGTAAAGCCGTAGCCCCCGAGCAACTGGACGGCGTCGGTCGCGACGCTCATGGCGGTGTCCGAGGCGAAGGACTTCGCCGCGGCGCCCAGGTACGTCAACTGGTTCTCCGGGTCACCGGCGTCAATGGTCGCACAGGCGCGATAGACGAGCGCCCGTGCCGCCTCGGTGCGAATGGCCATGTCGGCCAACATGAAACGCAGCCCCTGCAAGTCGGCGATCGGAGCACCGAAGGCTTTTCTTCCCTTCATGTACTGACCGGCGTAGTCAATGGACGCCTGGGCGATGCCCACCGCCTGGGCGCCGATCGTCGGTCGCGACCGGTCCAACGTGTGCATGGCGATCTTGAAACCCTCGCCCTCGGCGCCGACACGATGGCTCGCGGGCACGCGCACGTCCTTGAAGACGACCTCTCCCGTGGGTGAGGCCCGTAGACCGAGTTTGTCCTCGTGCTTGGGAAACTCCACACCCCAGCCCTTCTCGACCAGGAAACACGTGATGCCGTGACTGCGGGCCTCGGGATTCGTGCTCGCAAAGACCGTATAA
>Ga0181528_10003188_pt1 | contig 10085 bp, 9 predicted proteins | sample PEATcosm2014_Bin_47_FD_119742 | JGI IMG/M metagenome (GOLD analysis project Ga0181528, IMG submission 119742) | Peatland microbial communities from MTU Mesocosm Facility, Houghton, MI, USA - PEATcosm2014_Bin10_10_metaG | ecosystem: Environmental > Terrestrial > Soil > Wetlands > Peat | place...
CTCTCGGAGCTGGCGCGGCGCATCTATCTCTCCGGCGGCATGAGGGTGGACGTGGGCAGCGTGGCCAAACAGCGTGTGGAGATGGAAGGCCACTTGCAGCGGGTGCGCGAGAGCATCGCCGAGATCGATGCCATCGGCGTGCAGGTGAAGGACCTGGAAGCCGGGCTGCTCGACTTTCCCTGCCGGCTCGACGACCAGGTGGTGCTGCTGTGCTGGCGCATGGGCGAGACGGCTATCGAGCACTGGCACACGGTCGAAGCCGGATTTCAGGGCCGCCAGCCGCTCGACGATCGTTTCCGTCGCCGCACCAGTTCCGGCGGCCGGCCCAACTAAACCGTGTACATCCCCGAGCACGAAGTACGCGCCCTTCTCACCTACGAAGCCCTGATTCCCGCCATCCGGCAGGCCATGATCGACTACTCCGCAGGCCTTGTGGAGCAGCCCGCGCGGATGATTCTACGCGCGGGCAATGGGGAGGGCTCCACAAACGGCTGGTTTGGAGTGATGCCGGCCATTCACGGCGATGTGATGGGAGTGAAGACCGTCACTTTTTATCCGGGTAACGCGGAGCTGGGCCTGCACACGCACATGGCGGTGATCGAGCTGCTGCGGCGCTCCACCGGCGAGCCGTTGGCGGTGATGGACGGCCGCCTGATTACGGAGATGCGCACCGCTGCCGTTTCCGCCGTTGCATTGGACGCGCTGGCCCCGCAGTCAGCGGCCAGCCTGGGGATTCTGGGCTCGGGAGTGCAGGCGCGGTCGCACATCGAGGCGTTGCGCCTGGTCCGGCCCGGCCTCAAAGACATCCGCATCTGGAGCAGGACTTCCGCCAACGCTGAGCGGTTGGCCGCGGAGACTGGAGCGCGGGCGGTTGCAATCGAAGTGGCGGCGGCTGCCGACGTGGTTCTTACCGTGACCGCGTCGCCGGTGCCGGTATTGCGTGGCCGTTGGCTGAGCGGCACGGCCGTGGTCTTGGCCGTGGGCGCCAGCACGGCAACCATGCGCGAGCTGGACGACGAGGCCATGCAGTCGAGCTTTGTCGTGGCCGAGTCGCGCTCCTGCGCGGAACGCGAATCCGGAGATGTGCGCCAATCCGGCGTCAAAGTCGAGGCCGAGATCGGCGATATTCTCTCCGGCTCCCTGGCCGCGCCCGCCGGCCGGCGCATCGTCTTCAAGTCTGTGGGCATGGCCATCGAGGACCTGACCGCGGCACGGCTCGTCTGGCAGGCACGCCAGACTCCCGCCCAATGAGCGATCCCCAGCCGCGTCGCGTCTCTTGTTATGCACATAGGAGACGGCAATTTGCGTCTAATCCGTCAGCGGGACAACACGCGCGCCATGGCGGTACCCTTTGAGAGAAGCTTGCCGGGCGGTGAGCGAGGAGCGGCGATGAAACCTGGCAAATGGGCAAGGATGTTTTTTGTGGCGGTCCCGCTCCTGCTCGGCTTTGGCGCCGGGTGCGGCGATTTCTGGCAGGCGCCCAGCACGGGCACCACCGGCAGCTTCGCCCTCAGCAACAGCGGCTCTATCAACGTGAGCGCCGGTGCCACCGGAACCTCCACCATAACCGTGACGCCGTCGAATTCGTTTACCGGAACTGTTGCACTTTCCTGTGCGGTCACCACCAGTCTTTCCAATCCCACCAGTCCCGCGACGTGCAGCCTTTCTCCCACTTCGGTTTCGATCACCGACACAACGGCGCAAACCTCCACGCTGACCGCCTCCACCACATCCACAACGACCGCTGGAGCATACACGTTTACGGTGAGCGGTCTCTCGGGCAGCGTGACCGAAACCACCTCCGTCTGCGTCGTCGTCGGTAGTTCATCGAGTAGTTGCAGCAGTGCGAACGGCAACAGCGGCGTCTTCTATGTAGTGAACCAAACCACAAACGAGGTTGCTGCCCTCAGCATCTCGTCCAGCCAGCTCACCACGATCGGCACCTCAACCCCGTCCTCAGCGCAGCTGCTGGCCATTGCCGTCGCGCCCAACGGTAAATTTCTCTATGTAAGCACCTTAGCTGGCATTTACCTCTATGAGATCCAATCGGACGGCTCGCTGACGCTCGGGAATAACGGAACCGTCATTACCCTGGACCCGGCCACCACCCTGCAAGTGGACACAACCGACTCATGGCTGGTTGAGGCTATTTCCGGCTCACCCGTACTCAACGCCATCAATGTCATCCCCACCGGCTCCAACGCTGGAACTCCCGCGACCTCCGGCGAGACTGAGCAACCGTTCACTCTCCCGGCTTCCACTGTCACGCAACTGGCCATCTCTCCCAACGACTCCAGTTCATGCAACAACTGCTACGTCTTCGTCGGAATGGGTTCCGGCGGCACCGAGGCTGTCCACTTCAACCCCGGCAGCGCCAATCCTTTCGGCAGTGCCGGGACCATCAAACCGATCAATTCCGCAGGCGGAGCCAACGCAGTGGCCGTCGACCCGACCAACCGGTTGCTGTATGTCGGCGAGTCCGATGCGCTGTCCGCCGCCCAATCCGGCGGCCTGCGCGCCTTCACCATCGCCAGCGGCGGAGTCACCGAGATTACCGGCTCCCCCTACTCCATCGGCGGAACAGGACCGTCTTCTATCCTGCCGACCGCGGATGGCAACTACGTCTATGTCGCCAACCAATCGGTCAGCGGCAGTTCCACTGGCAACATCGCTGCCCTTTCGGTCACGGCCACCGCGCTCACCTCGATCGGTAATGTCGCCGCCGGACCCAGTGGCAAAATCGGCCTGGCGGAGGACTCGACCGGCAGTTACGTGCTAGCCGTCGACTTCAGCGGCAATCCTGATCTGGAGGCATACACCATGAGTGTTGGCGCGCTCACATCGGTGCTGACCACCGCCACCGGCACTGACCCTGTTGGAGCAGTCGCCATCGCCGCGGCACCGTAAAGGCGCCTTGCAGATGACAGCTCTTCAGTGCCTGTGGGCGATCTTCCAACGGTTCGCTCTCAACTGTCACCTGCCACCTGGAATGCTATCCTCAAGGGGAACGCCACTGGCTGTGCTCACGCGATTCCCCATCCCACTTTTCCGTTGCGCAAAGCGCCCGGGAGCCGCTGCGTCCCCGCTGCTGGTGCTGTGTTTGCTCGTGTTTTCATCTGGATGCGCGCGGTTTCACAGGGAAACGCACGAGACGGTTTACGTCTCCGCCCGGCAAATGTACCTGCATGACCGGGTGGCCGCTGTCTCCAATCGCGTAGCCGAGGTGGTGAACGGGCAGCCGCTCGAAGTGCTGGAGCACGGACGGCGCTTCGTCAAGGTGAAGACCGCGAAGAACGAGATTGGCTGGATCGAGGAGCACGCTGTCATCGACAGCAAGGCCTACGACTCGTTTGCCCAGCTGGCCAGCCAATATCAGCGCAACCCTGTCGTGGCCACCGCGACTGTCCGCGACGACGTGTATCTGCACAACCTTCCCGGTCGGGAGACGGAGCACTTCTATCTGCTGGCTGCCAACGCCAAGGTGCAACTGTTGGCGCGCGCCACGGTTCCCAAAGTGCCGCCCGCGGCTCCCAAACCCGCCGAACCTCAATCATCCGCTCCCGGAGCCAAGAGCCCTGCTGCGACCGCTGCTCCGGCAAAGACGCCCGCCAAAGCGGTTCCTGCCGTTACGGCTCCCACCTCGTCGGACACTCTTCCTGACGTGATCATGGAGGACTGGTGGCTGGTGCGCGACACGCAGGGCCATTTCGGCTGGCTCCTTGCCGGTCGTGTGGATGTGGATGTGCCGGACGAAGTGGCCGCTTATGCCGAGGGGCAGCGCATGGTGGGCGCCTACGTGCTGACCAGGGTGCACGACGACGAGGCCTCCACAGCCGACCAGATGGTTCCCGAGTACGTGACTGTGCTGAGCCCGCCCAAGCCGGGGCTGGCATTCGATTTCGATCAGGTGCGCGTATTTACCTGGAGCGTAAAGCGGCATCGCTACGAGACGGCCTTCCGTCTGCATCCCATCCAGGGTTTTCTCCCCGTCACCGTTGGCGCGCAGCCTGCGCCTGGAGGCGCCACGGTGCCCACTTTCAGCATCCAGATCGCCAGCAGTCAGAATCTCAGCGTCGATCCCAACACCGGCATTACCCGCCCCGTTGCCCCGCGTACCATCCGCTACCAGATGATCGACACGTCCGTAAGGCGCATCGGGCCGGATCTGGCGCCCATCCCCGTCGGGCATCTGGAAGGCGAGAAGGCGAAGACGGCGAAGGCGGCAAGCCACAAGCGTAATTAACAGGCTGCGGAAAAACTCACGCCGGCCGCGATTCATCGAGGCCTTGTAACAGGGCATGACTTTAGTCGTGCCGATAACGCCCATCAAATCAACGCCGGGCTTTAGCCCCTGCAAAAGCCAATGGTCCGGTTCCCCTCATCCATGACCTTTTTCCGCTGCCTGTTAGGTCGGGCCGGATACGTACGGTCTGGATTTCGAGACCTGGAAAAGTGCAAGCCAGCCTCACCCCCGTCTCTTCAGCTCCAGCTCCACTACCCGCAGCATCTCCGCCTCAGGCGCCGGCTTGCCCGTCCAGATTTCAAACTGCCGCGCGCCCTGCTGCACAAACATCTCCAGCCCTGTAACCACAGGAATCCCGCGCTGGCGCGCCAGCTTGAGCAGCGGCGTCTCCAGCGGGTTGTAGACCATGTCGAAAACCAGGCCGGCGTTCAGCTCGTTTTCCTTGATCGGCAGCGCCTGCGCCGACTTTCGAGTATCGCCGCCGGCCATGCCGCACGGCGTTGAGTTGATGAACACGTCGAAGCGGCTCTTGGCAAACACCTCGTGTTTCAGAGCCTTGGCCTTCGATTGCCGTGCCAGCGCGACCGCCTTCTCGTGTGTGCGGTTGACGACGAAAACCTCCGCGCCCTGATTGACCAGTCCAAAGACAGCTGCGCGCGCCGCCCCTCCCGCGCCCAGCACGGCGATGCGTGCGCCTTTCAGCTTGAGCCGCCGCTCCAGCGGGCGCACCACGCCGGCCACGTCTGTATTGAAGCCGACGATGTTGCCGTCGGCGCCCACGCGCAAGGTGTTACACGCGCCGATCTTCGCTGTAAGCGGGTCCATGTTGGCCAGGTGGGGCAGCACCTCCTGCTTGAGCGGCATGGTCACGGCCACGCCCGCCAGCGGCAAACCGCGCACCACGGTGAGCAGGTCGTCCAACGCGCGCACCTTCAGCGGCAGCAGCACCGCGTTCACGTTCTCCTTGCGGAACGCCGTGTTGTGCATCAGCGGCGAGAGGGAGTGGGAGATGGGGTTGCCGGCCACGCCAAACAACTGCGTGGCGCGGTCGAGCTGGTCGATGCGGTACAAATCCCGGAGTGCGCGCGCCGTGACCTGGCCGGGCGCTGTTTCCAAACCATCGGAAGATGAGGCAAAGGTGAACGCCGCGCCGGCACGCGGCCCGAGCACGCGGCTCACGAGGCCCTCCTCGCCCATGGCGATGCCCACCACCTGCGCGGAGAGCGAGCGGTCCTCGATCAGTTTGAGTACGGCCAGATTGTCGGCCAGGGTGCGCGCGGTGGAGACCACCTTCACAAACTCCGGTGCAAAGGCCTCGATGCGCGCTGCGGCCTGCTCCAGTGCCCTGGTCCGGGTAAAGTCGTGGAAGCTGACCAGCAGTGCAGCTCCCGTCGCACGCAGGCCGTCCCGGAACCTCGCAAGCGCGGCTGGCTTGGCCTCTTCGGCCGATTCGACCTCAAGGTCGACGATCTGACAGCCGGCTTCGGCGGCCTTCAGAAGAACCTCAAGTTCCGAGGTCGAGGACCCAACGAAGTGCCCGCCGAAGGGCTTGCGGCGGCAGGTGGCGATGGCGGTCACATCGCGCTGGTTGGCGAGGAATTCCCTCAATTTGGGCAGCGCAGCAGCCGGTTTGGCCAGCGAATCGAGACGGAATTCGAGGAATTTCGAGTCACTCAGCGCGGCCTCGGCACGCTCCGTCATCTCCGCTGCCGTGCCGCCCTGGATGGCCACGCAAAGCCTGGGAACGCGGAGTCGCGGCCCGGCGGGCGCGAGAGGGGAATCGGGCGGATTGTGACCAGCGTGCAGTACGGGCATCAATTGACGCATCTTAATGGGCTTCAAGCGCGGATGCAACAGCGGATTCGCGAGGCCCGCCTGGAGAAGGCAGAGATTGCGAACCCACCCCGCTGCGGCCCGCCTTGTTAACCTAGAGTTTTGGAGGAGATTGCCCATCATGCCAGCTGAATCCGCTGCCGTTGCCGCTGAGGACCTTCACGTTTGGGAGGCGGGAGGCGCAGCCTCCGCCGAGGCGCTCACCGCCTGGGTGGGCGCTCGGCTGGCCGCGCACGAGGCGGCACTGGCCGCACTGCTGGCCGTGGAAGGCCCGCGCACACTGGAAAACTCACTGCGACACTACGACGATGCCATCGAGCAGCTCGCTCTGGCCGGAGCGCAGGCCGGCGTGCTCAACTCCGTTGCTGCGGACAAGGCGGTTCGCGACCAGGCGCAGGCGGAAGCGCAGCGGGTGGCCATGGCCGGCAGCGCGTTGAGCCTCAATCGCGCCGTCTACGAGGCACTGGCGGCCATCGACCTGGAAGGCGCAAGCGCGGCGACCCGGCACTTTATCGAGCGCACACTGCTCGGCTACCGGCTCTCCGGCGTGGACAAGGATCAGGCCACGCGCGACCACCTGCAGGCCCTGCACGAGAAGGCCACTCGGCTCTCCCTCGAGTTCAGCCGCAACATCCAGGAGGGCGGCAAGACGATCGAGGCCACGGCAGCCGAGCTCGATGGCCTGCCTGCGGACTACCTGGACCGCCACCCCGCCACCCCTGAAGGTCTGGTGACGCTGACCACCGACCAGCCCGACATGCAGCCGGTCATGACGTTTGCCACGAGCGCCGCGCTACGCGAGCGCATGTTTCTCGCTTACAACACCCGCGCCTACCCGGCCAACCAGCAGATTCTCCTTGACCTGCTGGCCACGCGCCAGGAGATTGCCACCGTGCTCGGCTTCCGCAGTTGGGCCGACCTGGCCACGGCCGACCAGATGATGGGTTCGGCGGCCAATGTGCGCACCTTCCTGGCCAAACTGAACGAAGCCAGCCTCGACGGCGCACGCCGCGAGCACGAGCTGATCATGGAGTTTGCGCGGAAGCACAAGCCAGGCATTGAGGCCATCGACATCACCAGCCGCGGCTACTGGTACGAGCAGTTCCGCCGCTCGGCCTTCGACTTCGACTCGCAGTCCGTCCGGCCCTATTTCCCCTACGCACAAGTCGAGGCCGGCGTGCTGGAGACGGCGGCGCGGCTGTTCAAGATCGAGTTTCGCCGCTCGGATGCTCCTGCCTGGCATGCGGATGTCTCTGTTTTCGACGTCTTCGATGGCGGCAAGCGCGTGGGCCGCTTCTACCTCGACATGCATCCCCGCGAAGGCAAGGACAAGTGGTTTTCCGCCGCTCCCATCGTCACCGGGGCGCGTGGCCGCGCGCTTCCCGAGGCGGCGCTGATCTGCAACTTCCCCTCGGGCGACGAGAATGGCCCCGGCCTGCTCCAATACAGCGACGTGGTGACTTTCTTTCACGAGTTCGGCCACCTGATGCACGCCATCCTGGGCGGGCAGACGGAGTGGGCAGGGCTCTCCGGCTTTGCCACCGAGGGCGATTTTATCGAGGTGCCCTCGCAGATGCTGGAGGAGTTCTTCCGCGACGAGAAACTGCTCCAGGCCTTTGCCAGGCACTACGAGACAGGCGAGATTCTTCCCGGCGAGACCATCCGGAAGATGAAGCTGGCCGGGGCGTTTGGCCGGGCCGACTGGGTGCGTGCACAGCTTTACTACACCACGCTCTCGCTGGACCTGCACGACCAGGACCCCGGCGGCCTGGATCTGGACGCGACGACGAAGCGGCTCTACCGGAGCTTGCAGCCGTGGACCTGGATGGAGGGCAACCGCATGTACGCAAGCTTCGGCCACCTGACCGGCTACTCGTCGAACTACTACACCTACGCCTTCGACAAGGTCATCGCGCTGGACTTCTTTGCCCAGTTCGACCCCGCCGATTTGCTGGGCTGCGATGCGGGCGCGCGCTACCGCAAAGCAGTGCTGGAACAGGGCGGATCGAAGCCCGGGCGGCAGATGGTGCGCGACTTCCTGGGCCGCGACGAGGAGTTCTCGGCGTTTTCTAATTGGTTGAATGAGGAGTTTGAGGGGGACCTTCTGGCTGCTAGCTTCTAGCCGCCGGCCCGGCCGAGCAAGGAAAAAGGATTGCATTTGTGGTAGGTCTGCAAAGCAATCGGAGATGCGCTATACTTGTATAGCACAACATCAGGAGACCCCAAAATGCTGGCTATCCGTCTTCCCGAAGCGATTGAAAAGCGCCTTGATGCCCTGGCAAAGGAAACCGGCAGGACCAAGAGTTTTTACGTCCGGGAGGCAATCCTCGAACATCTCGACGACCTTGAGGACATCTTTCTTGCCGAGCAGCGGCTCGCCGATATCCACGCAGGACGCGTCAAGACCATTCCGCTTGAGGAAGTGATGAAGGAATATGGCATGGTCGATTGACCTGGACCCACGAGCCAAGCGCGAATTGAAACGGCTCGATCCGCAGGTTGCGCGGAGAATCAACCGCTTCCTCTTCGAGCGCGTTGCCCCATTGGACGACCCGCGCAGCATAGGCCAGGCTTTGAAGGGTACGGAATTCGGCGACCTGTGGAAATACCGTGTCGGCGACTACAGGATCATTGCCAGCATCGAAGACAAGCTGGTTCGCATCCTGGTCGTGCGCATCGGGAACAGGCGCGAAGTCTATCGTTAGCCACCATTCTTCCCTGGGACTGTTTTACCCGGACGTTCTCCATGACCGCATCCGATTTTCGCCGCATCGCCCTCAGCCTTGAAGGCGCGGAAGAAGGCTCCCACATGGGAGCAACCGATTTCCGCGTGGGCGGACGGATCTTTGCCACGCTTGCCTCGGTCAAAGAGGGTTTCGGCAACCTGATGATCACGCCCGAACTGCAGGCGGCATTCATTGCCGACCGGCCCGACCTTTTTCTGCCCATTCACGGCGGCTGGGGCAGGATGGGCATGACGCACATTCGGCTGGCCCCGGCGGACGAGGACACCCTGGCTGGCGCTCTGCACACCTGCTGGAAGCTCCGTATGGAGAAGAACCGCAAACCCGCCAAGAAAAGCAGCGCCTCGTCCAGGCGCAAGCGATCGACATAGCGCCGCCGCTCATAGCGCCGCTCTACCTGAATCTCTATCTCTGCATCGAACATCTCTTTGGGCAGGAGACGAACATGAAGATCGGAGTTCTCGGTTCAGGCGTTGTCGCGAAGGTATTGGCCAGCGGGTTCCTCAAGCACGGCCACGAGGTCATGATCGGCACAAGGACGCCCGAAAAGCTGGCGGAATGGGCAGCGCAGAATCCGTCCGGTGCGACCGGCTCGTTTGCCGATGCATCCGCATTCGGCGAGCTGCTGGTTCTGGCGGTCAAGGGCTCTGCATCCGCTGAGGCGCTGCGGCTGGCAGGCGCGCAGTTTCTGGAGGGAAAAGCCATCATTGACGCGACCAATCCCATCGCCGATGCGCCGCCCGTCAACGGGGTACTGAGGTTCTTCACGGACAACGATGAATCGCTGATGGAACAACTGCAGATCGAGTTTCCAGACGCTCACTTTGTGAAGGCATTCAACTCGGTTGGCAACATCTCCATGGTCAATCCCGTGTTCCCCGGCGGCAAGCCCACCATGTTCATCTGCGGCAACCACGAGGCGGCAAAGCAGCAGGTCGGCGAGATTCTGGAGCAATTTGGCTGGGAGACGGCGGATATGGGTAGCGTGGAGGCGGCGCGGGCAATTGAGCCGCTGTGCATGCTCTGGTGCATCCCGGGCTTTTCGCGCAACGAGTGGACGCACGCCTTCAAATTGCTGAGGAAATAGCGAGCCGCACGCAACGCGCGAGGGCCTCACTGGCCTTCGCGAACGCCCTTCCCACCACAGCCCACCAGGATGACGAACTCAAAAATGGCAAATGTGAAAGATTTCAACGGCAGATGGGCGCTGGTGACCGGAGCCAGCGCGGGCATTGGCATCGCACTGGCGCGCGAGTTGGCTTCGC
>Ga0181528_10003189_pt1 | contig 10085 bp, 6 predicted proteins | sample PEATcosm2014_Bin_47_FD_119742 | JGI IMG/M metagenome (GOLD analysis project Ga0181528, IMG submission 119742) | Peatland microbial communities from MTU Mesocosm Facility, Houghton, MI, USA - PEATcosm2014_Bin10_10_metaG | ecosystem: Environmental > Terrestrial > Soil > Wetlands > Peat | place...
GCTCGAAGACGAGACCGGAGTCATTGTGATCGGCGTCCAGGCGGGCTTCCCGGCTGCCGTGTCCGGTCTGGCCGTGGGTGACATCATCACCAAGGTCGACCAGCAACCGGTGACCGGACTCGATGTCCTCAAGCAGATCTATCAATCGTTTGACGCGAAGCCCGGCTCTCTGTTGCTGCTGACCACCCATGACCGGCGCGTGTCATTGTATGTTCTCAAGCCATGATCTGCTCGCTATCAAAATTCAGGAATATAAAAATGTTCGGAACCGGCGCCGTCTCGACGGGATCGGCTGTTTGGTTGCTTCTGGCCGGTCTGGCATTCTCGTGCGGATCGCTGGGTGCCGCCGATCTGCCGGAACTTTTTTCCGAACGCGTGAAATCCTGCGTGACGGTGGGATTCCTGGTCGAAACCGAGCTTGATCGGCAGCCTGTCACGGTTCTTGGCACCGTAATCGATGCCAACGGGACGATCATTCTGCCGCCTTCAGCCATCGGGTCGCAGGTGCCGGTGCGCCAGCTCAAGGATTTCAAGGTTTACCGGCCCGATTCCGCAACGGCCTACGATGCCGAGTATCTGGGTCAGGATGTATTGACCGGCTGGCATTTTGTACGGGCGGAACCCAAGGTGCGGGCGGAACTGGTGCCGTTGACCGCGTGGGTCCGGCGCAGCACGGCTGAGCCGCGTCTGGGCGATGAAGTTTGGGGCATCGGCCTGCGCGGCAAGGACGAGGACTTTCACCCGTACTTCATGATGGGCAGGGTGGGAATCGTCGAGCCGATGCCCCAGATGACCGCGATCGCGGCGACGGAAGTGGGCGGGCCGGGACTGCCGGTCTTCAATCGCGCGGGTGCGCTGGTGGGGCTGACGTTGAATTCATTTGGACAGAACTTCGTCCTCTTCTCGCGGCGCGATCGCGGCGTGCCCGTGGTCCTGGTCAACGAGGAGGAAAGCAGCGTGTTTCTTTTTGCGAAGGAAGTGCTGCCGTTTCTCGGCCGCATCCCGCGCAGCGTTTCCGGCCGCCCGCTGCCATGGCTGGGCGCCTTCGGCCTCGAGCCTGTTGATCCCGAGGTTGCACGGTTCCTGCATCTGGAGAATCAGTCGGCTCTCGTCGTGAGCGAAGTGCTCGAAAACAGCCCCGCGGAGAGAGCGGGACTCAAGGGCCACGACATCATTGTGGCGCTCGACGGCAAACCGCTGCCCCGTTTTCGCCCCGAACAGGTTGTGGGCACCTTTGTTGAACGCGAGATCAGCCGGCGGCAGCCGGGAGAGGTACTGTCCCTGACCGTGCTGCGGGACAACCGACGGCTGGAGCTGCGGGTGACGCTCGGAGACGAGCCGAAGATCCTCCGCGAGGCCAGCCGGCGGTATTTTGAGCGGCTCGGGCTTACCGTTCGGGAGTTTCTTTACGGCGATGGAATCTCGCGTCGCGTCAAGGTCGCGAATCAGGCCGGCGTGATGGTCGATTTCGTAAGGCCAAACGGCCCTTCGGCGGTCGGGGAGCTGGCCGTGGACGACTGGATTCGCGAAATCGACGGCCGGCCGGTCAAGACCTACGAAGACGCGATTGAAGCGCTGACCGCGATTGAGACCGACCCGAGCCGCGTTGAATTCGTGCTGCTGACGAGCCGCGGCAGCGACACGGCGGTCAGGCGCGTGAAGCTGAAATAGGATTGCCGCAAGCATAGCCCGGATGTGTCGGGCTGCACACTCGGCCAGAGAGTCGTCAACAGTCTGCACGCAAGCTGTCGAGCGGAGCGTAGAACCTCCATCCTAGACTCCTTGAACCACGAAACATGTTGCAATCAGGTCAAGTTTTCAGACGGCGATTTCTTCTATCGAACAATAATTCCATTTCGTGGATCGACGCGTCCGCGCCACGCGGACGCCACAGCGAGGCGCTTAACACTGCCGGCTTCTTGTTGAATGAAAACAGAGTCCCTTTGCGCGCAATGGACTGAGGCCGCGCCTCGCTAGGGGAACTTTGTCGGAGATGTAGACGGCGGCGCGAGAATACACTACCTTTGGGGCCATGCATGCGAAAGACTTCACCGGTCATGAGGAGCAGGAGCCGCAGACTGGTAATGTCGGCGCCCGGACGTGCGCGCACCCTGTTGGCGCCGGCGCGGCGCTTTTGCCGGAGGACCAGCAGAACATAAGGCAACTGTTTGAAGACTATCTGCGGATGTATTCCTCTCGCGACGACCGGCTCACCTCGCAGTTCAGCGAGAACTTTTCCGGGTTTACCGGGGGCGGGAACACCCTGGTCAAAGATACGGCGGAGTGGGTTGCGATAACCCGCCAGGATTTTGCCCAGGTCAAGGAACCGATTCGCATCGAGGTGAAGGACCTGGCTGTCCAGGCATTGGCGGACACGATTGCCGTTGCGACCAGCTTTTTCACCATCCATCTGCCGATCGAGGATCACATTTTGTCACGGAAAACAGCCCGCCTGGTGCTGATCTTCCGCAAGGAGTCGGCCGGCTGGAAAATCGCTCACAGCAGCATTTCAATTCCGTACGATCTTGTTGGCGAGGGGGAGGTCTATCCCCTGAAGGAGCTGGTGACCCGCAATCAGCTCCTGGAAGAGCTGGTCGTTGAGCGAACGAACCAGCTGTCGGCGACGAACGAGGCCCTGCGGCGTGCCAACGAGGACCTGGCGGAAAAGATAGCGCAGCACAGCCGCGCTGCGGAGGCGTTGCAACGGAGCGAGGAGCGATATCGTTCCATCCTCCATGCTTCCCCTGATGACATCACAATCACGGACCGCGAGGGCGGCATCCTCATGGTCTCCCCCATGGCCATGAAGATGTTTGGTTACGGGCAGCAGGCGGATTTCTTTGGGCGCCGGGTAACCGATTTCATTGTTCCAAAAGACCGGGAGCGCGCCTTGGCACAGGTTGCCCTGAAGCTGAAGGGCATCGTCACGGGCCCGAGTGAATACTGCGGGCTCCGCGAAGACGGGAGCACCTTTGACATCGAGGTGAACAGTGAGTTCATCCGGGACGCCGGGGGGGCGCCGACGGGCATGGTCATCATTGTGCGCGACATCACCGAGCGCAAACAGGCTGAGTTGGAAAGGGAGAAATTGGAGGCCAAGAACCGGCAGCTCCAGAAGGCCGAGAGCCTGGGCCGAATGGCGGGAGCCATCGCCCACCACTTCAATAACCAGCTTCAGACTGTCATGCTGGGCTTGGAGCTGGCCCTGGATGATCTGCCGCCAGACGCGAGGCCCGTCGAGAGTCTGATGTTGGCGATGGGGTCGTCTCGCAAGGCGGCCGAAGTGAGCGGCCTGATGTTGACCTATCTGGGCCAAACCGCCGCCAAACGAGATCTTCTGGATCTTTCTGCCGTGTGCCAGCGGAGCCTTCCGCTGCTGCGCGCAGTGATGCCGCGAAGCCTGACATTGGAAACCGAGCTGCCCGCTCCAGGTCCGGCCATCTGCGCCGATCCAAACCAAATCCAACATGTCCTGGCCAATCTTGTTACCAATGCCTGGGAGGCAAGCGGACCCACCCAGGGCGTCATTCGCCTGACCGTCAAGACGGTAGCTGCGGCAAGAATCCCGGCGGTGCATCGGTTCCCCGTCGGCTGCATTCCCCGGGACACTGACCATGCGTGCCTGGAGGTCGCGGACGCCGGTTGCGGGATTTCGGAACAGGATGTCGAAAAGATCTTTGATCCGTTCTTCACCAGCAAGTTTTCCGGGCGCGGCATGGGTTTGGCCGTGGTGCTGGGAGTTGTGCGATCAACGGAAGGAGTTATCACCGTGGAGAGTGGACGGGGTCGGGGGAGCGTGTTCCGGGTGTTTCTTCCGGTCGCGGCAGCCGCGGTTCCCGAAAAGCCGGTCCACATACCTCAAGCCCCGACAACCCGGGGGCGCGGGATGGTGCTGGTTGTCGAGGACGAGGCGGACGTGCGCCTTGGCGTCACTCGCGCGCTCAAGCATTCCGGCTTTGAGGTGCTTGCCGCGGAAGATGGAGTCCAGGCGCTGGAAATTTTCCGGCAGAACCGCGGCAAGATCGGCTGTGTGCTGTGTGATCTGACGATGCCCCGCATGGACGGCTGGCAAACCCTGGTTGCTCTTCGTCAGCTTGAGCCCGGAATTCCGGTGATCATGGCCAGCGGCTACAGCGAAGCGCAGGTGATGGCTGGAGAACATCCCGAGTTGCCTCAGGTGCTTCTGCACAAACCTTATGAGCTGAGGCAACTGCGCGAGGCCATCAGCCAGGTCATGCGAACACCCGCGACTTAGTGCTTGATGCAGGAATTGGCGCCATTTTGACCGGAGCGATTTAGGCTTTGTCCCAGATGGCGGCGAGAGAAAGTCAGCGATGGACTCACGCAGAGGCGCGGAGCTCGCAGAGCACGGCGAATGGTCGGGCTCGAATCCTTTGCGCGCTTGGCGAGCTTTGCGTGAAAAAGGATTGGAATATCAGCGAAGGACCCACCCAGCGCAGAGACTTATGTGCCTGAGAGCTACACGGATCCCTCGGGGAGCCGGTTCACTACCCGGTGGATGCCATCCTTGATGAGTTCCGTGCCGAAATTGATGAGCAACCCGAGGCGTTTATCGCTAAGGCGAAGGTAGGTGAGGAGTTGCTTCATGTGCACCGGTGCGACTTGTTCAACAGACTTCAACTCGACGATGATCTTCTCTTCGACAACGAGGTCGGCGCGAAAGCCTTCATCAAAATGTATGTCATCGTAGGCGATCGGAATCGGTTGCTGGCGGACGATGTGAAGGCCACGAACGGTCAGTTCATGGGCCAGGATGGCCTCATAAACCGATTCGAGTAGCCCTGGGCCAAGTCTTTGGTGGATGTGAAAAGCGGCATCAACAATCTCGCGGGAGATATCATTGATGGGTTGGTTGCTCATACGGACATGTGCTGAAGGGTGTGATTTAAGCGGAAATATGTTATAGAGAATATTCGCTAAGATAGATAGCAAACTCAAGGTCTGCCCTCTGCGCCCTTGCGGGCTTTGCGTGAAAATGGATTGGAACGTCAGCGAAGGACTCACGCAGAGGCGCAGAACTCGCGGAGCACTGCGAATGGCCGGGCTCGAATCCTTTGCGCGCTTGGCGAGCTTTGCGTGAAAATGGATTGGAACGTCAGCGAAGGACTCACGCAGAGGCGCGGAGTTCGCAGAGCACGGCGAATGGCCGAGACCGAATCCATTGCGCCTTTGCGAGCTTTGCGTGAAAATGGATTGGAACGTCAGCGAAGGACTCACGCAGAGGCGCGGAGCTCGCAGAGCAACGCGAATGGTCGGGTCAGAATCCATTGCGCCTTTGCGAGCTTTGCGTGAGAAAGGGTCGGATTCCGGACGTGAGATCACGCAGAGCAGGCTCAGAGAGCCGCGGGCCGAGTCTCCAGGTCGACACCTTATGGCCAGCAGCAACGTCGAATTCGCGCAGTTCTGCGTCGAAGGACGACAAGTCCTGCAAATGCCAATCCCAACGCAAGGAAAGTCGACACTGACTCGGGCACCATGGCGAAGCTAATCCCGTAGCTGGCGTTGGCAACATCTCCAAGAGGATCTCCCATCGTGGCGGCAGTAGCGTCCAGACGCAGCGTATAGTCACCGGGCTGAAGAAGCCCTGTGCGGGGAGAGTAAGAAGCTGACTGGAAATCAGCGAGGCTCAATAGGGTGCCCAGGGTCGTGCTCGTCAGGGAGAAATCATAGATGGGATCGTATGCGGAGTCGGCGTGAAACCGGTCCCACGGCGATGTCCAATTGAGCTCGTAGGTCACTGGCGTGGTCACGAGAAAGTCCACCTCAAAGATCGAGGTCGCTGAAGAAAGGGCGGAGCCGCTGGAAGCAGGGTAATTGAATCCGTAACCTCCTTCATCCGCGTGCACGGCGCCGGTGACTGAAATCACATCGGGACCGATCAGAGATGTCTGGCTCGCCCAACTTCCTGCGTGATGGGGTGAAATCGACATTTGACCATTCCAGGCGGCAGGAACCACGTCAGTGGCATCGGCCGAGCCATTCACGCTCCCGTTGAATGTGCCAACGGACGCCGTCGAGCCCTGGACATCCGAATAGCTTACATACGCCCCGGCATTTCCAGGGGCGCCCCCGTTCCCTTGCGCCCAGCCCGAAGCCGTTACGCAGCGATCCGCTGACAGAAGAATCATTTGCGCGTGGACTTGCCCCAAGCAAGCCAAGGCGATCAGCCCGGAACGGAGGGCATTCATTTGGGGATTCCTGATGGCAAAAATCATTTCGCCTCGTTGCTAATACAATGAAATAGAGCATTAGCTATGCTAGAAAATGGTCTATATGAAACTATTTTGTTATAATCATTAGCCGTTAAAAATTAATGAGTTATATTTCATCATGATTTTGAGCGGATTCGCAGTCTGCTCCCCAAGACTGCGAAGTGTAATTTTTTCCGACGTTTCTGCGGAGGCACGTTTATCAATCGGATCCGCACAGTTTGTATTCGTGGGAACGATAATAACTTAAACGATTCAGGCTCCCATGTAAGAAATAGCGACAGTTCCGGCTCCGGCCATTTTTCGAAGGAATCGCGATCCGCAGGACGTACGTTGGTGCCGGCTGCTGGTCTCCTGATTGGCGGCGCGACGAGAGAAAACGCGATTGCCAATGCGGGCGCGGCAGGCCTCCGAGGCGGAAAGCTGCGAGGGCGAAAACTACCGGTACAGCGCCGTCACAGGCGTTGCGGTCAGCACATTGTACTGGCGCATTGCGAGTCGCCACCAGCCAGCCAGGGCGCCTGCAGGCAGCCGCCACAATTCGCGATGAAGCCAGATCAGCGAGTCAGCATCCAGGAGCAGCGCCATCTTTTCCTTGCCGGTCATCGTTGGCGGACCTTCCCGCAGCAGGCGGAGGCGGAGTTGCATGAAATACTCGCGTGACTCCCTGCTTGGGCGCCGTTGCCGCAGCAGCGAGACGTGCACGGCGTTGATGTAGGGATCAAGCACGGCCTGCAGCAGCCCATAATCGTCGCGCAGCGGTTCGATCGGACGCAGATGCTGGTAACATTCGGCAAGATTCTGCCGCAGGCGCTTGAGTTCGTAGGAAGGTCGCGACTCCTCGGGGGTCAGAAAAAGTCCGAGCCGCTGCGCTCCGCGTCCGAATCCGACCTTGCTGAGGATGATTGACAGCGGGATCGAAAAAACCATGCCCGCCAGGACAGGGCTGAGCCACCAGAAGAAATGCGGAACAATAATGAAGGCCGAAATGCCCCAGATGAGTCCGATCAGCGTCTGGCCCGCATGGGTGAGGATTGCCTCGCGCCAGTCGTGGTCATCCGAGATGAACCCGCGCCGCTGCGTGACCCAGGTAACCCCCTGGCCCAGGAGCGTGAACACCACGAACCGGCTGTTAAACAGCATGTGAATCGGGGCCAGGAGCGCCGACACTGCAGTTTCAAGAAGCGCACTCGCCACGAGCCGGGTGGAACCGCCAAAGGCCGTGGTAAGATCCCGATCGCGCAGAGCGACCATCACGCTCAATGCCTTGGGCAGGAACAGAAGAAGCATGGTGAACGTAAAGAGCGTAAGCGCCTCGGGCACTTGCACCGCGTATCCGAACACCGAGGTGTAGTCCTCGGGCAGGGCTGCGAAACCGCCATGCGCGACCCGCTGCACAACGTTGATCGTGCTCAGGAGCAGAAACAGCAGCCAAAGGGGAGATGCCAGATACCCCATGATCCCAAGGCCCAGATGCACCCGGTTCACCGGCCGGAATCCGCGTGCAAAGAGCAGCCAGCTGTGCTGCATGTTGCCCTGGCACCAGCGGCGGTCGCGCTTCGCGCTGTCGATGAGCGTGGGCGGTCCTTCCTCGTAGCTGCCCTCGATGTCGTGGGCGATCCACACCTGCCAGCCGGCCTTGCTCATGAGGGCCGCCTCGACGAAATCGTGGCTGAGAATCCTGCCGCCGAAGGGCTCCCTGCCGGGCAAATCCGGCAGGCAGCAATGGTCGATGAACGGCTGCACGCGGATAATCGCGTTATGTCCCCAGTAGTTTCCGTCCTGCTGCTGCCAGTAATTGAGGCCGGCGAGGAACAACGGACTGTAGAGGCGGTTGGCGAACTGCTGGATCCGGCTGTAAAGGGTTTCCCCATTCACAATCCGAGGCGCGGTCTGAATGATTCCCACAGCGGGATTCTTCTGCATCATTGCGACCAGCTTTACCAAGGCCGGTCCCGTCATCAGACTGTCAGCGTCAAGGACGACCATGTACCGGTAGTTCCGCCCCCAGCGGCGGAGGAAGTCCGCCACATTGCCGCTCTTCCGGTTGATGGCCTGGCGTCGTTTGCGATAGAAAATCCGACCGAGGCCCCCCACCTGTTTGCAAAGCTCCACCCAGGCGATCTCTTCCTGTATCCATTGGTTCGGCTGGTCGGAATCGCTAAGAATGAAGAAATCGAAGTGCTCCAGCTTGTGCGCCTCCTGCAGGGAGCGATAAATGACCCGCAGGCCCTCGAAGACGCGGCTCACATCTTCATTGTACACGGGAACGATGATTGCGGTGCCGGCAAGCGGAGTCTCGGTGGCGCCGCCCCAGTCAATGGTATTGACGATGCGGGAGGAATCGCCGCCGCGATTGACGATGAAGAAACCAATGAGCGCGGTGCAGAAACCGGTTGCGATGTGACCGAAAAGCACCACGAACAGCACCAGCAATATCGCTTCAAGGCCGTCGAGCCGTCCGCGCCAGAGCAGGTCGGCCATGAACCAGGTTCCGAAGCCGGTAAGGACAAAGATGCTCGAAAAGAACGCCATTCGACGCCTCGCGATGCGACGCCGGTTCATGCGATCGGTGGAGAAGGTCGTCATGGTGCCTGTCCCGGTCAGCGCGTGGCGAAAAAGATTCCCCCCATGGCTGCGGCAAACAGAAGCCACAGCACAAGGGCCCGCAAAAGCGGCCACTTTTCAAACCGCTCCACCGTCTCACCGGCAGCCTCCGTGATCCGCCCGAGATCAATGGGCCGCGGCACCATGCTTGAAACGGCAAGGTCGGGGCCGGCCTCGATTGAGCTTTGTTGCATGGTGCGGGCGAAATCCTGCGGCACCTGTTCAGAGTCGAGAAATGCGTAAGGACATTTTTCAGGCCCGTCGGTCAACAAAAGCGCAACGCGGCCGCCAATGACGATGCGATCGTGCGGCAAATTCTGGTCCCCAAGGACCTCGCTGAACCAGGTCTCCATCATTTGCTCCGCCTCCTCGGCGGCAAGCGTCGTCGGTTCAAGTCCCGGATTTGCTTCGTGGCGCTTGGCCGCGCGCTCAAGGACGCGCAGGATGAGCCGGCTCTGATGCATGCGGTTGTGGATGCGGTGCGCCCGCAGGTAGTCTTCCACCCGCACATAGGCTGCGTTCCACGCCTCCAGCGATCCCGTTCTCGGCTGAAACGTGGACAAAGCTTCGCTTATGGATTCCAGAGATAGCTCCATGTTTCAGTCAGAACATGGGGTTCCCTCCGGAGGAAGCAACGCAGTTCAACCGGCTGCCCGCTCCCGTCCGGCTTGATGGCGAAAGTCACGCGCCAGGTCCCGTTGTTGAGATTCTTTTGGAGGGTGACTGTGTCGGGCGCCAAGGTCGCGCCGGCACCAATTGTCACGACCGGCTCAATGTTCGGATCGGCATAATGGGTACTCAGGAAGGTGCCGTCAAAATCGATCAGAAAACGGGTCAAGCCAGGCTGTTTTTGCACATTGGAAAGCCGGGTCGCGGCGACAAAACCGGCCGGTGGGCGGACGGCGTTGTTGAGGTACCAGTGCAGTTTGTATTCAAACTCAAATGCTTCGTCGCCTGCCGGCCAGCTGGCGGGCACCCAGAAGGCCACGATGTTGTCGTTCGTCTCGTCCGGGGTGGGGATCTCCACCAATCGAACTGCTCCAGCGCCCCAGTTCCCGATCGGTTCAACCCAGACGCTGGGTCTTGCATCATAATGGGCCTCGAGGTCCTGATAGTGATCGAAGTTGCGGTCGCGTTGAAGCAGGCCGAAGCCATGCGGGTTTTCGTCCGAGAATGAGGCAACGCGAACCTTGTCGGGGTTCACCAGCGGCCGCCAGAGCCACTCGCCGCTGCCGCGCTGCATCAAGA
>Ga0181528_10003190_pt1 | contig 10084 bp, 7 predicted proteins | sample PEATcosm2014_Bin_47_FD_119742 | JGI IMG/M metagenome (GOLD analysis project Ga0181528, IMG submission 119742) | Peatland microbial communities from MTU Mesocosm Facility, Houghton, MI, USA - PEATcosm2014_Bin10_10_metaG | ecosystem: Environmental > Terrestrial > Soil > Wetlands > Peat | place...
CGATACGTGGGCCGATCCCGCCCACCAGATCAAGCCGGCGGCGTGGGAGAAGCTGAGTCTGGACGAACTGGTGGCGGCCGTGCACGACGACACGCGCGACGTGCTGGCCGCCCTGCGCGCCGCCGGCGCCGCGCCGGACATGGTGCAGGTGGGCAACGAGATCACGCCCGGCTTCCTGTGGCCCGACGGCCGCACCGACAAGCCGCATTGGCCGGGCTTCGTGCGGCTGCTGAAGGCCGGCATCCAAGGCGTGAAGGACGGCGCCGGCGCCACTGCGCCGGCCATCATGATCCACCTGGATCGCGGCGGCGACGCCGGCATGACGCGCTGGTTCTTCGACGAGCTGGCCAAGGCGGACGTGCCCTACGACGTCATCGGCCAGAGCTTCTACCCCATCTGGCACGGCGATTTCACCGCTCTGGAGCGCGAGTTGAGCCAGACCGCGCGGCGCTACCACAAGCCCCTCGTGGTGGTCGAGACGGCCTATGCCTGGCGCACGTGGGCGCACAGCGAATGGTCGGATGCCAAGAAGAACCACCTCGTGGAGCGCTACCCCATCACGCCGGAGGGTCAGCGCGACTACCTGCGCGATCTCATCGCCCTGGTGCGGCGCACGCCCGAGGGCCTGGGGCGCGGCGTGCTGTGGTGGGCGCCGGAGTGGATGGACGTGCCCGGCCTCGGCGGAAGCTGCGCCGACCGCGCCCTGGTCGACGAGAAGGGCAACCTGCTGCCGGCGTGGGATGCCTTGCGTCCGTAATGTGGTGCAGGCCTCCGACCTGCAATCCTGAGCAGGCCAGAGGCCTGCACCACATTACTTGCCGCCACCGCGCCGCGTGAGCAGGACGATCAGCAGCACGGCGAAGGTCACCGCCTCCTCCCAGCGCGCCGCCAGCCAATGGCGGCCGAGATGCTGCAGCAAGCCCAGGCCCAGCCCGCCCAGCGCCGCACCGCTCAGCGAGCCGACGCCGCCCAGCACCGTGGCCACCGCGCCCGTGAGCACCGCCGGCAAGCCCATGTCGGGGCTCACCCCGACGTCCGCCGCCACCGTCAGCGCCGCCACGCCGGCCAGCAGCGCCCCGAGCACTGCGACCTGCGGCAGCAGACGCCGCTCGTCGACGCCCACCACGCCCGCCAGGGTGGGATTGGCGGCGTAAGCGCGCACCGCGAGGCCGAAACGCGTGCGCTTGAAGAGCACCGCCAGGGCCGCGAAGACAGTCGCCGCCAGCGCCAGCGTGACCACCTGCGCCGCCGTGATGACCACCGGCGGCGTGCCGGCCACAAGGGTCCAGCTCGGATCGGGCAGTCGCGTGAGGGCCTTGGCATCGTGTCCGCAGGCCCAGCCGAGGAGGTTGGCGACCACGCTGTAAGCGCCCAGCGAAGTGAGGAAGAGGGCATCAGACGAGGCGCGGCGCGCGCGCAAGGGGCGATAGAGGAGCGTCTCGACCAGCCAGCCGGTCAGGGCCGCGGCGGCCAGGGCCGGCACGGCGGCGAGCAGCAACGGCCATCCGAGCTGCTCGTACAGAGCCCACAACGTGTAGCCGGCCACGGCGAAGGCCGCGCCGTGGGCGAAGTGGAAGACGCCCGTGGTGAAATAGACGAGCCCGAAGCCGAAGGCCAGCAAGGCCGCCGTGGCGCCCGCCGCCAGGCCGTTGATGAGGAGCTGCATTACGGCTTGAGCGGCTCCAGCTTGCCGCCCATCATGCGCCGCACCACCACCTTCATGTCCGCGTCCCCACCGTTGCCGAAGCCGCTCGGCCCACACACGCCGGCATAATCGCGCACCTGCGACAGGGCTTCTCTGATGGCCGGACCCGTGTCGGCCGTGGCCTTGCCGAGGGCCGTGGCGATGAGCCCCACGGCATCGTACTGGAAGGCGGCGTCGAAGGACGGCGTCTCGTGGTAGGCCTCCTGGAAATCGTCCACGAAACGCTTCACGGCCGGCTCCGTGCTCGATGCGTCGAACAGCGGGCACACCACCACGGCGTCCTCCGCGCCGGCGCCCGCCAGACGCAGCACGTCCTGATCCACCAGACCGAGATCGCTGAGCACGCGGCCCGTGATCTTCAGCTCCGCCTTTTGCTTGAGGGCCAGCCCGAAGGCGCTGCCGTAGGCCGGCATCCACCAGGCGTCGGGCTTCGCCGCGGCCAGCTTGCCGAGTTGGGCCTTCACGTCCTGGGCGTTGCGATCGAAGCCCTCGGCGCCCACGATGGTCCCGCCCAGACTGGTGAACCGCTCGCTGAACAGCCGGTTGGCTTCCGCCCCGTAATCGTCGTTGAGGTACAGCACGGCCACGCGGCGCGCCCCCAGATCGTGGAAGGCGGTGTCGGCCATGGTGGTGGCGTTCTTCTCGGTGGAGGGCAGGTTGCGGAAGACATACGGGCTCTTGCGCGTCAGATCGGGATGGCTGGCGTTGGCGAACAGCACCACCTGGCGGCGATCCGCGACGGGCACCAGCGTCAGGCTGATCTGGCTCATGGCCGACATGACGACGTGGGCGTGATCCACGTCCACCAGCTTGTCGAAGCCGCTGCGCGCCTCGCCCACGTCGTTCTTGCTGTCGACGTAGACGATCTTCAGCGGTCTTCCCTTGACGCCGCCGGCGGCGTTGAGGTGCTTGACGGCCAGGTCGGCGCCCTGCTGCTTCATCTGCCCGATGCGGCCCGCGCCGGCGCTCAAGGGAAAGACGGCGCCGATCACCCACGGTCTGGCGGCGGGCGGCGCCGCGCCGCGATGGGCGCGACACCCCGGCAGAAGGGGGCTCACCGCCACGGCCACCAGCAGCGCCAGACGCCAACCTCGAGGGTGCATCACGTCTCCCTCGCTACGAACCCTCCTCGACCAGCTCCGGGGCGTGGATCTGCTCGGGATTGTCGGCCAGCGCCGGCGTCGACAGGTAGCGCTCGCCGGTGTCCGGGATGATCAGCACAATGAGCTTGCCGGCATTTTCCGGTTTGTGCGCCAGCTTCACCGCCGCCGCCACCGCCGCGCCGCCGGAGATGCCGATGAGGAAACCCTCCTCGCGCGCCACGCGCCGCGTGAAGTCGATGGCCTCGGCGTTCTCCACCGTGACGATCTCGTCCATCAGGTCCACTTCCATCACGCTGGGGATGAACCCGGCGCCGAGGCCTTGAATGGGATGCGGGCCCTTGGCCTCCGGGCCGCGGCTCATCACGGCCGAGGCGGCCGGCTCCACGGCGACGATGCGCAGGCCGGCCTTTTTCGGCTTCAGGGCGCGCGCGCAGCCCGTGGCCGTGCCGCCGGTGCCCACACCGCTGACGATGATGTCCACCGCGCCGTCCGTATCGCGCCAGATCTCGAGGGCCGTGGTCTCGGCATGCACGGCCGGATTGGCGGGGTTGTTGAACTGCTGCGGAATGAACGAGTTGGGATGGTCCTTGGCAATCTGCTCGGCGCGCGCGATGGCCCCCGGCATGCCGCCGGACGCCGGTGTCAGCACCAACTGCGCGCCCAGCGCCTTGACCAGGTTGCGGCGCTCGATGCTCATCGACTCGGGCATGGTCAAAATCAGCTTGTAGCCGCGCGCCGCGCACATCATGGCCAGACCGATGCCCGTGTTGCCGCTGGTGGGCTCGATGATGAGCGTGTCCTTGTCGATCCGGCCGTCGCGTTCGGCGGCCTCGATCATGGCCACGCCGATGCGCTCCTTGACGCAGCCCAACGGGTTGTACGACTCCAGCTTGGCCACCACCGTCGCCGCCGCGCCGTCCGTGACGCGATTCAGGCGCACCAAGGGCGTGTGGCCCACCAACTTCGTCACATCACTCGCAATGTTCATGGTCTGCCTTCCCAATCCGTGTCGTCACAGCATAGCTACTATGGCGCTCGCCCGGCGTCGTGTCAACGGCCCGGGCGGAGGATTTCCCTAAAAGTATGCGGAGATGGAGGGATATGTGGCGCGAGCCGTCCGCCGGGCCATTGCGGCGGCGGCGGGAAGCCGTCATAATGGGCGCGGGAGCACCGGCCATGAGGAACGTCGGAGATCGCGCCGCGCGCGCGGCGCGCGCGGCGCGTTGGGCGCTGTTGGGCATGTTGCTGCTGGGGACGGCGCCGCTGGCGCGCGCCGACGACGACAAGGGCGGCAAGGAGCCCGCGAATGCGCCCTCCAACGCGCCCGGCAAGCCCACCATCGCCGACGCCACCAAAGGCGCCAAGTCCATCGAGGGCCTGTTCAACCCGTATTGGAAGGACGCCGACCAGCGGCTGTGGCTGGTGCTCGGCAAGCAGGATCTGGGGGTGGACTTCCTGTCGGTGGTGAGCATCGCGCGCGGCCAGTTCCGCGGCGGCGGGGTGGGCGAGTTGCTGCAGAACCGCATCATCGCCTTCCGCCGGCTCGGCACGACGCTGCAGATCATCGAGCGCAACACCGACGTGCGCGCCAATCCCGACACACCCGAGGCCAATGCCGTGGCCGGCACCTACACGGACACGGTGATCGGCAACATGACCATCGTGGTGGAGGAGGGCGACAAGCTCCTCGTCGAGCCCACCACGGCTCTCATGACGGGTGTGTTCGAGGGTGAGCTGCCCCGCGAGCGCGAGCGCAGCAACGTGGAGTGGGTCAAGGCCTTCCCCAACAACATGCAGATTCGCCTCAACACGCAGGTCGCCGGCGAGCAGGTGGAGCTGCTCCTGGAGTTCGTGCGCCTGCCCACCAACAGCGGCTTCACGCCGCGCGCCGAGGACGATCGCATCGGCTATTTCGACGGCGTGGTGGAGGACTACTCGACGCCCGGCGCGCTGTCCCCGCGGGTGCGTTTCATCCATCGCTGGAAGCTGGAAAAGGTCGATCCCACGGCTGCCGTGAGCGACGTCAAGGAACCCATCGTGTGGTGGATCGAGCGCAACGTGCCGCGTGAGTATCGCGGCTACGTGCGCGAGGGCATCCTGGAATGGAACAAGGCCTTCGAGCGCGCCGGCTTCCGCAATGCCATCGAGGTGCGCCAGCAGGGCGACGCCGACAACTTCGACGCCAACGACGTACGCTACAACGTCTTCCGCTGGGGCCTCGGCGAGGACAGCGGCTACGCCATCGCCGTCTCCACGGCGCATCCCAAGACGGGCCAGATGCTGTGCGGGCGCGTGGTCTTCCACGAGGGGCTGCTGCGCGGCAACGAGCGCCTCTTCGTGGGCTATCGCGGCCTGCCCGATGGCGACAAGCTGGTGCGCGGCGACGTGCAGGGCTGGCTGGCCGACCACGCCGATCTCATCCCCTTCCTGGACCCCAACGAGCAGCCCGAGCCCGAGTCCGGCGCAGCGAGCGCCGAAACGGCGAGCGCCGAAGCGGCGCACGAACGGCTCGGCGGCTGCTGCTGCCGGCTGCAGAGCGAAACCCTGCGCCGCCAGTACAACCTGGCCTGCCTCATGTACAACCTGCGCCAGGGTGTGCCGCCGGGCGCCAAAGTGCCCGTGGAGTTCACCGGTCAGCTCATCAAGTCCATCACCATGCACGAGATCGGCCACTGCCTGGGCCTGCGCCACAACTTCAAGGGCAGCGGCCTGTGGCAGACCATGGCGCAGTTGGCCGACAAGGACGCCACTGCCAAGAGCGGCCTGACGTCCTCGGTGATGGATTATCTGCCGCCCAACCTCGGCGTGCTGGGCGAGCCGCAGGGTTACTACTGGACGCCCACCATCGGCCCGTACGACTACCTGGCCATCGAATACGGCTACAAGGACACCGACGCCAAGGGCCTGAAAGACGTCGCGGCGCGCACGGAGCAGCCGGGCCTGGCGTATGCCACCGACGAGGACGTCTACGAGCGCGCCTCCGACCCGCGTGCCGCCATCTGGGATCTGGGCGATCCCCTGGAATATGCCAAGCATCAGACGAGGCTCATGACCACCAGCCTGGCCGGCCTGCCGGAGCGCATGGTGCCCACCGGCGAGAGCTGGTGGCAGGCCCTGGAGGGGTTCTCCACGCTGTACGGCGGATTCAGCCGCGCCACCACCACGGCCCTCAAGTATCTCGACGGCTGGTACCTGTCGCGCGACCATCGCGGCGACGTGGCGGCCGCCGATCCCGCCGCGCCGGCCCCGCCGCGGCGCCAACGCGAGGCCCTCGACTTCCTGCTCGGCACCGTCCTCACCGAATCGACGGCGCGCGTCGAGCCCGGCCTGCTGCGCAAACTGGGGCGCAAGAACTTCTCCGACGAGTTCGACCTCAACGCCGGCGTGGACATCAACCGCATGTTGTCCAACATCCAGATCCACGTGGAGCGCTCCCTGCTCAGCGGTACGACGGTGAGCGGCCTGCTGGCCCAGCGCGCCTACCTGCCGCCGGACGCGGCGGCTAACGCCACGCAAGCGGCGCAGGATAAGCCGATTCTGCCCGACGAGCTGTACGACAAGGTCACGGACGCCATCTTCCGCGACCTGCCGCGCCCCGGCGTCGCCCTCAAGCCCATGCCTCTGTCGGCCACGCAGCGCATGGTGCAGCGCGACCTGGTGAACAACCTGGTGGCCAAGGCGACGGGGCGCAAGGAGGCGGTGCGGCTGTCCATCTTCATCATGGAGACGGCCGTGCCGGGCGACGCGCGCACCCTGGCGCGGGTCGAGCTGCACCGGCTTCAGGCCGGCATCGGCGAGCTGCTGAAGACCGGCCGCGCCGGGCTCGACACCTTCACGGCGGCGCACTACGAGGCGCTGGCGGACCTCATCGACAGCGGGCTGGCGGCGCGGCCGATGCGCGAGCTGGATTGAGGGCCCCTGGCTTTATTAGACAGGATTGACAGGATTATCAGGATGGCCGGAATGGAGCGCGGGCGTCGCGTCGCCTTCTGGAATCCTGTCCATCCTGTTAATCCTGTCCAAGTTCTCGGAGCGCGAGGCGTTCACCACACCACGGAATACACCGGCACTTGGAACAGCCACCCCACCAGCATCCACAGCCCGCCGATGACGAAGTCGCCGAGGATGAGGCCCATGAAGAAGGGCAAAGCGCGGCGATAGCCCTTGACGCCGCCCGAGCGCAGGATGAGGCTCTTGACGGCCCAGGCGATGAGCATGGGCAGCCACATCAGCTCGGCCGCCCAGTTGGTGGCCATCACGAAGCCGCCCGGATGCAGCGGGAAGCCGATGAAACGCTGGCGCAGCACCGTCAGCACCAGGGCGATGATCATGCCCACGCCGACGGCGCCGATGGCCGGCCAGGTGGGGCCCTTGGGCCGATCGAACCAGTCCATCATGCGCTCCCAGCCTTGGGGGTGGATCCAGGCCTGCGCCATGTTCTCGAAGCCCTCGTGATAGCCCATGTGGACGATGCCGAAACAGGTGGTGAAGGCGGCGATGAGGCCCGCGACCATGAGGGCCACCGTCATGCGATTCAGGCTTCCGCCGGTCTGATGCTGCAGCCACAGGCCCTCGGTCTGGTGCGGCAGGCTGAGGTTGCGTTGCCCGCGGTTGAAGCCGAACAGGAAGCCCACGCCCACCCAATCGTGCAGCGTCAGGTTGCTGGGGCCGACGTACAGCGCCAGGAAACGATCCGGACCGGCGAAATGCAGATCGTACATGGGCGGGCCGATCTCGCCGCGCACCTTGCAGATGACCGTCACCATCACGCCGTAGGCAACCAGCGCCAGCAACGCCCACTGCGGCTGCAATCCCACGAAACGCAGCCCGAGATACAGGCCCAACAGCGAGACCGCCAGCCCGGCGGCGGCGAGGCGATAGCCCTTGCGATCCTCGTCCGTGCCGGCGCGACCGAGAATGGCCTCCTTGACGAACCGAAAATGGCGCCGCGCCGTCCACAGCACACTGCCGAAGATGACGAGATAGGCGCCCACACCCTGGTCCACGATGTGCGGCGCCACGGCCCCCGTCTGGTAGGGGAAGGGCATGGGATAGCCGCTCCACGAGCACCACGCCATCTCGATGCGCAGCACCCAGAAGAACACCCATACCGACAGGCTGAGATCCGTGGGCAGCAGGAAGCACAGCCCGATCATCCACGGGAAAGTCTTGAGAAAGTGCGGCAGGACGGGATCCCACATGGGCGCAATGCCGGCGTGGGAGAGGAGAATGCCCTTGATGGGCAGGGCCGGCACGGCCGGGTAGAACTCGTGCAGGCCGTTGACGAGGTCGATGCTCGCCACCAGCCAGAATCCCACCCACAGCGACGGCTGCCGCCAGAACTTGCCGTCGGCCGCCGTGACCTCGAGCGGCACCTGCGCCACGGGAAAGGTGAGCCGCTCGGCTTCCGTCCAGGGGATGATCATGAGCCGGCTGAGCGACGCGCCGAACACCTGGATGAGGCCGAGGAAGCCACTGAAGAACAGCAGCGGGATGAGCCACAGCTTCCAGTGCAGCGGGATTTCCAGCGAGGAGAAGCCTTGGAAAGCCTTGTCGAGGACGGCGATGTTGCGGATGGTGATGTAGCGCGGCCAGGGCAGATCGGCGAACTTGGCCCACGTCGGATCGTGCGCGGCGCGATATAGGCAGTACACCCAGCCTCGCACGTAGACCATCTGATGATCGTGCCCGGAGACGGCCACGCCGGCGCTCACCAGGCTGTAGATGGCCAGCATCTCGGCGCGCGTCAGGGCCAGCCGCGGCAGGACGCGCTTCACCAGCCCATTGACCACCAGCAGCGCCAACAGGCCGCACAGGACGTGGAAAAAGAGGCTGACCGACGTGGGCCAGGAGCGGAAGCCGATCTCCTCGACGGCCAGTGTCCACCACACGAAGATCGGGACCAGCAGCAGGCCGAGCAGCAACGCTCCCCCACGCAATCCGCGTCGCTCTACGGGCTGACCGTCCATGGCGGAGCCCTTCGTCGCGGCGGCGCGGTGTCCTTCCGGCTCACCCCTCGTCGCGGCGCGGCCGGCGGCGGCGGCCGGCGCCGAGCGGGCGGCGACCGGCGAAACCCTCCTCGATGCCGTGCCACCACGCCACTTCCGGCTCCGTGATCTGCCAGCACAGGTACACCTCGCGGCCGTCCTCGAGCAGATGGGGGAAGTCGCACAGGCCGCGATCGATGTCCTTGATCTGCACGCCGAGGTCCAGGATGCGCTCCACGCGCCGCCGCCAGCGCAGCGACAGCGACAGGTACTCGCCCAGCTCACGCCCCCCGACGTTGCAGGCGGAACGCTGCTCGAGCAGCTTGGCGTGCTGCGCGCCCAGCGGCGCGAGGCGCTCGTCCAGCTCCGCCAGCTCGCGGAACCAGCCGCGCAGCCGCGGCAACAGGGCGTTGGCTTCGTCGAGGGTGAAGTGGTGCTCGTAGACGGGCATGGACGTCGGCTTTCTCGCCCTCAGCGCCGGGCGCGCTGACACTCCCCGCACACGCCGGTGATCACCAGCCGGTGGCCGGAGGCGACCAGGCCGTGGCGCTCGAAGGCGAGCTGGTAGAGGGGCTCGATGAACGGATTCTCCATCTCGATGATTCTATGGCACTCCACGCACACCAGATGGTCGTGCTGCGGCTCGCCGAACACGGTTTCGTAACGCGCCGTGCCGTCGGGGAATTGCCGCTCCTGGGCCAGGCCGGCATCCACCAGCATCTTGAGGGTGCGATAGACGGTGGCCAGCCCCACGCGCTGGCCTTCGCCGGCCAGGGTGTGATACAGCTCCTCGGCGCTCAAATGGCCGTCCGTCTCCAGGAAGCGTTCGGCGATGGCCATGCGTTGCCGGGTCAGTTTGAGCCGGTTCTCGACGAGATGCTGGCGCAGGATGCGAATCTCGGCACGCATGGGATCATCATAGCACGCGCGAGAAGCGCACTCCAATTGTCGAAGAACTCCACACTCGTCGCGGCGAAGGTGTTGCACAGCTCCGAGTCGAAAGAGCTTCGAGCCGATCCGGACCGCCGTTTCGCCAAGCCGTACCACCGTTCACCGGTCGGCGTCGCGAAAGGCAGGTCATCGTGTCCAGTGTGTCGTCTTCTTCACCCGCGCCTCACGTCGCTCCGGCGCGCCGCTGGTTCGTGCTGCTCGGCGCGCTGATGGTGCAACTCGTGCTCGGCACCGTGTACGGCTACAGCGCCTTCATCGATCCGCTCAAGTCCGAGTTCAAGTGGTCGGCGACCCAGATCCAGTATGCTTTCATGCTGGCCATCGCCACCTTCGCCGTC
>Ga0181528_10003191_pt1 | contig 10080 bp, 4 predicted proteins | sample PEATcosm2014_Bin_47_FD_119742 | JGI IMG/M metagenome (GOLD analysis project Ga0181528, IMG submission 119742) | Peatland microbial communities from MTU Mesocosm Facility, Houghton, MI, USA - PEATcosm2014_Bin10_10_metaG | ecosystem: Environmental > Terrestrial > Soil > Wetlands > Peat | place...
ACGGTGCCCATCGAGCGTGGCACGGCGCATCCCGGCGCGGACGCGCTCGACAATCAGCGAGCGTTCCAGCTAGCCCACGGCGGAGATGATGACGACGATCGCTCGGCCGCGTGGGCCATCTGTGTCAATGGCTTCGCGCTGGGACAGGAACTGGATACCGAGTTCGTTCCGTTCGTCCAGCACCTGGAGGAAGTGCTTGGTGTTGCGAGCCAGGCGGTCGCAAGCCCATACGACGACAACATCGAAGTGACGCCCATCAGCGTCCTTCAGCATCCTGTCGAGTGAGGGCCGGCGTGCCTTGGTTCCGGCCACGCCGTGATCAGTGTATTCCTCCACGATTTGAAAGCCGCGTTGGGTTGCGAAATGGCGGAGTTCATGGAGTTGGTTCTCGGGATGTTGATCGACAGTGGAGTCTCGCATGTAGAGTGGGGCACGCTTCATTTGGATACCTATTTAGAGCGGTGGAGTGGGGCCGGATGTTGGTTTGCTTCAATTGATTGGGGCACATTGCACCTCTATAGGCTATCTACCGACCTCAACGGGAATTGAGGACAATCCTGGCGAGATTCTCAACTTATGCAATGCACAGTAGTTGCCGCGCTTTCCTTGGGGGGCACACTCTGGAAGTGTCCCCGGATTATGAGATCCGAGCGATTTTCGATCGAGACCGGTCTGACTCCCGGCGATCGACCACCTGCGCTTTGACTTGGCCACCATCTCAGTGGCCGGACTACAATGAGGTGTGCGAAGAGCCATTGTTGCCGTGATTGCGATTGCCGCGTTGTTAACGATTGCCATCCTACTGGTAAGATCGGCAACGCCCGTATTGGACTTGCCCTCGCCAGTAACGTCCATTGGGCAAGCAACTTCCGTTACGCTCCATGTACGCGACCCTCGTGGCGTCCGCAAAGCTGAAGCATTTGTTGAGCAGAACGGAGCCCGGTTTTCTGTCTGGCAACTTGCGCAGCCTTCAGGGGCGGCCGACAACACATGGAGCTTTGTAGCCGGGACGAAGACCACGCCGCAACTGCGAGACGGTCAGGCAAGACTGATCGTTGAAGCTACCTCGAACGATTTGCTTCGCAAGACTGCAATGCTGGAACGCGATGTTGCGGTCGTGACGCAGCCTCCAACCGTGAGTGTCGATTCAGAGCAGCACTACCTCTACCTCGGTATGGCCGATCTGGCCACCTTTAACGTCTCCGGCAGCTGGACCGCGGCGGGTGTTCGTGTTGGCGATCAGACGTATCGGGCCTGGCCCATGCCCGGCGGGAAACCTGGATTATTTTCGCTTTTTGCGTTTGCATGGAACATGCCTCCCGGTACCATTCCGCAGGTCTTTGCTTCCAATGCCGCAGGGAACGATGTGACCAGTCCGATCACCGTACAGTTCCCCAAGAAGGAACAGCCAAAATACACGGTTCACGACTTGCAGGTGAGCGATGCCTTTCTGCAGAAGGTAGTCGGCGAACTGGATCCGAATGGCTCAGGCGATCTAGTTGCGCGTTTTGTCAGAATCAATAACGAGATGCGCCGGGCCAATAACAAAACCCTGTCGGACCTTCGTCTCAAGACCGCTGACAAGTTCCTGTTCTCGCAGCCATTCGCCCGGCAGTCCCATTCCCAGTCTGAAGCGACCTTCGCCGACTTGCGAAACTATATCTACCAGGGCAAGAAGATCGATCAGCAGGTCCACCTTGGATATGATCTCGCCGTCACACAGCACGTCGGTGTCGAAGCATCGAATGATGGCCGCGTTGTCTATGCAGCGCCGCTCGGCATCTACGGCAACTGCATCGTCGTGGATCATGGCTATGGCCTGCAAACGATTTACGGCCACCTCAGCCATATCGACGTGCATGAGGGCGACCTGGTGAAGCGGGGCCAGGTCATGGGCCAGAGCGGCATGACCGGAATGGCCGGAGGAGATCACATTCACTTCGCCATGCAACTCGACGGCGTGCAGATTGACCCAAAGGAATGGTGGGATGGCCACTGGATTCAGGACCACGTCGCGAGGCGTGTGGACCTGCCTGGATTCACAAAATGAGGTGAAGGCAGAGACCCGGTCTTGCACCCTGGAGGTCCGGCTTCCAAAGAGCACCGATGGAATCTCGAATTCTGAGGTAGGCTCACCGTTGAATGTTGATCTGAGCCTGCGCAGTTCGCGGTGCACCTTCATCCAGAATATGTGCTTCGCGTTCTAGAATTCTGGGAGCCTGGTCCAAAAGGGGTGGAAATCCGCCACATGGAACTCGTTCATTTTAAGCCTGCGAGGACTTACGATTCAGGTGGTCCGCAACCTACACCTTTTGAAACGCCGGACTGGTAAGACCCAGAAGTTTCAAAAGGTGTGGATTGTGAAACGGGGGTGAAGTCCTCGCTCACTGCCCGGTTCCGCTCCAAATGATCGTTTGCGCGGAACTCGCCGCGCTGTCGGTGATAGTAATAGCTGCCGTCGTTGCTCCCACGGCCGTCGCAGCAAAGTGCCCATGAATCGTGCAGTTCGCTCCAGCTGCCAGGCTTGTGCCGCAGGTGTTTGCAAACACGAATGCGGACACGTCGGCGGCGGTCACAGCGATGCTGGTGATCGTTGGAGTTGCCGTTCCGGTGTTGGTCATGGTGACTGACTGCGAACCGCTCGAAGTGCTCACCGTTACAGTTTCGAACGATATCTCTTGCGCCTGACAGTCGCACCCGCCGAGAAATGAAACTCGGGAGACATTTGAAATGACCCGATTTGGTATTACGGTCCATTCAATCGGCCCGTCAGCACCGTCACGGATGCACGGGGAAGCAGCGCCTTTCCGCCTGCCTGCCACACGACTACCTTGCGTTTTGGCGGCCCGTCGGGGTCTGCGTGACTCGCGGGGCCAGATGAGCGCCACTTATACTCAGCAGCTCCGAATGTGACAACCTTCACAGGTCCCGAAAACTGAGCGCCAGTTTCTCGCCCGTTGTCTTCAAAAGCAATCTTCACCTCGTGCGCATTGCTTGGGTCCTTGTTAATGAGGAGCAGAGACCACTCTTCATTCGGCTGCTTGACCGCGTACGCTGTGATCAGTTCATGCTTTGCATCATCCTGCAAATCGCCTGCTGCCGGATATAGCTGGTGCGTTCCCCCGCCATGTTTTACCCAATCCAGATTCAATAGCTGGCTGGCGAAGTATTGCGCAGTGTACTGGCTTATCTCAAGCTTCTCGTTTGCTACGAAGTTTCCATATGTGCCCCAGGCCTGGCATCCTGCGCGCAACGCTTCCGGCTGGACCGGGGAGTGGTAGTACGCTGCCCCCGGTCCGGCATTGGTTAGAAACGATCCAACGCTGTCGGCCAGCCACAAACCGGAAAAGACATCCTGCATTGGGTCAGTCAACGACCACGATATGTTGCTCTCAGTGTTCATGAGCGGAACTTCGGCAGGGACTCCGTCGTCGCGCCAGGCTTTGACGATTCCTGCCACCAGTTGCGGCTCGCGGTACAAATCTGCCCATGTCACCTGGCAAGGTTCCAACGGATAATGCTCGAAAGACACAAACGCCAGGTCGCTCATTCTGCCGTGTGCTTTTAAATAATCAATGAATCGGCCCAGCCACGACGTTCTCCCCTGCGCGTCCGGCCACACCTTGATGTCCTCGTTCTCGCCTGTAAACACGGGGCCGCCGAGCTTCAGCTTTGGATCAACTTTATGCAGCGCCGAAGCCCATTGCAGATAGAGTGCCGCATAATCTTCGGGCAGCATATTGTTGCCATCGGGCTCCTCGCTCATCTCCACAAAGCTGACCGCGTAGCCCCTCTTCAGGATGAAAGCGAGTTGCGCCGCGCTGTCTTCTGGTGTTGTGTAAAACATCGCAACCGGGATCATTGCCGGCAGATGATTTGTATATCCGCTCTTGAAAAACAGGTCGAATCCTGATTGAATGCGACCCGGAACAATGTCCTTGTCGGTATGCCAGGGATCCACTGATGAAACCTGCGTAACCGTTTGCGACTGGTCTGGCGCGTGCTTTACCAGGTCGACAAACTCACCGAGTGAATTGAAATTGCCTACGGATATTTCGGAGATTGCGTAGCCCACGCAATTGCGTGGATCATCGCTTCCATGCGAATCGCAGGTATTGGAAGACTCGGTCATCCAAATGCGGAGAAACCGCGTTGAGACTGGATGGTCTGCCAGTCGGAGCACCTTGCTGTCGCCAGTGCCGCCTGTAACCTCACCCAAAGGAAACTTCATCCAGGTGCCGGCTGTCGGCTTATCCAGTGCGCCGTCTTTTGCGGTCCAATACTCCACGTCATACTTCGTAGCGTAGGGATTGGTCCATGCGATCTGGATCGCATCAATTTCAAGAGGCGCAGCGAACTCGATGACCACCCATTGCGGATGTGCGGAGTCGGGTTCGCCCGTAAACCTGCTGCTCAGATAGGGATTGCTCTTCCAGTAGCTCGCGGGATCTCCATCCGTCATCCGCGAGTACTCGGCCTGTCCGGAATCGCTGCGCGTTGTTCCGCGATGCGGCAGCCTGAATCCATACGACTCGCGGAGAAACCCCTTTGGCTCCGCATCTCCCACAAAATATCCGCTCTTGTGCTTCTCATCGCTCCACGTGCCGCTCGGATTCCAATGCCACGCGTTGTAGGTAAGCTCAGTGTTCTGCCGGTAAGTGATAGGCCCCCAGCCAGCTGACAGTGAAGCTTTCACCACTGGGTCGGAATACACGGCATCCAGATCTCTGGCCAAAAGAATGTCCATCGAAGTTCCCATGGCCTTGTCCGGATCGAATTCGATCGCCTTTCCTGCGGTTACATCCACATGGATGGTTTGCGCTCTTGCTGCTGGAATACTCGAGAGGATTGCGCAGCCGAAAATAAAGAACGAAACGCCAAGAATTCGCGTAGACGGAAAACGCATAGTGACTCCCACGAAACCATTCGATTTTGACAATTTAGATGACCAGGAAGCGTCCGGTTGCTTCGCTGCGCTCCATGGAGGTGCTTCATTACCCCGGAGCGCAGCGAGCGCACGCGCGTTGCATTCGATGTTGGACGCGCGAAGTAAATTCTCCGATGAGGTCAGAAGGTTATCTTCCCTCCAAGTTGCACCTGGCGCGGACCGTTGGACGTGTAGCTGATAACCCCGAAGTTCGGATCGTCCACGGAGGTATCCGGAGTACCGAAAATGGGGTGATTAAGTGCGTTTTCAGCCTCGAGACGCAGTTCGAAGGTCGCTCCTTCGTGTAGTTTCGCCAGAGAGAATTCCTTCTCCACTGACATATTGGTGTTGAAGGCCGTGGGCGTCCGAATCATCCCCGTGGCTCGCGGAGCGTTGCCAAAGGTGTAGATGGGTGGCAGTTGAAAGACTTCGGGATTTGCGAAGTAGTTATTGATCCACGCGGAGTCGCGACCCTTGGTGCGTTTCGGCCGGCCGACTATGTTGGGCCGCTGGCCGCCGTAGGTGGGCAGCGAGGTTCCGTCATAGGTGAAGAATGGGAGTGGGCGGCCGTAGGATATGCGCCATACGCCGTTCGTCTTCCAACCGCCGATCATCGCATCCAGCAGCGCCGGCATGTGACCGAGGAATGCCTTGCCGCGGCCGATGGGGAGGTCGTAGGTGTAGCTGAACTGGTAGACGAAGGGAATGTCGAACGTGGAAAGGCTCCGTTCCAGCCAGGGTTTATTGGGGTCTACGAGGCTGGAGAAACTACCCAGCCATGTGGTGTTGTCGTCGGGTGCAGAGGCATCGTCCATCGATTTTGACCATACAAAGCTGGCGAGGAACTGGAGGCCGTTGGAATAGCGCTTTTCCGCAGTGAGTTGCATGGCGTGATATTCCGAGTTGGCGATTGGGGGCGGTTCGATGGTGACGCCTCCGGGAAATTGCGGGTACGGAATCTGCAACATGTACTGCGGTATCTGCGGGGCGGAGAGGGAACTGTTGGGGTCGTTATTGATTCCGTAGAAGGGATTGTTGACCATTGTGGTGAGATTGTTAATCTGATTGGCGTTGTATCCCTCCACTTCCGGGCCAAGGTGGTTGATGTAGTTGTCCCCGGAGTAGTAAAGGTGCGTGCCTTTCTTCCCAACGTACATGAAGTTGGTGAGAACCTTGGCCGGCAGTTGCATTTCGAGGCCGAAGCTCCAACTCTGTTCGTAGGGCGTGTTGGTCACATTGCGCAGCGGGCCGTTTGCGCCGTAACCATAGTCGTTCAGCAAGCCGAGCGCGCTTCCGGGAGGTTGAATCAGTCCATTTGGAAAAGGATCGGCCAAGTGCAGATAGGGCGTAGCGCCGTCGTTCTGATAGGTAGTGATCATCCCGGTGTATTGGTTGAAACCCTGTGAGCCATAGGGCGCCACTCCGGTAGCTCCAGAGCGGGGTTGCGAATAGTAGATTCCATACCCGCCGCGCACCACTGTTCGCGCATCCAGAAGGTAAGCGAAACCGAAGCGGGGCTGAATATCTTTCCAGTCGTCGTTGACGATGCGACGTTGACTGGAACTGGCGAACACTTCGCCGCCGGTGAGAGTCAGCCCTGGGACAGAGATCGGGAAGGCAGCATTGAGGTCGAGCCAGTTTTGCCGGTTGAAGCGGTCAGTGCGCGGCATCGATATTTCATAGCGCAGGCCGAGATTGAGAGTTAGTTTCTGGCTGACCTTGAAGTTGTCCTGGACAAACCACGCATACTGACGGTCCTCTGTCGCCGGCCGGTCCTGAATTTCGTAGTAACCGCCGCCGTCGGTGTAGCCCATCATGAAAGTGGCCATGCCATCCCCGCCGCAAGTGGCAAAATCATTGGGGCATTGCGATGTGCCACCGTGATCGAAGTTGAAGATGCCATTGGGAGCATTGGTCTGGATATAGTTCATCTGGTGCTGGCGTCCTTCAAATCCAAACTTCATTTCATGAGCGCCAAACACCTTGTTCAGGGCAATTGTAAGCTGTCCGGTATCCTGACCCTGCCTGTAGTTGCCATACGGGTCGCCGCCGATGGTCGTGAAGCCCGCGGAGTAGTAGGTGCCCTGGTCGATGAACATGGAGGGCACTCCCTTGAACCCATTGGAGTTCAGATAGGACGGAAATCCAAGCTTGTTGACTGGGTCAGTGACTCCACCGGCCCCGTTGTATGCCAGAATCTGTTCCATGCCCCGGGTGAACCCAAGGGTCGTGGTGAGCAACAGTGTTTTCGAGAAAGTATGCTCGTCGTTGAATGTAAACAGGTGCGCACCGCTCTTGTTTGGTCCACCCGCGCAGGGATCTGCGAAGTTTCCAAAGCAATTGAATGGGTCTGAGCTGTTCCATTGTTGCGAGTACTTTGCGCTCATCAGATTGTTCTGGTTGAAGCGGTGGTCAATCTTGATGTCGAACTGGTCGTTAGGGTACCGGCTCGCGCCGGACTTGATCCAGTTGTCATAGAGTGTCGGGTTGGCCATGTTTGGAGTAGGCTCGGGGAACATCTTCATCATCGTCTGGGCGATGGGATCGATAAGGTCGCCAGGGCCACCAGAAAGCTGGTAAGGCGTCCCCGCTAACTTCGGATTACCAGGGCTGGCATAGATGCCGATGTTGTTGTACGGGATGAAGGAGTTGCGATAGGCTCCGGCGCCACCAGAGCCGTCAGGGGCAGAGGCCTGGTACACGCCCGAATAGGGATCCCATATCTGTCCAGAGGCCACTGAACACAGGCCAGTGTCATCAAAACTTCCGCCCTGAGATGTACAAACTTCGCCAAAATCGCCGTTATTGCGCTCGGCATCTGTGGGCACTCCGGCTTGATAGGTGCCCATTGAGCTCTGCCGCGTGGCGTCGTAGTCGAAGAAGAAGAATGTCTTATTCTTGAAGATCGGCCCGCTCACAGTACCGCCGAAGTTGTTGCGGTGTACTGGGGGGATCGGGATTCCGTTCAGGTTATTGAACCAGTTATTGGCATCCGTAATGGTGTTGCGGACGAAATCGTATGCGCTTCCATGAAACTTGTTCGATCCGGAACGGGTGATCATGTTGACCACAGAGGCGCCTGAGAAGCCATACTCCGCGCTGAAGTTGGATTGCTCCACGCGAAACTCGTCCACTGCCTCGGGGGAAGGAGTGTAGGTGACATTTGTCACGCCCCCATTGGGCTCAAAGTTGGTGATTGTCGCTCCATCCATCAGGACGTCCGCCGTGGAATTACGGCTGCCGTTGGAAACGAAATTGGTGCCTGTGCAACCTGTGGAACACTGGTCGTCCGCCTCGGTCACTCCCGGAGTCAGCGAAGTGAGGTCCATGACATAGCGGTCGACCAGGGGCAGGTCGTTGATGAATTTTCGATCGATCACCAGGCCTGTGGTCGCGTCCGCCGAATCGAGAGCCAGGCTTTGCGCATTGACCTCGACGGTCTGGGAGGAACTGGACACCTTGAGACTTATGTTGGCGGTGGCGTTCTGATTTACGTCCTCGCGAATGCCTGTGCGGACGCTCTTCTCGAAGCCTTGCATCTCCGCAGTTACCGAATACACGCCCGGAGGGATGGAGCGAAAGAGATAGCGGCCGGCCTGGTCCGAGGTGGCGTTGAACGTGTATCCCTTGTTTTGATCGGTAAGGGTCAGCCTTGCTGCCGGGATTACGGCTCCAGTATTATCCGTCAAAACTCCTGAGACCGTTCCAAAATAGCCCTGAGCAAAGGATGCTGCCGGCATTGCCAACAGGCACACCAGCAGAAGCAAGCAACAGGATTGCGGGAAGCGCATCCGCTGCAACCAGGGAAGGAAGCCACTCTTCATATCTCCTCCAAATCCAAAGAAAACTTCGATGCAATTTCTCATGGTTCGCCGGCAATTTTAAGGCTGACTAGAATCCAGTTGTCCACTTTGCATCCGGTCGTCCTTTTGAAACCAGACCCAACCCGAAGATCAAAAACAAGTTGTCTGACACTATACCTCTATGCCTCGCTGAACTTGACAGGTTTTTCTCGTCGACGGCTTTTGGTCTGGAATTGCCTTAGTAGCCGTCCGCGCCCGGGCTGTTGATGCAGCTACAAGCCAAATGTCTGCTGATACACTTCTACGCACAGGTTCATGGCAATTGACTTGGCCGGATTGGCGTTGAACCGAAACAGCAAAGAGGCGCGTTTTGGTGAAGTGGGACATGAGAGTCGTTGAGAGGCAACCCGGTAAGGCGGCAGCCAGCATGTTATCGCGTGCCTGCCTGCTCGCACTTATTTGCCTTTGCTTTTGTTCTGCCTTGCGCGCAGCTCCATCTGTCCCTCGCCCAGTGATCGTTGCCTATGTCTTTCCGCAGGACAACCTGCTTCGGGAGGGAGAAGTGGCTGCGCAGAAGGTGACGCGAATCAACTATGCTTTTGCGAACATCAAGGATGGCCGCATCGTGAACGGCTTCACGCACGACGACCAGAACCTGGCCTCGCTGGTTGGTCTGAAGCAGCAGAATCCCTCTCTGACGGTGCTTGTCAGTGTGGGTGGCTGGCTCTGGTCGGGCGCATTTTCCGACATGGCACTCACCCGGGACAGCCGCGCCGTTTTCATTGCCAGTGTGGCTGAGTTCATTCGTACCCATCAACTCGATGGGTTGGACATTGATTGGGAATATCCGGGATTACCCGGCGCCGAAAATCATTTCCGTCCTGAAGACAAGCAGAATTACACCCTGCTGCTCAAAGAACTCCGATTGCGCTTCAATGACCTCGAAAAGGAGTTTCACCGCCGCCTATACCTAACCGTAGCAACGGGCGCTTCGCAGGAGTTTCTCGACCACACCGAAATGGACAAGGTGCAGAAGTATGTCGATACGATCAACCTGATGGCCTACGACTACTACGAACCAGACTCCGATGCAATTACCGGGCACCATGCGCCTCTCTATACGAACCCTGCCGATCCTAAGAAGATCTCGGCAGACCGTTCCGTGAAGGAGTATGAAAGGGCCGGTGTTTCGGCAGCGAAGATCGTGCTGGGAGTCCCTTTCTATGGGCATGTATGGGGAGAAGTAGCCGCCGCCAACCATGGGCTATTTCAGGCTGGGAAAGAGGTACCGCATGGATATGCGCCGTATGGCGAGGGACCCGAGTCGATGCTGAAAAACGGGTTCGGCCG
>Ga0181528_10003194_pt1 | contig 10077 bp, 5 predicted proteins | sample PEATcosm2014_Bin_47_FD_119742 | JGI IMG/M metagenome (GOLD analysis project Ga0181528, IMG submission 119742) | Peatland microbial communities from MTU Mesocosm Facility, Houghton, MI, USA - PEATcosm2014_Bin10_10_metaG | ecosystem: Environmental > Terrestrial > Soil > Wetlands > Peat | place...
AGACCGCATCACATTTCCAGGAGACCGGCTTTCATTATTGGATGACAGCGAAGATAAGGGAGCGGTAGACGGCAATTTGCTCATGAAAAATATGCTGTTGATATTAAAGTCCTCGCCTGCGCAACTGGCGGCGCTGGATGCTTTTTCTCAAGCGCAGCAAACCCCGGGCGCCGCGGAATATCATCGTTGGCTGACGCCGGAAGAATTTGCCGCCCATTTCGGCGTAGCCGGTCAGGACTTGGCAACGCTTAAAAATTACTTGATCGCCCAGGGTTTCAGCATTGATGAAATTGCCGCCGGTGGACGCAGCATCAAGTTCAGCGGCACCGCCGCTCAAGTTAAAAACGCCTTCCATACCGAAATGCATCACTATGTCTGGCGCGGGGAAAACCATATCGCCAACAATAGTAATCCGCAAATTCCCGCCGCCTTAGCGGATGTGGTGGACGGCATAGTCAATCTGCACGATTTCCATAGCCGATCGCGCAAACAACTACCACAAACTCAGCAAACCACGCCCCAAGCTAATCCGCTTTCCAACAACTCCGGCATCAACTTGGGCGTTTTACCCATTTCTAATTACAATATCGGCTCTACAAATTTGTTGACGCCAGGGGATTACGGCGTGATTTATAATATAAATCCGCTTTACGCCTCAGCCGTGAACGGCAGCGGCGTAAAAATCGCCATTCTGGGCCGCAGTGATATTGTGGCCGCGGACGTCGCCGAATTTCAAAGCTTTGCCGGCTTAACGGCGAATGCGCCGCAAACCATAGTCACTAACACCGATCCGGGCTTGATGATCACCAGCGGCGATCAGCTCGAATCCACGCTGGATGTCGAATGGGCGGGCGGCGTCGCACCCGGCGCCACGGTGCTGTTCATTACTTCCGCTTCCACGGTATCGGCCGATGGCGTTTTGCTTTCCGCCGATTATGCGGTGAATCATAATGTGGCGGATATTATCAGCTTAAGCTATGGCGCTTGCGAAGCCAGCATGGGCTTATCGGGATGGAAATACTATGGCGCCGGGGCCGCCACGCGCTTTCAAAGCGCCGGTCTTTGGTATCAGGCCAGCGTCCAGGGACAAACGGTGCTGGTGGCTTCGGGAGACAGTGGCGCGGCCGGTTGCGATACCAGCGCTAGCGCAACCGCCACCCATGGTTTGGCTGTTAACGGCTTTTGCAGTTCGCCATACAGCACCTGCGTGGGCGGCACCCAATTTATAGACGCCAACCCGGCGCAGTATTGGTCGACCGCAAATCCCGGCGGCGGCACGACTACAGCCTTGAGCTATATTCCGGAAGCGGTCTGGAATCAAAGCGGCAGCAATTTATCGGCTTCCGGCGGCGGCGCCAGTCTTTACGCTGCAAAACCCAGTTGGCAAGCGTCACCCGGCGTACCGGCGGACGGCGCCAGAGATGTTCCGGATGTCGCCCTGGCGGCAGCCACGCTCGACCCTTACATCATTTATATGAACGGCTCTCAGACTTATGTGGGCGGCACCTCGGCGGCTACCCCCTCGCTAGCCGGAATCATGGCATTGGTAAACCAATATAACGGCGGACGGCAAGGCAATATCAATCCAACGTTGTACGGACTGTACCAGCTGCAGGTCAAAAATAGTCTGGGTTTCAATTATTTTCATCCCACGGTTTCCGGCAATAACTCCGTGCCGGGCCTAACAGGCTTTACGGCCACCGGCGCCGGTTATGATCAGGCGACCGGCTTGGGCTCGGTCGACGCCAATCTGATGGTAACACAGTGGCGCAATCTAAATCCAGGCGCTACCAGTGTTACTTTGAGCAGTACTACCGCTAAAATAATTGCCGGACAAACCGTGACTTTTACCGCGACAGTGAGCGGCTTTCATCCTACCGGTAGGGTGCAGTTCCTGACTAATGGCGCAAACTTGGGCAGTGCCGTCGCCTTAAGCAATGGCGTGGCAAGCCTGACCACTGCACTCAGCACACCTGGCGGCGACTCGGTGACAGCGGTCTATTCCGGAGACGGCAATAACCTGACCAGCGCCTCCACGGCCCAGGCCGAAACCGTGCTGACGGCAAGCACGATTACAATATCGGTTTCCGCCGCTTCCGTCACGGTCGGTCAAAGCCTGACCATAACCGCAACCGTAACCGGCGCTACTCCCACCGGCACGGTGCAGTTCTATAGCAACGGTTTGGCGCTGGGCGCGCCGGTCAGCTTGGTGAATGGCGTGGCCGTGTTAACCACCAACAGTTTAAGCAATTCCGGACTGGACAGCCTAACCGCCACTTATTCCGGCGACAGCAATAATGGCGGCAACACTTCCGCGGCCATTGCCGAAAACGTCGTTCAGCAGCAAATTGTGCCGGCGCTATCTGTCTGGCAGAATATGTTGTTGGCGGTCTTGCTGTTTATGCTGTTGGTTTGGATACAAAGAAAATTAACCCGCCTGGCCATCAACTCGCGGGGCAGTTAAAATCGGTAGGTAATAAAATATAAACAAAGCAAAAGCCGCCAGCCAACAATAGCTCGAAACCAGAACAAAACCGCCATACCATGCCGGCAATAAGGCCGGGAACACTACCCGGCAGACTGCGGCCAGATTGATTAATAAAAAAGCGAGCGCCATGCCATTGGAAAGCTTAAGCGCTCTGCCGGTATGGCCCAGCGCAACCCGCGCCATCATGCCCAGGCTAATCACGCCAATACCGCCGACAGTAAATGCATGCAGCGCCAATACGGGCGATACCCAGGAAAAAGCCGCCAAGGCCAACAAGCCGAAACCGACGATCAGCCAACCGTAGCCTACATACAACACCCATAACAAAGGCACGTATAAGACGCGCCTATCGAACCAACCGGCCACCCGCAACAGATTTAGCGCCAGCGCGGCGGCGGCGGCCAGCGCCAATGCCACGCCGCTTAGTTCAAACATCATCAGCAGCAAGGCCGCCAAGCTAGAGGCGATGGCCGCGCCGTCCAGCAATGGACTGCGCATGCACATCACCCCGGATAGACCGCGTTCGGTAAAAAACGGAAACACCCGGCCGGCAATGACCACTATCATCATCACGATCACCGTCAAGGACAAATTCAGACCCAAGGCCGCGCCGACGGCTGAAACACCTAAAATTTGCGCATGGATCAGGCCGTTGCCGACCGCCATCGCCAGCAGCAAGGCAATAAACACCAGTTGTTTGAATTGTCCGGTTTTAAGGATGGGCCGGCTGACAAAATAGGCCAGCAAAGGCAAAAAGGCGAAGTCCGCCGCCGCGATCAACACATCCGGCAATAATCCGGCATAAAACGGCATGACGCGGCCATAAAGCCACAGCAAAGCCAAACTTGCGCATTGATCCTGATTAACGGGTTGCACGCCGGTCCAGTTTTTCACGGCGGTCAATAAAAAACCGGCAATCACTGCTGTTGCATATCCCAGCAACATTTCGTGAGCATGCCAGTAATTGGCCGGAAAATAAGGTTCGATATGCCATGCGCCATTGCCGAGCGAGTTCCAGAGGGCGATAAAAGCCAGCGCCGATAAACCCGCCAGCGCAAAAAACGGCCTAAAGCCCATGGCAAACAGCGGATAATCAAAAACCGGTTTATTATTCATGTAGCTTTCCCTCCAGCCAGTCGATTTCATTATGTGAGAAGCCGGCGATTATACGCACTTCTCGGTTAAACGGCCCTTTGGGTTTACCTTGTACATGCTTCAGAATCATTTCGGCGTAACATTGCTCGGCATCGTAACCTTGTTGCCGCGCCAAGCGCTTAAACCAATACGAGCCGCGTTCGACATGGCCGATTTCATCGTGATAGATGCGGGTCAAAATAGCCACGCCGGTTTCATCGTCCAAGGCCCGCAACTTTTCTATCATCCCCGGCGTTACATCCAAGCCTCTGGCCTCCATGCAACGCGGCACCACCGCCAAACGCGCCAAAATATCCGTTGCGGTATCTTCCGCATAGGACCATAAGCCGCGGTGCGCGGGTAAATCTCCGTAGGCGACGCCCAAATTTTGTAAATGTTCGCTCAACAAGCTAAAGTGCCGCGCTTCTTCATCCGCAATGATTAACCAATCCCCATAAAACTGTTCCGGGAAGCCGCGAAAGCGATAAATAATATCCCAGGCCAGATAAATCGCCACAAATTCAATATGCGCCAGGGCATGAAAAAAAGCCGCCTTGCCGGCGGCGGTATCCAGTCTGCGGCGCGGCATTTCGCGTGGCGGCAAACCTACCGGTTTGTCCGGAAAACGGGTATTGCTTATCGCCAGTACTTCACCTGTATCGGCGAAGGTCAATCGATGGTCGTCTAGCAAATGCCGGGCATGATGTGTTGCGGAGATTTTTTGCCGGATGTCGCCGCTAAACAAGCAACTTGCGGCAAAGTCGAATATATTGTTCACTACTTGCTCTCGAAGCGATCGAATTATCGGTAGGAGCGGGCCATGCCCGCGACAAGTCAGTTTAGACTGTTAAGGCCTAAAGCACGGGCATGACCCGCTCCTACATGCGTCTTATATAGCGCTTGTTTTGAATATGCCTGCCAACAAGTTAGCCCAAAGCTAAAACCGTCGGCTATTTTTTAATAAAATGATAAACGTCGCCAAATTTACCCTTCACGGACATGCTTTTGTCGTCTTTTTCCAGTAAGGTGAATACGTCAAATTTATCGGGACGGCCTAGTATCGAAATTTTCAATTTGCCGTTCTCTATTTCATAAGGAACCGGCGGTTGATCGTAAAATATGCCTTCCCTTGGAATATGCGTTAACGTGGCTAAACTATCGGTAAACGCCCAGCTATCTTCCCGTTTGTTAACCTCTTCGCTGTTGACCGATTTTTTTGTGTATTCCAGCTTCCAATTTCCTTTCACATCCGCCGTGGATTGAAAAGCCGGATCGGCAAAAACCAGACTGGAAACCAGAGACAAACCGCCTACTAGGACGGCTAAGCTAAATTTTTTCATATTTTTCCCCTGCTTATAATAATAGTATCTCCATTCTACGCGCTCCCAAAGCAATCATGTTTATTTTTTGACATTTCGACAGCCTGAGTTTGCGGCTAAGACCCTGATTTTTTATCTTTAAATTCACGCAGAACTCAATAAGCACTATTACCGACTTGACATATAAAAAAAGACATTGAATTGTAATTTTTCTGAGGTAAACTTACTTAAGCACTAGTGAATATCGTAGGTAAATGTACAAATGAACGCATCTTTTTACCCAGCTAAACGGGTTATAATTTTTAGCCTGATTTTTTTTACACATCTGAGCGCCTCCGCCGACACAGCGGTGTTGCAGCGCGGCTATACTCCGGATGTCGCCGGAGCGAATTTAAATGAAACCGTCCTGACGCCGGCGAATGTTAATCCCGCGTCTTTTGGCAGGATCTTCAGTTTGCCGGTAGACGCGGCTATCTATGCGCAGCCCTTATATGTGCCGAATCTGTCCATAGGCGGCGCTCCGCACAACGTGGTGTTTGTCGCCACCATGAAAGACAGTCTCTACGCCTTCGACGCCGATCAACCGAACGCGCCGCTTTGGGCGGTTAACTATGCCGCCGCCATTCCCGGCGCCATTCCGGTACCCGTGCCTTTTTTCCAAGGGGTAGGCACCAATTCCGGCAATATATCCGGACCTGTCGGCATTGAAAGTACGCCGGTCATTGATGCTGTTACTAATACGATGTATTTCGTGACTAATACCTATGAGATCGATCAATTCGTATTTCGCCTACATGCAGTCGATATTACCAGCGGAGCTGAAAAATTCGGCGGACCGACCGTCATCAACGGCACGTTTACCGGCAGCGGCAATACGCTAAACTTCGATCCGAGCGTGCATAATCAACGAACCTCGCTAACCTTGGCTAATGGCCAGGTTATCGTCGCCTTTGCATCCCACAATGATTTTGGCCAATATTACGGCTGGATTATGTCTTACGGCGCATCGACGCTGACCATGACCGGAATTTTCAACGGCGCGCCGTCCAATCATGGCGCGGCTGTCTGGCAGTGCGGCCGTCCGCCTGCTGTCGATAGCGCCGGCTATGTATACTTATATACAGGCAACGGCTTTCCGGACACCAAACTGCCTACCGCGGACGGAATCAATAATTTCGCCGAGAGCGCGCTTAAACTCGACCCGAAAAGCTTAAAAGTACTCGATTACTTTACGCCGGAGAGCTACCAGGACATGGATGCGCAGGATGCGGACCTTTCCAGTTCCGGGCCCAGCCTGATGCCAGGTACAAATGTGCTGATCGGCGGCGGCAAAACCGGCATCATGTATTTGCTTAACACCCAAAATTTAGGCCAAAATCAAACCAACGACACCGGCGCCTTACAAAACCCGACGGTATCCTATCAAGCGGAAATTCGCGGCGGCCCGGTAATTTGGTCGCGTTCCGCGCCAGCAGGCGGCGCTTTGGTTTATAACTGGTCCGCCGGGGATAGCTTAAAAGCGTTTAGTTATAACTCGAACACCAGCACTATATCTACTTATCCGGTTTCGACATTCTCCGGACAACCCCTGCTTTATCCAGGCGGCATGCTGGCTTTGTCGGCCAACGGCGACAACAACGGCATAATCTGGGCGGCTATCAACAGCCAGGGCGACGCCGACACTCGCGTAGCGCCAGGCGAATTAGTCGCGCTAAACGCCGCCAACCTGTCTCAGGAACTTTGGGCTTCCACCAATGTTCCGGCTCGCGACGACTTTGGGCTTTGGTCCAAGTATGTGCCACCCTTGGTGGTCAATGGCAAGGTTTTCATGGCCACGCAGTCGAATCAGCTTGTAGTCTACGGGCTTTTACCCACGCAGGGCGCCGCCGTGGTAAGCGCCTGGCCGCCTCAGCAGGCGGCGTTGGGACGCGTCGCCAACTATATAGTAGCGGCTTTGACCGCCTCAGGCTCTCCGACGCCGGCAAACTGGACGGTCACGGGTCTTCCGGTCGGGGCCGCCGGCAATTTCATAACAGACGCACAAGGACGCACAGTCCTGCAAGTGCAGTTGGGTTTAACAACTCCGCGCGGCAGCTATCGCCTGTTCGCAACCGCCAATGTAAACGGCTACTTAACGACCCAAGCCGTTTTGTTGAATGTGCCGGACGCAAGCGCTACTCCGATAGCCAAAGCGACAGCGGATAGCCAAGTTAGCCCGCATCTGGCTAAAGCGGCTATCGACGGCAATTCCAATACCTTCTGGAAAACTCTGGATACCGCCCCAGCGCCTAATTACCCACATTCAATTACGCTGGATTTAGGCTCGGTGAAACCGGTTTCCGGCGTTTCCTACTTGCCGCGTCAGGATGGTTGCGTTGACGGCACCGTCATGCAATATGAAGTAAGTCTAAACGCCGATGGCGTTAACTGGTTTTCTCAATCCGCGGGCGGATCGTTTGATTATGGCCCGGCTTGGCGAACCTTTGCCTGTAACCAAAACTCGTTCCCTCAGATACAAACAATTAGCTTTCCGGTGACGAACGCCCGCTATATCATGTTGAATGTGCTGGGTTCCGTCATAGATGGCGACCCTTGGGCGTCGGCGGCGGAAGTGAAAGTTTATGTCGCCAACGGCGCAGCGCCTTTGGCAGGCGATTACACCTTAGTGGCCAGACACAGCGGCAAGGCGATGGATGGCTTAACGCTAGCGCCTGGCGCTCCCGTAACGCAAGAAAGCTACGCTGTCGAAGCCGATCAACAATGGCGGATAGCCGCATCTCCGAACCCCGGCTACTACAGCCTAACCAATCTTGCCAGCATTGCGACTGGAAATACACTAGTTCTGGATGTCACTGGCAACAGTGGCGCGCCCGGCGCGTTGCTTGAGCTTTGGTATCCTTGGGGCGGGTACAATCAACAATTCAAATTCAACCCCTCTGGCGACGGCACGGGTTTTTACACAATGACCAACTTTAATACCGGTCAGTGTAACGACGTACTCAATATCTCAACAGCAGACGGCGCCGCCATTGGCCAGTGGCCATGCGCCAATGGTTCTTATAACTTTAATGAGCAGTGGTGGTTGACGCCGGCAGATCCGTCACTTCCCTAATTCGCGCTATCTACAGAGCACAAACAGGATGCGCCTGAACTTACAGGCGCATCCCGCGCACATCGTTTCACATTTTTTTTAAAATCAGGAGGGCTAGAATATGAAATTAGTTAAAATACTTGCAACTTTCGGCGTGCTTGGCATCAACCTCACAGCCAGCGGCACGGTCCAAGCTGACAATCTCGTAAACAACGGCGACTTCTCACAAGGCTTGACTGGCTGGACTCTGTCCGGCGACGCCGCCATGAGTTCTGTTGACTCTAATAGCGATTTAAGCGGCGATCCTAGTCTAACCGGCAATTCCTTTATAGCCTCGACCTACACAAGCTCAGCCAGTTTGTTGCAAACATTGAATCTGGTCGCGGGCGTCAGCTATGATTTCAAGTTCGATCTGAACGCCGCGGCACCTAATTATTTCAGTACCGGTGATTTCTTTAAAGCACAATTAGGCTCGACAACTTTGTTGAATCTAACCACGCCTTCCGACTCAACACAATTAGGCAGTACGCCAGAAGAATTCTTGTATACCGCTACCGGAGCAACACTACTGGATTTTTCCTTCATGAATCTGAATAACCAGTTCAATCTCAGCAATGTCTCGGTGACAGTAGTACCCCTGCCGCAGGTTTGGACGCTGATGCTGACAGGTTTAGTGTTTGTCGGCGCTAAAATGCGCGCTAAAAATTGCCTAGCTTAATTTTTAGCGGGACTATTCGGCTGTTGCAGATTCCCAAGCCACAAATCGTTGCAAAGCGCTGGTGTTATTGATTTTCAACTTTACCTTGGCTTGGCTTGGGAAAATAAAACCTATAGGGCAAGGTAACAGGTATAATTGTGGATGACGCGCCACTGACTCAGCGGCGCATTTTCTCTACGTACAAAAGCAACCGAAATTCATGCTAGACCCGGAATACAAGCGCCGACGCACTTTTGCCATCATTTCCCATCCCGATGCCGGAAAAACCACCATCACCGAAAAACTGTTACTGTTCGGCGGAGCCATACAGCTAGCCGGTTCCGTGAAAGGCCGCAAAGCGGCGCGGCACGCCACATCCGACTGGATGGAAATGGAAAAGGAACGCGGCATTTCCGTCACCACCTCGGTCATGCAGTTCGATCATAAAGATTGCATTATCAATCTGTTGGACACGCCGGGCCACGAAGACTTCTCCGAAGATACTTACCGAACGCTGACCGCGGTCGACTCGGCGTTAATGGTAATAGACGTCGCCAAAGGCGTTGAGGACAGAACCATCAAACTAATGGAAGTCTGCCGCCTGCGCGACACGCCTATCCTCACCTTTATCAACAAACTGGACCGCGAAGGCCGCGAACCCATTGAGTTGCTGGATGAAGTGGAAACCGTGTTAAAAATTCAGTGCGCGCCGATGACCTGGCCTATCGGCATGGGCAAACGCTTTAAAGGCGTTTATCAGCTGTATAAGGATGAAATCTTGCTGTTCAGCGCCCAGCACGGCGGCCGCATCGCCAAGGCGGAAATCATCAACGGCTTAAATAGCCCGAAACTGGATGAACTCATCGGCGATCAAGCAGCGGAACTGCGCGAGGAAATCGAACTGGTAAAAGGCGCCAGCCACGCATTCGATTTGCAAAAATATCTGGCCGGCGAACAAACCCCGGTGTTTTTTGGTTCGGCGATTAATAATTTCGGCATCATAGAGTTACTGGATGCCTTTGCGGAATTTGCGCCGGGACCTCGATCCCGTAAAGCCGAACAGCGGGAAGTTTTTCCGGATGAGGATAAATTCACCGGCTTCGTGTTTAAAATTCAGGCCAATATGGACCCCGCGCACCGGGATCGGGTGGCGTTTTTGAGGATATGCTCCGGTAAATTCGATAAAGGCATGAAAGTCAACCATGTCCGGATAGGCAAAAGCATTCAAGTCGCCAACGCCATTACCTTTCAGGCCGATAGCCGCACCAATGTCGAGGAAGCCTATCCGGGCGATATTATCGGCCTGCACAATCATGGCACCATCCAGGTAGGCGACACCTTCACCCAG
>Ga0181528_10003195_pt1 | contig 10075 bp, 8 predicted proteins | sample PEATcosm2014_Bin_47_FD_119742 | JGI IMG/M metagenome (GOLD analysis project Ga0181528, IMG submission 119742) | Peatland microbial communities from MTU Mesocosm Facility, Houghton, MI, USA - PEATcosm2014_Bin10_10_metaG | ecosystem: Environmental > Terrestrial > Soil > Wetlands > Peat | place...
CATCGCCGTTCCCACGGCATTGGCTTTGTCCGCCGGATAATAGAGCGGTACCGGCCGAACGACATTCTGCGCCTGAGGCTTGTCCGGCGTGCCGGCGGCTTTTTCCGGATAATTCCAATTCTCCGAACCGCGCGCCGGACCCGGATAGAGCGGGATTTCACGAGCCGGCGGCGTCGTTGAGCGGTCGGGGCATCGCTTACACGAACCACTCCCTAACGGTCGTGGCTCGGTCGGATCGCCTGGAGCTGGAATCCAGAAAGGCGATAATGGTTCACGTTTCCCGCGCCAAGAGCCTGGCGGCACCACGCCATGCCCTCTTCCAGGGAGGCGATCTCCCGTTCCCACCACGGGCCGCGGTTGCCCGAAATGTAGAAGCCGCGGCAGAGTTCCAAGTGGCGCAGGAAGCCGGCGGTCAATCGCGCGCGATAGTGGGACAGCAGGCGCTCGACATCGCCTCCCTCAGACGCGGCGCGAATGACTGCAGATGCCAGAATGGCCTCGCGGACGGCATTGCCGGTTCCGTCTCCGCATAGCGGATCGAAGGACATCGCCGCCGCGCCGCAGGCCAGCCATCGCGGAACGCAGAGAGGATCGGCGATCGCAGGGTAGGCGGGAAACGTTGCTCCGGCGGGACCGGAAACATTGACCTGATCGGCAATCAGGCGGCTCTCAGCCAATAGGACCTCGTACGGGCTTCCGATCGAAATCAGCCAGCCGAGCGCGGGGCTGGTGGGGATCAGAAATAGCCATCCGCACTCGAGAGCTTCAATGCAGCAGGCGGGTGGTCCGGCATCCTTCAGGTCGACCGGGACGAGCGACGCAGTACGCGAACCGAAGCGATGCTGTTCGACAAGCCAAGGGAGGGGGCGCGACGTGTACAGCGTCCAGTCCGCCAAGTCTGCCGGCGCGGTCTCACCCGCGGTAGGACGCAGCAGTTCCAGCAGCGCCTCTTCCGAGATCGCCACTGCCTGGTGAGGGAGGGTAACAGGAGGCGATTCGGGTTCCCACGCCACGATCCGGCGGTCGATGTGAAACAATCCCTCAAACAGTTCAGTCCGCCCGTACACGTCGCGAAGGAGAGCTTGCGCAGCCTCGCTGACGAGGATAGCGGGTATGCGCGGCCTCTGGCTTTCGGCAAGATTGACGCGGAAACCTGCCGCTTCCAGCAAGTGCGCGCAGCACGATGCCGCCACACCCGTGCCGCGGATCGTTGACAGGCGCACATTTGCCATGATATAACCCTTGCAAAGTAATCGGGATGGCGATGCACCGGGTCTGTCGTGTCGCCTGCAGCTCACCGGCCGCATCAACCTTGGCGGGCGGAGCGGAAAGCTGAGGGACATGACGAGGGATCGCGCCAGAAAAACCCAAGCGGCAGTCGCGGCAATGATCTGTGTCTTCTGCGCGGCGCCGTTCGCCCTCGCTCAGGCGCCCGAGGGACGAGCCGGCCGCGGCGGAGCACCGGCGAAGCCCACCGAAGAAGGCATACCCGTAAGCAACGAACTGGTGGTCAGCAAGTGCGGCACCTGCCACGCCAAGGATCCCAAAGGCAATCTCAGCCGGATTTCGTGGATCCGCACCACGCCCGAAGGCTGGGAGGAGGCCATCAAGCGAATGGTCCGCCTGAACGGCTTGACCATCGAGCCTGCCGACGCCAAGGCGATCCTGAAATACCTCAGCACCTATCACGGCCTCGCGCCGGAGGAAGCCAAGCCCGTGATGTACATGGCCGAGCACCGCATTCAGGACGAACCCATCCCCAACGAATCGCTGCGCGTCACTTGTATGAACTGCCATGCGCTCGGCCGGCCGTTTCAATGGCGGCGTACGCGAGAAGAATGGTCGCTGCTGGCCGACATGCACTCAGCGCTTTATCCGACGGCGGAGGGGGCATTCCGGCGCAATCCGCCCGGTGGACGGGGCGGCCGCGGCGGAGCTGCCGCCGCGGAAGGCGAGGAAGGTGCGTCGGGACGCGGCGCAGCGGCGCCCGTGATCTCGTTGGACGCGACGCTCGACTTCCTGGGAAAGAGCTATCCTCTGCACACGCCGGAGTGGGCCGCCTGGCGGGCGCGCATGCGGGCGCCGAAGATCGCGGGAAGCTGGCTGATTACCGCGCACGTTCCCGGACACGGCAAATTCTACGGCGAGATGACCATCGCGCAGGGCGCGTCGGAAGACGAATTCACGACGGCGGTCACGCTCCAACCCGTAAATGGCGGACGGGCGATTTCGCGGATAGGATCCAGCCTGGTTTACGCGGGTTATGCCTGGCGCGGCCGCTCGCATGGCGGCCCAGTTGGCGCCAACGCGGCTCCCGACGACCTGGGGCGCGAAATGCGCGAATCTATGTGGATCTCACCGGACCAGACTTGGGCGGAGGGCCGCTGGTTCTGGGGCGAATACCAGGAGTTCGGCGTGGACGTGAAACTGCGGCGCGCCGGTCCCGAGCCGACGCTGCTAACGCTGGATCGCTACTCGCTGAAGACCGGCTCGCAGGCGCAAAAGGTGCGCGTGATCGGCAATAACTTGCCCGCGCAGGTGGCCGTGGCCGATCTGGATTTCGGCACGGGAGTAACGGTCAAATCGATCGCCTCGCATACGCCGTTCGAGATCGACGCGATTGTCGATGTGGCAGCGGACGCCGTGTCCGGCAGGCGCGACGTAAGTCTGAGCGGCGCCGTTCTGGAGGGAGCGTTCGCGGTGTACGACAAGGTGGATTACATCAAAGTGGTCCCCGAGGCTTCACTGGCGCGGCTGGGCGGCGACGCCAAATCTCCCCATCCACGCGGCTATCAGCAACTCGAGGCGATCGCCTATCAACGCGGCGAGGACGGTAAACCGCACACCGACGACGACGTGGAGCTTGGCCCGTTAGAGGTCGACTGGAGTGTCGAAGAGTTTTTCACGGTGTTCGGCGACGATGACAAGGAGTTCGTCGGCACCCTGAACAACAACGGTCTGTTCACTCCCAGCCTGGACGGTCCGAACCCGCAGCGCAAGTTCGGGCGCAATAATTATGGCGACGTGTGGGTGGTGGCCACAGCGAAGAACGAGAAAGATAAGGATGGCAAGCCGTTGACCGGGAGGTCGTATTTAGTGGTGGCAGTCCCGACCTATATCCGCTGGGACCAGCCGGAGGTGGGCCAATGACCGCGGCGCCGGCGCAGACGTACCGTCTGGGCGAATTTCACGAATTTTCCGGCGGCGGACGCCGTTTTCTGTACCTTCCGGCGGGGGCCATTTTCGAAATGGACTCGGGAGTAGCCGCGGTGATCGGGAAGCTGTCGCAGGGGGCGGCTACGCAGGAGGAATTGATCGCTGGCCTGGCTGACGGCGCGGAACTATTGGGGGAACTCTGCGCGGCGCGCATCGTGGTAACGCAGGATGCCGTCCGCGAACCACTGGAAACGCCTCCGGCCGACTTCCCGCTGCAAAGCCTGGTGATGAACCTGACCAACCAGTGCAACTTGTCGTGTCAGTATTGCTACGAATTCGGCGAGGACAAGGTAGCCACCCCCGAAGGCAAGCCGAAATTCATGGACATCGATACGGCCAAGGCGTCAGTGGATTTTCTGCTGGCGCAGTCGCCGGGGCGCAGGTCGGTGCACATCACCTTTTTCGGCGGCGAAACGCTGATGAATTTTCCGCTGCTCAAGCAGGTGGTCAACTACGCCACCGAACAGGCAGCCGCCCAGGGCCGCGCCATCGATTTCAGCCTGACCACCAACGCCACTCTGTTGACGCCCGCGATCATCGAATTCCTCTCGGAGAATCGTATCGGCGTGACGGTCAGCATGGATGGTCCGCCCGATCTGCACGATCAATTGCGCGTGTTCGCCAACGGACAGGGCAGCTATGCGACGATCGCGCCGCGGGTGCGGGCACTGATCGCCGGACATCGCACGCGGCCCATCACGGCGCGGGTCACCCTCACCAACGGAGTCACCGATGTGGTGCGCATCTTCCGCCACTTGAAGAACGATCTGGGATTCCACGAGGTGGGGTTCGCACCGGTGACTACGTCGCCAGACCGGCTGTACGCCATTGGCGAGCGCGGCATGGATGGCGTCCTCGAAAAGTTCCACGTGCTGGCCGAGGAGTACCTGGAATACGCTCTGCGCGGCGAGATGCACGGCTTTTCCAACGTGAGCGACACCATCGCGGAGCTCTATCAGGGCGTGAATAAGTCGCACCCCTGCGGCGCCGGGCTGGGACTGCTGGGCGTGGGGCCTTCCGGCGATATCGCGCCCTGCCATCGCTTCGTCGATTCCGACATCCACTCGCTCGGGAACATCAAGACGGGCGGAGTAGATCGCGAGAAGCAGGCCGATTTTTTGAATCGCGGCCACATCAATAGTAAGTACGATTGCCACACCTGCTGGGCGCGCCCATTGTGCGCCGGCGGATGCCATCACGAAGCTTTCGTACGCTACGGCGACACCGGCCACCCGAATCTCCACTACTGTGACTGGATTCGGGATTGGACCGATACCTGTCTGCGCATTTACGGCACAGTAAGTGCCTTGAACCCGGATTTCCTGCAATACTTCGCGGAAAGGAAAGCACTATGAAACATTTGCGGCCGGTCAATAAGAAGGCCCAGCGGATCGACGATCTGGTCACGGCGGCGGGCGAAGATGTGGTCGCGTTGCAGAATCAGAATCCGGCGCAGCGCCCGCATATCCCCATGGGCTGTACGCTGGCGTTCTCGCCGGGCTGGGAAGTGGATTCTGCGGGCGGCACGGCCGGATTGTGCCAGCCGGTGGAGCGCGATATCTACGACTGTTATGTGACCTGCTTCTGGCCCGCGCAGGTGCCCGATCACCTGAATAACTATCCGGACTGGGCGAGTAAGTGTGCCTCCGCTACCAAGGATTGGCGCCATCTCGACTTAGTCTTTCCATAGGACCTATCATGAAGCACCTGATCGTATGGTTGACCCTTTCGTGCGCCCTGTGCCGCGGCGGCACGCTGTTCTGCGGCGCCTATCCCGACTGGGTGCTGGTGATCGACGAATCCAAGGGGAAGGTTACCGAAAGAATTCACATGACGACCGGACTGCCGCGCAGCCTGCGGCTCTCGCCCGATCGCAAGACCATCTTCGTCAGCACCAACGATCACAGCGGATTCGAAGTGATCGACGTGGCCACCCACAAAATCACCAATCAGTTCGTGTTGGACACGCCCACCCATCGCTACCGCATCAACGGCGGCGCGCCCGATCCGCAGGGCAAAGTGCTCTACGCTTCCACCACCGAAATCGTCAAAGAGGTCGACCGGTACACCATCGGCAAGCCCAAATACAGCATCATCGACCTCACCGAAAAGAAGATTGTGAAATCCGTGGACCAGCCCGAGCAGCCTGCCGGCGGACGCGGGGGCGGATTCGGCGGAGGCGGGTTCGAGGTCTCGCCGGACGGCAAATATCTCTACCAGTTCGGCGCCAAGGTCACGGTTCTGAATTCATCCGACTTCAGCGAAGTGGAAAAGATCGACCTGGAAATTTCCGGAATGCCCGCCGAGAACCTGGGGCTCGGCGGCTTGATCGAGGCCCTCAGCGATCCCACGCAGCGCGTCTCAATCTTCAATTTCTCCGATAAGATCGTGCATAATCGCGTCTTCGGGCTGGCGCGGTTCGACCTGAATACGCGGAAATTCGATTTCACGCCGATCGGCCCGGCTCCCTCTTCGCTCGGCGGTTTGCACGTTACGCCGGATAAGAAGATGGGCTACGCGGTATCGATTAATGGCGAAGGGGGCAACCAGCGATGCGAATTCATGGGGATCGACCTCACCAATAGTCGCATGGCGAGGACCTCGGAAGTTCCGTGCCGCACGCGCTTCAGCTTCGGGATTTCCGCCGATGGCAAGAAGTTGTATATGTACGGCGCCGGCTACGAGATCGACGTCTACGATGCCGTTACCTTCAAGCACGAGGCTACCTGGAACCTGGAGAACGATATGACCGGGTCGATGGTGGTCCTGCCGTGATGTGGCGCAGCCTTCACGCTGCTGGGTCGAGACTCTTCTCGACCCGTCCCGCCGAGACGAGTCTCGGAGCTGCAGGCAGGAGTGCCTGCGGCACGTCGCCATGACTGACGCCTTCACTCTGCTGGCGGGTTACCGGCGCGCGGCGCGCTTCCTGGTTCCCTATCGATGGCGCATGCTGCTGGTGCTACTCACGGGAGTGGCGGCCACATCGTTCGGGCTCGCCCAGCCTTACATCTCCAAGCTGCTGATCGACGAAGCGCTCCTAAAGCGCGATTTTCATGCGCTGGTAACGGTCAGCCTGACGATGCTGGCGGTGACCGTCGCCAGTTTCGCGCTCAATATCTTCTCCAGCTATCAGTACGTACGGGTATCGGCCCTGACGCTGTTCGACATGCGGGTGGCACTGTACCGGCACCTGCAGTCGCTCTCGCCCCGCTTTTGGGCGCGCGCCAAAATGGGCGACGTCGTCTCGCGCATCAATAACGACATCTCCGAAGTGCAGCGCATCTCAGCCGACAGCCTGCTGAGCGTGCTTTCCAACGTGGTATTTCTGGTAGGCAGCTCGGCCATCATGATCTCGCTGAACGCCAAGGTTTTCCTGCTGAGCATGGCAGTGCTGCCGTTCAGTCTGTGGAGTCTGCGGTATTACCAGCATCGACTCGCCAGGCGCGTCAAGACGGTGCGCGAGCGCGGCGCCGATATCGGCAGTTTCCTCTTGGAGACGCTGCTGGGATTTCGCCTGATGGTGACAGCCAACGCCGAGAAGCGCGAGGTGGAACGCTTCCAGGCGCGCAATCGAAGCTTCCTCGATGCCCTTCTCAAAATGCAATTGATGGCGTTCCTGTCGGGCGCGGTCCCTGGCACACTGCTCACGCTGTGCACCGCCGCGCTCTTCCTTTATGGCGGCAAACTTGTGATCGACGGACAACTCACCACGGGTTCGCTGGTGGCCCTGATGGCCTACCATGCACGCCTGCTCTCGCCGGTGCAGAACCTCATGAGCCTGTACACCAATCTGGTAACGGGCGGCGTCTCTCTCGCCCGCGTGTGGGAGCTGTTCGATACCCCGGCGGAGGTCGTCGAGCGTCCGCTTGCCCTGCCCTGGAACGATGCGCGCGGCGAAATCGAATGCCAGTCCGTCTCCTTTGGCTACAGTGGCGACCCGGTCTTCAGCAATCTCTCGTTCCGCGTGCCCGCCGGCACCATCTGCGCCATCGTCGGCCCGAGCGGCGCCGGCAAGTCGACGCTGGCCGACCTGCTGGTTCGCTTGTACGATCCCGGGCATGGGATCATCCGGCTGGATGGGCGCGATCTGCGTGAGTTGCGCCTGGCCGATGTGCGCCGGCAGGTAATGCTCCTCGACCAGGCGCCGTATCTGTTCCACGCCACGGTGCGCGAAAATATCGCATATGCCCGGCCCGAAGCTACCAGTGAACAAATCGTTGCGGCGGCGCGCGCCGCATCCATCCACGATCACATCGAATCTCTGCCCGAAGGGTACGAGACGGTGATCGCCGAACGGGGCCAGACTTTTTCCGCCGGCGAGCGGCAGCGGCTGGCGTTGGCGCGCGCGATCCTGGCGGACCCCAAAGTTCTGGTGCTGGACGAACCCACCTCGGCTCTCGACGAGGAGAATGAGCGCGCCATTGCCAACACCCTTTCCACGGCGCTCGCCGGCCGGACGGCCATCGTCATTACCCACCGCGCCTCGCTAACCCGAATCGCCCATCAGGTGATCAGGTTGGGTGAGATGCGAGCCAGCGCATGAGAATCGCCGTCATCGATAGTGGGATTCACGATGGCCATCCGCATATCGGCCACGTGGCCGGCGCCGTGCAATTCACAGCCGATGGCGAAGGCAGCGACGCGGTCGACCATCTGGGGCACGGAACGGCAGTGGCGGCGGCGATTCGCGAAAAGGTCCCCGCGGCGGAGTTGTTCGCCGTAAAAGTGTTCGACCGCAGACTGTCGGTAAACATCGCGGCGATTCTGCGGGCGCTGGAGTGGTGCCGCACGGCGCGCATGGACGCCATCAATTTGAGCCTGGGCACGTCTAATGAGGAGTACCGCGCGCGCTTATTGGAAGCCATCGCGGACAACGGCCTGGTGGTAAGCGCCGCGTACCTGCTGCCGGGCATCCTGCCCGGAGTGGTGGCCGTGGCCGCCGACGAAAGCTGCCCGCGAGAGACGTTCCGGCGGCAAGGCGATGTGTTTTTGGCGTCCCCATATCCCCGGCCCATCCCCGGTGTGCGGCCGTCGCACAATCTGCAGGGAGTCAGTTTCGCCGTCGCCAATATGACCGGATTCGTGGCGCGCGCCTTACTCGCTCTCCCGCGCGACCGGCTGCTGGCGCACCTGAGGAACATCTGATGCGATGGATGGTATTGCCGATTGCCACAGCGCTTCTGACGGCCGCGCCGGCCCAACCGCTGGTGGGGAGATGGCTGCTGAGGAGCCAGCAAATCTCCGGCCAGGAGTCGGCTTTACGCCCGTTGCTTCTCGAGATCACCGCGGTTGGCGGCGCTCTCCAGTTCGAGTACTCGGTTCCCTCGAAAGTGTCCAAGGCGATCACTCTTAGTTTCGTGGCGCGCCTGGATGGATCGGCGAGCGAAGTCAAGGATGCGCAAGGACGCAAGATCGGCACCGCGAAAGTGTTGCGCGGGAGCGCGCTGGAATACTCGCTCACCCTGGAAGGGCCGAACCGCCCCACCGCTTCCGGCAGGATGAAACTCTCGGCCGATCGGGCCACACTCGAGTGCGAATCGGATTCCGTGGCGCCCGGCGGCTCCAGGACGCACACGGTACAGGTGTTCGCGCGCCAGTGACTCCCACGCCGGGCACTTTCCAAGATAATAGGACGATGCCCGAAAACCCGTATCACCAGATTCCTTACCTTACCGGCCCGATGGTGGATAGTCATCCCGACCGTTTGGCTTCGGTCGCGATCCTGTTCGGAATGACGCCCGCTCCAGTCACTGCCTGCCGGGTTCTTGAAATCGGCTGCGGCAGCGGCGGCAATATCTTCCCGATGGCATTCCGGCTGCCCGGGAGCCATTTTACCGGCGTCGACCTCGCGGACCTGGCGATTGCCGAGGGGCGGTGCGTGGCCAGCGAACTCGACCTGGCGAATGTCGAGTTGACCGCCATGGATCTCCGCGACATCGGTCCGGCGATGGGCGAATTCGACTACATCATTGCTCACGGAGTCTACTCGTGGGTGCCGGACCCGATCCGCGATCGATTGTTGGCCGTCTGCCGGGAGCGCCTGGCGCCGCAAGGCGTAGCGTACATCAGCTATAACGCCCTGCCGGGACGCTACGTGCGCACCATGCTACGCGACATGATGCTCTACCGGACGCGGAATTGCGACGATCCCGCCGAGCGCATCGAGAAAGCCCGCGCCATTCTGGTGATGTTACGGGAAGCGCATCTCGTCTCCACCAACTGGCAGCAGATGCTCGAGGAGGAAATCGGGCTTACGCTCAAATCGGACGATGGCTGGTTCTTTCACGACGACCTGGCAGCTATCAACGATGCCTTTTATTTCCGCGACTTCGCCGCCCGCGCAGGGCGACACTCGCTGCAATATCTGGGCGAGGCCCGGCCCCATGTCATGTTCGATTCCAGGGTCCCGATCGATTGGGTGGGCGGCGACGTTTTGGAGCGTGAGCAATACTTCGACTTTCTCTGCTTGCGAACATTCCGGCAAACGCTACTGTGCGGGAGCGAGGTCCGGCTGGAACGGCCGGCCAGTCCGGAACGGATGGACCGGTTCCTGTTCTCGTCGCCGGCCCGCCAATCCGAAGGACAGATCGAAGGCCGGCATTCGGTTTGCATGACGGAGGCGCCCGAACCGGTGGCGCGCGTGGCGGCTGCCATGGGCGCGGTCTATCCCCAGCCGGTCGCATTTGACGAGTTTCTCGAATCGGTGGGAGATCGCGAACATCTGCGCGCAATTCTCTTCGCACTGATCACCAGCGGATTCGCGTCGTTCCACAGCCACCGCCTGGCCCTCCCCGGCAAGCGTAACCCCCGGCCGCGTGCCGATCGCCTGGCCCGTTGGCAGAGTGCCCACACAGGTAAG
>Ga0181528_10003197_pt1 | contig 10073 bp, 6 predicted proteins | sample PEATcosm2014_Bin_47_FD_119742 | JGI IMG/M metagenome (GOLD analysis project Ga0181528, IMG submission 119742) | Peatland microbial communities from MTU Mesocosm Facility, Houghton, MI, USA - PEATcosm2014_Bin10_10_metaG | ecosystem: Environmental > Terrestrial > Soil > Wetlands > Peat | place...
CATCAGCGCGTCGATCTTTTTTTCATCAGTCCAGTAGTCGATATTTGCCGCAGCCACAGTCACAGACAGGCCGGTCAGGACGCCGGCTTTACGAAGCCGGTCGAGCGAGTTCAGCGCTTGCTCATGGACACCGCTTCCCCTGCGCTCATCGGTCAGTTCGCGATCTCCCTCGATGCTCACCACCACGGCGGTGTTGCGGCAGCTCTTTAGCGTTTCATAGTCGCGATCGCGCAGAGCCGTCCCGTTGGTGAAGACAAGAAACATTCGATCTGGAAATTGCTGAAAGAGGGTCGCGATGCCCGGCAGCATGAATGGCTCGCCGCCGGCGATGATGAAACCCATCACCCCCGCCTCGGATGCTTCGCCGATCACTCGCTGCCAGTCGGCCAGGCCCAGCGGTTTCTTCGCGGCTGGCGCGCCAATGGTGATCCCGACTGCACTGGCAAAGCAGCCGGTACAGCGCAGATTGCATCGCGAAGTCACGCTGAGAACAAGAAACGGCGGCACCTGCATTCCGCGCTCAAGAGCTTCGTCGCGCATGCGGCAGGTTTGCCGGTGGGCGCGAGCCAGACGAAAGAAGGCAGGGAGATGCCGTGGATGCTGGATCGCCCAGGGAACGAAGATGCGCGGCAGATTCGGGTCGACATCTTCAAGCAGGCGCTCGATGCCGGAAGCATGGCGCGAGGGCCTCTTAGTGCGCGGGACGGCCAGTTCTGGCATGGCAATACTCCCTGGGATCGAGTGGCATTCGTTGATTATTACGAGCCGGCAGCCTCAATGGTTCCATCATCTCAGCGAAGGTGCGCCAGGCGCCGTGCCGGCGCGCACCGGTCTTCCTTACGGCCCCTTTACGAAGAATGAGCGAAAATAGGCTATGTACAGTCGTATGGATCGCGCTCACCGAGCCCTTCCGGTCGTCCTCGGAGTGGTTGCGCTGGCAAGCGTTGCGGTGCTCTTCGCATGGGATGCTCTTCCGCAGCTCTTTCCTGCCGGGGCGCACAACGTTCTGGGCGCATTTCCGCTGGCGATGATCGCTTTTGCCTACCTGCTCTACCAGAGCGCTCACCGGCCGGCACGGATGGAGGTTGTCAAAGCGATCCTGCTGGCCATCGCCTTTCTCTTCTGGGCGGCGAATCAGCTTTGGCCCAATCTGCCTCAGGCTATACTCTTCAACGACATCGCCATCGGGCTCTTCGTTCTCGATGTCTTTCTTGTCCTGATCGGCTGGCCTACGACATCGCCGGATGAATCCTTTGCCGAGATCTACGAGGCGGAGCCACACAATAAGAAGACGCAGGCGCGCTGATTTTCTTAACGAATTCAGAGGAAATCGTTTCAAGATGTTCAGCGCGAGAGATCGAATCTCCTATTTTGTTTGCGCCATCGCGGGGTGCGTTGCTGTCGGCAGGTCGATGGTGTAAACCCGCTGAGTGGCCGTGAGCACCATCAGCGCATTCTTCCCGGCAATGAAGCGAGCCGCCCGCGGCAGGTGGTCCACGATGACCCGTTTCAGTTCCTTGCCGGTCGTTGCGTCCAGGATCATGACCTCCTGATCTCGATTGGTAGCGGCGATCAGGCCCAGCTTTCCATCCCCGGCAATCACCCGACCGTAAAACGCTCCCAGCCTTTGCCCGTCCGAAAGGCGATAGATCACGCTGTTATTGCTATTGCCGTGCACAACTAAGAAGTCTCCGTATAACGAAGCCGTGCGGCGATCCGTTAGATAACCTGCGGTCTCGGGCAGCATTACCTTGCGCAGCACTTCTCCGCTTCGGCGATTGACTAACTCGACGAGTAGCCCATGCTCCATCCATTCGCCCTTCTTGTCAGAGGTCTTCACAAGCTTGTCGCCTGCATGAGCCGATTCGTCCTGTGCAGTTTTGGACGATGAGTCCATAATCAAAAGCAATGAATCGCTATCTGTTCCACGCAATGTTGGTGATTGATTCGGGAATTTCTTCGTCCAAAGCTGTGCCCCGGTTGCGAAATCGGTGACTTGCATTTCTGCATTGGATGTTGGGCTGGAGAGTTTATCCATCGGGTGAAACTTCACCAGGACGTCTCCATATAGCAATTGGTCCGTGTCGAACTTTGCTCCTTCGGCTACCTTGCCGGTCTTCAAATCGATATGCGAGTTCTGTCCGGGCTTCTGATGGGATTCTTGGTATTCGGCGAACATCTGATCCTGATCGTCAAAATGGACCGCCTCGAATGGGCGCATCAGGCCGACTTGCTTTTGCGTCTTCAAATCCCAGATCGAGCTGCGCGAGCGCCCCGAATAGGCAAGGAATCGGCCATCTGGGCTGAAGGCCCCCACGAATCCTCCACGCATAGGGCTGATGGGCAAATCCGCGGAATCCATCTTCTGCCCCCCCAACTCGCCCACGGCCACCTCGCCTCGCTCGGTTTCACTGGCAATGAGCTTGTCGTAAACATCCAGCGAGTCCAGTTTGAAGGCAGCGCTCGACTTGCCTGTTGATGGATCAACAAGGATCGCCGCATTTTCGCGTAGCGGGCCGACAAGAACTTCATTACTCTTCGTAACCTGTTCCATCCACTGGTCGCCCAACTTGATACTGTTGATCGGATTTCCTTCTGGAAATGTTGTCTCGCACAGCTTGTAGATCTGGTGATTGCTGTTTCCGCTGTCCAGTCCGCAATCGAAGACCAGCTTGTTCGAATCGACAAAGGCCATCCGCCCTTCAAGTAGGTGAGAGAGATCGTTGCCAAGGGAGATCGGTTTACGGTTGACCAGGTCATACCCCATCGCCTTGGTTCCGCTCGCAATCACCAGAATGCGGCCGTCCTGGCTGTAGGCCACAGAGCCATTTCGCGGTTCCGTGAAAAAGCGAAAACCTCCAGCCCACGGTTGAAAGTATATTGTCGCCTCGTAGAAGCCCTTGTTGTCATAGAATCGCTTGCCGGTCTCGGCATCCGTGAGCTTGAGCCAAACGCGGCCGTTGGTTACAGAGATGCACACAAAGGTCTTTCCGTCGGGCGACAGGCTGGTCTGCGGACAGCCCTCGTAATCGACCAGTTCGTGATAGCTTTCGCGCGTTCCCGAGGCGATCTCCCAATTCTCCACGCGCATGGTCTGGTAGTGAAACGTCACATGCGTCGAGTCGGGCGTAAAGTTGGCAGGCTGCGCACCCGGAGCGTCAATTGAAAACAGATGCTTGAGCGGAGAGCGGCTCAAAACGTGAATGCTGTTCTCATCCTGGGCGAGCACGTAGGCTCCGTTCGGACTGAAGTGAACCTGTTCGAGAGCGGAACGCATCGGTGGGTCAAGCTTGAAGGAGTCTAGTCCGGGCGTGGGCTCGATCAGTGGGTGAATCGTCACATTGCGGACTGCCTCTTGAAACGCCTTGAACTCTGGAGAAGAGCCAGGCGCCAGCCTCTTGCATTCATCCGGCAGCGAGCCGGTCATTTTGTGCGCCACCCGCACGCGCAGGCTGATTTCGCTGGTCACGCCCAGCACGTCCGTCAGGATGTTGCCGGTATGCCCCTTGTTCGCGGTCACGCGGTCAAGGTTTTCCGCGAAGGCCTTTGGCGCATAACCGGCGCGGACCATCGCGTAAAGGCCTACCCGGTCTGCTAAGAGTTCGTCCTTCTCCTGGTCGTCTTCGCTCTCCTCCGCGCGATCTTTCCAGGGCGCATTCCAAAGCAGTTGCAGCTTATCCTCAACATCCTCGCGGCTGCCTAGCGAGGTGACGTTCATCATCGCTTTGAGCTGGCGTGTAAACACGATGGCCATTTGATGGGTATAGATGTGCCCGATCTCGTGCGCCAGAACCCCGGCAACCTCATCTTCGCTCAGGGCGTCGGTAATCAGCTTGCGGCTGATGTATACATACCCACCGGCAACTGAGAATCCATTGGCGTCTTCAGCCTCGTAAACGCGAAAATGATAGTGAATGGGAGCAGGCGGCAGTTGCGCCAGCAGCTTCTGGCCGATGCGGTCCAGTTCCGCCGACTGCATTTCCGGTAACAGATCGTAGTCCGGCTCCTGCTGGCTGGCCTGTGCATCGCCCAGCCACTGCTCCTGCTGGTCGTTGAAGATATTCGGTTTACCTGATTGGAATGAAGGCGTGGGCAAGGAGCATCCTGTGCCCGCTGGCGTCTGCTGGCCAGAGAAAACCAACGGAAAGAAGACCAACGCACAAAAAACAGAGAAGGGCAGGCATCGCCGCATGGTTCACAACCGTCCTATTCAGAAAGGTGGCACCATGCTAGCAGAAACAGCGCGGACCGCGAAGTGATGCAGTTAGATCTTTGCAGCGACCGCATTGAAGAGGTTCAGCCGCGGCTTTTCTTGTCCTGACCTGGCCGATGCGGAAGCAGACCGCTCTTCCTTGAAAACCCGCCAAATCAATCTCTCCTAACAGGACCCGGAAAACGGGTGTCTAATGATTCGCATGAACCAGAACGACCACGCGGTGATCCGGGCTGTTCTTTCCGGAGACAAGGAGGCTTATGGCGCATTGGTCATGCGTCATAGCTCGAGCCTCTTTCGGGTCGCGTTTCGCATCACCGGTAATGAGGCCGACGCGGAAGAGGTGGTTCAGGATGCCTTGCTGCGCGGCTATCGGAAGTTGGAGAGCTTTGAGTCGAAGGCGAGCTTCGGCACCTGGATTTACAGGATCGCTGTGCATTGTGCGCTGGACAGGATCCGGCAGCGCAACGGAAATGACACCAGCCGGGTTGCCGATGAGCGCGATCCGGAGCAAGACCAGGTGCAGGTGGCGGACGAGGCCGCCGGTCCCGACCGGCTCTTGTTGAGCGGCGAGATCGGGGTGATGCAGCAAAACGCGTTGCACAGCTTGACGGCTACAGAGCGAACCGCGTTTGTGCTGCGGCACATGGAAGAGCGCACAACCGAAGAGATCGCCGCAGTGCTGGGCATCGCTCCGAATGCGGCGCGGCAAGCCGTATTTCGCGCCGTGCAAAAACTGCGACGCCGGCTAGCGCACTTGAGGGTGAAGGTATGAATCATCTGAATGAAGAGCAACTGATCGATCATTTCTACGGTAAAGACGGGACCGATGCACCCGCGAGCCGGCATCTTGAGCGCTGCGAGGCCTGCGCGCAGGCTTACGCTGCACTGCAAAGCGATCTGGCGGAACTCAGCGGAGTTGAACCGCCAGTGCGCGATGCCGCATACGGCGCAAGGGTGTGGAAATCAATCGGGCCGCTGCTGCCTGTTTATCAAACGCAGCAGCAATCCCGGATGCGTGGCTGGATGCGGGGGTGGTTGGGTAGAGGGTTGAGTTATGCAGCCGCCGGCGCGCTGCTGGTCGTGGGCGCTTTCTTTGCGGGCCGGATGTGGGAACACAGGCAAGCGCAGATCTCCGCGGAAATCCATTCCCAGCAGTCACAGAAACCGGCTCTGCATCCGCGGGAGGACGTTGTTGTAGTCGTTCTCAGCGATCATCTGGCGCGGACGGAGGGGCTTCTGGTGGAGCTGAAACATGCCGATGCGGGGAGCGCGGAGATGGTGTCTCCGTTGCGCGATGAGGCGCGGAGCCTGCTGGCGGCAAATCGAGTTTGCCGTCAAGACGCCGCGCAGATCGGCGATCCGGCACTGGCAACGGCCCTGGATCACCTGGAGCCCCTGCTGGCCGAGCTGGCTCACCAGCCCGGCGGACTGAACAGCGCTACGATCGCCCGGCTGCAAAAGGAGATGAACAAAGACGGACTGCTTTTTGAGGTGCGCGTGTTGCGCTCCCGAATGCCAGACCCGCAGGCGGACTCGGCGAAGCGGTCCAGTGGAGGAACGACATGAAAGTCAACCGTATCCTTCTTGCTGTTTTGCTGACGGTAATGCCTTGGGGCGCGATGGAGTGTTTAGGCCAGGCAGGAACGGAACAGGCTTTTTTAGGGGCCATCGGGAAAGCCGGAGGCATGGGTGCGGCCAGTGCCGCAGACAGCGGTTTTTTTGCGAGTGGAACGCGCGCCATCAACGAAGGCCGCTGGTCCGATGCGGTGTCGATCTTCAAAAAGGTCTCTGAAGAGCATGGCGAGCACGCCGATGGCGCCCTCTATTGGACGGCCTATGCAGAGAACAAGCAAGGGCAGGCGGGCCATGCGCTTGACACCTGTGGCCAATTGCGCCGCGAATATCCGCGAAGCGGCTGGATCGACGAGTGCGGCGCACTGGAGATCGAGATTCGCTCCAGGAGCGGCCAGCCCGTCCAGCAGAACCCTGGACAGGACGAAGATATGAAACTGCTGGCGCTGAATTCTCTGATGCGCCAGGACGAACAACGCGCACTTGCCCAGATTCAGGAGATTCTGAACGGGGATTCCCCGGAGAGGCTCAAGGAGCGCGCGGTATTTATCCTCACCCAGGGCCGGTCAAAGCAGGCCCAGGATCTGCTCAAGGAGATTGCGCTGGGAAAGTTCAACCCCGCCCATCCCAATCCTGCCTTGCAAACCAAGGCGACAGGACTACTTCGCGGCCTCCCCGGCGATGCTTCGCGGGCGACGCATCCCGCTACAGCGAACCGGAATCAAGCCATCACGCTCGATGTGGTCGTAACGGATAAGTCCGGCGCGCCGGTAGCCGATTTGCAGCCAGGGGATTTCACACTCTTCGACAACAAACAACCGCAACCTCTCGGATCTGTTCAGGCTGCCAATGGCATGAAGGCGCAGGCCGATCCTCCCGTCGAGGTTTTCCTGGTCGTCGACGACATCAACATACCCTTTGAAGCTCGAGCCCGCCAACGGCAAGAACTAGTGGACTTCTTCAATGAGAACGGCAAGGAACTCGCCCTGCCCACTTCCCTTGTCGTCCTTACCGACAAAACCGTTCAAGAACAGAATCGGCCCACACGCGATGGCAACGCATTGCTGCCCGTCCTTGAAGCCAGCTACTCGGGATTCAGGCAGGTCGAGGGATACCAAGGTCTTGATGGCGCTCTCTTGCGCGAAGAGGACTCGCTCAAGGCCCTCAATCTCTTTGCCCTGCAACAGAGCAAGCGGCCCGGCAGGAAACTCTTCATCTGGCTCGGCTCAGGCTGGAACGTCACCTCCAATCCAATGTCGTTTGGAGGACCAAAGAAGCTGCAAAACATCTACGCATACATCTCTTCGCTGTCTACGGCTCTGCGCGAGGCACGCATCACTCTTTACTCAGTCGTCCCCCTCAGCGGCGTCGCCCGGGGCGACACGTTGATGCAATACGTCAAGGGCGTAAGCGATCCCAAACACGCCGACCTTGGAGATCTCTCTCTTCCGGTCCTTGCCACTCAGACCGGGGGGCAGTTTCTCACCGGCAGCAGCGATCTGCCCGCCCTCATCGACCGCTGCATAGCCGACGCGCGCGCCTACTATCAGCTCACTTTCATTCCGCCGCCCGCCTCGCATCCCGACGAGTATCACGGCATCGAGGTAGTGGTGGACAAGCCCGGCCTCAAGGCTCGCACGCGAGCCGGGTATTATTCGCAGCCCTCCGCTCGGGGAGTGCAATCCTCGCCCGAAGCTTCTCTTGAAAATCCGGCAGACTGACTCTGAGTTCTCCTACAAGCCAAAAGGCCACTGCGCAGTCGCACAGCGGCCTTTTGTGATGAACGCTTGACTGGAAAAGCCGAGGTTACTTTGCGGTAACCAGAGGCCTCGTGCTCAGGGTGCCGTCGGCGTAGCCCTTGGCGATCTGGGCGATGGAGACGGGCTGGTAGTCGCCGGCGTGTCCGGCCTGACCAAACTGCACCATGCGCTGGGCGACGACCTTCTTCATGGCTTCGCGAGCCGGCGCAAGATAGTCGCGCGGGTCGAACTTCTCCGGCGTCTCGGCAAAGACCTTGCGAATAGCGCCGGTGATGGCCAGGCGATTGTCGGTGTCGACGTTGATCTTGCGCACGCCGTTGCGGATGCCGAGCTGAATCTCCTCAACCGGCACACCCCAGGTCTCTTTCAGCTTGCCGCCGTATTGATTGATGATGTCCTGCAGGTCCTTGGGCACGGACGAGCTGCCATGCATCACGAGGTGTGTGTTAGGCAGGCGCTTGTGGATCGCGAGCAGCACGTCCATCTTGAGCACTGAACCGTCGGGCTTTTTTGTAAACTTATAGGCTCCGTGGCTAGTGCCGATTGCGATGGCCAAGGCGTCGACGCCGGTCAATTCGGCGAACTCGACCGCCTGGTCGGGATCGGTGATGTGATCGAGGCCGCTGCCGCCGGCTCCGTGGCCGTCTTCAACGCCGCCCAGAACGCCGATTTCACCCTCGACGGTGACGCCGCGAGCATGAGCGAATTCGACGACCTTGCGGGTGACTTCGACGTTCTCTTCGAAGGTGGCCGGGGTCTTGCCATCGTCCTTGAGCGAGCCGTCCATCATGACGCTGGTGTAGCCCAGTTCGATGGCGCTCTTGCAGGTTTCAAAGCTGTTGCCGTGATCCTGGTGCATGGCGATGGGGATCTCGGGATTGAGCTCGGCAGCGGCCTGGATCAGCTTGAAGAGGTAGAGATCCTCGGCAAACTTGCGCGCGCCGCGGCTGGCCTGCACGATGACCGGCGACTTGGTTTCCTTGGCCGCCATCATGATGGCCTGGATCTGTTCCATATCGTTGACGTTGAATGCGCCGACGCCGTAACCGCCCTTGGCGGCCTCGTCGAGTAGTTGCCGCATGGAGACTAGAGGCATAGAGGATTCTCCTTCGAGGTTTGAAATCTGATTTGGGCTGCTTCGGTTCTGGCCGCCTCCGTGCACGGGCACTTGAGCGCAAGCATTCAGCCTGACGGACGGCAGAAACTGCAATCGTCCCTATGGTAGCAGAAACGCGCAAGCGAAAAGTGTGCGAGAGAACACAGGCGCAAAACACCCCCAGCACAGCCCGATTCAGGATGATTCGTTCCCTAATTGGCGCTAGCAGATGCGGGGCTTCCTATCCCTATGGCCCCATGTGGAATAATCTCCCCGGTGAGCCTTGCCTCCCATCACGACTGGTTTCTGGTGGCCTGCGCCGCCGGAACGGTACTGCTGCTCTTACTTCTCATCGCAAAGCTCCGGCTGCATCCGGCCCTCTCGCTGGCAGTTTCAGCCTTCGCCTTGGGCCTGGCGTCTGGAATGCCGCTCAAGCAGGTTCCTCTCTCTTTCACCGGCGGGGTGGGCAACCTGCTCGGTCACATCGCCATCGTGCTGGGACTGGGCGCGATCCTGGGCCGTCTGCTGGCCACCAGCGGTGGGGCTGCCTCGCTGGGCAAGGCGTTGGTAGAGGGCTGCCGCCCGCAGGGCCTGCCCTGGGCGCTGATGGCGATGGGCATCCTGGTGGGGATGCCGGTGTTTTTCGAGGTTGGCCTAGTACTGCTGATGCCCATCGTGGCCGAGGCAGCGCGTCGCAGCGGAAAGCCGCCGATCCTGGTGGGAATGCCTTTGCTGGCTGGGCTCTCCATCGTGCACGGAACGCTTCCGCCCCATCCAGCGGCAATGCTGGCGGCTACGCAGTTTCACGCCGATCTGGGGCGGACGATTCTCTTTGGCCTGGCCGCCGGACTGCCCGCCGCCGCTCTGGCCGGGCCCGTGCTCGGCTGGTGGATGCTGCGCCGCTGGGAGAGGCGGAAAGCGAAGGGCGAGCCGGAGTTAGTCGAAGACGAGATGCCGCTCTTTGCGCCAACGGAGGCCGAGGACGAGCACATTGAGCACCCAGTCGAAGCGACGGATGCGGTGTCCACTCCGGCCGGCCCCATCCGCGCGGCGACGGCGATTCTGCTGCCCGTGGCGCTTATCTTTCTCGGCAGTTGGGCCGACACGCTGACCGCGCAGGGCGGTCTCGCGAATCAAATCATGCACTTCGTAGGCAGTGCGGACGTCGCGTTGCTCATCGCCGTTCTAGTGGCGCTGGTGACTCTGGGTGGACACAGCCAGACCGGAGAGATCAAGAGCCCCGAGGGCCTGCGCAAGTTGACCGCCGAGTCGTTTGAACCCATCGCGCAGGTACTGTTGATTCTCGCCGCAGCTGGGGGGCTGAGCGGCATTCTGCGCGACTCGGGAGCTGCTCAATCGACGGTAAGCCTGGCCCTGGGCGCGCACATGCCGCCGCTGGTGCTGGCCTGGCTGCTGGCTGCCGTCGTCC
>Ga0181528_10003200_pt1 | contig 10067 bp, 9 predicted proteins | sample PEATcosm2014_Bin_47_FD_119742 | JGI IMG/M metagenome (GOLD analysis project Ga0181528, IMG submission 119742) | Peatland microbial communities from MTU Mesocosm Facility, Houghton, MI, USA - PEATcosm2014_Bin10_10_metaG | ecosystem: Environmental > Terrestrial > Soil > Wetlands > Peat | place...
CTCGTATGTTTTGGGACAGTTATTGCGGGGAACGGATGCAACACCGCTTACCATAACAAATTCAAGGAGCTGTTACAAAGATTTTTGCCCATCGGCGGATCGTCGAACCTGCGGGCCGATGACGGGTTGTACCGAAATGCTACATTAATTTAGAATTCGCACGTTTTTCTCTGGCCTGTAAAATTCCGCAGGCGGGCTGTGAAGCATGATCAGGGCGTGGATAGCTTCAGACGTGTGGAAATACCGCGCCGGTTGCTCCCCGGTGTGTCGGAATCCCTTGATGTACAGGTAGGCGGCAAGGCCCCTGTTACGGGCGGATTTGTCCAGCGAACCCCGCATATTTCGCTGGAACTGGGCCGGTACAAGATCCGGCTGGCGGAGACGCTCGCCGAGCGAGAAGCTGCTTGCCGGCTGCGTTTCAAGGTATTCAACATTGAGCTGGGTGAGGGACTGGAATCGTCCTACCAAACCGGCCTCGATCGCGACCAGTTCGATCTATTCTGCGACCACCTGATCGTCGAAGATCGCTCTAAGCGGGAAGTGGTAGGCACTTACCGCATGCAGACAGGGAATACCGCGGCGCAGAAACTCGGTTACTACAGCGAACAGGAATTCGATTTTTTACCCTACAAGGGGATTCGCAGCGAGGTTCTGGAGCTGGGGCGGGCGTCAATCGATCGCGAGCACCGGACCAGCGAAGTACTCACGCTTCTGTGGCGAGGTATCGTTCAGTATGCGCGGTTCTACCGGCTGAGGTACCTGATCGGCTGCTCCTCGCTGAACTCGCGGGATCCGCGCGAGGGGTGGTCGATGTACCGGCACCTGGCGGCGTTTCTGGCGTCAGAGCCGCTGCGCACGCGGCCGACGCCCGCTTATGAACTGCCCGGTGAGATTGCGGACGCGCAGGAAGAGGTCAAGGTTCCTAAACTACTGAAGACGTATATTGCAGTTGGAGCCAGAATTTGCGGCGCACCAGCATGGGATCGCGAATTCGGAACGATCGACTTTCTGACGCTGCTCGATCTGGAGCAGCTCTCCGCCCCGGCGAGGAACCGCTTCATGCCGGAGTCGGAACCGGGAACGGAATCTTCGCGAGTATCGCCGGTATCGGTCGCGCCTGGCTGCGGCTGCTGATTCTTCTCTTCAGCCTCGCAGAAGTTGGGACTCGCTTTTACTTTCTTCAACTGCGGCTCGGCTCTCCGCCGGAACACTGGAGACGAGCCCAATGGCTGCACACGTCCTGCCGGACGATTCTGCGGCGCCTCGGCATGCGGCTGGAGTGCGGGGGAATGCGGCCCGCGCAGGGCCTTGTCTGCTCCAACCACCTCAGCTATCTGGACATTCTGGTATACGCCGCGGCTATGCCGTGTGTCTTTGTCTCCAAGCGCGAGGTCAGGAACTGGCCGGCGTTCGGGGTGCTCGCGCGCTGCGGGGGCACGATCTTTGTAGACCGGCAGAGCCGCACGAGCAGCGAAAATGTCTCGCGGCAGATCGGTACAGCCCTCGAAGCCGGCGTTGCGGTTCTGTTGTTTCCGGAGGGGACCAGCACCGACGGCAGCGCAGTGCTGCGCTTTCACCCTTCGTTGCTGCAGGCGGCTGTGCAACTGCAGGCCGAAATGGCTCCCGCGGCCATCGGCTATCGGGTGCAGGGCGAAGAAGAGCGGGCAATATGCTGGTACGGGGACGCCCCTTTCCTGCGCCATTTGCTTCGGGTCCTGGGAAAGGCTGGCGTGGCAGCGGAAGTGGAGTTTTATCCTGAACGGAGGGCGTACCCGGACAGGAAATCCGCGGCACTGGAGCTCCATGACAAGGTTGAGGCGATGCGAAAGCGGATGGCCGGGCCTGGGGACGAGTAACGCAGCTGAATCGGATCGTGGGACGGCTAATCGTCCGCTTTTTCCTCTTCCCGTGTAGCCAGCTCTGTCAATTGCTTCCGCCAATCGAGCGATTCGATGAAGACACGCGAATCGCGCCAGTGTTCGCGGACCAGAACGCGCAGTTCAAGATAAACACGGGTGCCCAGCAAAATCTCAATCTCGCGCCGGGCACTGGTGCCGATTTCCTTCAGCTTACTGCCGCCCCTGCCGATCAGGATCGCTTTCTGGCCGGCGCGCTCGCAGTAGATCGCGGCGGAGATGCGGGTGAGCGGGTGCCCGGGGCCGGTCTTTTGTTTTTTCCCCGGAGTTGCCGGCTCGGGCTCTTCGAAGCGCTCGACCACGACTGCGGAGGCATAGGGAACTTCTTCGCCCGTTTCGGTCAATATCCGTTCGCGGATGAGCTCCCCGACCAGGAAGCGCTCCGGCTGGTCGGTGAACTGGTCTTTCGGAAACCACCGCCGGCCTTCGGGGAGGTACTCGGCAATTTTGTGCAAGAGCACTCTCAACCCGTCGCCAGTTTTGGCCGATACCGGAACCACCTCGACGAAGGGGTGCAGCGAGCTGAGGCCGGCGATGAGCGGCAGAAGCGCGTCCTTCGGAACCAGGTCGATTTTGGTAACCACCAGAAACACCGGGCAGTCGAGTTTGCGGATCATTTCGAAGGCGAGGGCTTCCTCGCTGGCCCGGTCGAGCTTGAGCGGAGCCTCGGCGGCAAAGGTTTGCCTGCGCACCGCGTCCACCACCAGCAGCACCACGTCGCGCGCCATCAGCGCTTCGTGGATTTCGTGCATCATGCTGCGGTCGAGCTGCGACCCGGGCTTGTGAATGCCGGGAGTATCGACAAAGACGATCTGGGTTGACGGATGTTTGCCCTTGCGCTCGGGGACTTCGACCATGCCATGGATGCGCGTGCGCGTAGTCTGCGGTTTGGGCGTGACGATGGCAACCTTCTCCCCAATGAGCGCATTCAGCAGCGTGGACTTGCCCGCATTGGGGCGGCCGATGATCGAGACGAAGCCGGAGCGCATCTTCATGCGGTGTCGGCCTCTGCCAGGCGCGAGACCCGAAGCCGGTTGACGCGGCGGTCGGTGGACGCCAGGATTTCAAAGCGAATGCCGTAGCCTTCGACCACCTCGCCGGCCTGCGGAATGCGGCCGGCCGTTTCGCTGACCAGCCCGCCTACGCTGGTGGCTTCCACGTTCTCCGGCAATTCAACGCCCCCCAGAATCTCGTCGACGCGGTCGATCTCAAGATTGCCGGGAACCACCCATGTGCCGCCGGGTTCCCTCACGACGGCAGTGTTGTCCTCGTCTTCATGCTCGTCGCGGATGGCGCCGACCAGCTCTTCGAGCAGATCCTCGATGGTCACCAGCCCGGCCACGCCGCCGTATTCGTCGATGACGATGCGCATGTGCTGCTTTTCGCGCTGCATCTCGCGCAATAGCTCGTTGGCTCGCTTGGTTTCCGGTACGAACGCCACGGGACGCTGGATGCCAGCCACGGTTTGGGAGCGTGCATCGGTGTCGGAAATCTGCAGCAGGTCATGGGCGAAGGCGATGCCGGTCACATTGTCGAGCGTTTCGCTATAGACAGGGACGCGAGAAAACGGCTGCGCGCGGAGCAGATCGAGAAACTGCTCCAAAGTGATGGTGCCGGGCACAGCGAAGATGGCGGGGCGCGGGGTCATCACTTCGCGCACGACTTTGTCGCCGAACTCGACCGCCGAACGCACCAAATCGCGGTCGCTTTCCTCGAGAATGCCTTCCTCTTCGCCGGCCTCGATCAGAGCCTCGACGGCCTCGGAAGCAGCGGTTTCGCCGTTGGCTCCGGGCTGTGCCTCGGCCAGAGCCGCGATCGAGAGCAGGAACTGCACGAACAGCGTGATCGGCAAAACCAGCCACATCAGCACCAGCAGCATCCAGCGCCAGCGCACGATCCACGCGCCGCGGGTGCGCGAGAAGAACGCAAAGGGCAGCAGCCGGTTAAAGAGGACAATCACCAGAACAATGCCCAGCACGACCTGGGCGATCTCCGGGAAGGTAGGGCGATCGCCGGCCCGGGCGCGATCGAAGAGCAGCATTCCAAAGATCAGGGTGAGGAAAGCAAGCGAGAGATGCATGAGGATCGCGGCCGATAGCGTGATGCGTTCACGGTTCATCCCCAGACGCGGCTCGACGCGTTGTTCCCACAGGTCGATATTCTCCTGGAACTCACGCGCCAGGAATTTGCCCATCTCGGAGTAAAGCCGGTCGATGTACGAAGCCAGAGTGAAAACTACCAGCAGGAACGCGATCAGCAAGGCGGAAGTGAGGCTCATGGCTTGCCGCTCCTGCGCAGGGTGGACTTGTTCTTCGGCGCCGGGTTCGCACTGCGCTCGATCAGGCCCTCGCTCAGGCCGAAACGGCGCCGCAGAGTGGCCTCTTTGCGGGCCATCTTTCCGTGATCGGCTTCGTGATCGTAGCCAGCCAGATGCAGCAGTCCGTGCAGGATGAGAATTTGCAGCTCTGTCGCCAGCGGGTGCGCGCGCTCCTCCGCCTGGCGAGCGGCCGTCTCGACGGAAATGGCAAGATCCCCCGCCATGCCTCGATAGCCGTTCAGCGATTCGGGAGCCGGAAAGGATAAGACGTCCGTCGAGCAGTCCTTATGGCGAAATTCGAGGTTGAGCCGGCGGAGGTGAGCGTCGCTGGTCAACAGCACGGAGACGTCCCCGTGGAGCCGCACAGCCTCACACGCCTGCCTCAGAATGACGGCGAGCGTCCTGCGCCGCAGAGCCCGGCCAAATCTGGCTTGTATCGTGGGTTCGATCAGAATCATGGTCCAGTGCGATCGACCCTGGGGCGGCCGCCGCACAAACAACTAGCGGAGGGCATCTGCACCCTCCTCACTCCATGGTACGCCGATTTCCGCCGGGGACTGGTTGGCCGATGCCGGGCGGGGGGGCCGCCCGCGACGGCTATTGGGTCTGGGGGCGGCGGACTTCGCCGTCGTCGCCGATCGCCAGTGGAAGTTCCGGCTGGGAGCGGCCGAACCCCTCGTAGGCGCGAATGATGCGCTGTACGAGCTGGTGACGAACCACATCGCCATCCTCAAAGCGCACGAAGCGGATACCGTCGACGCCCTCAAGAATATTCATCGCCTCGACCAGGCCCGATTTGCGCGGGTTGGGCAGGTCGATCTGCGTAATGTCGCCGGTGATGACCGCTTTGGCGTTGTTACCCATGCGGGTCAGGAACATCTTCATCTGCTCGCTGGTGGTGTTCTGCGCCTCGTCCATGATGATGAAGGCATCGTTGAGAGTGCGGCCGCGCATAAACGCCAGCGGAGCCACTTCGATCACGTTGCGCTCCAGCATCTTATCCACGCGCTCGGGTTCGAGCAGATCGTAAAGGGCATCGTAGAGCGGCCGAAGATAAGGATCGACCTTTTCCTGCAGCGTGCCGGGGAGAAAGCCGAGCCGCTCGCCGGCTTCAACAGCGGGACGCACCAGGACGATGCGGCTTATCTTCTTGGCAAGCAGGGCCGCGGCGGCCATCGCGACGGCAAGGTAGGTCTTGCCTGTGCCCGCCGGTCCGATGCCGAAGACCATATCCGCCTGTTCGATGGCTTCAACGTACAGTCGCTGGTTGAGTGAACGCGGCTGCACCATCCGCTTGATGCCGGCCGAGCGCTGCTTGCCGCTCTCTGCCAGACTGCGCAGGGAGACGGAGGAATCCGCCGTGACCAGGCGCAGCATGCCGTTGAGTTCGCCGTTCTGGAGGAGAATGCCCTGACGCCGCAGCGCCTCGTAATCCTGAAAGATTCGCTCGACGCGGCCAAGGGCGTCCTCAGGACCCTCAACCGTGACCGCATCGGATACCAAGTCGATGCGCACACGGAGAGCGTCCTCCATCAGTCTCAGATTTTCGTCGCGGGTCCCGAACAGGGGCTCAAGATTGGGCGTGATCTCGAGATGTTTTCTCATCAGGCGAGGAAAAAGCCTCCAGGCGTGGCTGAGTGCGGGCCACGAAGCTGATATTGGATTGTTGGATGGACTGTTGCCGTCCGCGACCGAATCTTGTCCACGCTGATAGGATGCCTCACGCGGGGCGAAGGAACCGGGTTGGCAGTCGGCAGCAAAAGAGTCGAAGTTGCGGTCAGAGTAGCCCGGGAGAATTCCGCAGTCAATGCCTAAATAGTGAATATTTTCGGAATTTGAGCTGAAGTGGATACAGGGCTCATTCCGGGCCTCTTACCACTCCTGAGGAGGCCCAATGCCGCGCACCCGGGCACCCTTCCGGCGGCTCTGACCGGTCCTGAGGAACCGCGGTGCCGAAGCCAGCGTATCGTGTGTCCAGGACGCGAAGGGGAGGACGGATGGGTCTGTCGACTCTTTGGCCGTGGCTGATGTATGGCTGGGCAGCCGGCGAAATCCTGCTGGCACTGTTCGTGAGAGCCCGCAGTGGAGTGCACAGCATTCGGGATCGCGGAACCCAGTTCATCCTGTGGGGCGTCATATTCGGCTCCATCTTTGCGCTGGAGTGGGTCGGTCCCCATTTCCCGCGCGAGATCGCTGCCGGACACTGGCTCAAATCCCTGAGCGTCATCCTGATGATGGGCGGACTGGCCGTGCGCATTATCGCAATCGTTACGCTCGGCAGATCCTTCACCGTCAACGTTGCTACCCACGCCTCGCAGAGTCTCCAGCGCTCCGGCCTCTATCGCATCGTCCGGCACCCTTCGTATCTGGGGCTCGAAATCTGTTTTCTGGCCGTGGGGCTGCACACTGGAAACTGGGCTTGCCTGGCGCTGATGGTGATTGCCCCAACGCTGGCTGTCCTCTATCGCATTCATGTCGAGGAAGAGGCCCTTGTGGGAGTATTCGGCAGCGAATACTCCGATTACCGCCGCACCACGAAGCGTCTGATTCCCGGTGTGTATTAAGCGGCTGCGTGCGCCGCGCTCCGCGTCACCTCTGCAGTTACTTGACAAAGTCAACTAATACGGAGCAGGCTGGTAAGCATGCCCCAGACGCGGTCCCAGCATCCGGGCCTTGCCGCCGATGCCGCCGCCTTCCGTCGCTTCAACCGCATGTACACGCGCTTCCTCGGCACGCTGAGCGAAGGCTTCCTGAGCACGGAATTCAGTCTGGCTGAAGGACGAATCCTGTATGAGCTGGCGGCGAACCGGAGGACCCAGGCAAAAGAAATTGGCGAACATCTTGGCATGGACGCCGGTTATCTCAGCCGGATTCTGAGCAAGTTCGAAAAAGCCGGGCTCCTCCGGCGCAAGACTTCAAAGGCCGACAACCGCGCCGCAGAGCTGCACCTTACCGCCCTTGGGCGGGCCGCGTTCCGAACCCTCAACGACCGGTCAGAGAAACAGGCTCGGGACTTTTTAAGGGGCCTGGCTCCCGCTGCGCGCCCTGAGTTCACCAGCGCCCTTCGGACGATGGAGCGTTTCATAGCAGGCAAAGAAGCCGCAAGAGCCTCATACGCGCTACGCACCTGTCGCCCCGGCGATATGGGCATGGTCGTGGCGCTCGAAGGCGCGGGCTACGCCGGCCAGTTCGGCTGGGACGGAAGCTTCGAAGCCCTGGCCGCGCGCATCGTTGCCGATTTCATTACCAGTTTCAACCGGAAGCGAGAACGCTGCTGGATTGCCGAGCTCGACGGCCGTCACGTTGGCCACGTCTTTCTGGTGCAACACCCGGAGCAGGCTGACACCGCGAAGCTACGCCTCCTCTACGTCGATCCGTCGGCGCGCGGCCTCGGGCTGGGGCATGCGCTGGTCGACGAATGCGTTCGCTTCGCGCGCAAAGCTGGCTACAGCAGGATCGTTCTCTGGACGCAAAGCATTCTCACCACGGCTCACCACATTTACCAAAAAGCCGGCTTCCGCCTTGTTAAGGAGCAACCTCACCACAGCTTCGGCAAAGACCTCATCGGCCAGACCTGGGAGCTTTCGCTGCGATCGCCTTCTCGCTCGATTGGAGATCGCGCGCGCAAACGCGAGGCGGGAACTATAATCTGCATTTCCCCGTAATTGCTGCAAACAGACATTCCCTGTTCTGAGGAGCCATGGATGCATAAGCCAATACGTTTGCTGGCGGCACTGGTCGCCGCCGCCGTTACATTTTCTCCCGCGCTCGCCCGCGCAACTGGCGAAGACAAGCCGGCTGATAAGTCTGCGGAAAAGCCGGCGGAGAAGCCGGCCGAGAAGCCTGCGCAGGAAGTCACGACCCAGGGTACGCTCGATGCGGGCGGCCAGCACATTCTCTACAACGCCGTAGCAGGAACGATCACCGTCGGCTCCTCCAACGGTGAGGACTCTCAGCTTGGTCCCGACGGCAAGCCGATGCCGGATACCGATCTCGCAGCGGCGTTCGCGGCTGCCAAGGATGCCAGCCAGGCTCCGCCCCTTGCGCGCATCTTTTACGTCGCCTACTTTAAGCGGGACGCCGCTGAGCCCCGGCCCATCACGTTCCTGTATAACGGGGGCCCAGGCAGCTCTACCGTCTGGCTTCACATGGGATCCCTGGGTCCGAAGCATGTCGTCACAGAGATGGATACGCACCTGCCTGGGGCGCCCTACAAGCTCTCGGATAATGCTTACTCGCTGCTCGACGTTAGTGACCTCGTCTTCATCGACATGCCCGGTACCGGCTTCGGCCGTCTGACCGGCAAAGATGCGGGCAAGGCTTTCTGGGGCATCGACGAAGACGGCCATGCCTTCGGCCGCTTCATTAAACGCTTCCTTTCCAAGTACAACCGCTGGAACTCTCCCAAGTACATCTTCGGCGAGAGCTACGGCACCACCCGCTCGGCGGTCCTCTCCAATATCCTCGAGAACGAGGAAGACATTGACCTGAACGGGGTCATCCTGCTGTCGCAGATATTCAACTTCGCCACCGACATCGATGGCGCCCACCAGAACCCAGGCATCGATCTTTCGTATGAACTGGCCTTGCCGACCTACGCCGCCACCGCCCGCTACCACCACAAACTGCCCCAGGAGCACCCCGATCTCCCCGCCTTCATGAAGGAAGTCGAGGACTTCGCAATGGGGCCCTACGCTGAAGCCCTGGCTAAAGGTACCGACCTAAGTCAAAGCGACAAGCAAACCATCGCGCAGAAGCTCCACGATTACACGGGGCTGCCCGTCGACTATCTGGTGAAAGGCGACCTGCGTATCGCCGGGGGACAGTTCGAAAAGAGCCTTCAGGATGACACCGGCGACACCACCGGTCGTCTCGACACCCGCTTTACCGGGCCGTCCATCAATCCGCTGAGCGAAACCGCGGATTACGATCCGCAAAGCTCGGCCATCTCCTCAGCCTATGTTGCGCTCTTCAACCAGTACGTCCGCAATACGCTGAAGTATGGCGAAGGACAGACCTACCTGCCCGAGGCGGACTTCGGCGGCGGCTTCATGTGGGATTTCAAACGGCAGGGTTTCCCTCTGTTGAATGTCAGCAACGACCTGGCAACCGCCATGAAAACCAATCCAAAGCTGAAAGTCCTCGTCAACGGCGGCTATTACGATCTGGCCACACCCTTCTACGCCGCCATGTATGAGGACAAGCACCTGCCCATCTCAGAGAAGATCGCCGCCAACATCGAATATTCCTGGTACGAATCGGGCCATATGGTCTATGTGAAAGATGAATGCCTGAAGCAGTTGCATGATCGCGTGGCGGCATTCATCAAGGGCACGGAGGCTGGCAATCAATAGGCCGCGACCGGCGCACAGGCCGTAGAATCGGAGCCAATGTCGGAGTTCCTCCTCTTTCACGGCGTCGCGATCGTAGTCCTGATTCTGGCGAACGGTTTCTTTGTGGCGGCGGAGTTTGCGCTGGTCAGCGTCCGTGAAACGCGGATCGAGCAGCTCATTGCCGAGCATAACCCGGGTGCGCGCATCGTGCGGCGTCTGCAGGAGAACCTTGGGGATTTTCTTCCCGCTGTTCAGCTCGGCGTCACCTTGTGCAGTCTGGCGCTGGGCTGGATCGGCGAGCCGGCAGTTGCGGGCATCTTCGAGCAGGCTATGGGGCCGCTGCCACATGCGCGTCTCTACGCGCATTTGGCTGCCGTGCCGCTGGCTTTCGCCTTCATCACTTATTTTCATGTGTTGTTAGGTGAGCTCGTGCCGAAGGCGCTGGCCTTGCGTCGCGCCGATCAGATGGCTGTCGCTGTTGCCGGGCCGATGGAGGTGTTC
>Ga0181528_10003201_pt1 | contig 10065 bp, 5 predicted proteins | sample PEATcosm2014_Bin_47_FD_119742 | JGI IMG/M metagenome (GOLD analysis project Ga0181528, IMG submission 119742) | Peatland microbial communities from MTU Mesocosm Facility, Houghton, MI, USA - PEATcosm2014_Bin10_10_metaG | ecosystem: Environmental > Terrestrial > Soil > Wetlands > Peat | place...
CCCCATCAAAGTCAGCATGGATAGCGTGAACGGCAGCAAGCCCCTGGCATTCAGCACTCTAAACGGCCTGGTGGATGTGACGCTTCCCGCGGACATCAAGGCCGATCTGACCGTCAAAACCAACCATGGCGCCGTCTACAGCGACTTCGACGTGACGCTGGGCGGTTCGCGCGCCTTGAAAGACGGCAACCGCATCCGCATCGACAACACCATCCGCGGCACCATCAACGGCGGCGGAGTCGACCTCACCATCCATACCCTGAACGGCGCAGTCTATATACGCAAGAAGAAATGACTGATTTAGAGAATCCGCTTGCTTACGTTACGCGCGGCGCGGTACCGTCACCCTTTCCTTACGATCCATCTTGGCTACGCGCTTGACCGCCGTCGCCATGCTGACGTTAGCCCTCGGAATCGCCGCGAACCGGAGGAGGTCGCCGTGCGGGCGCATCTTCGTCATCCAGGATGAGGCCGCCCATTCGCCCGTGGTTCGGCGGCAGCTTTCGTTAAAGACGTACCGTTCACCAGTATCGGAATCGCATCGCCCGAGTTCATAGGGCTCGATCAGCGCGGCGCGAAGAATAGCTAACTTCCAAAACCGCAAAGCTTGTAGAATCGAAATTACAAGCTGTCATGCCTGGGCCCTCTGTAAATATGGAACCACCCGCGACGCCCGCAGTCCATTCCGCGCGCCGTCTGTGGATCTCGCTCGCCGTTTTGCTGATCGGCACGGTGGTCCTGATCTGGGCCGGCGCCACGTGGCGCGCGCGCGTGGCCAGCGCGCAGGTTCGCTCGCTCGCCGTTCTTCCCTTTAGCGATCTCACGCAAAGCAACGAGGACTGGCTCGCCCCCAGCCTCGCCGGCGAAATCATCGACCAACTTGCGCGGGTGACAGGCCTGCAAGTGGTGGGGCGAACGTCGGCCCTCAAGATCAAGAGCGATGCCGTCAAACAACTGGCGGTCGCCGCCAGGCTCGAGGGCAGCATCAGTCAGAGCGGCGGCCGGCTCCATATCGCGCTGGCTATGACCCGCACCTCCGATGGGTATCGTCTCTGGTCGGCCGCCTTCGACCGGCCGGCGAACGATCTGCACACCGCCATCGATGACGTCGCGGCCGCCGTTGCCCATCGACTCCACGTCGACACACCGGTGCCGTTGGCGCGCCGGTATCAGCCAGCCTCGCAGGCTTACGCCGCTTATTTGCATGGGCGGTACCTATTCGATCAAGCCACGCCCGAAGCATTGAATCGCGCTCAGGAGCGGCTGGAAGAAGCGGCTGCCGCCGATCCCAACTTCGTGCCGGCGTGGGCGTGGCTCTCCATCGTACGGGAATATCGCGTGGCGGCGGGAATGGCCCGGCCCAATCGACTGATGCCCGCTTCCCGCGACGCCGCCGAGCGGGCGGTGGCGCTCGATCCCGATTCGGGCGTCGCGCACCTGGCGCTCGGTATCGTGAAACTGCAATACGACTGGGATTGGGCCGGCGCCAAGGAAGAACTCGACCGCGCGGTGCAAGCGTTCCCGGAATCGGCCTTCGCCCTGGATTGGCTCGGGCGCTGGTTTCAAAGCCAGGGACGGATGACCGAAGCCAGTGCGGAAACCGGGCGCGCCCTGGCCCTCGATCCGCTCTCGCCCGCCATTTTGAGCGATGCCGCCGCACAATACGTCTCGTTGCAGCAACTCGCGCGCGCGATTTCATGCGCACAGAAGGCCGTGGACCTGAGCCCGGACGATGCCGCCGCCCGCGCTGCGCTGGCGAATGTGCTGTTGTTGGCCGGCGAGAAAGGCAAGTCGCGGCAAATCCTGGAAGAGCTCCGCAGTTCCGGCGCCGCGAAATTGCCGGCCACCCAATTGGCGTCCCTGGAGGCACGCATGGGCGATCCGCAGGACGCGCGCCAATTGCTCGATGCCGCCGAAGATCTCCCCGACGACCAGCTCCTGCCGGCCGTGGAATACGCCCAGCTCGCCGCCGTTCTCGCGGATTGGGACCGTCTCTTTTCGTGGACGGAAGAGGCGTACGGCGAACGCGACGTGGCGCTGCCCTACTGGCCGGGCAGTCCTCTGGTGCCGAAATCCGACCCCCGTTTCGATGCCTTCCTCGCGCAGATGAATTTGCCGGCGCCGGAGGCTCACTAAGTTCCGCGAAACCGCTTGCTGACGCGCGCGGCTCGGTGACGGCTTAGCGTTCCGTTCCACACGCTCCTTCCGAGCCGAGCGCGTGAGCAAGCGGTTCCCGTCCCATAACCTCTAAAATAGAAGCAGTGCCAAAACTGCCCGCTACGCTGCGAGCCCTGCAATACCGTAATTTCCAGCTGTTTTTCTCGGGCCAGCTCATTTCCCTTATCGGGACCTGGATGCAGAACCTCGCCCAGGCCTGGCTCGTATACCGGCTCACAGGGTCCATGGTCCTGCTGGGCGGAATCAGTTTTTGCAGCCAATTCCCCATCTTCCTGCTGTCCACGCTCGGCGGCATCGTGGCCGACAGATACAGCCGGCGCCGCGTCGTTATCGCCACGCAAACGCTTTCCATGTTGCTGGCGCTCATCCTCGCCGCTCTCACTCTCACGCACCGCGTGCACATCTGGCACATCTTCGTGCTCGCCGCGCTACTGGGAGCGGTGAACGCCTTCGACATCCCCGCGCGCCAGTCTTTCATCGTGGAGATGGTGGCGCGGCCCGACCTGATGAACGCCATCGCGCTGAATTCCTCCATGTTCAATGCCTCGCGCGTGGTGGGCCCGGCAATCGCCGGCATTCTGGTGGCGGCCATCGGCGAAGGCTGGTGCTTCTTCGCCAACGGCATCAGCTATATCGCGGTCATTATCGGTCTGCTGCTGATGCGCGTGGCGCCCAACGAGCGCCAGGCAAACCTCGCATCGCCGCTCGCCAACGTCATCGAGGGCTTTCGCTTCGTGCTGCGGAACCGGCCGATTCACGCTCTGTTGATCCTGCTGGGGATTGCCAGCGTCACCGGCATGCCGTTCCAGGTACTCATGCCGGTATTCGCCGACCGCATCCTGCACGGCGGTCCGAAAGCACTCGGATGGCTGACAGGTTGCGCCGGAGTAGGCGCGCTCGGGGCCGCGCTGCTGCTGGCCAGCCGGCAAACTCTCAAAGGTCTCAGCGTGTGGGTGGCGGCATCGGCAGCGGCCTTCGGAATCGGGCTGGTCGTTTTCTCCACATCGCGGAGCTTCCTGTTTTCGGCGGCCATCCTGGTACCCGTGGGTTTCGCATTGATGCTGGAGATGGGCTCTACCAACACTCTTATCCAGAGCATGGTCCCCGATGAACTGCGCGGGCGCGTGATGGGTGTCTATTCGATGGTCATGATGGGGATGGCGCCTTTCGGCGGACTCTTGGCCGGCTTGGTGGCCGACCGTTTGGGCGCGCCCCTCACCGTCACCATCGGCGGAGTGGTTTGCCTGACCGCGGCGATCGTCTTCTCCACGCAACTTCCGGGAATTCGGGTTCACATGCGCCGCATGATTGCCGAGCAGCGCCTGGCGGTTACCGAAAAATAGCGCTTCTTTCAGGCGACGTTCCTCGGGAACCCAATTGCGTGCGCCCGCATCCAACTAGTCAGAAGGTTGCCCGTATGAAGATTAGTTGGTACTTAGTCACCGCCGTATCAGGCGTGGCCCTCGCGGCCGCAATGCCGGGATATTCAGCTTCACTTCCGGACATTACCGGTTCGCCGCAAATGGTTGTGACGATGCTGCCCGGGGCGGGCGGCAGCAGGCCCGATAATCTGGCGCCGGGCGATATTAATGTTCAACTTAGCAAGACGCCCGCACAGATCATTCACTTGCAGCGCCTGAGCGGCGACCTGGCGGATATGCAGCTCTTCGTTCTTTTGGACGATTCCTCGCGCTCCGGCAGCCTGGGCACTCACCTGAAGGAGCTGAAAGACTTCTTCAATTCCTTGCCGCCGACTACGCAAGTCGCGCTCGGCTACATGCGCAATGGGACCTTCTCGGTCTTGCAGGAGTTCACCGCGGATCACCAAAAGGCAGTCGCAGCGTTGCGCTTGCCGATGGCGGTGGCGGGCGCCAATGGCAGCCCCTATTTCTCGCTTGGGGACTTGGTGAAGCGCTGGCCTTCGGACCAGCAGACCTATCGCCGGGCGGTGCTCATGCTGACCGATGGTGTGGACCGTTATAACGGCTCCGCCGATTTAGACGATCAATACATGGATGCGGCGATTCATGGCGCTCTGCGCCATGGAATCATGGTCTACTCGATTTATTTGAGCGGTGCCGGCAGGTACGGCCAGCGCGGCCGGCCGTTGATGGCCGGGCAATCGCACCTCATCGAAGTCAGTGAGGAGACCGGCGGCTATGCCTACTTCGAGGACTTCCGGGATCCCGTGGATATTGCGCCTTTCTTAAACGATCTTCGCGATCGTCTCGATCATCAGTATCAGGTTACATTCGGTGCGGTTAGTGAGAAGGGCTTTGTGCCCGCGAAGTTACACACTGAGGCGAAAGGCCTCAAGGTGGTCGGCCCCACGCGCGTCTTCGTGCCGTAAAGGCGATGTGGCGCGGACTTCAGTCTGCAGCGCCGAGACTCATTTCGGCGGCCTGAAGGCCGCGCCACATCAATTGCGCACTTTCCCGCCGGCGTGCTCGATCCGCCACATGTGGTTCTGCGAGAAATCGCCGGCTGACCACGCCCTGCACAATTATCTCGCCAGGCTGGGTGGGAGGAGCAGAGAGCCATTGGCGTGCGTGGCAGCGTGTATCTGGTCGAATACTTGGGGACGTCCTTTTGCCAGCGGGCCGGATCGTTCTCCCGAACGGGGGAAGCTTCGGGAGGGCAGCAAGGTCCTCGCCTGGAGCCCCAGGCTCCCGACCTGCACGTTCGCCGCGCCGAAGTCGATCTGCTGGGCGCCGATTCGTCACGGGAACTTGACGCCCAAGGCGGTAACGCCCTGCGCCTACTTCCTGGATCACGTCCGTAACGGGCGGCTATCTCGTTGAAAAAGGTCGGGGCCGACCGCCCACGCCAAACCGAGGACCGCGGCCCCCACCACCATCCACCCCTGCATCGCTAGCGCCCGGTTGCCGCTGTGGAACATCTCGGCCGCCGCCGGGTAGAGGGAACTCAGCGCGAACACCAGCACGTACGCCAGGTAGTTCCGGCGCGCGAACCACAGGCAGAATGCCAGCGTTAATGCGAGGCCGGCTAGCGCCGTTCCGTAGGACAGCGCCAACTCGCCCGGCGTTCGTACATCGCTCGAAACCGCCACGAACGCCAGCAAGAGAACCAACGGCGCCGCCATCCAGCGCTTCGGCAAGTTGCGGAGGGCCAGGACGCCGAGAGCCAGAATCGCGGCGCGCGAGAAAATCGTGCGGATAGCGTCGATGACAGCCGTGAGCGCCGGAACGGGCAGGCCGATAAGCGACGGATCGTCCACTTCCGCGAATGACAGTGCGTGAAACCGATCGGTCAGGAGTCCGGCCAACTGATGCCAGAACTGCCACAATCCGGCGGCCACTAGCAGGAGGATTACGGCGTCCAATGCGAGCACCCGGCGCACCGGCCGGAACGCGGCCAAACTTTCCGGGAAGAACGAAAGGACCAACGCCGCCGCGGCGGCGAAGAGCACGAACGCGAAGGCCACCTCGATAGCCAGCACTACTGCGGCGGTGACTGTGAATGTCTCGAACGGGATCGAGGTCGGATAGTTTCGATATAAGAAGAGATGGAAGGAGAGAGCCAGAGCGGCGACGGTCAGCACGGTGGGAACGGCGGCGAACAGCAGGGTGCGGCGCCACGGCACCAGCCCTTGGCGGATTCGACGGATCAGCATCCAAATGCCGAAGACAATGGCGCCGGCGATCGCCAGGATCCGTAAGATCCACACGGCGATGGAAATGAAATTCTGCCTGTCGCGGCTACGCTCGAAGGCCTCGGGGATCTTCCAATAGGCGCGCAAGGCGGAGACGCGATCGCCTTCCACCGCGACCTCCACGCGGTAATGCGCTTCGTCCACGTTGCGCGCGTCGCCGGGGCGTGCTTCCCACACCAGGGTGTAGTCGCGCCGCGCCTTGCGTTTTTCCGTCTGGCTCTCCTTCAGATCCATAGCCGGTACGTTCAGGCCTTGCGTGGTGGCGAAAGCGGCGGCGATGTCGCGCGCGGCGTCGGCGGTGAGATCGGCGCCAGCGCGGTCGTCGGGGATCTGATGGTTGAAGGCCATCGCTTTTCCGCTCTCGGGATTTACCGTAACGAGGAACTCGTCCTTGTCGAGCGATTTGAAATATCGCGTGGCCCAATATCGCACCGGCCGATACTGCTCGAACAGCTTGGAGGTCGCGCTTACCGAACGCCGTTCGAGGAAGTATTTGGCCGCCAGGCTGTCGTCGCCGCCGGTGTGGGTCTCAGCGTACGTGACTTGGCGATAGGAGGCCGGATCGACGCCCAAGGTGCGCAGGAAGGCGTCGGCCGGTGCGCGCGCCTCGTCGGCGGTCAGCTTATATTGCGGCGAATCGCCGAAGTGAGCCACGGGAATCAAAGCAGCCGCGAGCCCGCCCACGAAGATCGCGAGCGCTAACAGGCGCATGCGCCCGCTCATCGGCGTGAAGTCCAGAATGTGGACAGCCGCGGGCTCGACTTCCGGCGGAGTGTCCGCCGCCGGCGGCTCGTCGCCATTCAGCAGACCGGTTGTGGGCTCGAATCCACCGTGCCGCCAGTAGGCCACCAGCGCCATGGCGATCGGCACCACGAAGATCCCCGCGCTGGCCGCGCCCGAGAGCCGATAATACAGACTGTGCGAGCGCAGCAGCAGGAGAGCGCTATACATGGCATCCACCGAGTAGTGCCAGATGAGCGTCGGCAGGATGCCCCAGCGCAACATGATGAGCCCCAGCGCCACGCCGCCGATACCGACTTCGACCCCGCGAATATAGAACGGCTGGTTGGGATACCCCGCATGGCCGAAGCCCCACACGAAGCCCGCCACTACGATCGCCGCCGGCAGCCAGCGCAGCGCTTTCTTCAGAAACGGAATGGCGAACATGCGGAACATGAACTCCTCCGAGACCGCCGGCAGGTACCCGCCCACCAGCACATAGGCCCAGGGGAATTTCGTGTTCAGAAGATCGCTGTACGGCACGTCGGCGGGCGACCACGCGCCCAGCCGGTTGGCCACGATGTAAAAAAGCGTCTGGTAAGCCAGGAAAATGGCGCACAGAGCCACGCCCAGAATCGCGCCGAGGAAGAATCGCTTACTGCGCACTCCGCGGCGGCTGAACAGGTTTCCGAGCGACACTTTATCGGGGAAAGCTTCGCGATACAGCACCTCCGCGCCAGCCGTGATGATGAAGAGCGCGCCGCCCCAGGCGAGCGCTCCCAGCAGCGCCTGGAAAAGCTTCTGCATCAGGAAACTGGAATAGGCGTCGGTGGTGGGATACCCGTATTCGGCTAAAGGGAATTCGTTGAGGCTGGACAGGAACGACAGCACGATGGCGATCAGGCCGACGATGGCCGCGCGGCGCCACTGGACGTCCTGCCGGCGCACGCGAATGACGATTACCGCAATCAGCGCGATCAGCAGACCAACCATCGCCAGTGTGTCGATGATCTGCGCCTCGTTATTCTTCGAGCGCAGGCGTTCGTAGTCGCGCGTCCACCGGTCGGGAACCTTGAGATACTCGCCGTACCCACCGACCTCGTTGCCGAGTATGGTGACGGCAATGCGATAGGTACCGTCATGGATGTCGAAATCGCGCTCTTTCCAGGTGAAGACGCGGTCGGTGCGATGCGGCCTGGTGACGGTGGACGATTCCACGAAATCGAGCGTGTCGAGCCTCCGGTGCGCACGCGCGAGGAGAAAATTTTCGGCCAGAGTGCGCGCCTGCTCGGTGGTGATGTCCGGCTTGGCGGTGTCTTCCGCCAGCTCATGATCGAAGGCGACGAAGTCGCCCGCGGGCGTGATATCGGCGCGGAACTCCTCGCGCTCCTGGGGCCTAAACCAGCGGAACGCCCAGCGCCACAGGCGTACGCGCGTTCCCATAAGCTGGTTGGCTCTTTCCAGGCCGGCTTCGCGCTCCAGAAAAGTTTTCGCGTCGTCGTCATAGCTGAAGCTCGACGCCACGCGGTAAGCCCCGAGGACAAAGCCCTGGCTGTCGAGGAATTGCCTCGCGTGTGTCTGCGCCTCGGCGCGGCTGACGCGAAAATCGATGGAGGCTTCCGGGAAGGCGCGATAAAAGTTTTCGGCCGTGAACCAGACGCAAGCCCCCAGAAGCGCGAGACAGACCGCGATGAAACGATAGTCGGCGGAGACGAAGCACTCTTTCATGCTCAGGATTCCTTGGCCGCCCAGTGGAGGCCGATGCCACCTAAGATATACCGGTTTACATGAACGCGCGGAAAACCACTTTGGCGGAGCAGCGACGAAAGTTCGTCAATCGACAGAAAGCTTCGTAACGAATCGGGAATGTAGGTGTATGTCCTGGGGCGGCCGTGCAAAAGAAGCCCCCAAAAAGTCCCTTGGGCGTACAGGTAACCCAAATAGAGCGTGCGGAACAGGGGATTCGCGGGGAGAAAAAAATCCAAACTGACGAGGAGTCCACCGGGCCGGATGACCCGTTCGATTTCGCTCAAGGCCAACGGCAGATCGGGGAAATTCCGTAGTCCGTAGCCGACGAATGCGCAATCGAAGCAGCCGTCCCGGAAGGGCAGGGCACCCGCGTCCGCGCAGGCTGCCAGACGTACGCCCGAGTGTCTCGCCAGGCTCAACATACGCTCGGTGAGATCCACCGCGATGGTCCGCGCACCGGGGTACTGGCGGCTGACAAGCTTCGAGAAATCGCCCGTACCGGCGGCCAGATCGAGAATCACGGGCTCCACGGGCAGTCGGGCGCGGGCGACGCCGAGCCGCTTCCAACCACGGTCCATGCCGTACGAAAAGGCGCGCGTGATGAAGTCGTAGCGGGGCGCAATGGTCGAAAACATGCGCCGCATAAGCTGCGAGCTCTGCTGTTCAGCGGGCTGTGGCACTGGCAGGAAATTGTAGCAGAGAACTTGCCAGCTTTCAGCCGCTCCCCAAAAAGCGAGAGGGCTGCGGATCCGCGTCTATCGCCTGGTCGATCGGGCGTTGGCTACCCGGGGCATCTCGGCAATGGCGCTAGCCGAAGCGATCATGGGTGGCGGAACGATGGTCTCGTCCACCATCTGCAGCATGGTTTGGGTGGACAGGTTTTCCGCGTCCTTATAGAAGATCAATTTGCGGGCGTCGCCGTCGAAATCCACCCGCACGAGATCTCCGCCCCGAACCTGGCTGCTGGCCATAAGATTCGAGAGGGGATGCACCAGGTGCCGATCGATGGCTCGTTTCAGGTGGCGCGCCCCATATTTCAGGTCGGTGCCTTCACCCAGCAGAAACTCTCTTGCCGGTTCGGATACCGAGATCACGAAGGGCAGAACATTCGCCGAACTGAATACGCGCTGTTGCACCACGTTCAGCTCAAGCGCCAGAATCCGACGCAAGGCATCCTTGCCGAGCGGCTGAAAAACCACCACCTGGTCGATGCGATTGATGAATTCGGGAGTGAATTTGCGGCGTGCGGCTTCCATGCCGGCGCCGGCGGCCTTTTCGGTCAGTTCCGCATCCACCTCTCCGCAGCCGCGGCGGCGTTCCACTTCCCCGGCCGCGAATCCCAGGTTCGGCCGAAGGATCGAAGCCATTTCAGAGGCGCCCAGATTGCTAGTCATGAAGATCATGGCGCGCGAAAAGTCGACCCGCCGATTGTCGCCTAGAGTCAGCGTGGCTTTGTCGAGGATGCCGAGCAGCAGATTCCATAAAGCGTCGCTGGCTTTTTCGATTTCGTCGAAGAGCACAAAGCTCAGCTTCACTTTCTCGCTGTGGAACTGATTGAGCACTTCCTGGCTGAGCAGCGGATGCGTTTCCCGGTGCCCCAGATACCCAGGGGGCGAGCCGATCAGCTTGGCGATTTCGTGCGAGTGCTGAAACTCCGCGCAATCGATCTTGATCACCGCGTGCGCGTCGCCCACCAGGCTCTCAGCTAGAGCTTCTACCGTACGGGTTTTCCCCGATCCGGTCGG
>Ga0181528_10003202_pt1 | contig 10064 bp, 6 predicted proteins | sample PEATcosm2014_Bin_47_FD_119742 | JGI IMG/M metagenome (GOLD analysis project Ga0181528, IMG submission 119742) | Peatland microbial communities from MTU Mesocosm Facility, Houghton, MI, USA - PEATcosm2014_Bin10_10_metaG | ecosystem: Environmental > Terrestrial > Soil > Wetlands > Peat | place...
CAAACTTGACGCGCGGCGTTGGAAAAATTATCCTGTGCAGACTGGTTGGTGGTCGTAGCTCAATGGTAGAGTCCAAGCTTGTGGAGCTTGTTGTTGCGGGTTCGAATCCCGTCGGCCACCCCACTTTTTAATGGGTTTTCAGCAGGTGTCATTTTGGGCATACGTTTGCCGCCTTGGCAGACGTATTCTTAAATCACCAGTAAACCCTTGGGCTTTGACAATCCGCGGGCCACGGTGTAGCTAACGACGAGCGCCCGAAATTATTAGAATATCTTGTTTGCTGCACAGCTCGTCTAAACTGATCTTTGAGAGATGATTCCCTGAGATCGAACCGCGGAGGAAGAAGCCTTTTCACTTTTCGATAGGCCGGATAAATCCCAGCCTCGTGACACCACCAAACGGCCGTCCAAACAAGCGTCAACCCCAAAAACTGGCGCTGCTGTTTGAACCTTGTGCGCCATGCCTTATGATTCTCGCAAATCTTCCTCGCAAGATCCGGCCAATGGTTGGCTGCTTGCGTCGGATGTATCTTTAAACGAGAACAAACTCGGAGCAAAGATGGCGGAGGCGATTCGGGCTCGTCCAAAACCTTGCGCAACATTTGTTCAATTTTCATGCAATTGATAACCCGAGGATGGGAAGTGATACGAATCTCCGTTTGGTCATTGATGGGGCGTGCGATGCATGGCGCTGACGGTGCAAGGCTACCAAACAATAATGTGGCGGCGGCCACGTCAAACCGACAGGCAAGCAGGAGAACGGCCTTTAAGGACGGAATCTGATTGCCGTTTGCCCAAAGGGAAACGCTATCGTGGTGAACCCCGACCATTCGGCCGAACGCGAGCTTGCTTCCACCAGCAAAATGGCCCACCAGCCAACGAATTGATTCAGGAAAATGTGGTCGCGGATGCCGCCAGAGTCGTAAAACCGCTGCATATCAACAAAAAAACGCCCGGCTTCGCCGGCTGCAAAAACCTGCCACAACATCTCCTCCTCCGTGAAAATTAACGTGGACTTATTATTAAATTCAACATTTCCTAACCAAGCTCGGCCCGAGGACAGTGCCCCACCTTGCCGTCCATCAAAACCAAAAACCAAATGTGTCAACCACTTTTCAGAAAATATGGTCTCACAATTAACTAGGGCACACGGGACTTTCGCCACGAATACAGTGACGGTTAGCGTCGTATCAGCGATTGGGTATAACCATTTGGCGACTCCGGTGCATAGCGGCAGCAATTAGCAATTACAATGTCGGCTTTAATGACATACCGTATGTCAATTATGTCCTGCTGACCACCCCGAGTCTGACGGTCCCGTTAACATGGACCCGAGTGGTGACTAACTAAGCTAATGCCACTACGGGCGTGATTACCTTCACATTCACCCCATCATCTAGCAAGGCCTTCTACAAGGCCAGTTCTTTGCCTTAATTGATGGGATGCCATACAAATCCCGGCAAGCACCAATGACAAAAACGGCTTGCCGGGGTTTTAATTTATTCTTCGACCATTCCTTTTAAGATAGACGGGGTTCTAATACCTCAATATGAATTCATGAATGCAAAACAGCATCACTTTGAATCCCTTTGGAGTTTCCTACAATCAACATTTTGCAACATTCAAGTTGCACACAGACCGCGCCGTTTTATTGTGAACTTCAGCAATTTCGTCCGGCTTGTTTCAATTCCACGGACGCGCTAAACTTTCCCCGTGATTTATGACGCGTCAATGGACGGGTTGCTGCAAAAAGTTTGGGACGGCGGGCGCATCCACGCCGCCGAGGCGTTGCGGCTTTACAAGCTGCCGCTGGACGAACTCGGCGCGCTGGCCGACCGCCGCCGACATCTCGCGAAGGCCGCCGCCTATGACGGCCGCGGCAACGAGATCGTCTCCTACAACATTGACCGCAATGTCAATTATACCAATGTCTGCAATGTCTATTGCAAGTTCTGCGCATTTTACCGGACGGAGAAGGACGATGATTCCTACGTCATCAGCCTCGCTGAGCTGGATAAAAAAATCGAGGAGACCATCGCGCTCGGCGGCTCGCAGATGTTGATGCAGGGCGGGCATCATCCCAAGCTCACGAAGCAGTGGTATCTGGATTTGCTGGCACACGTCAAAAATAAATTTCCCGGCTTCAACATCCACGGTTTCAGCCCCAGCGAGTTCATCCATTTCCGCGACGTGTTCAACGAGCCGCTGGAAAAAATCATCGGCGATTTCAAAAACGCTGGGCTCGGTTCGATTCCCGGCGGCGGCGGGGAAATTCTGGTGGACCGCGTGCGCCAGCGCATTGCGCCGCTCAAGGCGATGAGCAACGACTGGCTCGAAGTCATGGACGTGGCGCACCGGCTCGGACTTTATTCCAGCGCGACGATGATGTTCGGCCACGTCGAGACCATTGAGGACCGCATCGAACATCTGGAACGGCTGCGCGCGCAGCAGGAAATTTCCTTGAAGCGCGTGGCGGAATTCAGCGGCAACGGCATCCAGCCCGGTCATTTCACCGCGTTCATCGGCTGGACGTTTCAGGCCGAGCACACGAAATTGAAAGCGCCGACTGTGGGCGCACACGAGTATCTGCGCACGCAGGCACTGGCGCGGATTTACCTCGATAATTTCCAGAACATCCAAAGCTCTTGGGTCACGCAAGGTCTGGAGATCGGCCAGATCGCGTTGAAATTCGGCGCGAACGACCTCGGCAGCATCATGATCGAGGAGAACGTCGTCTCGCAGGCGGGCACGACGTTTCGCATGACCGTGCCGGACATGCACCGGCTCATCAAGGAACTCGGTTACGAGCCGCACCAGCGCGACAACTGGTATCGGCTGGTGAATTGAAATGGCAAATCTTTCAGACAAGGTTCCAGAAAATGTTAAAGGTCATTACTACGTTGACCGTTCGTGCATTTATTGTGATTTATGCAAACAAACTGCGCCGAACAATTTCAAAGAGATCAACGCAATGGGCTGGGCCGCTGTTTTCAAACAACCAAAAACTCCAGAAGAAGAAAAAGCCTGCCGTGAAGCAATGGAAGGATGTCCAACTGAATCCATCGGCTGCGACGGTTTTTGAACTTGCCCGAAATTTTTTAGCGACGACAATTAAATCATGGCAACTCCACCGTCACCGCGAAAAGTCCTCAATCCGAAGACGCGCTTCAACTGGCGCGTCAGCGATTTCGTCCGCAAGGTGACAACCTGGTGGCTGGAACTGCGCACGCGCATCACCGGACAGAAATATTACTGCCACGCGCTCGCCGGCGAGGCGGATTACGACATCACCATCAACTCCGACCTGACCGTCTCGTGCAACTGCCAGGATTACGACGGCACCGGCCACCTCGGCAATCTGCGGCAGAATTCGTTCGAGGACATTTTCTACGGCCCGGTTGCGCAAAAATTCCGCGATGAGCTGGCGGACGGGAAGATTCCCATTCCGACCTGCGTGCGTTGCGGTTCCTTCCGCCGGCTCAAAAAAAATGAAGCGCCGCCCAAACCGCGGCTGCCATATCGCGGAATTCTCTTGGAGAACACGGTGCGCTGCAACGTGGATTGCGTCGGCTGCGCGCGCGAAAATGCGGCCAACGTGCGCGTCAACCGGCAGGTGCAGATGCCGCTGGCCGAGTTGAGCCAGATGGCCGACCTGTGCGCACAGTTGAAGATGGAACGGATTTTCTACCTGAACCTCGGCGAGCCGTTTCTGTCGCCGACGATCTGCCAGGAACTGCCGATGTTGCGGGCGAAAAACCCCGACGCCTACATCCGCGTTTCGACGAACGGCATCCTGTTGAATACGGACGCCAAGCGTGAAGCGGCGTTGAGCCTGACTGACATCCAGTTTTCCGTCCACGGCGTCAGCGACGAGATGTGCGAAAAATACATGATCCGTAGCAGCTTCGAAAAAGCCTACGCCGCGATGCGCGACATGGTGGCGTATCGCAACGCGCGCGGCTTGGAACTGCCGATCCTGGAATGGAAATATCTTCTGTTTAACTGGAACGACCATCCGGAGCACATCGCGCGCGCCATCGAAATGGCGAAAGCCATCAAGATTGACATCCTTTCCTTCTGGCCGACGAGCAACCCGTTTTACGGCATCTCCTGGCGCTACCGGCTCGGGCATTTCAACAACGTCGGCAAGCCATCGTGGAAGGGCCGGGAAATTGATTTCCGCGTGAATCCGAAGTTTCAGGCGCGCTAAAATTTTTCCGCTGGCGTAATTTTTCGGGAGCATTTTTTGCGCGACGCCGTCCAATCATTCGGCTATGAATTGAATTATACCGGCCAAAAAATTATGAAAACACTCGCTTCCGTTCTTTCACTCGGCATTGCAGCCACGATCGCAGCGTCCGCGCAGCCTGCCCTGACCATTTACAACCAGAACTTCGCCGTCGTGCGCGACACCGTGCCGCTCGACTTGAAATCCGGCGCAAATTCCGTGCGCTACGCCGGTGCCACGGCGCAGGTCGAGCCGGATTCCGTCATCCTGCGCGACCCGGCGGGCAAACATTCGCTGCAAATTCTCGAACAGAATTACCGCAACGATCCGGTGTCGCAGGAATTGCTGCTCTCGCTGTTCGAGGGCAAGACGATTGACTTTCAAACCGAGCGGCTGAAGGACAACACAACCGTGCGTGAACTCATTCCCGGCAAAATTGTCCGCAGCGGCTATGTCCCCGGCGGCGAGGCGCAGCAGCCGATCATCGAGGTGAACGGCAAGCTGCAATTCACGCTGCCCGGCCAGCCGCTGTTTCCCGATCTCGGCGACGACACGATTCTCAAGCCGGCGTTCAACTGGCTGCTGCAATCCGACCAGCCCGGCAAGTTCGACGCGGAAGTCGGCTATGTCACCGGCGGCTTCGACTGGAACGCCAGCTACAATCTCGTCTCGCCGGAAAAAGGCGACATGGTGGATCTGGTCGGTTGGATCACGATGAACAACCAGAGCGGAAAAACCTTTGAGAATGCCAAAATCAAATTGATGGCCGGCGATGTGAACAAAATCCAGCCGCCGATGGCCGGTGCGTTTGGCGGCATGAGAGCAAAAGCAATGAACCAGGCGATGTATGCGATGGAGGCACCCGCTGTCACCGAAAAAGCCTTCGATGAATTTCATCTTTATTCCATTGCGCGGCCAACGACGCTGCACGATCGTGAGACGAAGCAGGTGGAATTTGTCCACGCCGAGAAAATGTTTGCGCCGACGATTTATGTTTATGACGGCGCTTCAGACTATCGTTTTTATGGCGGCGTAAACTGGAATCAGGATTACGGCACCTCTGGCAACACAAAAGTCACGGTCATGCGCGAGTTCAAGAACGCCGATACAAACCAGCTTGGCATCGCGCTGCCGGCGGGCAAGCTGCGCTTCTATCGCCGTGACGACGACGGCCAGTTGCAATTCGTGGGCGAAAACCAGATTGACCACACGCCGCGCAACGAAACCATCCGCGTGACGACCGGTAACGCCTTCGACCTCGTCGGCGAGCGCAAGCAGACGAATTTCCATGTGGACACCGCCGAAAAGTGGATGGACGAGACTTTTGAGATCAAATTGCGCAACCGCAAGAAAGACGGGCCGGTGGAAATCCGCGTGGTTGAGCATCTCTACCGCGGGAACAACTGGAACATCACCGCCAAATCCGACGACTTCGTGAAAAAAGATGCTCAGACCATTGAGTTCCGCGTGCCGGTCAAACCCGACGAGGAACGCACGGTGACTTACACGGTGCATTACTCGTGGTGAACCTTTTCGCTTGCCGCCGCGCGCGGATTGCTAAAAATTAAGGCACCTTGAGCGCCGAACCCACTTCGCCCGAAATCAGCTTCGTCATTCCCTGCCACAACGAGCAGGATAATTTGCGCGCCCTCGTCGCCGCCATCCGCGAGGCGACCGATCCCCTGAACCGAAGTTACGAAATCGTCATCGCCGACGATTTCAGCTCGGACAATTCCTGGAACGTGTTGAAAGAATTGGCGGCGGCGGATGTGCGCGTGCGCGGGCTGCGGTTCGCGTTCAATTGCGGACAGTCGGCGGCGCTGTGGGCGGGCATGGAGGCGGCGCGCGGCAGATTCATCGTCACGCTCGACGCCGATTTGCAGAACGATCCGCGCGACGTGCCGCAATTTCTGGCGGCGCTGGAAAAAGCCGACTGCGTCTGCGGCTCGCGCATCGCGGCGCGCGGCGAGGGTGACAATTTTGTCCGCATCGTTTCATCGCGCATCGCGAACTGGGTGCGAAACAAATTGTCCGGTGAAAATGTCACCGACGCCGGCTGCTGCTACCGCGCGTTCAAGCGCGAGTGCGTCGCGGACCTCAAATTTTTCAAGGGCATGCACCGGTTTCTGCCAACGCTGTTCAAGATCGAAGGCTTCACCGTCACGGAGATTCCCATCCGCCACAATCCGCGCGCGTCGGGGCAAACCCACTATGGCGTGTGGAACCGGCTGTTTGCGTCGTTTTATGATTTGCTCGCCGTGCGCTGGATGCAGCGGCGGATGTTCAAATACAAGATCGCGGAAAAAATCAACTAGCCGGCCATGCAGCGGTTTCTGATCGTCACGACCAATTGCGCACTGCTGGCGCTGTTACTAATTGGATTACCGGCAGCGACGCGGGAGCATTTTGGCGACGTGCAGCTTTCATCCGCGTCCACCGGCCGGCGGCTGATGTTTTGGGGATTGGGAATTGCCGCCGCTGCGAACATTTTTGCCGCACTGACTTTCGTCAAAGGCCGCAAACAGAAAATTCTTTGTTGGGAATGGGCGGTAATTTTCGGCGGACTCTGGCTGGCAGATTACGGCTTCGTGCGCGGCTGGTTCAATTTTGACTGGCTAAAGCAGGCGCTGCTGTGGCTGCAAAAGCATTTTTGAACCATCACATCCTGCGCTGCGCGTCGGGAATCACAGATACGCCTCAACCGGCTCCGCACCGATCGTGCCGGAAAGTTTTTCCAAGTAGGCCGGTGATTCAACCTCCTCCAACATTTTCCGGGCGCGTGTCAGCCGCTCCGCAACGCCAAGATTCGCGGCGACGTCCTCGTGACTCGGCTTGCGCAAAAAGGCGTTGAGGTATTCAACGTGGCGCTTCCAAAGCCGGCGGTCCACATTCTGTTTCGCCGCGAGCCGCGCGGCATACCAGTCGCTGGCCAGCAGAAATTCGCGAGTGAAGAGTTTCCGCACGTCGGGATGTTCCAAGCCTTTGCCTTCCCATTCGTCGTTGAGCATGATGTGGAGCAACGCCTTCAGCGGCGGACTTGCCTGCGCGATGCTGCCGTCGTCAAAATACATTTTGGCCACGCGCTTCTGCGTGGCGACGATGTTGTCCATGCCGTCCGCGAAAACATCCTTGCCCTGCAATTCCGGCTTGAGCATCGCCTCGGTGAACACGGCGTGCGGATGGTTGAACACGCGGCCAAAAAACGCGTGGACGAACCGCGCGTTGATGCGCCAGCCCAGCCGGCTCGCCAGGACTTTTTTACCGGCATGGTCGAAGTCCGCGCATTTCTCCAGAAATTTGTTGGCGATGAGAAATTTCGGATCGCGTTCCTCCGCGCTCATGCGCGACCAGACTTCCGGCACGATCAAGCTCACGTCGTGATCCACGCGCAAATTCGGGCCGACGTAGCCGGCGGCGGTGATGAACGGCTGGTAGCCGGTGAGGATGAACGACACGAGCGCGTTGTTCAGGTCAATGATCGGCGGCAGCGCATTGAACGGTCCCTTGGTCAGCGCGCCTTCGGAGCCGGCACCGGTGGTGGACGGCGATTTGCCGGTCATGCTGCAAATCACTTCCATGAACAGTTCCGGCAGCTCCATGAAATGCACCGGATTGTAGCACGCCAACGGGCGCACGCCTTTTTCCGGCGGATTGTTCCGGCGGCCCGGCAGCACGGCGGTGACCGGCGTGTGCAGCGGCTGGCTCATGGGCACGCGGCGGCGCAGGCGCGCGGCGATTTCCGCGAGATAGGTTTCGCCAGCGCGGACGACGTCGGGCCGCTTTTGCAGATAACGCGGATTTTTCGTGGGCTTGCCATCCACGAGGCGCGGGCTGGCGGTGCAGACAAAAAATTCCGGCTGCCCGGTCTCGGCGACTTCGCGCACGAATTGCTGCATCGGCCCGGTGAACTGGTCAAAGCCAATCGCGTCCGCAACCATTTCCTTCGCATCGGCCGGCGTAAGCGGCTGGTAGTTGGAAAAGAAATTCTCCGGCTGCACAAAATCATTTTCCGCCTGCTTGTCGTAGCCGCGATGAATCGCGTCGTCCGGGCGCTGGAACAAACGCTGTTCGCAGTTCTGCACGAACTTGAGTGACAAATTTTTGTCCGTGCCTTCCGGCAGATTTTCCAGCAACCCCGCCGGCACGACCGTCGAGGCCGTGATGTCGTCCTCCATCTGCACCTTCACCGCCGGGTGAAAATCCTTGCGCAAGCCGAACGTCCGCCACGCACCATCTGCGTCGAAACCGACGCGCAAATACGTCGTGACGAGCTTGCGGTTGTCGCATTTGAGTTCGTTGCCGGGCGTGCCGTTGATGATGTCCACGCTGAAATGGTCGCGCCAGTGGCCGTTCCATTCCGGCTTGCAATAGCGCTTCACGACGAAGACGAGCTCCTTGACGTATTGCGGCACGCCGGCGAGCCAGGCGTTGTATTCCGGCGTGTAATCGTGCTCGTCCGGCGTGAGCAGCTTGATGACCGAGCCGAGCGAACGTTCATTGGCCAGCACGCTGCGCTGGTCTGTGCGCGACTTGTCGGCAAAACGGTTGGAATAATCGCGGTCAACCAATGCGGCCACCAGGTCGAAATCCTTTTTCATGTCCGCGACGAACACCGGGCCGGTGAGAATCGCGTCGGTGATGGGCTTGGAAATTTCCGACTTGCCGCCGCCGGAAACCGTGCAGGGCTTGTGGCAAAACGTGCCCTCGGCGACCGTGCCGACCAGCCGCCATTGCCGGCCGTGGCCGGGCGGTTTTTCCATTTTGATTTTGTAGCCGGACGGGCGGACGTAGGTTTTTTCCGGTGACAGCTTGATGCTCTGCTCGCCGGAAACCGGATTCAGCCAGGAGATGGTCTGGCTGTTCAAATCAAATTTCGCCGACGCCGGAACATAGACAATTTCCGGATATTTCTTGTCCACCGCGTAACCTTCCGGCTTCACCTCCATGATGTCGCCAAACATTTTGGTCATCTCGACGAACGAATGCGGCAGCCGGCGCGAGAGAATGTCGCCGTTGAATTCCTCGCCCAGATCGTAGCTCGGGAACACCAGCGCGCCGCCGGCGTGCTCTTCTTCGCACAGACCGAACAGGTTCGCGGCGAAGCTCAACTGGGTTTTCACTTCCTTTTTGCAATAGCCGAAATAGTTGTCGGCGATGATGGTGACGATGACGCCGGACTCGTCGCGGGCGCAGAGTTTGAAGGCGTTGCCGCCGTTGTAAAGTTCGTCCTCGGTTTTCCAGCACATGCCGTCGCGGCGTTGGCGCTCGGTGGCCTGATCGAAGTGCGGCAGGCCGACGGATTTTTTGGTGGCCTTGACCAGGTGCGGCGCGAGGATGACGCAGCCGGTGTGGCCGCTCCAATGCTCGCTGTCGAGCGCGGAATCATTTTCCGGCAGCAGCGGATCGCCGCCGTTTTCAAAAATCGCCTCGACGAAATCCAAATTGCTGACGAGGTTGCCCGGCACGAAGAAACGGACTTCCATCCGCTTCTCCGGCGTGAAGCCGCGAACTTCCGGACAGACCAGCGGACGCAACAGCAGCGACACGAGACATTCCGCCGGCTTCGGCTGCGTGGCGGTAAACGGCAGCGTCATCAGCTCGCGCGGCGGATTGAGCGCGAGTGCGAGTATTTTGGCGAAGGTTATTTTCGGCACGCCGAGCTTGTCGTCGGGAATCGGCAGGCCGCCCTCGGCGACGTGGAAAATTCCCTGCGTCGTGCGTCGGTCACTTTTTGGATTGTGCAAAACGCCTTGTTTGACGCGATAGGAATTGATGATGTCGGACGAAAAATCGTCTCGATCCACCGGCAGCGACAGCACGCGTGCGAGTCCGGGCCG
>Ga0181528_10003203_pt1 | contig 10064 bp, 9 predicted proteins | sample PEATcosm2014_Bin_47_FD_119742 | JGI IMG/M metagenome (GOLD analysis project Ga0181528, IMG submission 119742) | Peatland microbial communities from MTU Mesocosm Facility, Houghton, MI, USA - PEATcosm2014_Bin10_10_metaG | ecosystem: Environmental > Terrestrial > Soil > Wetlands > Peat | place...
GGGTTTCGCCATTGTCGTCACGCTTGTCACCGGTATATCCGGATACAGCGACGCGGCTTCCACCAGACTGTCCTTGAGCCGAAGAAGTTCGAAGGCTGCGAGATCCCAGTTTGGCGATTCACCCGCAAACCACAATTTCGTGTGGCGCAACTGGACGGTGCTCATGATATCGGCAAGCCGGGGCACATATTGCTCATCGGCAGCAACACTTTCAGGTACCGCAAAAGCAAGCGGCGTCACCAGGCCGATCATCACCAGGATAACATATCTGCGGAATCTCATTCGATCCTCCAATCCCTGATCGAGCACCATCATTTTTGCCACTTGGTCGCGTCGGCAGCCCGCATTTAGCGGCGGTGCAGCATAGATACACCTAATCCATTGCAACGTTTGCACTGTCTGCCAACAAGCGCCTTGCGCTCGATCAATTCCAGGGGAAGCGTGCAGGCGTCAGGTTCATTGATACCGATCAACATGCCCCGCCGGCTTTGTGAAACTATTTCACCAACCTCAACACGCAACATCCTCGATCGGAGAGACGAAAATGCTGATGCAGCTTCCAATTATTATACTTGCCTCCCTCCCCTTCGTTCAGGTGGCTGACGGCGTGCCGAAATTCGATATCGCGAAGGAGTGCCGGGCCGAAGGCGGCACACAGGCTGTGCTGGACAGATGCGCGGCGGATGAGGCCACGGCTCGCGATCAACTGCAGCCGTTGTGGACTCAATTCAACCCCCACGACAAGGTCATCTGTATCACCAACACCAGTATGGATGGGACCCCCAGTTACGTGGAATTAAAGATCTGCCTGGAAATGGCGCGGGATGCGAAGAAGGCCGCCAAGTGATCGGGCGTGCCTTGCTTCACGAATAAGGTTTCCCCGTCTCATAAGCCGGTAGACGCGGAGTCTGCCGACATTCCCACGCCCACATAAGCTCAGCGAACCGATCGGACTCGGCTATCAAATCCGGGGACGCCATCTACCCCGATCGCTGGGCTGCCAGGTGCTAAACCGTCTGCCCCACCACCGAGCGGAAACGCAAAATCGCAAGCCCGAAGAACAAGGCTCCGATCACGGCGACCGCAACGAATTGCGGCCACACCACATCCAGCCCGGCGCCACGATAGAGAATCGACTGCGCGAAGGCGACGAAGTGTGTCGAGGGCGATATCTGCATAAAGCGGGCGAGCCAAAGCGGCATGCTTTCCAGCGGCGTGTTGCCGCCCGACAGCATGTTCATGGGCAGATAGACCAGCATGTAGAGCAGCCCGAGCTGCGGCATCGAGCGCGCCACCGTGCCGAGAAAGATTCCGATCGCGGTGGCAAAAAACAGGTAGATCACCACGCCGAACATGAACAAGGGGATCGAACCCGCAACGGGGATCCCGAGCATCAGGCGCAACACGAGATAAAGGCTGAGCGCCACCGCCATCGCGATCACCAGGCCATTGGCCCAGACCTTGGACATCGCGATCTCGAACGGCGTTAGCGGCATCACCAGAAGATGATCCATGGTGCCGTGCTCGCGCTCGCGCACCACCGCCGCGCCGGCGAGGATGATAGCCAGCATGGTGATATTGTTGATGACCGCCATCACGCTGGTGAACCAGGCGGTGGTCAGATTCGGATTGAACGCAATCCGCACGTCAAGATTCACCGTCGATAATCTGACTCCCTCGGCATGGGAGAGGAAATCGGCAATCTCGGTGGCGATGATCTGCTGGGCATAGCCGGAGCCGAGCCCGGCCTGCACCATGGCGGTGGCATCGACGTTGATCTGCAGCCCCGGTTGCTGCCCGGCCAGCACATGGCGCTCGAAATCCGGCGGGATGTCGACCACGAAGGTATAGCGCCCCTTGTTCATCAAGGGAATCACATCGCGCTCGGCGATCAGCTGCGGAAGCTGGTACAGCGGCGGAAGGAAGGCATGGGCAATACGGCGCGAAAGCTCCGAATGGTCCTCGTCGACGATGGCGATCGAGGCGTTGTGCAGCTCCTGCGCGTTGCTGCGCGCCTGCAGGGTGATCGCCAGCGAGAATGCGTAGACCACCAGGCCCAGCAGCACGAAATCATGGGAGAAACTGCGCAGCTCCTTGATCCCCAGCCAGTAGATGTTGGCGACTTTTCGCATCATGACGGACCCTAGCGTTCCTGCTTGTGCAGCAGGAGAACGCTCAGTAGCGTCATGATCGGGACGAAGACGGCGAGCGCCAGCAAATCCCCACTGAGGTCGGCAAAGCCCAGTCCCTTGGTGAAGGTCCCGACACTGATTGGGACGTAATAGGTCATGGGAAAGGCACGGCCGATGATCTGCGCGCCTCCGGCCAGCGAGGACACAGGCGTCATCATGCCGGCAAACTGCGTCGCCGGCAGCACCGTCAGGATCGCGGTTCCGAACAAAGCAGCGATCTGGGTCTTGGTGAACGCCGAAATCAGCATTCCATAGCCGGTCATCGTCGTCACATAGATCAGTACGCCTGCAAGCAGCGTCGGAAAACTGCCCTTGAGAGGAACCTTGAATACGAACAGCGCCAGCAGCATCATCAAGGTGAAATTGGCCATTGCGACCGCGATGTAAGGCAGCTGCTTGCCGAGCAGGAATTCGAGCCGGCTCACCGGCGTCACGTACAGATTGGTGATGGAGCCGAGTTCCTTCTCCCGCACGATGGCGAGCGCCATCAGGATTGCCGGAAACAGCCCGAGCAACATCGACATGTTTGAAGGCACCATGGCGTAGATACTGTCGAAATCCTGGTTGTATTTGAACCTGACTTCGATATCGGCGGGCGGCGATACCGAGGGTCCCGTGGTCTTCACCGCCGGATCCGTGAGATACAATTGATGCATGCCCTGCAGATAGCCGCGGATGGTTTCCGCCCGGAACGGCATGGCGCCGTCGACCAGGGCGCTGACCCAGACCGGGCGTCCGCTCTTGATATCGCTGCCAAAGCTCGGCGGGATTTCAATCGCGGCCGAGATGTCTCCGCTCTTGAGCCGGTTGTCGAGTTCGGCATCGTTGCCGAGCGGCGCCTTCTCGACAAAATAGCTTGATCCCCTGAGTTCCTCGAGATACGCGCGGCTCTCCGGAGTTTGATCGCGATCAAGCACCGCGAACGACAGGTTGTTGACATCGGTCGACACGCCAAAGCCGAATACCAGCATCAGAAGCGTCGTACCAAGCAAGCTGAACCCCAGTCGGATCGGGTCGCGCAAAAGCTCAAGCGCCTCACGGATGGCATAGGCCAACAGGCGCTGCAGGCTGAACGCCGAACGTTGCCGCGTGCGCGGTTGCTCCACATGAACGGTGGCGCCTGCTTCGGCACGTTGCTGCAGGGTGGAGGCGTGGGCGCCGGTTGCCTGCAGCAGATAGCTGATAAACGCCTCTTCGAGGCTCGCGGCGCCGCGGGCCTTGACCAGTTCCGCCGGGGTTCCGGTCGCCAGCACCCGGCCGGAATCCATCAGCGCGATGCGGTCGCAGCGTTCGGCCTCGTTCATGAAATGGGTCGAGACGAAAATCGTGACGCCCTGGTTGCGCGAGAGATCGACCAGCGCTTCCCAGAAACGGTCTCGCGCCAGCGGATCGACGCCCGAGGTCGGCTCGTCAAGGATGAGGATCTCGGGCTCGTGGACGATGGCGACCGCCAGCGACAGCCGCTGGCGGATCCCCAGCGGCAGATCCGACGTGCGCTGGTCGAGATAATCTTGCAGGCCGAATTGCCCGATAAGCGCGGCAATCCGCGCCGCCGCCTTCGGCGCCGCGATATGAAAGATCCGCGCATGCAGATCGAGATTCTGCCGGACTGTGAGCTCGGTATAGAGCGAGAACGACTGCGACATATAGCCGACGCGGTAGCGCGCCGCCATGTCGTCGGCATCGAGCGGCTTTCCGAACAGCAGGGCTTCGCCGGTTGTAGGCGGCAATAGCCCCGTCAGCATCTTCATGGTGGTGGTCTTGCCGCAGCCGTTGGAGCCGAGAAAGCCAAAAATCTCGCCACGTTCGATGGTGAAGTTGACCCGGTCGACGGCGGTGAAATCGCCGAACCGGCAAGTCAGGTCGTGGGCAGTGATGATCGGCTCGCCGTCAAAAATCTGGCGCGGCGGGATCTGCAGCGCCCGGTGACCGCTACGCTGCTGCTCCGGCAATAGCGCAATGAAAGCGTCCTCGATGGTGGCGGCGCCTGCACTGGCCCTGAGTTCGGCGGGCGACCCGGTGGCAAGGACTTTTCCGGCGTTCATCGCCGCCAGCCAATCGAAGCGCTCGGCTTCCTCCATATAGGCGGTGGCGACGATCACGCTCATGCCGGCGCGGCGCGAGCGGATGCGGTCGATCAGTTCCCAGAATTGGCGGCGCGACAGCGGATCGACGCCGGTGGTCGGCTCGTCGAGAATCAGCAGATCCGGATCATGAATCAGCGAACAGCACAGGCCGAGTTTCTGCCGCATGCCGCCTGACAGCTTCTTTGCAGGCCGATCTTCAAAAGGAGCCAGCCCGGTGCTGTCCAGCAGTTCCGCGATCCGCCATGTCCGTTCGTCGCGGGATTGTCCGAACAGGCGGGCAAAAAATTCGATATTCTCGCGGACGCTCAGGTCAGGATAGAGGTTCTTGCCCAAACCTTGCGGCATGTAGGCGATCCGCGGACATACCGAAGCTCTGTGCTTCGCGTCGGAGATGTCGCCGCCGAGCACCACGGCGCGGCCGGACTGGTTCTGCCGGGCGCCGGCGATGATGGCGAGTAGCGTGGATTTTCCCACCCCGTCGGGACCGATCAACCCGACCATGCAATCGGCGGGGATCGCAATGGTGACGCCGTCCAGTGCCGTGACCTTGCCGTAGGTTTGGGTCAGATTTTCCAGCACCGCGACGGATCGGCTCGCCGCATTCATGGCGCGCCTTGCAGTTCTTTGGGCCAGGCCACCGCCGGATCGGCGCGAACATAGGCAACCCCCGGCAATCCGCTGCGCACCGACGGGGCGTGCTCGCGCGATCGCTCAGGATCGATCCGCACCCTTATCCGGAACATCAGCTTGTCGCGCTCGCTCTGGGTCTCCACGGTTTTGGGCGTGAACTGCGCCTGGCTGGCCAGGAAGGAGACTTTTGCCGGAATCGGCGTGTTGGGATAGGCGTCGAGCACGATCCGCGCATCGGTGCCGACCTTGATCCTGCCCGCTTCCGGGGCCGGCAGGTAGATGTCCATGTAGACATAAGAGATATCCAGCATGGTGAAGACCTTGCCGCCCGCCGGCAGCACCTCGCCGATATTGGCGATGCGATACTGCAACCGACCGTCGCGCGGCGCCACCAGGTCGTTGTCCTGGATGTTGACCATCGTGAGCCCGACGTCATGCTGGGATGCTTCCAGCGCGCGCTCGGCTTGAGCAACCCGCTCGGTGGCGGCTCGCAATCCGGCATTGGCGCCGTCGAGCGCCTGCTTGCGCTGATCGAACAGTTCCTTGGTGGCAAAGCCGTTTTTCAGCAGGCCCTCGGTTCGCTCCAGTTCCTGCGCCGCCAGGGTCTGCTGGGTGCGCTGCTGCTCCAGATTGGCGTTGGCCTCGTCGATGGCACGCTGCGCCTGCTGGACCTGGGCGTTGCCCTTGCTGAGCTGCTGCTGCAGATCTCTGGTGTCCATACGAGCAACCACCTGCCCCGCCTTGACCATGTCGCCGATCTCGGCGTTCAACTCGGCGATCCTGCCTGGAAATTTTGTATCGATATCGATCTCGTCGGCCTCCAGCCGGCCGTTGCCAAAGCTTATGCCGACAGGAAGCTGCGCCTGCGAGTGCTTCCACCAATAGAAGCCGGCACCTCCCGCCGCCAAAAGAATGGCGACAAGCCCGATCGAGAGCCGCAACCGCCGCCCGTTCCGGATCGGCGCGGGAGGTATCGTCGCCGGCAAGTTGTGGTTATCCGCAAGCGGACGCGCGTTCTCATTTTTGAGCGCGGCATCATCGCCTGCCCGCGCGTTTACCGGCGATTTCTCGTCAACATTTTCCATGAGCCGCTGCAAGTTCTTCTCCGCCAACCAGGTTATTTTCTCCTGGTTGAGGGTGGCACTGCTCGATCGGGCTGGTATTGAGCGATATCAAGCGGTGCGGGAGTTGCAGGCCTTAAATGGCTCCAAATAGAGCCTATCCCCCTGTTGGAACCGACAAGAGTTCGCAGCGCACGGCCGCGAAATCCCATGCAAAGTTTGATAACGGGTCTTTCCAGCGCTGAGGCGCAACGCATTCGCGCCAAGGTCGGGCCGAATGCGACCCCCGATGTCGCCATTCATCCGGTGCGTCTGGTGCTGAGCAAATTCCTGGCGCCGGTCTCAGTCCTGCTTGAGATCGCCATCGTCCTGCAGCTGGCGCTGGGCGAATATGTCGAGGGATCGATCATCGCGGCACTTCTCGTGTTCAATACTGCGCTCGGCTTCTTTCACGAGAGCCGGGCTCAGGCCACGATCGCGGCGCTAAAATCCCGGCTTGCCTTGAATGCTTCAATTCTGCGGGATGGCGCATGGACAACTTTGCCGGCTGCCGAACTGGTGCCGGGCGACATCGTCAAGCTGTCGCTGGGCACGGTCGTCGCCGCCGACGTCCAGATCAGCGAAGGTTCCATCCTGCTCGATCAATCCATGCTCACCGGCGAGTCTCTGCCGGTCGAAGCCGGGCCAGGCACCAAAACCTATGCGGGAGCCTTGGTCCGGCGCGGCGAAGCTGTCGCCGCGGTGCTCGCCACCGGCGCCCGCACTAAATTCGGGCGTACCGCGGAACTCGTTCGCACCGCCTATGTCGTCAGCACCCAGCAAAAGGCCGTATTTGGGGTCGTGCGCAATCTGGCCGGCTTCAATGGCGCTGTCACATTGTTACTGATGGTCTATGCCTACGAGATCGGCATGACCTTGCCCGAAGCCATTCCTTTGCTGCTGATATCGGTTCTCGCTTCGGTGCCGGTCGCATTGCCCGCGACATTTACACTTGCGACCGCCATCGGAGCGCGGGCGCTGACACGCGCCGGCGTGCTCCCGACGCGCTTGTCCGCGGTCGACGAAGCCGCCAGCCTGGACGTCCTGTGCATCGACAAGACCGGTACCTTGACGCGCAACGAACTCGCCGTGGCCGCGATATGGACGATGCCGGGCTTCGAGGAAGACCGCGTCCTGGCGCTTGCTGCCCTTGCCAGCGCCGAGGGCGGTCAGGACCCTGTCGATGCCGCGGTGCGGGCCGCCGCCGCGCTCCACAACACGGGCACCACCGCGCCAAAGGCTTTCAATTTCGTGCCTTTCGATCCCGCCACCAAGATGTCCGAAGCGCATGTCGTCGATCGTGAAGGCAACACGCTCCGCGTCGTCAAAGGCGCCTTTGCGGCGGTTCACGGGCTTTCGCAGCTCTCGCCCGAAGCGGAACTCGCCGCCAACAAACTGGAACGGCTGGGTCACCGCGTTCTCGGCGTCGCAATCGGAACCGACGGAGCCATGCGCGTCGCCGGCATCGTGGCACTGAGCGATCCGCCGCGCAGCGATTCAAAGCCGATGATCGACCAGTTGCGTTCGCTTGGAATTCACACCGTGATGGTGACGGGAGACGCCGCCACGACGGCCGCCTTCGTCGCTGATGCGGTCGGGCTCACCGGTGCGGTTTGTCTTCCAGGCGAGATTCCCGACCGGGTCGGCCCCGACGATTTTTCCGTGTTCGCTGGCGTCCTTCCCGAAGACAAGTTTCGTCTGGTCAAGGCATTTCAGAACGCCGGCCATACCGTCGGCATGTGCGGTGACGGCGCCAACGACGCGCCGGCGTTGCGCCAGGCCCAGATTGGCATCGCGGTCTCGACCGCCACCGACGTCGCCAAATCGGCCGCGGCATCGTTCTGACCGAGCCGGGGCTTTCCGGGATCGTCGCGTCGGTCCGGGAGGGCCGGATCACCTTTCAGCGCATCCTGACCTATGCGCTGCGATCCATCGTTCATAAATCCCGCCAGGTACTCTTTCTCGGTTTCGGCCTGATATTGACCAAGCATGCGATCCTGACGCCGATGCTCATGGTCATTTCGATGATGACCGGCGATTTTCTGGCGATGTCCTCGACCACCGACAACGTCCGCCCCTCGTCGAGGCCAAACTCCTGGCGGATAGATACCCTCACCATTGTCGGCGTTGCCCTCGGGCTCTTCGATCTCGTCTTTTGCGTCGGCCTGTTGAGCTTTGGTGCATTGGTGATGCACCTCGACATCGATACATTGCGCACCATGACGCTCGTCATACTCGCTTTCAACGGGCAGGCTGTCTTTTATGTGGTCCGGGAACGCAGGCGCCTGTGGTCTTCGCGGCCTGGTCTGCTGGTGATCGTGTCAAGCGCTCTCGACATTTCGATCATTGCCACGCTGGCGCTTGGAGGAGTCCTGATGGCCCCGCTGGCGCCTTCGATCGTCGCAGGTATTTTGGCCGCGGCCATCGTGCTGGCGCTAACGATGGATCAGGTAAAAGGCCTGCTCTTTGCACATTTGAAAATGACATAGGATTGCTATCGGCAAAGTACCCGTCACGCATCCATATCCGTACCTTCTCGGATCGCCTTGCGAGCAGATCAGTGCTGCTTCCGCTGCTAGAATCCGAAGAACTTCTCGCGCAATGCGTCTTCGTATTTCGCTTTGGCTTCCTTGACAACATTGCGCATCGCATCTTCCTGAAAGCCGGCATCCTCCCACAAATCAACTTCGGCTACCGAATGATTTACGGAAGCCAATGCTTCCTCCTTGCGGATCGCCGTGACCCATTTCTCAACGGCAGCCTTGTAGGCGGCCTGCAGTTCGTCGAGATCGGAATGCTGCTCGTCCATCTTGTCCCCCACGTTGAAAATTGCACCAACGCGCCGCTGGATATTGCATTTACATGATGGAATGACGACAGCTCCCAAATGTGCCGATGCGCGTGTCGTTTCAAACTGAGGGTTAGCTGAGTCTGGCCCGGTCGTGCTCTCTCATGTCTCCAGTGCTGGCGGAAGCGGGGCAATTCGACAAAAGGCAGTAAAAAACGACAAGACAGCCACCGCTACCTTGGAATTCAATACAGCCTACGAAGTTCGATTTTTTTGATCGAAATCAAATCCCGCGGGCGGCCGCCTGATACGAAGCAGACGCTTGGAGGTTCTCATATGCGGTTCTTTTTCAACATTCGGGACAAACTCGAGATTCAGGACGAAGTCGGCCGCGAGTTTGCAATCGTGTCCGAAGCCATCGTCTTCGCCAAGCATCTCGCCGCGGATATGCGCTGCCTGGAAACGAGCGTCAGACCTTCGCTTGCGATTGAAGTGGTCGCCGAGAACGCTGAGCGCATTCATCTAGAGGCGGTCTTTGCTTGAGTGAGGAGCAGATCGAGAGCAGCAAAAGCCGCCTGAAGACGCGTTAAGGGCGCTGTCTTATGATTGCGGAGCAGGATTGAAAGCTGTGATCTTCAGGTTACGAGCCAGCTCACCCTGTATGGCAACCTCAAGCGATTTGGTGGCCCTGCTGGTGCGACTGGCAACGATCGCTAAAATTATATAATTTGATCAATGCCTTATATTCATAATTCAGCGCCGGCCAGGGCACCAACAAGCATCTCAACTCTCCTCGCCTCGCGGTAAAGCCGCGTCTTCGGCACCGCGGCCGCTCCCGATCGGCATGCCGACCGCGCGCATGATGGACTTGAGGACAGCGCGGCAAGCTGTCAAAGGGGTGGGCGTGCCGGCGCTGCGACCGTGCATGCGCATGACGGGAGAGAAGCGATGGACCTGAAGGGCATGGTTGCGCTGGTGACGGGCGGCAATGGCGGGTTGGGGCAGCGCATCTGTCATGCGCTCGCGCAGCAAGGCGTCGACGTCGCCGTCATGTACGCCAAGAGCCGCGACCAGGCCGAAGGTTTCGCCGGCGAGCTGAGGTCGCAATATCAGATCAAGGCTCAGGCCTTCGCCTGTGACATCACCGACGGCGCGGCGGTGGATCGGCTGGTCGGCGAGGTCACGCAGGTTTTCGGCCGTCTCGATATCCTGATCAATGACGCCGCTTACAACATCGCGATCCCCTTCGCCGATCTCGACAGCCTGA
>Ga0181528_10003208_pt1 | contig 10052 bp, 6 predicted proteins | sample PEATcosm2014_Bin_47_FD_119742 | JGI IMG/M metagenome (GOLD analysis project Ga0181528, IMG submission 119742) | Peatland microbial communities from MTU Mesocosm Facility, Houghton, MI, USA - PEATcosm2014_Bin10_10_metaG | ecosystem: Environmental > Terrestrial > Soil > Wetlands > Peat | place...
AAGGACGGCCGCAAGTCCCTCGTCGTCTTTTCTGATGGAGCCGACCGCGGCAGCAAAATGACCCTCAACGACGCCGTCGACGCCGCTGACCACGCCAACGTCACCATCTACACTGTCTTCTTCAAGGGCGAGCAGGAGAACAACGGCTTCGGCAACGGATTTCCCGGCGGCCGTCGCGGTGGCATGGGCGGAGGTGGTTATCCCGGTGGTGGCGGAGGCTATCCAGGCGGCGGAGGCGGCTATCCGGGCGGTGGCGGCGGCCGTCGCGGAGGTCAGCCCACGGCCGCCAACGGCCAGGACGGCAAAAAGAACATGGAGAAAATCGCCGCCCGCACCGGCGGCCGATCCTTCGAAGCCAAAAAGAAAGACAATCTCGACGAAATCTACTCACAAATCGCCGAAGAGCTCCGCGGCCAGTACCTGATCACCTACACTCCCGACAAGGTAGACACCGACGGCGGCTACCACAAGATCGCCCTCAAGGCCAGCAACAACGACCTCCAGGTCGTCACCCGCGAAGGCTACTACGCCCCCGGCGGCGAATCCAAATAGCCCAGCCAGTTCCGGCGCCGGAACCACCACCCGCGCCCCGGATCAGGCCGCCGCCGGAGCCTCTTCCACCGTCACCACAAAAAAGTGCCGCAGATCCGCCCGCCCAAACGACGTCGTCATCGCCACATCCGCCGCATCCAGACCCGTCGCCATCAGCACCCGCCCCATCCGCGGCTGGTTGTTCCGCGCGTCAAACGTCCACCACCTGTCATCCAGCCACACCTCAAACCACGCGCTGAAGTCCATCGGCATCACCACCGGCACCCCAAAGTCCCCCAGGTAGCCGGTCGCATACCGCGCCGGAATGTTCAACGCCCGGCAAAACGCAATCGCCAGGTGCTGGAAGTCCCTGCACACCCCCACCCGCTCGGTAAACACATCCATCGCCGTCTTCGTGGGTCGCGCCTGCTGGTAGTTAAACGTCACCTTGCTGTGCACCCAGTCGCAGATCGCCTGCACCCGCCCCCACCCCGGCGTCAAATGCCCAAACAGCTCATACGCAATGTTGCTGAACCGGTCCACCTCGCAGTAGCGGCTATTCATCAGGAAGCGCAGAACCTCCGCCGGCAGTTCGCCCACCGCCATCTCCCGCGCGCCCCAGTCCGCCGGGTCAATCTTCCCTGAGTCCCTGATCAGCGTAGTACTGCTCAGCCGCAGCCGCCCTGCCGGCGCCACAAACCGCACGCACCGGTTGCCAAAGCTATCCAGGTAGCTGGTCGCCTCCAGCTCCGGCTCCGTCTGCAACTCGTCCGGCTCCAGCAGGTCGCCCGCGCGCGAGGGATGCACATTCAGCATCGCCACCATCGCCACCTCCGCCGGAATCTCGAATTGAATATCGTAAGCCAGCCGTATTAGCAACCCAGCACCTCTTTCTCCCCAACCCCCAGCACGTGCACCGTAGAGCCCTCGCAGCCCCAAGCCAGCCCTCAGCCCGCGCAGCCCGCGGGAAAATTCATCGTGAAACCAGGTCTCGAGGGCCTTGTAAAAGGGCATGACTTCAGTCAGGCCGATAAACGCCCATCGACTCGACACCGGGCTTTAGCAACTGTAAAAGCCAATACTGAATCTCCCGCAATCCAGGGCCGTGTTTCACATCCCGCTTCGCCCCCGCTCAACCTTCCCGAGCCCCACCCCATCCTCTCATTGATTCCTATACAAATCATTCATTCAGATGCAAACCATCCCCGCCCCGTCTTTCTCCCTGAAGGCGGCTCTCCAGCAATCTAGGCGCAATGTGGTTGAAAACGCAGGAATGATCGCTGCGACGCATCTCCGGCAGCACACCGGGCTCAGCGCGGCATCTCCATCATCTTGATCACGCTCTGCCGGTCGTACTGCGTGTAATAGATCGTCTTGCCATCTGCGGTGGCGCTCAGGCTGGGGTACAGGCGCAGCGGGCGCTTCTCCAGCGTCAGAACGGTTGAGATGCGGCGCGTCGCGAAGTCATAGAATTCGATGCTGGGGCCCGGCTCCGCTTCAAGGTTTAACAGATACAGGCCTGTCTTTGTCACCGCCCAATGTCCCCAATATCCCACCTGCGGCTTGTCCGCCACCACCAGGGACTCCGTTCCCCCGCTCGCCGGAATGCTCCAGATGCCGGCCTCATCAAATTTTGAAAAGTAAACCGTGCGCCCGTCCTGTGACTCGAAGGGATCGAAGCCGCCGCGCGTCGTCACCTGCACCTCCTCGCCGCCGTCCAGAGAGTGCTTCCAAACCTGCCAGCTTCCCGTGCGCATCGAGCCGAAGTAGATTTGTCTCCCATCGCGCGACCAGCTCGGCACGGCGTTGTTGTAGGGCCCACTCGTCATCGCATGCACATTCCTGCCCTCCGCATCGACGACGAAGATTTGGGCTCCATTTCTGGTATTCACGTCAAAAGCGATCCATTTGCCATCCGGCGACCAGCGCGGTGAACCTGCATACTCATCCAGGTGAGTCAGTCTGAAAGGGTCTTCGCCCGTCGCCCTGCTCCTCCACATCTCTGCAAAGCCGGTTCGCAGCGACCTCCACACAATCTGCGCGCCATCCAGCGTGGGCTGCGCGTCCGATTCCATGGATTGGGTTTGGATCAATTTCCTCTTGTCCAATACAGCGCCGCCAGCGGCAGCCAGATCCGCCCGCCAGATCGCCGGAGGTTCCCCGCCAGTTCCCTCTGAATAGACAAAACGCCGTCCGTCCTTCGAGAACTTTCCAATGGCTGGGTAGGCCGTCTCCGGTTGTATCGGTCCGCCGTTGGCTGAAACCCTCCACATCGACAAAAGAGTGGTGCGATTGGTGAGAAACACAATCCACTTGCCATCGGGTGTCCACATCAAATCAGCGAAGCAGCTGCCTTCTGACGTCAGTTGATGTGGCGTTCCGCCGGAGAGCGCAATCGTATAGATGTCGCCATAGCAGCTCAGAACGGGCGAACCGGTGAATGCGATCGTCCTGCCTTCCGGCGAAAGCGAAAACTGAAACACCTTTCTTATTCCAGTGGCAGCGCTGGAATTCGTCAGGCATTGCTTTTCGCCCGTCGCCAGCGAGAAAGAAACCACGCCGTACGACCCCGGCTCCGCGCAGCGGTCGATCATCAGTATCCCGGTGCCATCAGGGAGCCAGGCGAGCGGGCCCGGGCTCAGATCCTGGCAATCCACAGGGGTCAACTTGCGTTCGGCGCCTCCCAGCGCGGGCGCCACGTAGACGCCGTCGTTCTTCCCGTCGCAGCGGCTGAATGCAATCTCGGTCCCGTCCGGAGACCAGGTGGGAGCGCCGGGAAGGCCGCTCTTGATGTCCGTGATGCGCAGCGGCGTGTCCGACCCCACCAATTGCACATACACGTTGTAGCGCTTGCGTTCGGGGCCGTCCCAGATGTAAGCGATCCAGTTCCCGTCGGGCGACAAGGCCGGAAACACCACGTAGCCCGGCGCGGCCGTGAGCGGAACAATCTGGAAGGCTGAGGAAGCCGGGTTTCCGCCGTGCCACGGAATCGAAATGGGCCGTGTCCGCAGAAACACAACCGATCCAACCGCGGCCAGTAAGATCAATCCCAACCCAGCGGTGGCAAACCTGGCCCGGCGATGAGCAAATGGAGTTTCGCCTGCCGCGTATCCAGCCCGCTGCGCCTCGCCGGTTCCGTTCGCACCAGAAAATGCAGAATCGCCGTCGGACTTCGCCAGCCCGTTCCGCACATCTGCCGCCTGCGAAACAGGAGCGATGAAGCGATAGCCCCGCTTGGGGATGGTCTCGATGTAGAGCGGTGTATCGGTCGAGTCGCCCAATACTTCGCGCAGCTTCATCACCGCCACATTGAGGCTGTGGTCGTAGTCTACAAAGGTGTCTGAAGGCCACAGTACCCGCTGCAATTCTTCGCGGGTCACAATCTCGCCGGCATGTTCGAGGAGATGAACCAGGATGAGGAAGGATTGTTCGCGCATCCTGACGGGCAAGCCGTCGCGGCGCAGCCCCACTCTTCGCGTGTCCACTTCATAGACACCGAAACGCCAGGTTTCATGCACGCTTACCGGCGTCGCCACAGTCTCACCCCTCTGGGGGCCCTGTGGCGTAAGTTTAGCACGCTCCAAGTGTCCTTGGCGGCCATTGATCCCCTGCAAAATACCGGCCTCTAAGCCGTTACATATCAATTACATCGGCGGGAACTCGTAAATGACTTCGAAATGACGTCCAGTGAATGGTCAAGACTCAAGTGCGGGTGCAGAGTCCCGGGCATCGCAAGCCGGGGCTCATACCCCTGCTCGTCAATCTGGTTGCGATTCGGAAAGGGGACACAATGCACACCAACTCAGAGTTATGTCGGAAATTCGGAATGCTGCCGCTGCTGGTCGCCATGGCCGTGCTCGCCATGCTGGCCATCGCGGTTCAAACCTCCGCACAGCAAATCCTTCCCATCGATGTCAGCAGGGGCACCGGCACAATGCCTGCCGCGGGCACAGGCGCCTGGCAAGGCACCGAGCCCTGGTACATCAACCTCGAAGGAGTGGTCTCGGGATACTACCTTGACGGGAACTCCGTGTTTCACGGCTTCCTACGCGCTCCCGACGGCAGGATAACCACCTTCGATGCCCCGAACGCGGGCACAATACCCGGCTCGGGCACTGGCGCCCTGGGCATCAACAGGTGGGGCGCGATCACCGGAAACTTCACGGACAACAACTACAACACGCACGGTTTCGTGCGCGCTCCCGACGGCACGTTCACCACGTTTGATGCTCCAAACGCATACCAGCCCTATTGCACCTGCCCGGAGGCTATCAACGATCGTGGAGAGGTCGTGGGGTTCTACTATGACCAGTCAGCCATGTTGCACGGCTTCCTGCGCACCCCCGACGGCGCCATAACGCCCATCGATGTGACCAAGGGCACGGGCACAATGCCGCCCGCGGGCACGGGCCCCGGCCAGGGCACCATCATCAACTACGCCAACAGCATCAACAACGCCGGGGAAATCGTGGGCTACTACCACGACGCGAATAACTACGGTCACGCCTGGCTGCGCACTCCCGACGGCACAATCACCACCTTCGACGCTCCACTTTCAGCGCCAAACCTGTACTTCGATCAAGGCAGTCAGACTCAGGGCAGCGGTAGCCAGAGCGTCAACTCCGAGGGGGACATCATAGGATGGACCATTGACAAGTACGGCGTCTGGCACGGCTTCCTGCGCACCCCCGAAGGCAAAATGTCCACCTTCGATGCTCCGGGCGCGAGCACGGCTCCCGGCGGAGGCACGGAGTGGGGCTGGGGTACTGTCGCTCAAAATATCAACGACCGCGGGGAGATCGTGGGACAGTTTACTGAACCGAACGGTGTCTTTCACGCGTTCCTGCGCGATCGCGACGGCCATTTCACCACATTTGAGGCTCCGGGCGCGGGCAGCAGCAACAACAGCGCCCTCACCGGCGAGCCCCCGCAAGGCACCTTTACCTACAACAACAACCTGTGGGGGATGATTACGGGGTATTACATTGACGCCAACAACGTGTACCACGGCTACCTGCGGCATCAGGATTCTCTGCGGTATTAGCCAGTCCGCCATAAGGACCCGCCCATACGTTGCAGGCTGAAATGCCGCAGAGCAGCCTCAAATTGACGCACCAATCAGTGCGCTGACGGCCGCAAAGCATGAGTGGAAATGGACAGAATCAGCACGGGGCGAAGCTGGCCGACAGCCCGTGGGAACAACAAATGTGAGCGTGCAGGGTGCGGGGGGCGTCTCAAATCCGCATAGGATCCGCGACCCCTGCATCGTGCCCCCCGGGGAAGCGGGTCTGGCAGTTGCCAGGCCCGCTTTCTCGCTTACCCCTTGAATCCATGGCTGATGAGGCGGGTGTTCCCGGTCCTCGTACCCCTTCCAGAGCAGGATGAGGGTGCCCCCTGTACCTAGCACTTGCGAACGGGAAGACTGCGGACCTCAATCGGGAGGAAGAAGCCCGCGGTCTAGCTGGATTGGTCCCGAAAACGCCGATGGCGCCGGCGATCTTCGATCCAAGACTCAGTCCCAAGATCCCATGACATTGGCTTGCCGGGATCTATTTTCGGCTAGAGTGAATAACATGCAGAATATAAGTCTCTTGCTTCATAAGAACTTCGAGCTCTTGGGTCTGAGAGACCCGCTCCGTTGGGGGGAGAGGTCGGCCAGTGCCTGACCAACCACAGCAAGTGTGCTCCCGATCGTGATTTCCGATTAGACCGTGAGCCCTGCGTGGGTTGCTTCCTTTGCCGCGCCTATGCGAAAACCGATACTTTCCCGGCTCACGGCATGTGAAGATGGAAGCAAAGCTCATTCGTGCGCTCGCGGTCGAGGTGCAAACTTTTGAAGGAAGCCTTCTAATGCGGCGTGTCGCCCTTATTTATAACCCAGCCTCTGGACAATACTCGTCAAGGAGAAGGCTCGCGGTGGAGCAGGCTGCTGCCGTGCTGCAGGCCGCGGGCATCGATGCGGAGACAGTGGAGACGCTGGCTTCCGGCAGCGCCGGGACGCTGGCAAAGGATGCCGTGCGCCGCGGCTGCGACACGATTATTGCCTGCGGGGGCGATGGCACCGTCAACGAAGTGCTGCAATCGATTGTGGGCACCGAAGTGGCCCTGGGGGTTTTGCCACTCGGCACCGCCAACGCACTGGCCGCGAATCTGGGCCTGCATACCTCGCCCGTCAAAGCCATGCGCAGGCTGCTGGCGGCGCAGCCGGTGCGCGTCTCCGTGGGGCGCATCTCATTTACCAACGGCACGGGAAAGATGCACGCGCGCTACTTCACCGTGGCCGCAGGGGTGGGCGCCGACGCCCTGTTCCTCTCCCGCCTGGACGCCGGCCTGAAGCGGCGATTCGGCTACGTCCTCTACCTTGTCGAGGGGCTGCGCGTCTGGGCCACGCACTCTTTTCCGCTCTTTGAAGCCGTCTTTGAGCAACGCGGCAGTAGCCTGCCGAAGACCTTGGAGATATCGCAGCTTCTTGCCGTGCGGATTCGCGACTTTGGCGGCGTGCTCCATAACTTTGTTCCCGGTGCTACCCTGCACAACGACGGCCTGCGCCTGGTGGCTTTCAAAACCCGCAGCCGCTATCAGTACTTCAGCTTTCTGCTGGCAGTCATGTTCGGCCGGCAGACTTTCTCGCGCCAGATCGAGTTGCTGGATGCCGTCTCGGTGGAGTGCCGGCCGCGCAACCGGTCTCGAACCCGGGTCTTCGCGGAAGCCGACGGAGAGTTGTTGGGCCACCTGCCAGTGAGAATAGAGATTGTGCCTCACGCCTTGAATCTGCTTATTCCTCCCAACGCCAGGCCGTGACGGATTGCCTGCGGCTTTGCGCAGAAAGGCGGTAAGGGGTCTGCAGGAAACCCCGCAACCGCGATTTATGCCAAACCAGGCTGGCATCCTCGCTGCGCAATTGATGGGCTACTGCCGGGGGTTGGTCTTCCGGAAGTGCCGGTTGGTGGGCCGGATTCGTCTCATTAAACGCCGTTCAGTCCACGAAAAGACCGACCCAGCAACTCCCGAGAGCAAAGCCGCCCAAACTCCGCAAGACGGCCCACCCCTGCCAGCCTCCGGTCCAAACCGCGCGCAAAGCCCGGGACCCCCAACCAGACCGCTCCCGCCGCGCAACCGCCGTCCGCCTCACCGCAGCTGCAAGCAGAGGCCCGCGGCGAACGCCCACCTGTCCCCACCAGCCAACGCCCTCGGCCAGCCCCGGTCACCCGAACCGCACCCTTGAACGGTTGGGGACCAAGCCTGACATTTTGAGCTGGGCACAAATGGGCCAGTTTCCCCCTTCCGCTCCACCCCCAATCCCTTATTCCCCATGAGGTTGTGAAGCGGTGAGCCCTGCCCGGGCGGGCCCGTGTTGACCGGCCCTGCCTCCCACATTCGTAACAGAGCATGCCACTTGTGGTTACCTGAGTACCCCACAAAAGCGGAACCACTTCGCCATCACCACTGCAACTTAGTAGCAATTCCGTGGCCCGAATTGTGGGGTACATTACAACTAATCGGGCCACACATCACCATTTGGAGGGATCACATGAACAGGATGCTCATCACCTTTCGTCTCAAGCTCCAGGAACTGGCCAACCTTCAGGAAGGTCAGGATCTGGTCGAATATGCACTGGTTGTTGCACTGATTGCATTCGGCGCCACTGCCGGCATGCAAGCGCTGGCCACCGGTCTTAACTCCGCCTTCCAGGGGATCAGCAGCACTCTCGGCAGTTACATCAGTTAAGTTGGCCAATGCAAACCGGAGAAGCCTTACTCCCTGGTTTGTTCCGTTCCTCTGGGCGCCACGTCCATTTGATCCGCGGCCGCTCCTGGCAAAAGTAGAAGCAGTCCCCCTCGTTCGCAGCCATCCGCATGGCAGTCATCCAAGGCAGCGAGAGGGGGGACCTACTAAGGACCGGAAACAGGAACCCTTCGAGCTCCCTGTTGCTGAGGGAGAGAATGGGCAAGTGACTCACCACCAGGGGATCGGGGATTCTTCAACCGGCATTATGGGGATTCTTGCGTTAGCCGGGACAGGTGGGAGACCACGAACCTCATGGCGCGCAAGCGCGGTCTGCCCCACCCGCAGGCGGTTTGCACATAATTATCCGCATTCGGCGCACAATGGAAGAATGAAGCCCAAAGGCGCACGCGCAATCCGGCAGAACACCCTCGGCAAACCCCTTTTTAGCAGCCTCGGCGGCCCTCAGCGCATTTCCCCGGTTGGCGAAGAAGCCTGAATACCCTACCCCTCCCCCTCCCTTCCTTCCAGTCTCATGAAAACAATAAACTTACAAGCACAAAAGGCCCAAAAGACGCTCATTTATAAGGATTCGTACGCCAGAGATTCCGCCAATCTTCCCTCGAAAGCCCTTCCGGACTCTTGAAATCCCGCTGAGGAATGGCCTTCGCTCAGCGCGCATTTCTTCCCGCAAAACAGTCGCCGCGCAGCGGAGCGCAGATCGCCCAGAGACAGCAATGGCGTCCGCCGCGGCGGACGCCATTGCTGTTTTCGTGTTCGATTGTTCAGTTTACTTGTTGGTGTGCGCCAGTCCCGCCTGCCGCTCTTCCAGTGCTGCCTGCGCCGCCGCCAGCCGTGCCGTCAGCAGACGGAACGGAGAGCAGGAGACGTAGTTCAGGCCGATCTTGTGGCAGAACTTCACAGACTCCGGATCGCCGCCATGCTCGCCGCAGATGCCCACCTTCAGGTCCGGCCGCGTGTTGCGTCCCTTGGCCGTCGCCATCTTCACCAGCAGTCCCACGCCCGCCTGGTCCAGCGTCGCAAATGGATCCTGCTTGAAGATGCCGTACTTCAGGTACGCCGGCAGGAAGTTGTTGATGTCGTCCCTTGAAATTCCAAAGGTGGTCTGCGTTAGGTCGTTGGTGCCGAAGCTGAAGAACTCCGCCTCCTCCGCAATCTGGTCGGCCGTGAGCGCCGCGCGCGGCAACTCAATCATGGTGCCCACCATGTACTCCACTGAATTGCCCTTCTCCTTGAAGACATCCGCAGCCACCCGCCGGATAATGGCGGACTGATTGCGCATCTCCTCAATCGAGCCGATCAGCGGAACCATGATTTCCAGATGCGGATCGCCGCCCTTGGCCTTGACGCTGACTGCGGCCTCGAAGATCGCCCGCACCTGCATCTCGGTAATCTCCGGGAACGCAATGCCCAGCCGACATCCGCGCAACCCCAGCATCGGATTCATCTCGTGCAATTCCTGAACCCGCGCCAGCAGCGGGCGCAGTTCCTTCAGCCGCGGCGAACGGGGCTTGGTGTCTTCCAGGTGAGAGATCTCCACCAGCAGGTCTTCGCGCTGCGGTAGAAACTCGTGCAGCGGCGGATCCAGCAGACGGATAGTCACCGGCAGCGACTCCATGGACTTGAACAGCCCGGCGAAGTCGGCGCGCTGCATCGGCAGCAGCTTCTTCAGCGCGTCGCGGCGATCCTTCTCGTTGTCCGCCAGGATCATCGTGCGCATGTGCTCAATGCGGTCCTCTGCAAAGAACATGTGCTCCGTGCGGCACAGTCCAAT
>Ga0181528_10003209_pt1 | contig 10050 bp, 12 predicted proteins | sample PEATcosm2014_Bin_47_FD_119742 | JGI IMG/M metagenome (GOLD analysis project Ga0181528, IMG submission 119742) | Peatland microbial communities from MTU Mesocosm Facility, Houghton, MI, USA - PEATcosm2014_Bin10_10_metaG | ecosystem: Environmental > Terrestrial > Soil > Wetlands > Peat | place...
CGTGGTTCAACAGCAGGTGGTTTTGCCGTGCGCGCTGCTGGACGCGCACGAGCAGCTCGTTGTTTTCCTGCATGAGCGCCTGCACCAGCGGACGATAATCCGCCGGCAACTTTTGCGTGATGACGGCCAGGCCGGAATCTTCCGGCAGATCGAATTGCCGCGCGATGTGGCGTTGGCGCTGCTCGCGTTCATTTCGCGCAACGGCGATGACGCCGGTCTGCTCGTTGATGGTCGCGACACTGGAAAGCAGGTCGTTGGTCTGGCGCTGCATCACGAGATCCTGCTGCTGATCCAGCAAGGCGAGCATCTCGCCGTATTGCTTCAGCTCTTCGCGCAGGGCCTCGATCAAATTGGGGAGCAAATCATTCATGGTGGGAAGTCGAAACGGGATGGGTGGAAATGTTGGCCGGAACGGCCGGGGTCGGATGTAAACTTTTCGCGGCCGTCGGGTCGAGCTGCCGGTCAAAAACCTGGGCGAAACCAAACGCGCCGGACTTGGACATGCTGTCCGCCATCTGGTTCGTGGCCAGATCCTGATAAATCCCGGAGGCGGTTGAATTGTCCGAGAATTCCGACTGGATGACGGGCTTTTGCATCTCGGATAAAATCTGCCGCAGCAACATCGCTTCGAACTGCCGGCTGGCCTCGGCAATTTTTTGATGCTCGGTCAAACTCTGGTTGCCCGCCAGCGCTTCCGGAGCGATGTCGGCGGCGGAAACCTTGTTCGATTGGAGGGCGGTAATGTTCATTTCACAATCAGGTCCGCCTGCAACGCGCCGGCCTGCTTCAACGCCTGAAAGATGGACATCATGTCGCGCGGCGTCGCGCCCAGCGTATTCAACGCCTCCGCCACTTTTTCCACCGTCGGCAGCTCCGGCATCGGAATCAGGGACGACTTGGCTTCCGTCACCTCCGTGCTCGTGCTGGGCGTGACCGTGGTCCGCCCGCGGTTGCTGAACGCGGTCGGCTGCGAGGTGTTCAAGGTCTGCGCGACGTTGATGGTGATGTTGCCGTAAGCTATCGCGCAGCTCGAAATGTGGATGCGCGCGGTCGCCACGATGGTGCCGGTGCGCTCGTTGATGATGATGCGCGCCGACGGGGTTTCCGGCGTGACCTCGATGTTTTCCAACTGCGCGATGAAGCCGACCGGATCGGCCGCCGCGCCGTCGGGCATCTGCACCAGCAGGGACGTGGTGTCCGCCGCGTGCGTCGAGTTGGTGAAAACCTCGTTGATGGCCGTGGCGAGAATCGCGGCCGAGGTGAAACTGGGTTCTCGCAGCAACAGCTCCACCTTGTTGTCATGCACGATGGTCGCGGGAATTTCGCGTTCGACGAGCGCGCCGTTCACGATCTGGCCGGTGTTCGGATAATTTTTCGTGACCGTCGCGCCGCCCGGGCCGCCGTCGCCGGAGGAAAAGCCGCCGGTGGCCAGGGCGCCTTGCGCGACGGCATAAACCTTGTTGTCCGCGCCGAGCAGGGGCGTTTGCAGCAGCACGCCGCCGGTGAGCGACTTGGCATCGCCCAGCGAAGACACCGTCACGTCAATGCGCGCGCCGGGCTTGACGAACGCCGGGATGTCCGCCGTGACCATGACCACCGCCACGTTCTTGGCGGAAATGGTCGCGGCGGGAATATTGATGCCGTAACGCTGGAGCATGTTTGCCACGGACTGCTTGGTGTAAATCTGGTCCTTGTCGCCTTCGCCCATGAGGCCGACCACGAGGCCGTAACCGACGAGCTGGTTGTCGCGCGCTCCGGCCACCATCACCAAATCGCGCAGGCGGATGCTGTCGGCGAAAACGGAAAGCGCCGCGAGCAGAATCCAGGCCGGCAAAATGATTTTGACGAACTTGATTTCCGCCTTCAGAAAACCAAGGTCCAAATGCCGGCGCGGAACGGGCTTTTCGCCGGCGGGAAATTCCTGCGGCGGCGCGGCGCAATTGCGTCGCGAACGCGGCTTCAAATGGCGGGGCACGAGGGGCATTTCAGAACGGGTTGACCTTGTCCAGAATGCGTGAGAACCAGCCTTTTTTAGTGGCGTCCGTCACGGTGCCGTCGCCTTCAATCGAGATGGTGGCGTCGGCGACATTGTAGCTCAGCACCGTGTTGGCGGCGGTGACATCATCGGCGCGGACAATGCCGTGCAAGATAATCGTCTGGTGCTCGCCGCCGAACGATGTGTCCCGCTTGCCCTCGATGACCAGGCTTTTGTTCGGCAACACGTCCATGACCTTCACCGCCACCTGATCCACGATGGTCTCAGAATTATTGATGGCCCCGGTGCCGTTATGTTTCAGGTCGGACGTGTAATTGACCGCCGGCGTGTTGCCTTTGTATTGCATGAAGCCGGGGAAAATGAACTGGGAAACGGCGGCGACCCAGCTCGATTGTTTCTCCGTCGTCGTCGCGTTGTTTTTGTTGGCCGCCGAGTTTTCCTGCACCACGATGGTCAGAATGTCGCCGACGGAGTTGGCGCGCTTGTCGGCGAACATCGGCTTGGAAACGTTGTCCTGCCAGAGCGACTGCGCGGATGCCAGCATCGGCGACGCCAGGCTGGCGGCGAAAATCAGCGGGAGAATTTTATTTTTCATAGGGAGATGGAAATGGTTTGTCCGTCGAGCACCGTGCCGTTCAGATTTTTTTGCGAAACCGGGTTGCGCAAGCGGATGTATTGGCCGGGAGCGCCATCCTCCAGCGCGATGACTTTCATGCGGATGCTCAACGCGCCGTCGTCCAGTTGCGCCTCGGCCACCTGGCCGCGGTGAATCACCACCTTGGGCCGGATTTCGTCCGCGAACAGCGGCATGTTGGCGGTGACAAACTGGGCGATTTCCAGCGAATCATCGCCGGCTTCAAAATTTGCAAATTCTTTGCGGATGTTCACAACGTCGCGGCGCTCGCGGGCAATTTCCGCTTCGGCCACGGGCACGCCGCGCTGCAACGAGGAATGGGCGACCCACACTTCGCGCCAGACCTGCGCCTTCACGCTGGCCTGCCACGCCCCGAGCGTTTCCTGCGCGGTGTGCAGTTCAAACCGGACAATGAAGGCCGGCGTGACGCCGGCGGTCGGCAGTTCCAGAATTTTCAGGCTGAGCGGCTCGTCGGGAATCACCGGCGGACTCCACGGCTGCGTGAGGCTGAGTTCGAGCTCGCCCTTGTCCTTCACATAATCGTGTTGCAACGCCGCAGTAAGTTGCGCGAGCATTTCGGTCTCGGAAAATTCCCGTGCGCGGCGCGAGATGCGGACGGTTTCCGCACCGCTCCAATTCGTCGTGGCCAGATCCGGCGCGGCGGCGGCGATCAAGTCGTTCACCTGCGCGCGGGTGAGTTCGGTGATTTTTCCGAACGTCGGCGGACCGCACAATTTCAGCACCGGCAATGGCTGGTCGGACTTGACGATCTGCTGGAGGAAAATGCCTTCGCCACCCGTTTGCACGACGGAAGACAATGAAAACGTCGTGGTGTCAGAAGCGTTCATGCGGGTGGCGAAGGACAAGATAATTACGGACAACCAACAACCAAGATTCAACACGGCACAACCAGCACCGCGGCGGCGCGCGCACGGGAGGTTGAAAGTTGAAGATTGAAAGTTGAAGGCGTTCACAAAAGATCAGCGTTGGAGATTGTTGCTGTCCTGCATCATTTGGTCGGCGGCCTGGACGGCCTTGGAGTTCACCTCATAGGCGCGCTGGGCGAGGATGAGGTTGACCATTTCCTGCACGACACTGACGTTGGAACCTTCAAGATAGCCCTGCTGGATTTCGCCAAATCCGTTTTGCGCCGGGTCGCCCAGCTCGGCCGTGCCGCTGGCGGTGGTTTCCTTGTAAAGATTATGGCCGACGGCATCGAGGCCGCCGGGATTGTTGAAGCGGGCGAGCTGGATCTGGGACGTCGTCGAGCCGCTGGCGGTGGTGTAATTCACCTGGCCGCTCGCGGAAATGGTGATGTTCGTCGCGCCGGCGGGCACGGGCTGAAAGCCGCCCTGCACCGGATAACCGTCGCTGGTGACGATGATGCCCTGCGAATTGGTTTTGAAGGAGCCGTCGCGCGTGTAGGCGAGCGTGCCGTCGGGCATTTGCACTTCAAAAAATCCGTTGCCTTGGACGGCGACATCCAAATTGCCGCCGGTCTGCGTCAGGGTGCCCTGGGTGAAAATCCGTTCGGTGGAAACCGGAACTGAGCCCTGGCCGATCTGCAGACTTGCCGGAAGCTGGTTGCCCGCGCCCTGGTCCGAGCCGGCGGCGCGCGTGGTCTGATAAAGCAAGTCCTGAAACTGGAGCTTGCTCATCTTGTAGCCGGTGGTGTTGACGTTCGCCAGGTTGTTGGAGATCACGTCGAGATTCATCTGCTGGGATTCCATCCCGGCGGCGGCGGAGTAAAGTGAGCGGAGCATAAAATATAATTAGCTGGTGCCGCCAAGGTCGGTGATGACGCGGCTCATGCGGTCGCTTTGCATCGTCATGACTTTCTGGTTGGTTTCAAACATCCGCATCGCGGTGATCAAGCCGGACATCTCCAGCGTCGGCGACGTGTTGGCCGCCTCGACGTAGCCCTGGCGGACTTTCGAGTCGGTGGCGGCGGCCGGCTGCGCGGCGGGGTCGGTGGCGATGTAATTGCCGCCGGTGGTCATCGTGAGCAGTTGCGGTTTTTTGAATTCGGTGATCTGCAAATTTCCTTTTTGATCCGTGCCGCCGGCGATGTTCGCCTGGCTGACCTCGCCGGTGGCAGAAACGTTGATGGGACTGGAATTATTCGGATCAAATTGCAGCGGCCCGCCGTCGCCCATCACCAGCGCGCCGGATTTGGTGGCCAGTTGGCCCGCGGAATTGATGTGAAACTCGCCGTCGCGCGTGTAGCCGCGCTGGCCGTTGGGCAGTTGCACCGTGAAAAACCCTTTGCCTTCCACCGCAAAATCCATCGAACCGCCTGGCCGGAGTTCACCGGGTTCAAAATTGAGCGTCGCCGTCGCGTTGGGAATGGCGCTGCTCGCGTCGCCGGCGCCGGTGGCCTGGCTGGCTTCAACGTCGGAAAAAGTGATGTCCTGCTTTCGCATGCCGGGCGTGGACGCGGAGGCCAGATTTTCGGAAATCATGTCCTGCCAGCGTTCGGTGGCGTTCATCGCGGCGGCGGATTGATAAAGGCTGACGTCCATACGGAAAGCCGTTAAGCATCGGCTGTGCCACGCCGATTTTGCAGCAGTTTCACAAGGTTTCTCCCGTCGCGCTGGCAAAAGCTTCCGGGAGCGACAGCAGAATTTGCCGGGTGATTTTTCATGCGGCCTTGGATGGTTCGTCGTAAACGCAGGCGAGTTCCATCACCTGTCCGCAGGTGCATTGAACGCGGATGCTGGTCACGCGGTCGCCCTCGCGCTGGACCGAGATGCGCGGCTCGCAAAATTTTTTCTCGTCCGACAAAGCGATTTCTCCGGGGCTGAGCGATTTTCTTTCCAACGTTTGAAAAGGCCGGAAGTGGCCGTCCCGCGGAATGATGCCGACATGGAATTCCCGCTGGCCGGGCGCCAGGGGCGCGGCGGTGAGCGGCACAAAAGATTCAGTTCGCAACAGGGTCATGATCGGAAGTGGTTGGGTTGTCCGCCGGTGGCGAGTCGGTGAGCGACTCGATGGATTCGTGCAGCTTGAGCAGCACGGTTACGCGGCGGTTGATTTCGTCGGTGGGCGGATAATCCGGCATCGGCGCGACATCGGCGTAGCCGGAGACTTTGCAGACCTGAAAATCGGCGACGCCGTTTTGCACGAGCTTGCGCCGGGCGGCGTTGGCGCGCTCGGCGGACAGTTCCCATTTGCCGTGGACTTCGCGCCCGGTTTCCGTGCCGGTCTCGGTGTGACCCTGGATTTCGAGCCGAAACGTGGAGTAACGCGAAATTTCCCAGGCCAGCGTGCTGAACACCCAGCCGCCGTAATCGGTGAAGGTGTCGGAGTTCGTCGTGAAAATGGGTTTGCGCGCGCGGTCAAAAATATTGATGCACAATCCCTCCGGCGTGAGGTCAATTTTCACACTGGACTGGTCGGTGTCCTGCTGCTTGAGCAGTTTTTCCAGATCGTCGCTCAGCCGGCGCATGGTTTCCATCTCCACGGCCGAGACGGATTGGAACTTGCCGGCCTGCTTGCTTGTGGCGGAGGCGTCCTTGTTTGGGATGATGCCGACGGATTCCTTGGTGACGGAGGAAAACGGATTGCGGAAGGCGCGTTCGACGGCGTCCTTGATCTTCTGGTCCTGCGACGTGAGCCAGAGACAGAGGAACAACGCCATCATCGCCGTCACGAAGTCCGCATAGGCGACCTTCCAGGAACCGCCGTGGTGGAAATGTTTTTTTCGGGCCATGCGTTGGAAAAATTATTTGCCGGTTTTGAGCGACTTGAACATTTTTTCGAGTTCGTCGGCGCTCGGGCGAAATTCGCTGCTCAATCCGCGCCGGCCCAGTTCCACCGCCGTCACCGGCGCCATGCCGCCGGCAAAACCAATCACGCACGCCGCGATGCAGCGCGTGTAATCCAGTTCCGCTTCGCAGACGAATTCCATGTTGGCCGCCAGCGGCCCCACAAAACCGTAGGCCAGCAGAATGCCGAGAAAGGTGCCCACCAACGCCGCCGCCACGTGCGTGCCGATGACCTCCACCGCGCCGGTGATTGAAGCCATCGTGATGACGATGCCCAGCACCGCCGCCACAATGCCGAACCCCGGCAGGGCGTCGCCGGTTTTTTGCAGCACGGAAACCGGCGCGTGATGCTCGATCTCCTGGCGCTCGATCTCCGCGTCCAGCAGCAGGCGCAACTGGTCGGGCTTGATCTTGCCGTCAATGATCGGCCGCAGCGCGCCGCAGAGAAATTCCACCGCATGGGCGTTGCCGGAGAAGCGCGGATATTTTTTGAAGATGGAGCTGGTCTTCGGCTCCAGCACATGTTCTTCCAGGGCGATCATGCCGTTGCGCCGACCCAGCAGGAACAGTTCGTAAAGCACCTTCAACAGATCATCGTAGGACTCGCGATTGTAAGGTGTGCCCTTGAGGCAGAGAATCACGTTCCTTACGATGTCCAGCAGCACTTTTTTCGGCGCCATGATGATCAGCGATCCAATCGCGCCGCCGGCGATGATGATCACCTCGTTCATCAGGGCATCCAAGATCACCCAGATGTTGCCCTTCTCCAGCATGAAGCCGCCGAAGACGCACAGGAGAACCGTGATGGCGCCGATGATGATGATCATGCGCGGGTGGCGGCCGGACGGGGAGCCAGGCCGGATTCAAAGCGTTGCAGATAGGCGCGGATGGACAGGATGGCCTGGGAATGAATCTGGGAGATGCGCGACTCGGTCAGTCCGAAAACCTCGGCGATTTCGCGCAGGTGCATGTCCTCGACATAGTAAAGCGCCAGCACTTTGCGCTGCATCTCCGGCAATTCCTTCAGCCGTTCGAAAATCACTTTTTTCAGTTCGCGCTGCGAAACTTTTTCCACCGGGCCATCTTCCGTCAGGTCGGCAATCACCTCATGCAGCGCGCCGCCATCCCCGTCATCGGCAACCCCGGCAGAGTCCAAACAGACGAACGACGCGGGACGGACTTCATTGAGCAGTTCCTCGTATTCCTTCGCGGAAATTCCCAGCGCCTTGGCCATCTGCGCCTCGGTGGGCGTTTTCCCCAGCATTTGTTCGAGCTGGGACATCATGGTTTTCACCTTGCGGGCTTTTTCATGAATCGTGCGCGGCACCCAGTCCATGCGGCGCAGTTCATCGAGCATCGCGCCACGCACCCGCACCCGCGCATACGTCTCCAACGACGTGCCGCAGGTCGGATCGTAATTGCGCATCGCCTGCAACAAGCCCACCAGCCCCACACTGTAAAGATCGTCGTGGTCCACGTGGTCCGGCAGCGTCATCGCCAGCCGGCCCATGACGGCGGCCACCAGCGGCAGATATTTTTCCACCAGCGCGTTTTCCACATCGGCCTCCGCGCGGCGGTGATAGCGCTTCCACAGTTCCTGCGGGGTCGGGCTTGGTGCGGTGGCGACAAGATTAGTTTCCGGCGGTTCAGCGATGCAAGTGCTCATGGTTTGACAACGGGTTTGATTTCAGAGTTGGTTCTCGACCGGGTGTTGCGACGTTCTTCAATGGCGTTCTGCCATCCCTCCAGCCAGATGCGGCCCCACCAGCGCGCCAGCATTCCGGCGAGCAGCGCGCCCACGCACGCGCGCCATAAAACGGTGGGCCACGGACAATTTCCGGCCAGACTAAATCCGGAGCCGATCACAAATCCGGCCAAAGAACCTAAAATCATAAATGGCTTCATGCGCGTTCACCGGACGTTTAGCAGGACGTTTGCCACCGGCGGAAAACTTTTTCCGGAGTGAAGAATCGCCAATGTTCACCGGCGAATTTCGTTGGGGAACAGCAGCGCCGATTCCGCGCGCTGAAAGTCGCCGGGAATTTTTTGCCCACCGCCGAGGAAGCTGACGGAGCAATTTGTGCCCAACACAAAATTCCACAGCTTCACGCGCCGACGCTCCTCGTCGAGATGCGTGAAGATCACGTCCTCCGGTGCGAACGGTCCAAACGCGTGAAATTGTTCGAACAGAATGGAGGTTTCATACGCCGCGTTCAGCACCAGATGCACGTGCGGCGACGGCAACGCGGAAATCCGCTCGCGCAACGCCAGCATCGCCTGCGTATTTCCCGGTTCGACGCCCGGCAAATCCACCAGCAGCAGATCCGACTCCGTCGCCGGCGCGCTCCAGAAGCGTTCCACCGGCACGCCGATCATTTCGCCGTGCAACGTGAGAAATTCCGCGACGTTCGCGTTTTCGCCATCGAGCCGCCAGACCTTGACTTTCTGTTCCTCGCGCAGCACCGCCGCCGTCATCCATTTGCACAACGCGGTCGTCTTGCCCGAACCCGCCGGGCCGACGAAAATATGCGGCCGGCCCGTGCCTTCCATCGTTGAGCGCGCCGGACTCCAGAATTTCGCCAGCGCCGCGCGCACCGCCGTCCATTCCGCCACCGGCATCGACGGCGGATTTTCCCCGTGCGCGGCGGAGAGCCGCCGCTCCAGTTCATCCGCGAATGCCGACAGCAAGCCCAATGATTCCAGCCAGGTGATGCTTTTCCAGCGGCGTGCCGTCAGCGTGTGCACCGGTTCCATTTCGATTTTGTCGCCGAACGGCACATACGCATCTTCGCCCGGTGGCACCGTGTGTTTCCGCGGCTCCGCTTCGGGAACGGTCGCCGTGACTTCGATGGAGCCGGTGTGTTTCCACAGCCGCGAAATGCCGCTGGCCGGCAGCTTGCGCACGCTTACGACCACGGCGTCCGGGCCCAGCTCGGCGTGGATTTGCGCCAGCGCCGCGTTCGCGTTTTCCGCGACAATGGAGATGGATTTCATTCAGGGCTGGGGATCACCGCCGCGTTTTGCACCTGCATCCGCGCGGGAATTTCCGCGTAAGACAAAACCGCGAGGTCGCTGAAGGTGTTTTCAAAAAAACGCCGGAACGCCAGCCGTAGTTGTGGCGCGCACAACACCACCGGCTGCTGGCCGGCGGCAATCATCTGCTGCACAAATTTTGAAAGCGCGTCCACGACATGCCGCGCGAGCTTCGGATCTACGACCAGCGCAACTTCGTTCGACGACTGCCGGACGCCCAGCGCAAGCTGCGCCTCCAGTTTCGGATCAATCGTGATCGCGCGCAGGCCGCCGGTTTCGTTTTGGAACGGCTTGGTCAGTTGCGCGCCGAGCGCGCGGCGGGCGTGTTCAGAAAGTTCATCGGGATTTTTTGTGATGGAGGCGTAGTCGCCGACTTTTTCCAAAATGCCGGCGAGATTGCGGATGGAAATTCCCTCGGCGAGCAGGTTTTGCAGAATTCTTTGCACTTGGCTTAAGCTCAACTGCGCGGGAATCAGTTCATTAACCACCGCCGCGTGGGTCAGTTTCAAATTATCAATCAGCGCCTGCACATCCTGCCGCGTCAAAATTTCATAGCAATGGCGTCGCACCGTTTCCGAGAGATGCGTGACCAGCACCGACGGCGCGTCCACCACGGTGAA